>ENA-OQDT01000248-OQDT01000248.1-human-gut-metagenome-genome-assembly--contig:-NODE-248-length-35700-cov-6.165125_pt1 | contig 35700 bp, 31 predicted proteins | sample MGYA00242786_ERZ504617 | MGnify/ENA primary metagenome ERZ504617 (study PRJEB26092, sample SAMD00036337) | human gut metagenome | host: Homo sapiens | study: EMG produced TPA metagenomics assembly of...
TTTCATATAATCTATATGGGAGGGTTGCCTGCATGAAAATAAAAGCAGTACTCAGATCTTTGCTTTCTGGCGTATGCGCTGACAGGAATATGTCTTTTGCTTCTTGCATTTCTTGTATTCCAGATGAGTATCGGGACAGGTCCGGTCACGGTTGGGATTATCGTGATTTATGTGATCTCCTGCATGGCTGGTGGATTTCTGGCGGGAAAGATCACCAGGAGAGAGAAATACCGCTGGGGCGCCCTGGTAGGTCTCTCTTATTTCATACTTTTGGGAACTGTTTCTTTTATTGTGAGCGGAAGCTGGGATATGAGCCCGGGACATATGATAACAACGCCTTTGTATGTGCCTTGGAGGAGGTACTCTTGGAGGCATGCTATCTTAAGAAAAAAATGCTTTTAATTGAGCAGGATTTATGCTATACTATGCCCAGATAACTATACATAAGGAGGTATGATAATATGGAACATATCAAAACATTGAATACAAAGAATCTGCAGAACACAGTGAAAAAAGGTGGATGTGGTGAATGTCAGACATCTTGCCAGTCTGCTTGCAAAACTTCCTGTACTGTAGGAAATCAGAGCTGCGAGAACAAATAAAGCAAGTTCAAAGCAATCAGTTAAGCAGCGGAGTGAAATCCGCTGCTTATTCTTATGATTAAAAAGTTTTTATAATGAAAGGATTTTCAGAGAGATGAGTCTGATTCACAGATATCAGAACAATGGATACAATATTGTTCTGGACATAAACAGTGGATGCATCCATCTGGTAGACCTGGTTACATACGAAGTGCTTCCATATATGGAAGAAGGATTGAACGCAGAGGAAATTGTTTCCAAATTAAAGGATCGTTTCCCGGAAGAAGATATCCGTACTTCTGTTTCCGAGTGCGAGAAACTTAGGGAGCAGGGAATGCTCTTTACCAGAGATGCATATGAGAATGTAATAGAAGAATTTACCAAGAATCGACAGACCGTAGTTAAGGCTCTGTGCCTGCACATTGCCCATGACTGTAATCTGGCCTGTCGATATTGTTTTGCCGAAGAAGGAGAATATCACGGAAGACGTGCGCTGATGTCCTTCGAGGTTGGAAAGAAAGCACTGGATTTCCTGATCGCAAATTCCGGTTCAAGAAGAAACCTGGAAGTTGATTTCTTTGGCGGTGAGCCGCTGATGAACTGGCAGGTGGTCAAGGACCTGGTTGCCTACGGAAGAGAACAGGAGAAACTTCATAATAAAAAGTTCCGTTTCACACTTACCACGAATGGTGTCCTTCTCAACGACGAAGTGATGGAGTTCTGTAACCGTGAGATGGGAAATGTTGTTCTCAGCGTAGATGGCCGTAAGGAAGTACATGACTTCATGCGTCCGTTCCGCAAGGGAGCCGGAAGCTATGACCTGGTCATTCCGAAATTCCAGAAATTCGCAGAATCCAGAAATCAGGACAAGTATTATGTAAGAGGTACTTTTACTCATCATAATCTTGATTTCTCCAATGACGTTCTGCATCTGGCAGATCTCGGATTCAAGCAGATCTCTGTAGAGCCTGTAGTTGCGGCTGACACAGAGGATTATGCGATCAGAGAAGAAGATATCCCGCAGATCAAGGAAGAATATGATAAACTGGCAAAGGAAATGATCGCCAGGGAAAAGGCCGGCAAGGGCTTCAATTTCTTCCACTTTATGATCGACCTTACCGGTGGTCCTTGTGTGTACAAGCGTCTGTCCGGATGTGGTTCAGGAACCGAATATCTGGCGGTAACTCCGTGGGGCGATTTTTATCCATGTCATCAGTTTGTTGGTGAGGAACAGTTCCTTATGGGAAATGTGGACGAGGGAATCACAAGACCGGAGATCCGCTGCGATTTCAGCAAATGTAATGTATATACAAAGGAATCCTGCAAGGACTGCTTTGCAAGATTTTACTGCAGTGGCGGATGTGCTGCCAATGCTTATCATTTCCAGAAAGATATTAATGGCAATTATGATATCGGATGCGAACTTCAGCGTAAGAGAGTGGAGTGCGCGATCATGATAAAGGCCGCATTAGCGGAATAAAATAATTCAGGAAAGGAAAGAACGATGAAGAAAAACAGAGCAATCGTTGCGCTGCTCCTGACCGCCATTATCACAGTCTTTCTGTGTTACACGGCTGGGATTGGCCTCGGACCAACAGGAACCGGTGCAGCAAAGAACATCAAGACCGGTCTGGACCTGTCAGGTGGTGTCAGCATTACCTATCAGGCAAAAGACAGCAACCCAAGTGCTGAAGACATGTCAGATACTGTATACAAGCTCCAGAAGCGTGTAGAACAGTACAGTACAGAAGCACAGGTGTACAAAGAAGGAAGCGACCGTATTGCAGTAGAAATCCCAGGAGTAACAGATGCAGACCAGATCCTCAATGATCTTGGTAAACCTGGTTCTCTGTGTTTTATCACACAGACAGACGATGACGGTAATGCAAACTTCTCAAGCACAGGAAGCGGTTATGCGCTTGCAAGAAGTCTGGATGAGATCCGCGAAGCAGGATCAGTAGTACTGGAAGGTACAGATGTGAAGGATGCCCAGGGAGGCGCTTTCCAGTCTGACAAAAACAGTTCCAGAGAATATGCTGTCAGCCTGACTCTTACAGATGAAGGTAAGACGAAATTTGCAGAAGCAACAGAAGCAAATGTCGGAAAACAGATTGCAATCGTTTATGATAACCAGATCTTAAGTGCTCCGAAGGTAAATGAAGCAATCACCGGAGGACAGGCACAGATCACCGGTATGTCAGGTGTAGAAGAAGCACAGAATCTTGCTTCCTATATCCGCATCGGTTCTCTGAGTATCGAACTTGAAGAACTCCGTTCCAGCGTAGTAGCAGCACAGCTTGGTGAGGAAGCAATTTCCACCAGCGTTATGGCAGGTTTGATCGGACTTGTGATCGTCATCATCTTTATGATCCTGATGTATCGTGTTCCTGGTGTGGTTGCAGGTGTAGCACTGGTTCTGTATACAGCGATCGTGCTGATCACACTGAATGCATTTGATATTACACTTACTCTTCCAGGTATCGCGGGTATCATCCTTGGTATCGGTATGGCGGTGGATGCCAACGTTATCATTTACGCACGTATCCAGGAGGAGATCGCAGCAGGAAGCTCCGTGAGAACTTCCATCAAAGCAGGTTTTGCCAAAGCGTTCAGCGCAATCCTTGATGGTAATGTTACAACTCTGATCGCGGCACTGGTCCTGATGTGGTTAGGTTCCGGTACGGTTAAGGGATTTGCATACACACTGGCTATTGGTATCGTAGTTTCTATGTTTACCGCACTGGTTGTGTCAAGACTGATCGTAAATGCACTGTATGCAGTAGGTGTCCGTGATCCGAAATTCTACGGAAGTGCAAAACAGCGTAAATTTGTTGATTTTGTTGGAAAGCGTAAAGTATTTTTCATTATTTCCATTATCCTGATCCTGAGCGGTCCGGTTGCAATGGTGGTTCATCATCAGACTGGCGGAACAGCATTAAACTATGCACTTGACTTCTCCGGTGGTACAGCTACAACAGTAACATTCAACGAAGATATGGATATCAAGCAGATCGATTTTGAAGTTACACCAGTTGTAGAAGAGGTTACAGGAGACAAGAATGTACAGCCGACCAAGGTATCTGGAACAAATCAGGTAGTGATCAAGACACGTACTCTGTCACAGGAAGAACGTGAGAAACTGGATCAGGCTCTGGTTGAGAACTTCGATGTAGATGACAGCCTGATCACAACAGAAAGTATTTCTGCTACTGTAAGTTCTGAGATGAGAAGAGATGCGATCGTTGCAGTTCTTGTTGCAACACTCTGCATGCTGGTATACATCTGGTTCCGTTTCAAGGATATCCGTTTTGCGAGCAGTGCGGTCCTTGCACTTCTCCATGACGTTCTGGTTGTTCTTGCATTCTATGCGATCTCCAGAATTTCTGTAGGTAATACCTTTATTGCCTGCATGCTGACAATCGTTGGTTATTCTATTAACGCAACGATCGTCATCTTTGACCGAATCCGTGAGAACATGCATGGAAGAAAGAATCCGGATAATCTGGAGCAGATCGTAAACGATAGTATCACACAGACACTGACAAGAAGTATTTATACTTCCTTTACAACCTTCGTAATGGTTGCAGTACTGTACATCCTTGGAGTATCCTCCATCCGTGAGTTTGCAGCTCCTCTGATGGCAGGTGTGATCTGCGGTGCATATTCTTCTGTATGCATTACAGGTGCACTGTGGCTGGTAATGAAGCGCCGCCAGGGCAAAGCCGTGGCACAGGCAGCGCTGGCTGGCAAGACAGCAGGTTCCAGCAAATCTTCTACAAAACAGCCGACCAATACAGCACAGAACAATCAGCCTTCCAAGAAGGATAAGAATCAGCCGAAGAAGAAAAACCGCAAGAGAGTTGCAGAACGTCTCGCAGCTCAGGAAGCAGCGGCAAAAGAAGCGGCAGATAACGAAAACAAAACAGAATAATCAATAAATAAACCATATTCCCGGGCAGGATATCTGTTCCGGGAATATGTATTTTATGGAAGAAGACACAGGGAGAAAGAACTATGGGAAAATGGGTAGTCTGCGCGAAACGTGCAGATTTTCAGAAGATCAGCCAGGAATTCGGGATCGATCCGGTGATCGCAAGACTGATCAGGAACAGGGATGTAGAAGGAACAGAAAATATCCGTTCCTATCTTTATGGGACATTAAAGGAACTTCCATCACCGTGGCTTTTGAAAGACATGGACAAAGCAGTGGAGATCCTTCAGGAAAAAATAAAAGAACACAGAAAAATCAGGATTATCGGGGATTATGATATAGACGGCGTTACCTCGACCTGCATTCTGCTCAAAGGATTCCAGAGACTGGGGGCGGATGCGGACACCTATATTCCGGACAGGATCAAAGATGGATATGGAATCCATGAACAGCTTATCCAGAAAGCAGTGGAGGATGGGATTGACACGATCGTCACCTGTGATAATGGAATTGCAGCTTCGGCAGAGATCGCGGATGCAAAGGAACGTGGCCTGACGGTAGTTATCACTGACCACCATGACATTCCATTCCAAGAGACAGAAAATGGAAAAGAATGGATCATACCGCCGGCAGATGCGGTGATCAATCCGAAACAGGCAGACTGCGCGTATCCGAACAAAAACCTCTGCGGGGCAGTCGTTGCATGGAAACTGATCTGGGCATTATATGAAAAAAATGGAATCTCACAAAGTGAAGTTCTGGATTTTACAGAACTGGCAGCTGTTGCGACCGTTGGCGATGTCATGGATCTGCAGGGAGAAAACAGGATCATCGTAAAAGAAGGTCTGAGACAGCTTTCGGCGACACATACACCGGGACTTCGGGCACTGATCCGTGCGAATAATCTGGATGGTGCGGAGATCACGGCATATCATGTAGGTTTTGTGCTTGGACCATGCATCAATGCCAGCGGACGTCTTGACACGGCTGCGAGGTCACTGGAACTTCTCTGCGAAACAAACGAAGAAAAGGCAGCAGAGCTGGCGGGAGATCTTCTTGCCCTGAACCAGAGCAGAAAGGCAATGACAGAAAAAGGAAAAGAAGAAGCCATCCGCCTGATCGAAGAGACGGGCTTAAATGAGGACCGTGTGCTGGTGGTCTATCTTCCGGACTGTCACGAAAGTCTTGCAGGTATCATTGCGGGCAGGATTCGTGAAAAGTATCATAAACCGGTCTTTGTTCTCACAAAGGGTGAAAACTCTGTCAAGGGAAGCGGCCGTTCCATAGAAGCGTATTCAATGTACGAAGAAATGGTCAAATGCGGAGATCTTCTGATCCAGTTTGGCGGACATCCGATGGCAGCAGGACTTTCTATCGAAGAAAAAAATGTTGAACTGTTCCGAAAACAGCTGAATGCAAACTGTACTCTTACAGAAGAAGAACTCCGTCCAAAGATTGTGATCGATGTGCCAATGCCGGTTTCTTATCTTTCCAGGGAACTTACAGAGCAGTTAAAAATTCTGGAGCCGTTTGGCAAAGGAAACACCAAGCCGATTTTTGCACAAAAGGGGTTACGGGTTTTAAACTTAAGGATTTTTGGGAAGAATCAGAATGTGGCAAAGATGAAACTGGAGGATCAGACCGGCATGCAGATGGATGCGGTATACTTCGGAGAAGCGGAGAAATTTGCGGATTTTGTACGGCAGCAGGAGGAGATTTCCGTGACATATTACCCGGAGATCAATGTATATCAGGGACGTGAAACCCTGCAGGTTGTCATTCGCAACTACTGTTAAAAGTCGAAAATCCCTGTATTTTCACGACTCTTGTCGGGTTAGACATTGATTCCATCAAAAAAAAGTGATATACTGATTACCTAGATTTATACAAAAAGTCGGAGGTACGCATATATGAAAAGAGTAGAGGATTATGTAAGAAGCATTCCGGATTTTCCGGAACCGGGCATTATTTTTCGTGATATAACAAGTGTTCTTCAGGATGCGGATGGTTTACAGCTTGCAATTGATTCCATGCAGGCCTGTCTTAAGGATACAGAGGTAGATGTGATCGCAGGAACAGAATCCAGAGGATTTATCTTTGGCGTGCCGATTGCATACAATCTTCACAAACCATTTGTACCGATCCGTAAGAAGGGCAAACTTCCGTGCGAAACTGTCTCACAGAGCTATGATCTGGAATATGGCAGTGCCACGATCGAGATGCATAAGGATTCCATCAAACCAGGACAGAAGGTTGCAATCGTAGATGACCTGATCGCAACAGGCGGTACTATCGAAGCTGCGATCAAACTGGTAGAGGAACTTGGCGGCGAAGTAGTCAAGGTTGTTTTCCTTATGGAACTTGCCGGACTGAAAGGCAGAGAAAAACTTGCAGGCTATGATGTAGCTTCTGTCATCAAATACGATGGCAAATAATGTAGAAGTAACCCGATAAGAAGCACAGATACAAAATCTAAACGATGGCAGGCAGGTGGGAGAGAATGGCAGAGAAGAAACAAAATGCACAGCCTGAGAAGAATCTGGATCAGGTAGAAAAAGAAAAACTGGAATCTGTAAAACGGGCAGATGCGGCAGTAAAATCCATGAATGATTTTACAAGCCCGGAAGTCTTATACGATGAGCTGATCTCCAGCGTAAAGAAATATCATCCTTCTACGGATATTTCTATGATAGAGAAGGCATACGAAGTTGCAAGAGAGGCACATAAGGATCAGAAGCGAAAGTCAGGAGAGCCGTATATCATTCATCCGCTGTGCGTTGCGATCATCCTTGCCGATCTCGAACTGGACAAGGAAACAATTGTTGCAGGTCTTCTTCATGATTCTGTAGAAGATACCTGGATGACCTGCGAGGAACTGGAGAAGGAATTTGGCGCAGAGGTTGCGCTTCTTGTAGATGGTGTAACAAAACTGGGACAGTTGAGCTATTCCTCAGACAAGGTAGAACAGCAGGCAGAGAACCTTCGTAAGATGTTTCTTGCCATGGCAAAGGATATCCGTGTAATCCTGATCAAACTTGCTGACCGACTTCATAATATGCGTACCCTGCAGTATATGAGACCGGAGAAACAGCAGGAAAAGGCAAGAGAGACCATGGACATCTATGCACCGATCGCCATGCGTCTTGGTATTTCCAAGATCAAGGTGGAGCTGGATGACCTGTCACTGAAATATCTCAAACCGGATGTATATTATGATCTTGTGGACAAGGTCGCTCTTCGTAAGAGTGAACGCCAGAAATTTGTCAATAATATCGTAAGCCAGGTCAAGCAGCATATGGACGATGCCGGAATCAAGGCACAGGTGGATGGAAGAATCAAGCATTTCTTCAGTATTTACAAGAAGATGGTCAATCAGGACAAGACGATCGATCAGATTTATGATCTGTTTGCAGTCCGTATTCTGGTAGATACAGTCAAGGACTGTTATGCAGCCCTTGGCGTCATCCATGAGATGTACAAACCGATCCCGGGCAGATTCAAGGATTACATTGCCATGCCGAAGCCAAATATGTACCAGTCCCTGCATACCACACTGATCGGACCAAATGGACAGCCATTTGAGATCCAGATCCGCACTTTCGAAATGCACAAGACAGCAGAATATGGTATCGCTGCACACTGGAAATATAAGGAATCTTCCGATGGCAAACTGCCGGTAGATAAGCGCGAGGAGGAGAAGCTGAACTGGCTCCGTCAGATCCTTGAATGGCAGAAGGATATGTCCGATAACAGGGAGTTCATGAGCCTTCTCAAGAATGACCTGGACCTTTTTGCGGACAGTGTTTACTGCTTTACTCCGCAGGGAGATGTCAAGACTCTGCCGAATGGTTCCACACCGATCGATTTTGCGTACAGTGTACACAGTGCGGTAGGAAACCGTATGGTAGGTGCGAGAGTAAACGGCAAGCTTGTCCCGATCGAGTATCAGATCAAGAATGGTGACCGTATTGAGATCATCACTTCGATGAATTCCCAGGGACCGAGCCGTGACTGGCTGAATATCGTCAAGAGTACACAGGCAAAGAACAAGATCAATCAGTGGTTTAAGAAAGAACTTAAAGAAGACAATATCCTCAAGGGCAAGGAAATGCTGACACAGTATGCGAAGTCCAAGGGATATAAGATCAGTAATTATACCAAATCACAGTTTCTGGAATCCGTTATGCGCAAGTATGGTTTCCGTGACTGGGATTCTGTGCTGGCAGCAATCGGACATGGCGGACTTAAGGAAGGCCAGGTCTTCAATAAACTACTGGAAGCTTATGAGAAGGAAAATCAGAAGCATCTTACTGATGAGCAGGTCCTTGAGGCGGCCGGTGAACAGCAGGAGAAGCTTCATATAACCAAGAATAAGGGCGGAATCGTAGTAAAGGGTATCCATGATGTTGCAGTCCGTTTTTCCAAGTGCTGCAGTCCGATTCCGGGAGATGAGATCGTAGGTTTTGTCACAAGAGGACGTGGAATCACGATCCACAGGACGGACTGTGTAAACGTTCTGAACATGTCAGAGACAGACCGTTCCCGTCTGATCGAGGCTGAATGGCAGCCGACAGAGAACAAGAGCTCTGAAAAATATATGGCAGATATTCAGGTATTTGCAAATAACCGTACAGGTCTTCTGGTAGACCTTTCTAAAGTGTTCACAGAACGTAAGATTGATATGCGAACGATCAACAGTCGTACCAACAAGCAGGAGAAAGCCACAATTTCCATCAGCTTTGAGATCGGAAGCAAGGAAGAGCTGGCATCGCTCATTGAGAAACTCCGCCAGATCGAGAGCGTACTTGATGTAGAGCGTGGAACTCCGGGCTGATGAGCAATATATAGGAGAAAGAGTGCATGAAAAAACTGGAATTACAAAAATGCATTGTCGGAAGTGTATACACAAACTGTTACTTCCTCAAAAATAAAGAAACAGGTGAACTGCTGATCGTGGATCCGGGAGATGCGGCGGATACGATCGAGCGCAAAGTTTCCGAGATGCAGGGCAAGCCTGTCGGAATCCTTCTGACGCATGGTCATTTTGATCATATCATGGCAGCAGATGAGGTAAGAAAGAAATACAATATTCCAATCTATGCAAGCGAAAAAGAAGAGACAACACTTCTGAATCCGAAGGTGAATCTGTCAGTGTTTGGTCATGGAAGCTGTACACTGGATGCGGATGTTTATCTTAAGGATCTTCAGACCGTAGAACTGGCCGGATTTTCAGTACAGATGATCGAGACACCGGGACATACTGTTGGAAGCTGCTGTTATTATCTCAAGGATGAGGGTGTGCTTTTCAGTGGCGACACCGTATTTCAGGGATCAGTAGGAAGAACGGATTTTCCGGAGGGCAGCACAGCAGCAATCGTCAGAAGCCTTCATCGTCTTCTGGATGCACTGCCAGATGAGACAGAGGTATATCCGGGGCATGATGCATCGACAACAATCGGTTATGAAAAGAGGTACAATCCATTTGTATAAGATTGATATACTTTTTCTTGATAAAGAATTTGAACATGATATTTATGAACTGATCCGTGCTTTTTATCCAGGAAGTGAGATCACTTCTTCCTATGATGAGAGAAAGGAAGGCTGTGATCTTTATTTCCGGATCGAAAAGCAGGATGAGTCCTGCATGATCCGCTATGAGGACCATGAGAACAAAGGTGTGACAAGTGCAGAATTTGTAGAAGGGCAGTCTTCGGATGCCCTTGTTTCTTGTTCGGCGTCAGAAGATGCTGATGCGAAAGAACAGGCACATGCAATCCGTAAAGAACGCAAGGACATCGTGAAACTGGCACTGTACAAGTTATTGGTCAGCCTGACGGGCAAAACCCTTCCATGGGGAAACCTGACCGGGATCCGTCCGGCGAAGCTGGCAATGGGACTTATTGAGTCCGGAATGAAAAACACAGAAGCAGCGCAGGAAATGAGAGACCGCTACATGGTCAGCCCCCAGAAAACTGCACTGGCGATCACGATCGCAAACAGAGAGCGGGAAATCCTGAAGGACATTGATTATGAGAATGGTTACAGCCTTTATGTCGGAATCCCGTTCTGCCCGAGTATCTGCCTTTACTGTTCTTTCAGCTCTTATCCGCTGAAACAGTGGAAGGACAGGGTAGATCTGTATCTTGAGGCTTTGTGTAAAGAAATCAAAGCTGTCTCTGAGATTATGAGACAAAAGGGTAAAAAACTGGACACTGTCTACATCGGAGGCGGAACACCGACTACTCTGGAACCAGAACAGCTGAAAGTCCTGTTTGATTCCCTTATGGAACATTTTGACTGCGAGCACCTTGTGGAATTTACGATCGAGGCAGGAAGACCGGACAGTATCACCAGAGAAAAACTGATGATGATCCGAAATTACCCTGTCACGAGGATTTCTGTAAATCCACAGACCATGAACCAGGAGACACTGGATATCATCGGACGCAGACATACGGTACAGGAAACAGAGCAGGCGTTTAAACTTGCAAGAGAGTGTGGCTTTGATAATATCAATATGGACCTGATCGTGGGACTTCCAGGTGAGGACAAAGCGATGGTGGAGCATACATTAGAGGAAGTCAGACGGCTTGCACCTGACAGCCTGACGGTACATTCCCTGGCGGTAAAGAGAGCAGCGCGCCTGAATATGTTCAAAGACAAATATCAGGAAATGACGTTTGAGAACAACCAGGAGATCATGGATATGACCATGAAAACAGCCTATGAAATGGAAATGGGACCTTATTATCTGTACAGACAGAAGAATATGAAGGGTAATTTTGAAAATGTAGGCTATGCAAAGGTTGACAAAGCCGGGATTTACAATATACTAATTATGGAAGAAAAACAGCCGATCATTGCCCTTGGCGCAGGCGGCTCATCCAAACTGGTCTTTGACCATGGCAGACGCATCGAGCGTGCAGAGAATGTCAAAGACGTAACTAATTATATTTCCCGTATCGATGAAATGATAGAAAGAAAACGTGCAGGAATACAGAAATGGCTCTAGGCAGGAGGTATATACGTTGGAAATGACACAAGAAGAAGAGATAAAGTCCCCGGACAGGCTTCTGGAATTTGATCTGTCTGCCGAACTGAATCACGGAATTGCGGTCAGTAATCTTGCGTATGCGGTAGCGAAGGAGCTGGGGCAGGATGAGGAGTTCTGTTATCAGCTTGCCATTGCAGGAATACTTCATGATATTGGCAAACTGAAACTTACAGGATACATTAACGGACAGGAAAACGATCCGCTTCTGATCGAGGAACTGAAATATGTCAGGATGCATTCGACACTTGGTTATGAAGAACTGAAAGATCAGGATTATTCGGAAACAGTTCTTCAGAGTATCCTTTATCACCATGAGAATTATGACGGAAGTGGATATCCATCCAATCTGTCCGGTGACAGTATTCCCCTGGGCGCCAGGATCCTGAGAGTCTGTGATGTATATGCAGCACTGATCTCAGACAGACCTTACCGCAAGGCATTTGATGTAAGCAGTGTGATAGAGCTGATGATCGATGAGATCAAAAACTTTGATATGGAAGTTTTTCTTGCATTTCAGAGAGTGGTACATGATAACAAATAACAGGAGGACAGCATGGCATTAAAGAAAAAACCGGTAACCGGTATGAAGGACATTTTACCAAAAGAGATGGAAATCCGTAATTATGTGATGAACATGATCCGTGAAACTTACGGCAAATTCGGATTTACAGCAATTGAGACTCCGTGCGTGGAGCACATCGAGAATCTCAGCAGCAAACAGGGTGGGGAAAATGAGAAACTGATCTTCAAGATCCTCAAACGTGGAGAAAAACTGAAACTTGATACAGCAGAGTGTGAGGCAGATCTGGTAGACTCCGGACTTCGTTATGACCTGACTGTACCGCTTTCTAGATATTATTCCAACAATGCCAGCCAGCTTCCGGCACCATTCAAGGCACTGCAGATGGGAAATGTATGGAGAGCAGACCGTCCGCAGAGAGGCCGTTTCCGTCAGTTCATGCAGTGTGACATCGATATTCTTGGTGAGTCCACATACCTTGCAGAGATCGAGCTGGTCATGGCGACTACCACACTGCTTGGCAAACTGGATTTCCATAACTTCACGATCCGTATCAACGACAGAAAGATCCTCAAGGCTATGGCACAGTACAGTGGCTTCCCGGAAGAAAGCTTTGATACTGTATTTATCATTCTTGACAAGATGGACAAGATCGGTCTTGAAGGCGTAGCAGAAGAACTCGAAAAAGAAGGCTTCAGCAAAGAAAGCATTGATACATACCTTGGTATGTTCAAAGAAATTACTTCTGACATTGAGGGCGTACGCTACTGCAAGGAGAAACTGAGAGATGTCCTTAATTCGAAGGTTGCAGAAGATCTGGAAACTATCATCACAGCAGTAGATTCTGTAAAGAACGCAGATTTCAAGATCTCCTTCGATCCGACTCTGGTTCGTGGAATGTCTTACTACACAGGTCCAATCTTTGAGATCGCAATGGATGAATTTGGCGGCTCTGTCGGCGGCGGCGGACGTTATGATGAGATGATCGGTAAATTTACAGGTCAGAATACATCTGCATGTGGATTTTCCATCGGATTTGAGAGAATCGTTATGCTGCTTCTTGAGAGAGGATATGAGATCCCGACAAGCGCAGCCAAGAAAGCATATCTGATCGAGAAAAACATGCCGGCAGACAAACTTCTTCCAATTCTGAAACAGGCAGAAGAAGAGCGTAAGAACGGCGTTCAGGTCAATATTTCTATCATGAAGAAAAACAAGAAATTCCAGAAGGAACAGATGACCGCAGAAGGATATACAGAATTTGTAGAATTCTTTAATAAATAATATAAATGCTTCAAAAGGAGAAAAATCATGGCTGAAAGTATGAAAGGTCTGCACAGGACATGCCGATGTGCAGAAGTAACAAACGATATGGTCGGCAGCAAAGTAACTCTGATGGGATGGGTTCAGAAGGCCCGCAACAAAGGTGGACTTGTCTTTGTTGATCTTCGTGACCGTTCCGGAATCATGCAGGTTATTTTTGAAAATGGCGGCATTGATGAAGAGGGATTCGAAAAAGCCGGCAAACTGAGAAGTGAGTTTGTGATCGCGGTTACAGGTACTGTTGAGAACCGTGGCGGCGCTGTAAATGAAAACCTTGCTACAGGTGCACTCGAACTTCGTGCAGAATCCTTAAGAATCCTGGCAGAGTCCGATGTTCCGCCTTTCCCGATCGAGGAAAACAGCAAGACAAAAGACGAGATCCGTCTGAAATACCGTTACCTTGACCTGAGAAGACCGGACCTTCAGAGAAATCTGATGATGAAGAGCAAAGTTATGATGCTCACCCGTAAATTCTTCACAGACGAAGGATTCCTTGAAGTTGAGACACCAATGCTTGGTAAGAGTACACCGGAAGGTGCAAGAGATTACCTTGTTCCGTCCAGGATCCATCCAGGTTCTTTCTACGGACTTCCACAGTCTCCGCAGCTTTACAAACAGCTTCTGATGTGCTCTGGATATGACCGTTATATCCAGATCGCACGCTGCTTCCGTGATGAGGACCTTCGTGCGGACCGTCAGCCGGAATTTACGCAGATCGATATGGAGCTTTCTTTCGTAGATGTTGATGATGTCATCGACGTAAATGAGAGATTCCTTGCATACCTGTTCAAAGAAGTTCTTGATGTAGATGTTAAACTTCCGATCCAGAGAATCACCTGGCAGGAAGCTATGGACCGTTTCGGTTCTGACAAGCCGGATATGCGTTTTGGAATGGAACTGCATGACGTAAGCGAAGTAGTTAAGGATTGCGGATTTGTAGTATTCAAGGGTGCTCTTGAGGCAGGCGGAAGTGTTCGTGGTATCAACGCAGAAGGCCAGGGCAGCATGCCGCGTAAGAAGATCGACAAACTCGTTGAGTTTGCAAAGACTTATGGTGCAAAAGGTCTTGCTTACATCGCGATCGCAGAAGACGGCACCCGCAAATCTTCTTTCGCCAAATTTATGACAGAAGAAGAGATGGATGCACTTGTTCAGGCTATGGAAGGTAAGCCGGGGGACCTGCTTCTCTTTGCAGCAGACAAGAACAAAGTTGTATACGATGTTCTCGGAGCTCTCCGTGTAGAACTTGCAAAACAGATGGATCTTCTTGATAAGAATGAATATCGTTTCGTATGGGTAACAGAGTTCCCGCTTCTTGAGTGGAACGAAGAAGAAAACCGTTACACAGCAATGCACCATCCATTCACCATGCTGATGGATGAAGATATCCCGCTGATCGAGAGCGGAGATCTTGGAAAGATCCGTGCAAAAGCATACGATATCGTACTGAATGGTAACGAGATCGGTGGTGGTAGTGTTCGAATCCACCAGAATGATATCCAGGAGAAGATGTTTGAGATGCTTGGCTTCACCAAAGAAGCTGCTTATGAACAGTTCGGATTCCTCCTGAATGCATTCAAATACGGAGTTCCGCCTCACGCTGGACTGGCTTACGGACTTGACCGTCTCGTAATGCTGATGGCAAAAGTTGACAGCATCCGTGACGTCATCGCCTTCCCGAAGGTAAAAGATGCTTCCTGCCTGATGACAGAATCGCCGAGCAGAGTAAGCGAGCAGCAGCTTGAAGAACTTGGACTTGAGACAGCTCCGGAAGAAGCTGAATAATTAATTATATACAAAAACTCCCGCCAGCCTGTGATATAAAGGTCTGGCAGGAGTTTTTTGATCTGGAGAAGGACGAAAGTTTATTCTTCGTAGGAACTGTCATCGGATGCAGTGTCATCTTCATAATTATCAGCATTTGCGTCATCATCCGAAAAATCGTAGCCGGAATCGAAATCTTCTTCATCGATATATTCGGAAGAATCAGACAGTGTTTCGTCAGATGGTTCGGAGTTACTTTCATCATTTGAAAGTTCGCTGTTTTCATCTGGGACAGGTGTGGTGCTGAGCGTTCCAAATATAGCATTTCCGATGGCTTCGCTGTTTTCCAGGAGTTTCCAGGATGCACCGTCGTTGGTAAGATGAAAAGTAACAGAAGAAGTGACGGTATCTGTGTTTTCCTTAATGCTGTTAAGGAGAAGTTCCAGAGAATGCTCATATCTTTTGGAAGAACCATCAATGACGGCATCAACAGAGGAGAGATAAGTATCCCGGCTGCTCTGATAATCAGAAAGTATGGATGCACTGTCAAAAGTTGTAATTTCTGTAGTTACGACAGCATTGTAACTTTGAATATTGCAACTGGTGATCTGATAATCAAGAGTTTTGTGAACCTGATCGACAAGAGCTGATGCAATGGAATTCTTGGCAGAATCTGAAGTGTTCAAAAGACTTTCCAGACCAAGATAATTTCCCATTTGTTTAGAATCCATGGTTTTGAGGGTATCTAAATAGACGGACAGTGTTTCTTCTGGAGACATGAGATCACTGTCGGACAGATAAGTCATAAGACCGCCGACAAGATCATTTTCCAGAGAATGGGTCCGTATGATCTCCCATTTCTGTTTGGAAGTACCTTTGTCTGTGAGCCTGATGGTACATTCCGTTTCCATAGTTTCATAGTGATTCTGCTTCAACAGATCATCAAGGATCAGATAACGGTCCTCCATGGAAGTTGTAGTTTCTTCGGTGTCTGCTGAATCAGAACTGGCTGCCTTGAGGATTGCTGCTTTGAGGGAAGCTTCGGCGTAATCGGAAGCTAAGGTCTGAGCATCTATGGTAGTCAGCTTTATCTTTGCTGTGGCTTCTTTTTTATCTTCGTCGACGTCAAGATCAAGAATTTGATAATCAAAATCCTGAAAGAAGAGAGAAAAAACTTCTTCTACTTCCTGGGAAAGAGAAGTTTCCGTCGTTGCGTCGGGGAACAGTTCTTTATAGGATACATATTTCTGGGCAGTATCGGAGTCCAGATTCTTGAGGAGATTTAGTTCGTTGCTGATCACTGTTTTTACATCGGTTTTATCGAGGTGGGAACAGCCGCCAAAACAGACAACTGCAAGGATAAAAACGAAAAGAGAGATCAGATTTTTGGCAATCTTCATAAGTATCTTTCCTTTCAAAAAATATTCTTATACATTTTACCAAAAATCAGCTCAAAAGTCAAAAAAATGGATATTTTACTCTGTTTTTGGAAAGAAAACGTGAAAAAAATGTGAAAATCTTAATGATTTTGTGGAAGACTTTCTTTTTTGGAAACAATCTGCTATGATAGGTAAGATAAAAAAGTAGCTGTTACAGAATTGTAGCAGTAATCATGTAACATAAATTAAGAAACAAAAAACGACAGGAATATGTCAGAATGTCCGATGGCGAAGGGCTGTAAGGAGGAAACTTCATATTATGAAAAAAAGAATTCTGATCCTTTTGGGGATCCTGATAATAGGAGGAGGCGCAGCGGGAGTCTGCTGGAAAACAGGAGTGTTTGGACAGCAGGAAGTCAGCGGAGATGTTATATATGTAACACTGATCAGTGAGATCAATGGAGATGCTGCAGGTGTATCCAACAGATATGCAGGCACGGTAGAACCGCAGGAAACGGTTGAGGTGGAACTGGAGAGTGGAAGATCTGTCAAGGAAGTCCAGGTCAAGACAGGAGACCAGGTCAAAAAAGGACAGCTTTTGTTTGAATATGATCTCAGCAGTATTCAGGACAGCCTGGAGGAAGCGCAGCTGGAACTGGACCGTCTCAAGAATGAGGAGTCCAGCCTGAATGATCAGATTGCTACTCTCGAGAAAGAAAAGAAACAGGCATCTCAGGACAATCAGCTGTCTTATACAATTGAAATTGAGACAAACAAAATGAATCTCAAAAAAATGAATATAATCAGAAAAGCAAGCAGGCAGAAATTGATAAACTGCAGAGCGCAACAGGTAATACTGAGGTGAGAAGTTCGATTGATGGTGTAATTCAGAAGATTGACACATCTAAATTATCAACAGATGATGGAGACAGTCTGGATGACAGTGCTAACGATATGTCTTCTTATTCTGATACAGGAAGTGGAAGCAGCAATGCATTTATTACGATTCTGAGTACTGGTTCGTACAGAGTCAAAGGAACTGTAAATGAACTGAATATCCAGAACATTGTAGAAGGAGAACCGGTAATTGTCCGGTCTCGTGTGGACAGCAGTCAGATCTGGCATGGGACCATGGGTACTATTGATAAGGACAGTGCAACTACCAACAGTAACAGCAACAGCTTCGGTATGATGGATGCAAGTGGAGATTCCCAGACTTCTTCAAGTACCTATCCATTTTATGTGAATCTTGATTCTTCTGACGGTCTCATGCTTGGACAGCATGTTTACATAGAAAATGACGAAGGACAGGAAGATCAGAAAGCAGGCCTGTGGCTGAGTGAAGTGTATATTTCAGATACAGATACTGACCAGCCGTATGTCTGGGCAATGGGTAAGGACAAGAAACTTGAGAAGCGCAGCGTGATTCTTGGACAGTATGATGAAGAACTGGGAGAATATGAGATCGCAGACGGACTTACGAAGGATGATTATATTGCTTACCCGGCAGAAAATCTCAAAGAGGGAATGGCAACGACCAAAAACAGAGAAGAAGCTGTTGAGTCAGATAATGTAGATATGGAGCCTGTTTCTGATATGAGTTCTGATGAACTTCCGGCAGATGATAATATGGATAGCATTGACTACGGGTATGACGGAACAGACGACACCATGATAAGTGATTACGATACGGGTGATATGACCGATGGCGATCTCCCGGACGAAGATCTGGTCCCGATACAGGATGATACGGAGGCAGAGTAATGATCTTGGAATTAAAAGGAATCTATAAGGATTACCAGCAGGGCAAAATGAGCGTTCCGGTACTGAAAGATATCAACTTTTCCATGGAAGAGGGCGAATATGTGGCAATCATGGGACCGTCCGGTTCAGGCAAGACAACACTTATGAATATCATAGGATGTCTTGACAAACCGACAAAGGGAGAATTTTTTCTGGATGGTCAGGAGATTGGAACCTGTTCCGAAAATGACATGTCAGATATCCGTCTGAACAAGATCGGTTTGTTTTTCAGAGTTTTCATCTTCTTCCGCGGCAGTCAGCAGCAGCAAATGTGGAACTTCCGCTTAACTATGCCAAAGTTCCAAAGAAAGAACGCAGACAGAGAGCCCTCAAAGCACTGGATCGTGTAGGACTTGCTGATCGAGTTGACTTTAAGCCGAACCAGCTTTCCGGAGGACAGATGCAGAGAGTGGCGATCGCCAGGGCAATCGTAAACAGTCCGAAACTGCTTCTTGCAGATGAACCCACAGGAGCACTGGACAGTAAGTCCGGAGCACAGGTCATGGAGCTTTTTCAGAAGTTAAATGATGAGGGGGTAACAGTCCTGATGATCACGCATGATCCGGAAATCGCAGCACATGCGAAACGTGTAGTAACGATCCGTGACGGTGAACTCAGGGAAAAAGAGGTGAATTCATGAAGAAAAAAATCATCATAGGAGTTCTGATCGCTGCATTGATAGCGGGCGGTACTGCCGGTGGTGCAGTTTATTACAGAAAATCACATCAGAGTGAAGTGTCAGTTGTAAGTGTGGACAGCCTGGCGAGTCAGTATTATACGGATGACACCAGCCTGGAGGGAAATATCGCTACAAGTGCAGTTCAAAGTATTACCATAGACAAAGACATGATCGTTCAGGATGTTTATGTATCAAAAGGCGATACAGTAAAAAAAGGAGACAAACTGGTTTCTTTTGATATGACACTGGTGCAGATGGAACTCAAGATCGCGAAACTGAAGCAGGAACAGCAGGAACAAAATCTGGCAAAGGCACAGAAACGACTTGCGAGTCTTCAGAATGGAGGTCCTGTTGAGGAAAGCGATGCAGACAGTGATTCTCTGAATGCAGACCAGCCATCGGACACAGATACAAGCAGCACCGGCGATGAGCTGGCTTCGGCTGGAAGTTCCCTGAACGGAGTTTATCTGGCAGCAGTAATGAATCCAATTCTGGCGGCAGCCATGCCGGAAAGCACAGCTTCGACCGAGGATTTTACGGATACGCAGCAGGAAGCTTCCTCTGAGGAAGCAGATACGAGCGCAGATGTGGATTTTGGTTCTGATGATACAGGGGAAGATGATACGGAACCTACGCCGATTCCTGAACAAACAGAAACACCGGAAGAGACACCGATACCAACACCAACGGAAACACCGGGAGCAGATCAGCCGCAGGACGATTTTGTGGATGATGTAAAAATTGTGGATATAGCACCAGGTGAGAATAAAGATAAACTGATGGATGGAGAATCACAGTTTGTGAAGATCCTGAATGATGAAACAGAACCTATTACCGGAACTGGTACAAAGGATGATCCGTTTGTGTTCCTGTGTGACTCGTCCGAAGGATATGTAGTTGCAAAAGGTTCTTTCCTTAACAAAATGGCACAGTTTAACAGTGACGGTACAAGAGATGCGGGAAAGACAGGATACTGGTATCAGCTGGAATTTCATCAGAATAATCAGGTGGCAGATTATCAGGACAGAAAGTCATCCTGTATTGGGTATTATCTCATTGATGGAAATCTTCTTGACAAACGTGTAGATAATGATTCGGAAATTGAATATACACTGGATGGTGCAAGTCAGTATGAGGATGAATTACCAGATGATGGTGGAGATTATGATAATGCGGATGATTCAGGAAACGCTTCAATTACCAGAGATGAAGCAATCAAAATCCAGAAATCAAGAATTCAGAGTCTGAGTCTGGATATTCGGGAAAGCAAACTGAATATCAGTAAACTGGAAAAGAAGGTTCAGAAAGAAACGATTTACAGCAGACTGGATGGAACTGTGGCAAAGGTTGGAGATTCCACAACTTCATCTTCTGATGGAAGCACTTTTATGACAGTTAAGAGCAAAGAAGGATACTATGTTAAAGGAACGGTAAGTGAACTGATGCTGGATCAGATAAAGGAAGGCACAGAATTGAAATGTTCCACTTCAAATGGTGACTTTAATGCAAAGGTGGCATACGTGTCCGAGTATCCTGTTTCGGGCGATTCTTCCTATTATGGAAGTGGGAATCCGAATGCTTCTTACTACGAATATACAGCTACTATAGAGGACAGTTCCGTTAAAGTATCAGATGACGACTGGCTTACGGTTATGATGGCAGGAAATGTGGTCAGCAATGGAATTGTTCTGGACAGAGCATTTGTCCGCACTGAAAATGGAGTCAGCTATGTCTACAAGGATGATAATGGTGTGCTGAAAAAACAGATTCTGAAAGTGGGAGGCAATGTAAACAGTGGATACAGTGTTCTCGTAACAGGAGGAATCACCAGAGAAGACAAAATTGCTTTTCCTTATGGCGATGATGTTGCAGATGGTGTCAAAACAAAAGAAGTTTCAGCAGACGAAATGTATGGCTACTAGGAAGGTGGGAATTTATGCTTGAAAATATCAGAATATCCATTCAGGGAATCTGGTCTCACAAAATGCGATCCTTTCTGACAATGCTTGGTATCATTATCGGTATTGCCTCCATTATTGCAATCGTTTCAACTTTGAAGGGAACAAATGAACAGATCAAGGAAGACCTGATCGGTGCGGGTAATAACACGGTTTCCATTACGCTTAATTATGGAGACAGTGCTTATGACCAGGATTACGGAATGAGTGATGGGAAAGCTGCACCGCTTCTTTCAGATGAACAGAAAGAAGAAGTACGGAAACTGGATCATGTAGAGAATGCGACATTTTTTTACAGTCGTTCTTATGCGAGCAACGTTTATTATCAGAATGTCAGTTTCCAGGGCGGAAGCATTTATGGAATAGACATGGAGTATCTGGAAACTCGCGGGTATATGGTCAGAGCGGGTAGAGGTTTTGTACAGAAAGATCTCAATGAGATGAGAAAGGTCGTTCTTGTGGATGATAATGCAGCAGAGAATCTGTTTGCAGGAGAGAACCCGGTAGGTAAGACGATTGAGATTGGATCAGAACCGTTTACCGTTGTCGGGGTTGTTCAGCAGAGTGACGACTATCTTCCGAACATCAAGACGATTGACGAGTTCAATGAATATTATCAGACCATCATGGGAACAGTTATGATCCCGGAAACCACCTGGCCGACAGCTTTTCAGTTTGACGAGCCGCAGAATGCAGTGATCCGTGCGGATTCTACAGACAATATGAGTTCTGCCGGAAATGCAGCAGCGGAAGTTATGAATCAGGGAATTGATACAAATTCTTCCAAGTTCAAATACAAGGCTGACGATGTGATGCAGCAGGTAAGAAATATGCAGAAACTCAGCGAAAGCACCAATACACAGCTGATCTGGATCGCAAGTATTTCTCTGCTGGTAGGAGGTATCGGTGTTATGAACATCATGCTGGTATCTGTCACAGAGCGAACGAGTGAGATCGGTCTAAAGAAAGCGATCGGAGCAAGAAAAAAGGTCATTCTTTTCCAGTTTCTGACAGAAGCGGCCATGCTGACAAGTATTGGCGGTATCATTGGAGTTATTGTCGGAATTGTCCTGTCGAAAGTGGTCTCCAAGCTTTCGGGAGCACCGACGGCGATCAGTATTCCGGCGATCATCGGATCAGTAATATTTTCCATGCTGATCGGAGTTATCTTTGGACTGCTCCCATCTGTTAAGGCAGCAGACCTGAACCCGATCGATGCACTGCGAAGTGAATAAGTCAAAAATCCGTTACTGTGAACGGAGTGAACAGTAAACTAAAAAAAACCTCTATGGGTTTACCCGGGAAACCATAGAGGTTTTTTTTATATAAAATGTAAAAAAATATCCGGCTTTTATATTTTTAATTGAGATACCGGGTGAGATGTGCTAAACTATAAACAGTATGCAATGATTCAATAAGGATATGAGTATTGTTATCTGAAAACAGAAAAACACATGAGGAGATACAGTATGGGAAAAATTGCGATTGTAACAGACAGTAACAGTGGCATTACACAGGATGAAGGACGAGAGCTTGGAATTTCTGTCCTCCCGATGCCTTTTTATATTAATGATGTTATGTATCTTGAGGGGATCACACTTTCTCAGGAAGAATTTTATGAGAAGCTCAAGAACGATGAAGCAATCTCTACTTCACAGCCAGGCCCGGCAGAAGTCTGCGGACTGTGGGACAATCTTCTGGAGGAGTATGATGAGGTTGTGCACATTCCGATGTCCAGCGGATTAAGTGCAGCATGCGATACTGCAACAGCACTTTCCAGAGAATATGGCGGCAAAGTACAGGTTGTCAACAACCAGAGGATTTCCGTAACACAGCGTCAGTCCGTTCTGGATGCACTGGCACTGCGTGATGTAGGCAAGACAGCCGCAGAGATCAAAGAAGTTCTCGAAGCGGAAAAAATGGAATCCAGCATCTACATCACACTGGAAACACTGAAATATCTCAAAAAAGGCGGCAGGATCACTCCGGCAGCAGCAGCGATCGGAACTGTTCTCAACCTGAAACCGGTTCTTCAGATCCAGGGAGAGAAATTGGATGCCTATGCCAAGGTAAGAGGTAAGAAACAGGCAAAGAAAGTCATGCTCAAAGCAATGAGAGAAGACTGGGACAGCCGTTTTAAGGAATATGCAGAAGCAGGAGAAATGTGCCTCCAGATGGCATATACAGGAAACAAAGAAGAAGCAGAGGAATTCAAGAATGAAGTTCAGGCAGCATTCCCGGGTCTGGACATCCATATGGATCCGCTTTCTTTAAGTGTAGCCTGCCACATCGGACACGGAGCACTCGCCGTAGCCTGCTCCAAAAAAGTAACTGTAAAATAAGGAGATATGATAATGAAAAAACTTATGGAATTAATGGCAGAGGAACTTGCTTCTGCTTTTGAAAAAGCCGGATATGATCCGTCATACGGCAAAGTAACCGTTTCCAACCGTCCTGACTTATGTGAATATCAGTGCAACGGAGCAATGGCAGGAGCCAAAGCTTACAAGAAAGCACCGTTCATGATCGCAGATGATGTAGTTGTATATCTCAAGGACAGCAAGATCTTTTCTATGGCAGAGGTTGTAAAACCAGGTTTTATCAACCTCAGAGTCAGAGAAGAATTCCTTGCAGACTACCTTAAGGAAATGGAAGCAGACCCGAAATACTCTGTCAGGACTGCAGAGACACCAAAGACCATCATCATCGACTACGGCGGACCGAACGTAGCAAAACCGCTCCACGTAGGACATCTTCGTTCCGCGATCATCGGAGAGAGTATCAAACGTATCGGCAGATATGTAGGACACAAGGTGATCGGTGACGTACATCTCGGTGACTGGGGACTCCAGATGGGACTTATCATCACAGAACTCAAACACCGCAAACCGGAGCTTGTTTACTTTGACGACAGCTATCAGGGAGAATACCCGCAGGAAGCACCGTTCACCATCAGCGAACTGGAAGAGATCTATCCATGTGCAAGCGGTAAATCCAAAGTAGATGAGGAATACCGTAACGAGGCACTTGAGGCAACACATCAGTTACAGCAGGGCAAACCAGGCTACATGGCTCTCTGGAACCACATCATGCAGGTTTCCGTAACTGACCTCAAGAGAAACTACAGCAATTTAAATGTATCCTTCGACCTCTGGAAAAAGGAATCCGACGCACAGCCATACATCCCGGATATGGTCCAGATGATGAAAGACCAGGGCTTCGCATACGAAGATCAGGGAGCACTCGTTGTAGATGTCAAAGAAGACACAGACACCAAAGAAATCCCGCCATGCATGCTTCTCAAATCCGACGGAGCATCCCTTTATACAACAACAGACCTTGCAACGATCGTAGAACGAGTAAAACTCTTCGATCCGGATGAGATCCTCTACGTCGTAGACAAACGCCAGGAACTCCACTTCATCCAGGTATTCCGCTGCGCAAGAAAGACCGGTCTCGTAAAACCAGAGACAGAACTTTCCTTCCTTGGCTTCGGTACCATGAACGGAAAAGACGGCAAACCATTCAAGACAAGAGACGGCGGCGTTATGCGTCTTGAAAACCTGATCGCAGACATCGACGAAGAAATGTTCCACAAGATTGTCGAAAACAGAAGCGTCAAAGACCAGGATGCGCAGGAAACAGCCAAAGTAGTAGGCCTCTCCGCAATCAAATACGGTGACCTCTCCAACCAGGCAACCAAAGACTACGTCTTCGACATCGACCGCTTCACCTCCTTCGAAGGAAACACAGGTCCGTACATCCTCTACACAATTGTACGAATCAAATCCATCCTGAACCGTTACAAAGAAGAAGGCGGAAACCTCGAATCCGGAGAACTCCTCCCGGCAGTAAACACCAGCCAGAAAAACCTCATGCTGGAACTGACCAAATTCGGAAGCACCATCGAAAACGCCTTCGAAGAAAAAGCACCACACAAAATCTGCGCTTACATCTACGAAGTCTCCAACGCCTTCAACAGCTTCTACCACGAGACCAAGATCCTGAGCGAAGAAAACCAGGGCCAGAAAGAATCCTTCCTCAAACTCCTGAGCCTCACCAAAAACATCCTCGAAACCAGCATCGACCTCCTGGGCTTCTCAGCCCCAGACCGCATGTAAAGTTTCCGTCCCTCACCTTTCCCCTTTTGTTCACACAAAGCGTGGTCGAAAAAAGGGGGGAGCCCGAGGGGGGAAAAAACGGCCTTCGCAACTTCGAGTGCGTTCCCCCTCGGACGGTTTTGGAAAATTAGAAAGGAGAATAAATATAGATTTAACAGGCAAAATTCTAAAAAACCGCTACTGCATCATATCCAAGATAGGAGAGGGCGGGGAGGGAACCACTTACCTCTCCCGCGATATGGACCTGGGCACCTTCTGGACCATCAAACAACTCCCCATCTCAAAGAAAACCGAAGCAAAACTTCTAAAACATCTCAACCACCCATCCCTCCCAAGAATGACAGACTACACCGAACAAGACGATTCCTGCTACCTCGTCATGGAATACATCAAAGGCAAATCCCTTGAATCCCATCTAAAAGAATCTTATCAATTTTCTTTTGACCAAATCTTAACGATCACCCATACAATTCTTCAAATTTTTCAATACCTGCATTCACAAAAACCCCCCATTTATTATGGCGACTTAAAACCAGACAACTTAATCTTAGATGAAAATGGAAAAATCTACCTCATAGATTTTGGAAGCGCCCTGTGCAGTTACAAAACTGCAAGAAAAACGATAAAGGGAACAAAAGGCTACGCCGCTCCGGAACAATACGAAGGCATCCTGACCGCACCCAGCGATTTCTACGCCCTCGGCAAAACACTGCAAAAACTTTGCGGAAAAAAGAAATACCACTATTATATCCGCTCCCCGCAATTCGCAAAATTCATTCACAAATGCTGCCGCCAGGACCCGGACAAACGCTGGCAGAATGCAGAAGAAGCAGAAAAATATCTTGCAAAGATCAATTGGAAACCATTCTCCCTGAAATCCGTCCTGGTTCCGGTCTGTGCTGCACTCCTCACCCTCCTGGCAGTTATCCACGGCGCAGAACAGCAGCCGGTACTTCCAGAATTCCAGAACGCACTGGCAGCCGTGACAGCCAGATTTTATAGCATGGAATATCAAAGCAGCGATAAAAAATCCAGAGAACTTTTCTGCCTGGATACGGAACACAGATTACAGCAGATGCTCAAACTCTACAGAAAAAGTGAAGAGCAGATCCGCCTCCTGGAATTACTGGCGTGGAACGGAGAACTGCTTGGCAAAGCAAACAAAGCAGAGTTTTATTACAGACAGCTGATCACATACGAACCGGAATACGGAGCAGGCTATCTGGAGTTTGGAAACTTTCTCAACAGACAGGGGCGATATGAACAGAGTATGGAGGTATACAGAGAATGGGAAAAACAGACATCAGAAAAGAAAACAGACAACAGTCGGATAACACAGAATCAGATAGAAGCATGGAAAAAAGAAGCATCCTCAAAATAAAAAAGAACTTTCTGGCAGGAGTTTCGCTGTTGATATTTTTACTGCTCGCAGTAAAGGTTGTCCAGGCAATCGAACTGGGCGGCTTTGATGTTGATATGGGAACAGGAAGTTTCGAGGATGATTCCAGTTGGGATCAGGAAGAAACCACAGGCGGGACGACATCGTCCGACAATGATAATTATGACAGTAACAACAATTGGAGCAACACAGAAGATTCCTGGAATACAGGAGACGATTCCTCTGGCGCAGGTGCAGGAAGTTACACGACAGGAAACACCAATACCGCACAGCCAGAAACAGACTGGAACGATTTTTTCTCAGCAGACTCGTATGAAGATGGAACTTCAAACAACAACACCGTGTCTCAAAATAACAGCTCAGAAACCGCCAGGGCCGCAGACCATCAGAACAGTAATGATACCCTTTACAATATTGAAAATACAGAACAACAGATCGCAGACATATCTCCAACACCAATTCCTTCCCCCACACCAACAATGACACCAATCCCATCCATCAGTCCCACTCCAACCCCGGTCTCAGAAATCCAGAAAAATATCCTGACAGTTCCACAAAAAGAAGAAGAGCTTACCGAAGAAGAATGCCGCCAGAAAACGCAGCTCATTTACTGCAGAAAAGAGATCCGGAATGCAGCAGAGGCAGAAATCATCCCGGATCGATCACGTGTGATCGCAGTTGTCTCGATCCGGATAAATGGAAAAGAAGCAGACTGGCACTGGAGGAGCAGCAGGATCCTGCTGAAACTGAACCCACAGGAAATGCAGACAGAAATCGAGACAGCCATAATGTGCAGGAAAGAATTGTCGTGGACGGAAGCAAAAAAGAATGCTATACTAACGTATAATATTTTTTGACAATGGAGGAAATTTATGTATAAAGCAATTTTTTTTGATCTGGATGGAACACTGACAGAGTCTGGCGAGGGAATCACCAAATCCGTTCAGTATGCACTGGAAAAGATCGGAAAACCAGAAGAAGACCTGGAGAAACTGAAAGTCTTTGTCGGACCGCCGCTCATGGAACAGTTCATGAAATACGCCGGTGTGGACGAGGCTACTGGACGCAAGGCAGTAGAATTTTACAGAGAACGATATGAAGTAAAGGGAATTTACGAGAATCATCCATATGAGGGTGTGGAGGAGATGCTTCAGGAACTGAAACGCAAAGGTTACATTCTGGCAGTCGCTTCCTCAAAACCAGAGTACTATGTAACGCAGATCCTTGATTATTTCAAGCTGAGTTCTTATTTTGATGTGGTTGTAGGAAGTGAAATGAACGGTGCCAGAACAAGCAAATCAGAGGTGATCGAGGAAGCATTGAAACGCATCAACATGAGCGATAAACGAAACGAAGTTCTCATGGTAGGTGATAAAGAGCACGATGTTCTTGGCGCGCGTGCGGCAGGACTTGACTGTGTGGCAGTTGCATATGGTTATGGAACACAGGAAGAACTGACAGAGGCGAATCCTCTCAAGATCGTTGATTCTGTCGATGAACTGCTTCATTTTTTCGACTGAGCCCTCTGCGTAAACAAAGCCGCATCCACCGGATATGGAGAGTTCTTTATCCATGCGGAATCCATTTTCTGATCTCACAGATCATAGGGTATGCAGGAATCTGGCTTGCGATGCAGCTTTTGGGCGAAGGGGGAACGGAGGCTTATTATAATAATGCGATCCTGCTCACAGGGCTTACCGGACTTATCACTATGATTCCCTGTCTGTACTTTTACAAGAAGGACTGTCGGGCGAGAATAGCCGGCGGGCTGGTAACAGGACAGAAACCGAATCGGTTAAGCATTGGCGAATGCGGACTGATCCTGGTCATGGGAGCTGGTTTTGCGCAGTTTGCAAATATGTTCGTCAATATGATAGGTTCCTTTCTCAATGCAGAGGAATATCAGGAGACGATGAGCCAGTTGACGGATGGCAAGAGCATGTTTTTCCTGATCGTGTGCATGGGAATCATAGCACCACTTGCGGAGGAGATCGTGTTCCGCTGGCTGATCTATCTGAGACTCCGGGATTATATGCGCTCCGGTGAGGCGATCGTGATCTCCGGTCTGTTCTTTGGCATTTATCATGGAAATCTGGTGCAGGGTGTCTATGCAAGTATACTCGGATGTCTTTTCGCGTATTTTCTTGAACAGACAGGCAGCCTGTGGACAAGTGTCCTGCTCCACATGGGTGCCAATATATGGTCGCTGGTCCTTCCTGAACTGGCGGCATGGCTGCTTGATAGATATCCGATGGGAATTGCCGTGATGCTGGTTCTGCTTCTGACTGGAATGTGCGCCGGGATCAGCTATTTCCGAAACCGTACGGATACAGAACAGCGAAGGATCATATAAGAAAAAGAAACTTCTGGAATGAGATTTTATTCCGGGAGTTTTTTTATTGCCCGAACGGCTCAAACCGGCTTTGTGGAAATTTTAGATTTGAAAGTATTGTCTGAAAGGCATGGATATGCTAGAATGAGCGTATTAAAACAATTAGTACACTATATACACATAGAAAATGCAGGAAAGGAGGACCTATGATCGTTTTAGACTATCAGGACAGGCGGCCGTTGTACGAACAGGTAACAGAGAAATTCCGGACGCTGATCTATCAGGGCGCACTGCCGGCTGATTCCAGACTTCCATCTGTACGGCAGCTGGCAATAGAACTGTCGGTCAACCCAAACACGATCCAGAGAGCGTATATGACGCTGGAGCAGGAAGGACTGATCTACCCGGTGAAAGGCAAGGGGAATTTCGTGGCAGACACACAGAAGATACAGGAAAAATACAAAGAAGATTTTCGCAGCGAATTTCTCGAACTGGTAAAGCGAGGCTGTCGAAGTGGATTTGAAGAAAAGGAACTGCTCACATTAGTACAGAGAGGGTACAAGGAGGAACAGAAATGATAGAGATCAGAGAGTGCAGCAAGGCATTTGGAGCACTTCAGGCGGTCAATAACGTTTCCATGGATATTGGAGAGAGGGAAGTGTTCGGACTGGTTGGAAGCAATGGAGCAGGAAAAAGTACCCTGCTTCGAATGGTAGCAGGAATCCTGAAGCCAGATAAAGGCAGCATCACCGTTGACGATATTGGAAGTCTATGACAATGAAACTGCGAAAGAGCTGGTTTTTTTACATATCTGATGACTGCTATTTTCCGACAAATTTTACACCGGCAGATATGGCGGCTTTTTACAGGCTTCATTATCCGAAGTTTGAGATCCAGCGTTTTTCCAAACTGATGCGGCAGTTCCGGCTTGATGAGAAACAGCGGATCAGCAGTTTTTCGAAAGGAATGAAGAAGCTGCTCATGGTACTTCTGGGAATCAGTGCAGGAACGAAATATCTTCTCTGCGATGAAACTTTTGACGGACTGGATCCGGTGGTGCGGCAGGGTGTCAAGAGCCTTTTTGCAGCAGAGATCCTGAGCCGGGAATTCACACCGGTCCTCGCATCACATAACTTGAGGGAACTCGAGGATATCTGTGACCATGTGGGTCTTTTGCATAAGGGCGGCATGATCCTCAGTAAAGATCTGGAAGACATGAAATTCCATATCCACAAGATCCAGTGTGTATTACAGGATAAGAAACTGGAAGACGCACTCAGGAAAGAACTGGATGTCCTCAAAATCGATCATCAGGGATCCCTCACGCTTATCACTGCAAGGGGGACAAGGACAGAGATCATGCACAGGATCCAGGAAAAAAATCCACTGTTCTGCGAGGTACTTCCACTGAGTCTGGAAGAAATTTTTATCAGTGAAACGGAGGTGGCTGGTTATGAGATCCAGAATCTTTTCTTCTAAATATATCAAAACGGTATCCAAAGGACAGGCATGGATACCGGCGTTTCTGACACTTGGATTTATCCTGGCATTTCCGGTGATAGGACTGGAGAAACTGGGATCCTGGAGAAATCTGGGATATACGCAGGATCAGATCACACTTTTGTATTATCGTTTGTGGAAGGATGGATTTGTCCTGACAGGAATGGCTGTTGCGATGGCGGCAGGATTTATGAATGCAGTAAATGGATTCCTGTATCTGTATTCCAGAAAGAAAACGAATTTTTATCACAGTCTTCCAATGAAACGGTCAGAACTTTTTGCAGAAAAGGCAGTAATGGGACTGATCTACTATCTGGTGTCATATATCGTTATAGAATTTCTGACAGTCTGTGTTGGGGCAGCGAGGGGGCTTTTCAGCCTGGAACTTATGGGAATGGCAGTAAAAATGCTGTGCCTTCACCTGCTCGTTTATCTGATGATCTACTTCAGCGTTGTACTGGTCTTATGTATAACGGGAAATATGCTGATGGGAATCCTGACTTTGGGTGGAATATATCTGTACGGGATCGCACTGGAACTTGTCCTGGCGGCATGCGGACTTACTTTTCTGGATACTTTTATAGATAAGAGATATGGGATCATGGCATTTCTTTTGAAGGATGCTTCGCCTGCGGCATTTGCGTTCAGTCTGGCAGATGCCTACTCAGCCGGACACGCGGCGAAATATCTTGTGGCACTTGTGATCCTTATCGTTGTACTGGCAGTTCTTTCCTGGATCGCCTATGAAAAAAGACCTTCTGAGGCAGCAGGAAGATCCATGGTATACAGATGGGTAGCAGTACTGGTGAAATTTATGGTCGTGATCCCGACAGGACTGGCAGTGGGCTGGATCTTTTATCCGCAGGCAGATGGAAGGACAAAACTGATCTGGTGGGTGTTCGGCCTGATCCTGGGAACGGTACTTTCACATGGTATGATAGAAATTATCTACCATATGAGCTTCCAGAAATTTTTTGCAAAAAAAATGCAGCTTGTACTGGCAGGAGTGCTTGTGTTCGGATGTGCGATGATCTATCAGAAAGACCTTCTTCATTTTGACAGCTATCTTCCGAAACAGGAGGAGCTTGCATCTGTGAATATCAGTAACGGATATGATCAGGATTATTATGCTCATATAGAGAAAGCAGCAGATGGAGAATTTTATGATCTGACAGATAATTATAACTGGTACGATCCGGCAAATGCTCTGACAGGGGCAGACGGGATCGGAGACGAGACATACGAGGCTCTTGAAAATATCGTGAAAGACAGCCTGAATGTTGATAAAGCAAAAAAGAGATCTTATTTTATCTCTGTGAAATATACATTGAAATCCGGGCGTGTTGTATGCAGAGGTTACTGGGCTGATGTGAAGAATCTGAGAACTCTCATGAAAGGATTGTACGCAGAAGAAAATCTCAAAGAGAAAAAATACGAATTTCTGGATCTGGATGAAAAATATCTGACGACCATAGGAATGACAGATGCATGTGGAATGGGGTACAGTATCTTCCAGAATGATGACAGACAGAAACAGGAACTTCTCGATGCACTGAAAAAAGACATCGAGTCCGCATCAGCAGAAGATATGATGGAAGAAATAATAATCCAGCTTGACTTTAATTATGCACTTCCGGTCAGAAGTAATATCAACAGTCTTGTGCCGGGCAAGAACAATGAAGAAGTTACGTATGTGGACTGGAACCTTGGAGTTCCACCTTCTTTCAAAAATACACTTGCAATTCTTAAGAAAACAGGATATCCTCTGACAATAGAAGAACTGGATATCAACAAGATCTCACTGACTTATTATGAAGAGGAAAACATTTCCGAACAGGAAGAGTTTTTTTTATACGAAACCAGAGGAAATAAAAGCAATCCAGAATGCACTGGTCCTGGAACGGAATGCATATGCGGGCGGTGATACGGAGACAGTTTCCAATGTAGCTGTTGCCGTTTACATGGAACAGGGGGAGATGATGAATTCCCTGTTTCTAAAGAGAGCAGATGTACCAGATTTCGTACTGGACAAAATGCAGGAACTTGGAATCAGCCCGGAGTTTTCTGATAACAGTGACGATGACGGAGATACAATGACAACCTACCAGAAGACCATAAACAGTTCGGGCAGGTGGCTCGCCTGGTTTGGAAAGTGAGACAGAATGAGGAGTGATTATGGCAAAAGCAGTAAGACTGGATAAATTTCTTGCGGATGCAGGGAAGGGAACCAGAAGTGAAGTAAAGAAATTTATACAGAAAGGTCAGGTTCAGGTCAACGGAACACCGGCGAAGAAACCGGAGCTTAAAGTCGATCAGGACAAAGACGTAGTCGTGCTTGCAGGTGAGACGGTTGGTGCGGCACCGGAGTTTGTCTATTATCTTCTGAATAAGCCGGCGGGCTGCGTCAGTGCAACAGAAGACAGAAACGACAGAACTGTCATGGAATATGTACCATCTGACAGGAAGGGACTTTTTCCGGTAGGCCGTCTTGACAAGGATACAGAAGGACTTCTCCTGATCACCGACGACGGAATGCTGGCGCACGAACTGCTTGCCCCGGGAAAACATGTGGACAAGACCTATTTTGTCAGAGTAGAGGGGAATGTGACACCGGAAGCAGTCGCGAAACTTGAAGAAGGCGTGGATATCGGAGAAGCGAAACTGACCATGCCGGCAAAAGCAGAAATCGTAGGCGGAAGCTTTGAAGAGACAGACGGATCTTTCGGACAGACAGCACGTGTCCGCAGAGAAAATCTCCCGGAAGTCTACACAGAACTCCATCTGACGATCCACGAGGGCAAATTCCACCAGGTCAAACGGATGATGGAAGCAGTCGGAACACCGGTCATCTACCTCAAAAGGATCTCCATGGGAACTCTCACCCTCCCGGATGATCTCAAAAAAGGCGAATGCCGTCCGCTGACAGAGAAAGAAGTAACAGAACTGAAAGAAAGCGTAAAATGTTAAAGAATCAGTAAAATTCATAAGAAAAAGTGCGAAAACCCTCTTTACACGGAGGGTTTTCTTATGCTATACTCTAGAAGTTGCAATGTGCGTAAAGACGCACAAATAAAAAGTCACGTACAGAGATTCCGATGGATGGTGCCCTTACGGTGTGAGGTTGGGTCCGGATAGAAAGTGATCTGTGCGGAAGAATTTAACCAAAAAGGAGAAAAATCATGAGCGTTATTTCAATGAAACAGCTTTTGGAAGCAGGTGTTCATTTCGGACATCAGACAAGAAGATGGAACCCTAAAATGGCTCCGTACATCTACACAGAAAGAAATGGTATCTATATCATCGACCTTCAGCAGTCTGTAGGTATGGTTGACGATGCTTACAATGCAGTAGCTGATATCGTAGCTAACGGCGGAAACATCCTTTTCGTTGGTACTAAGAAACAGGCTCAGGACGCTATCAAAGTTGAAGCAGAGCGTTGCGGACAGTACTATGTAAACGAGAGATGGCTTGGTGGTATGCTTACAAACTTCAAGACAATCCAGAGCCGTATCGCAAGACTGAAACAGATCGAAGCTATGGAAGCTGACGGAACTTTCGAAGTACTTCCAAAGAAAGAAGTTATTGAATTAAGAAAAGAACTTGCTAAACTGCAGAAGAACCTTGGCGGTATCAAAGAGATGAAACGTCTCCCAGATGCAATTTTCATCGTTGACCCTAAGAAAGAGAGAATCTGCGTTCAGGAAGCTCATACATTAGGTATTCCGCTTATCGGTATCTGCGATACTAACTGTGATCCGGAAGAACTGGATTATGTAATCCCGGGTAACGATGATGCTATTCGTGCCGTAAAACTGATCGTTTCCAAAATGGCAGACGCTGTTATCGAAGCAAATCAGGGAACAACAGAAGCTGAAGAAGCAGAAGTTGAAGAAGCTACAGAGGAATAATTAATTTAATAATTCCAGGAGGAAAATACAATGGCTATTACAGCAGCTCAGGTAAAAGAATTAAGAGAAATGACCGGTGCCGGAATGATGGATTGTAAGAAAGCTCTTACAGCTACAGATGGCGATATGGACAAAGCAGTAGAATTCCTGCGTGAAAAAGGTCTTGCTACAGCTCAGAAAAAAGCAAGCCGTGTTGCAGCAGAAGGTCTTTGCAAGACTCTTGTTGCTGATGATGAGAAGAACGCAGTTGTTGTAGAAGTTAACTCTGAGACAGACTTCGTTGCTAAGAATGAAAAATTCCAGAGCTATGTTGCAGATGTTGCAGCACAGGCACTTACAACTTCCGCAGCTGACATCGATGCTTTCCTTGCAGAGCCATGGGCACTTGATACAACCAAGACTGTAAACGAAGCTCTTGCAGCTCAGATTGCAGTTATCGGTGAGAACATGCACATCAGAAGATTTGCTCAGGTGAAAGAAGAAAACGGATTCGTTGCTTCTTACACACATATGGGTGGAAAAATCGGCGTTCTTGTAGACGTTGAAACAGATGTTGTTAACGATGCAGTGAAAGAAATGGCTAGAAACGTAGCAATGCAGATTGCAGCTCTGAAACCGCAGTACACAAGCGACAGCGAAGTAAGTGCTGAATATATCGAGCATGAAAAAGAAATCCTTCTTGCTCAGATCCAGAACGATCCGAAAGAATCCCAGAAACCGGAGAAGGTTATCCAGGGTATGATCACTGGACGTATCAAGAAAGAACTTAAAGAGATCTGCCTTCTTGATCAGGTTTACGTTAAAGCAGAAGATGGAAAACAGACTGTTGCTAAATATGTAGAAGAAGTTGCTAAAGCAAACGGCGCTAAGATTGCAATCAAAGGTTTCGTTCGTTTCGAGACTGGCGAAGGTATCGAAAAACGTCAGGATGACTTCGCAGCAGAAGTTGCAGCTCAGGTAGCTGGTAAATAATTTCTGATCTGATTTAAGTCAGAACATTTCAATCCCCTGAAATCCAGGGCACCTCATCGAGGTGCGAGGGTTTTGGGGGATTTTTTGTATGGAAAAGGAAAATATCTTGTAATTTTGAGGTTTTTCATTCATAATATATGCAGTACAATTAGAAATGAGTATAAAAATATGGTGAACTACAAAAATGTAAAAATATCAGAAGGCGCACGAATAGCGAAACAGTCCGTAATTATTGGTGATGTGACGATCGGACGAGACAGCTGTGTATTATATTATGCAGTGATCCGTGGTGATGAAGCACCAATTGTAATCGGTGAGGAGACCAATATTCAGGAGAACTGCACGGTTCATGTAAGTCATAATAAGCCGGTTTCTATTGGAAACAATGTTACAATAGGGCATAATGCCGTGATTCATAGCTGTACGATCGGAGACCGGACGCTGATTGGAATGGGTGCGGTAATTCTGGATGGTGC
>ENA-OQDT01000249-OQDT01000249.1-human-gut-metagenome-genome-assembly--contig:-NODE-249-length-35672-cov-3.889098_pt1 | contig 35672 bp, 36 predicted proteins | sample MGYA00242786_ERZ504617 | MGnify/ENA primary metagenome ERZ504617 (study PRJEB26092, sample SAMD00036337) | human gut metagenome | host: Homo sapiens | study: EMG produced TPA metagenomics assembly of...
ATTTGCGAGTGTCTTATGTGTGCATATTTTTAGTTAAAGATAAGGTTTCTTTCCGGATTCTGCTAAATGCTTTCCGGATTAAATGCCGTCTTTTTCTTTTTCCTTTCTTTTCTGTGATTTTTATTCTTAGTCTCATGTTTGCATATTTCCCTTTGTCTCTTATTTGTTTTCTACCTTTTCTTTTCTTATTTTTGTATGTTTGTAATTGGTTATTTACCCTTGTGATTAAGTCTGATCACAAAGGTGATTAAAATTAATCACAAGGGTAGTTAAGTTTAATCACGTCCGTGATTAACAGATATTGAACTTTCATCAATAAAAAAAGAACAGTATGGCAATACTATTTGATTGGTACGAGAATCCCAAAACCTCTGAGCAACAAGGGGAAGAGAATATGTTGCATCCGCGTCTCCGGCTGAATGGGAAAGTAAGCACGGCCCAGCTCCGTGCCCGTATACAGAAATATTGTACATTGACGGAAACGGATGTAATAGCCGTGCTCGATGCGCTGTCACACGCCATGGGCGAGGAATTGGCGGAAGGCAGGCAGGTGCATCTGGACGGCATCGGCTTTTTCCGTCCCAATCTGGTGAGCACCGAGCCGGTAACCGAAAAGACGAAACGTAAAAATACAAAGGTAAGGCTTAAGGGGATTGTTTACCGCCCCGACCGATTATTGATGGATGAGGTGGGGAAGGTAAAGGTGCAGCGTACCCGGTTCTCGTTTCATTCAAGTAAACTGACCGATGAGGAAATTGACGCATTGCTGACGGAGTTCTTCACAACTCATGATTTTGTGCAGCGGAAAAGTTTCCAGCTTCTTTGCAGTATGACACAAAGTACGGCCAGCCGCCATTTACACCGCTTGTGCGAGGAAGGAAAGCTGAAAAATGTGGGACTTCCCAAACAACCGGTTTATAAGCCAATAAATGGGTATTATGTTGTGAATGAATGATTTAAAGTGAGAGAAGCAAGAAATTAGGAGTGAGGGCATGAGGGCAATGCTCTCACTTTTTAGCATGCCCTCACTGTGGGTAGTGGTTTAATAATGAGTAGGTTATGGCTTTTAGTGAGGGCATGAGGGTATAAGTGGGTGCAACTTATTATAAAAAGTTGTTTTACCACCAGATTTGTTTACCATCAACGTATGTGAACGGACGTTCTTCTGTTTTCCGTGTGTGTGCAGAAATAGATAAAATAGTTGAAGTCCGTTACTAAAATAGGGAAATCCCTACCAACTAATAGGGATTTTCTTTGTTATGAACTGAAACCTCTGGCTATCTTTGCACTAGAAAAAGTAGATAGAATAACAAATAAAACAGGTACGAGTATGAAAAAGATTGTATTAGCTTCGCTTATGATGGTGTGCTTGCCTTATTGGGCAATGTCACAAAGCGTTGATGACGACCTTTATTTCATCCCTAAGAAAAAAGCTGAAAAGAAAGAGGAGGTTAAGCAAGAGGTGAAAGTGGTGGTTCCGCAGAAGCAGAACACGACTACCGTTTACGCAGCCCCCGGTTCTACAGTGGTGGTGAAGGATGTGAAAGGAAAAGTGCGCGATGTGGATGAGTATAATCGTCGTTATACTTCACGAGATAATAACTTCTCGATGGAGAATGATACCTTGTATATTGAGGAGAAACCTTTGAATGAGAGAGGGGAATGGGTTAATGGTTTTGAGGGCTCTCAAGACGATTATGAATACGCGATGCGTATCGTCCGTTTCCGCAATCCCCGTTACGCCATTCCGGTAAGCAGTCCGCTCTATTGGGATGTGGTTTACGGTTTGCCTTCATGGGATTGGAATGTATATGATGACGGATTGTATGCATACGTTTTTTCCCACTTACACGAACCGCTTGTGGTGGGATTGGCGTTGGAATTATCCATATGGCGCCAGCTGGGGATTCAGTTGGGGATGGAGTTCGCCGTGGTACTACAATAGCTGGTACTATCCCGGTTATTGGGGTGGCGGCTACTGGGGTGGCTATTGGGGCTACCATCATCACCACCACCATCATTATTATCCGCATTATTCCGGTCACGGTTGGGGCGGCGGCTACTGGGGAGGCGGTCATGGATGGTATGGCTCAAGCAGACGTAATCCGGGGATACATGCCGGAAGATACACCAACAGCTATGGCTCTTCACGCCCAAGCCGGAATAATTATGTGAATAGTTATGATAGGAATAGTCGTAATTCGTATGTAGGAAATTCCAGACAAAATGTCCGTAATAGTGCTAATAGCTATCGTACCGCAACACGTAACGGATCTTCATCAGGAAGAGTGGTTTCGGGATCTGACGGTGTAAATTCGGTTCGTCCTAATAGAAGCGCTATCAGAACCCGTACAGGAGCAACTCTTTCACCAAGTCAGGCTGCAGGAGTCCGTCCGGGTAATTCGTATTCACGTCCGACAGAAGGAAGGGGTTCTTCCTATACCAGACCAAGCAGTACCCGGAGAAGTGTGGGAAATGCAGCAGGATCTGCTTATCAGAGAACAGGGGCTGCAAGCCGTGGCGCCTATCGTAACAATAGTGGCGTTTCGAACTCTCGCAGCAGTTCATATTCCCGTAGCAGCAGTCCTTCCCGTAATAGTTCGTCTAACTCTTACCGTAGTAGTGGAACTTCTTCTTCCCGTAGTAGTTTTTCTAGTGGCGGTGGGGCTTCCCGTAGTTCCGGAGGCGGTGTTTCCCGTTCAAGTGGCGGTGGCAGATCGCGTACCAGATAAGTAGCAGATTAAACCAGACTGTTGTATTTAATAGAATTGATGTATGAAAAATAAAGTAATAGTAACCGCTTGTACGTTGCTGGCAATGGCAACGGCAAGCGCACAAAATGCTTATGATGCGGAAAAGTTGCTGGGGAATGACTTGAATGGAACAGCACGATTTGTTGGTATGGGTGGTGCCATGGGAGCTTTGGGAGGTGATATATCTGTCATGAGTTCCAACCCTGCGGGTATCGGCATTTTTCGTAGTAATGACGTGTCCGTTTCTTTTGGTTTTAATAATACTTCGACAAAGAGTAACTTTAGTGGCGTGTCAATGAATGAAGACAAAACGCGCGCTTCATTTGACCAGATTGGATTTGTTTATAGCAATAAGATAGGCAACAATACTTCTTTGCGTTTTGTGAATTTCGGATTCAATTACCATAAAAGTAAAAACTTCAACCGCCTTTTCTCTATGGGAGGGGCGTTGGATAATATGTCACAAAGCTTCCAGCTGGCTCAGGAAATGGAACGATATGGATTGACGGAAAGCGAGTTTAATGACATACTGGATGCGAAGAATCCTTATACCAAATATTGGAACCAGTTACCTGTTTTAGGAGTAATGGGGGTGAGAACCGGTGTGGTTGACTGGTTTAATGATCCTGGAAAAAAACATTCATGCTCCATGGGGGTGGAATGGTTTTAACAATAACTTCTTTAGTAAGGAAACTGGAGGTATCAGTCAATATGATTTTAATGTTTCATTCAATATTGAAGACAGGGTCTATTTAGGAGCTACCTTGGGGGTCTATGATGTGAATTATGACCGTTATACTTCTTATACGGAAAATTTGAATGATGATAAGGGTGCGGATAATGGGGGGTATACATTGGATAATTATTATAGACTGGAAGGAACTGGTATGGATTTGAAGTTGGGGGTTATTGTACGTCCTATAGAAAGTTCTCCTTTCCGTTTGGGATTTGCCGTTCACACGCCTACATGGTATGATTTAAGAGAAAGCTATAATGCCACTTTATCTTCTGATATTTTAGCTTATGAAAAACCCTATATCCAGACATTGAGTGATTTTCTGGTAACTCCGGAGTTTGATTATTTGACCTATGATTATAATCTTACTACTCCGTGGAAATTTAATGTCAGTGCGGGTACTACTTTTGCGGGTGCGGTGGCAGTAGGTGCGGAATATGAATATCAGGATTATTCTTCCAGTAAGCTGAAGGATGTGGATGGTTATGAATTGGGAGATCAGCCTAGCGTTGAGAATTATCTGAAAGGTGTCCATACTTTCCGTATAGGAATGGAAACGCGGATCATACCTGAGTTTAGCATCCGTGCAGGGTATAATTATTCTTCGGCTGCATTTTCCAAAGATGCTTATAGTGCCTTGTCTTTATATAGCACGCGTACTGATTTTAATAATACGGAGTCTAAGAATACGTTTACGTTTGGTCTTGGATACCGTGGCAGTGTAATTTATGCGGATTTGGCATATAAATATGATATGTATAAATCAAACTTTTATGCTTTTGACGATATAGATCTTCCGGCAACTAAAGTGGACAATGAACGGCATCAGCTCTTGCTGACAGTCGGCGCCCGCTTCTAAGAATTTATTGTGAGTCTAATATAATTAACCTGTGATATACCGGAAGAACTTTATAGGCTTCCGGTATATTTTTTATTTATCGCGGAATTCTTTCCTTTTCCAGAAGTTGAATCCTGCATATACACGAACGGTTCCGAATGTATTAGTGAGAGAGAAATTCCTTTTCCGATAATCGTATGTATGCATCACCAGTGAAGCACCTACAAAGTACTTGTTGGTATTATAGACCACGGCGGCACGTGTTATCAGGTCAAAATTGATATCCTTTATCCAATGATTGTCGGTGTTAGGCGTATCGTCTATTTTTGATTTTTTATAGGCAATGGCCGGTAAGAGTGAAAGATTGGAAACCCAGTTTTTTGCAAATACCCAGTTATAGCCATAGCCCACGTTGATGCTGTAATCAGAATATTTCACTTTCTTGAAAAGCAGGGCATCATGCAGTTGGGCTCTCACTTCACCGGGAAGCTTTTCGTAATCAAAAGATATGTTGTGCTGGGAATAAGAAAAGCCCGCCATCAGGGAACCCGCGCTTTTACGCTGGTTGGTGGACTGGCTATAGGCTGCCGGATAAGAGAATTTTTTATAATTGAAAATCCAATAGGCGTTCAGTCCTTTGATTTTACTTTGCAATCCGTTGAAATTCAGATTTTTAATGGGTGTGTTCAGATCAAATCCGCTGGAAGAACGTATCTTGAAATCGCTTCCTGTCTTTCTGTAATATAAATCCACACCAAATTTGGAACTATAAAGATTCAGTGCCATTTCGGTTTTCTTGGCCTTGTTCTTGTGTCCGCCGAAAATATCTTTTACATCGAAAGAATATCCTAGAAATATCCAGCGCCATCCGAAATAGACCCCCAGCTTGAAACTGGCATTGGGGGAGAATCCCAAACTTTGTTCGCCGTTGTTTCCTTTACTGCCTAACCGATAGTATTCGTACCAACTGCTGGATTCCAGCATGAAAGCCAGATTGTAGAGGTTAGGCGAGATATAGGTGGTATCGACCGCGTTGAATTCTTTTCCCACTTTCCTGATTTTTCTTCCGGTATGACGGACAGTTGTCGCTATTCCATCGGTCAATGTAATGAGAACACCCTTGTTGTCCTGTACTGTCGAGTCCTTCTGTTCCGCTTGTGCATATACACCGAGGGCGGAAAGGAAAGACAGACAAAACAGGCATAATTGACGGATGTCCATAGGCAGAAATCAGAGTTTGTCAAGTATACGGTCCATTACCCAGTTGGTGGGTGTCGCACTGATGCCGTCGCAGGTACAGACAGCTTTTCCCTGCAAGTGTTCTACTACGGCTTTTATGAGCGGAAGTTGTACATGAGGGGGATTTTCGGGAAGAAACTCCTCGCGGCCTCTTTCAGTATGCAGGGCGATGGGATCGTAAGTGAAAACAGAGAAACAGATCATTCCCTTGTCTCCGATGATTTCTATACGGTCTTCCTTGGCCGATTCATGGGCAACGAAACACCATGATCCTGATCCCGGCAGACCGGAATCAAATTTGAAGCAGGCACTTATCGTATCTTCTGCCGGATATAACCCGCCACGGTTGCTCTTGTATCCTTGGGCTTCGAGAATGCAGCCGAACATATCTTGTAGCAAATCCAGCTGGTGAGGAGCCAGATCATAGAAATAACCGCCGCCGGCAATATCAGGTTGTACACGCCAGGGAAGGTTGGTACTGTTGTAATCCAAAGCGCGTGGAGGCTGGGCGAAACGTATCTGTATGTTGATGACATTGCCTATTTCTCCGTCCTCTACCATCTGGCGTACTTTTTGGAAATAAGGAAGATAGCGTCTGTAATAAGCTACGAAACAAGGAATTCCTGTTTCCTGTGATATGCGGTTGATGCGTGCACAGTCTTCATAGCTGGCCGCCATAGGTTTCTCGATGTATACGGGCTTTCCTGCCTTCATGGACATAATGGCAAAAGTGGCATGAGAAGAGGGGGGAGTGGCTATATAAATAGCATTGACATCTTCATCTCCTATTAACTGCTGCGGATCGGAGTACCAGCGGGGAATGTTGTGTCTTTTGGCGTATGATTGAGCTTTTTCTTTGTCACGGCTCATTACGGCCACTACCTCTGAACCTTCGATCAGGGCAAAGGCTGGTCCGCTTTTCTTCTCGGTCACTTCTCCGCAACCGATGAAGCCCCATTTTACTTTGTCTAATTTAACCATGGTAATAACTTTTTTGTCATTCCGCTTAAAATAATAACAATTTATATTGCAAAGATAGGACTATTTTGCAATTTCAGCCGGATAAAAATCAGTTATTGTAATATTTCTTGCGCAACAGTTTGAATGCAGGAGTCTTGACGTAGTCATTTAACCAGGAATTCAGGCTGTCAAGCAATATTGGAGAATGTTTGCTTACTCCCCATGAATAGAATTGTGAGAAGCTGATGGCTGTTTCTATATCCAATTGTGGAAAATCATTGATGGAGGCTTTGGCAATGCTCTCGTCGCATACGGCATAGTCTATGTCACCATGTGCTACCATGGCCAGTAATTGTTCTTGTCCGTATTTCTCCACTTCTTTGATATAGATGGTATCGCCTATTTCGTTACTTAAATTATGTATGCGCAGGATGGCAGGTGAGTTTTTGACTAGATGAAGGGTCTTGCGGGCTAGTTCCAACTGGCTGTGAATGTACAGACTATCGTTTTCTTTTTCGGGTTTACGCTGTACCAGTACTTGTTTGTTCAGTATAATGGGGCGGGTAAACAACAGGGAGTCTTTGTATTCTGTGGTAACTACCGTGCTGTTGGCCAATATATCGTATGTTCCTTTTTGTACGCCTTCCAGTCTTTTGGAAAAGCTCATTTCAGGAGTGATTTCCGGTTTCAGTCCTTTGCTGTGTGCAAAAGCATGGAGCAGTTCGTAGTGGAAACCGGAAACGGTGTCGCCGTCGGCATAAAAACTGATAGAATTGTACTCGGTAACGGCACGCAGGATTCCCGATGCCGCTATTTCTGCATAATCGCGGGGCAGACTGGTTTCAGCCTCCGTTTTCTTTTTGAAGAAGATGGAGGATAGGGTTACTGCAAGGATACCCATCAGAATGTATTTCAGATATTTTCTCATATAGACCGTCAATCAAAGAAATTCCATGAAAGGCCGAACTTTATCATTCGCGGATTGATTGGGTAGTGAGGCGCCAGGAAGTAATTGGATTTTTCCCGAACCGGCATTGACGTGATACATCATAATAAAGAAGCGGGTACGTTTTAAATGCAGGTTGGCATAGACGTTGACTATCGGAAAAGCTCCTATCTCGATTTTGTCATCAGGATTCTGGTTATAGAATTGTCCGATGACGGGGGAGTAGTCTGGCGCGTAATATTTTACTGAAATAACGCACATCTGCTCCCATTTCTATCTGGAGTACTTTTTTTGGCGAGACCGAATTTCATGTACAAGTTGCCGTAAGCCGACAATTCCGGTAAGGGCAGAATGTCTTGCTCACTTGATTTTTGATAGGCTACTTCACCGTCGAGATGAAATATTCCTACTTTCAATTTTTGTTGCAACATTGCTGTGAATATTTGTATATTGCCGGAGTGCTGTCTTACGGCTGCATTGTTCTTGAAACCGGTGACATTTCCTTCACTGTCTTTTACCGGTATGCTGGCATTGGCCAGATAAGTGTAGTTCTTTATATTTTCCACTCCGGCACGCAGTTGGGTTCCCCATCTGTTCAGACTTAGTTTTCCTTCCAGTCGGGTTCTCATTATTTTGGATAAATCGTTGTTGTCCCACCAGTAATGTTTGGATTGGAAATGCCTGAAATAGAATACGGGGTTCTGGTTCTTGATGAATGCATTTACATCCAGTCTCACCGTATCTCCGAATAAACGGAGATTCAGATCCCCTCTGCCTTCTACGCTGAATTGTCCTGCATCTTCACCGGCTATGGCCAATTCTCCTAGAATATTGTAATGTAATAGTTTTCCTTGTTTTTTGGATAGTTCGCCGCCAATGGAGAGTGAACTTTCCTTATAGTTGTTGATAATGCGCTGTCCCGGTATGTTTGTCGTGTCGGTCAAGGCGAAGTTTCGGTATTCATAACTTAAAAAGGCGGTAAGTCCGGCTTTCGCCCATTTGTTGAATCCTTCTTGTAAAGCAATGCCAATGGTATTTTTGATGGATGTGCGCTTCGTCTTGTCTATTGAGTCGGTCCCCAGATAGTTATGTTCAAAATACTTCTGATTCTGTGCGTCATCGTATGAGATGTATTTGCGATTGTTCAAGTCCACTTGTAATGTATGTATGAAGCTTGTGACAGGAACAAATACCTGCGTTATTTTTACGGAGTCCGTATCCACACTGTCCTGTTTTTCTTTATAGAACCCTAAGTTGTAACGATGTGTCAGGAAGGCATGGTAGCTGGTGTTGTGATTCCATATCTGACTCAGTCGCGTTGGGATTTCGTTGGCGGAATATTCTTTTTTGCCTTCTGCCATATCCAGCGGGTTGGTGATATACCGGTCGTCCGTGATACCTCCGTTTTCTGCCATCTTCAAGTTATCGTTGTTGAATATGAAATGCATGTCATATTTGTCTCCCCGGTAGCTGGAGAACAGGCCACCGTTGAAGAAGGCTGTGGACTGATCTTGGTAAAGCCCCCGGCCATACAGGTAATCTATGTAGAATCCAAACCCCAGTCTTTTGTTTGCATTGATGGCAAAATAGGATTTGAAGCGTTCTTCTCCGTCACGGCTGCCTCCTCCTTTGTAATAGCTCAGGTTCGTGAATGGAGAAAATGTATTGGTGAATATGACATCTTCCGGACGTTGTACGCAAAAGTCGTATGGGTCGGTGAAAAAGTATTGGCTGGGATCCCGACGGTCAAAAAAGATGCGTGAGAGGCGGGGGGAACCCAAATTTCCCAAGTAATTGTATTGTCCGGTGTAGCCGCCCATGTCATTTGAGTTCTGGAAAGCGTGCTGCAAGGTATCTACGGGGATATAAGTGACATTGCCAAAACGACTGTCCACTTTCCATGAGTACAGTCCGATGGGGATAGTGTTGGCATCTACTACGGCTGTCGTGTCTATGGGGTTTCCGTTACGGTCATATTGGTTTCTGTCCAGTCCGTTTGCCGAGGAACCGAACTGATTGTTCAGGGTATTCATTGTCCGCTGTGCCATCAAGGAAGTATGGAAGCACAGGAATAATAAAAAAATAATAGAGAATATTCTTTTCATAACGGCGGCAAAGATACAATATAAAAATAAAAGGAAGAGCTTTTCCGCTATGGAAAGTTCTTCCTTTTATTATTCGTTTAGAGTTATTTTAACTTACTGAGGTTTAATAATCTCCATTCCGATTCGGATGGCTTCTTCATTCATCGGTATCAGATGATGGTGACGTTCGGGCAATGTTTTGCGTAAAGCTTTTATTACACTTTCAATGGATACTACGGGACGCAGTTTCAGCAAGCCTCCTAAGACAATCATATTGAAGGTCTTTGCCATTCCTTTTTCGTTGGCGGCATCCATTGCGTCAATACGATAGATTTGTATGTCCTTACGTGTCGGAGGCTCGATGATTCCGTATCCGTCATAAATGAGGATACCACCCGGTTTGATTTTGCCTTCAAACTTTTCCAATGAGGGTTGGTTCAGTATGATGGCTGTGTCATATTGGCTGAGAATGGGTGAAGAGATGCGTTCATCACTGACAATCACCGTTACGTTAGCGGTTCCTCCCCGTTGTTCGGGACCGTATGCCGGCATCCAGGTTACTTCCTTGTCTTCCATCAGTCCGGAATAGGCAAGTATCTTACCCATGGATAGCACACCCTGACCGCCGAATCCTGCTATAATGATTTCCTGTTTCATGGTTTCTGTCTTTTTATTCTTTATCTTTCAAATCACCCAGCGGATAGAAGGGGAACATGTGTTCCACCATCCAGTCATTGGATGCTTGCGGAGTCATTTTCCAACCGGAATTACAAGTCGATACAATTTCCACCAAATTGGATCCTTTGCCATTCATTGAGTTTTCGAATGCCTTGCGGATAGCCTTTTTTGCTTTGCGGATGGCAGGAACCGTATGTACGGCCTGGCGGGTAACGTAGGCGGTGCCTTCCAAAGTGGCGGCAATTTCTGTCATTTTCAGCGGATAGCCATGAATGGCTACATCACGACCATAGGGGCAGGTGGCTGTCTTCATGCCAACCAGCGTGGTAGGAGCCATTTGCCCACCGGTCATTCCATAAATGGCGTTGTTGATAAAGATGATAGTAATGTTTTCGCCACGATTTAAAGCATGGATGGTTTCGGCAGTGCCGATACATGCCAGGTCACCATCTCCCTGGTAGGTAAATACCAGACGTCCGGGCCATAAACGCTTGATGGCGGTAGCTACGGCTGGTGCGCGTCCGTGGGCGGCTTCTTGCCAATCGATGTCTAGATAGTTGTATGCAAAAACGGCACATCCTACCGGTGACACACCGATTGTCTTATCTTCCATGCCCATTTCTTCAATAACTTCGGCTATTAACTTGTGAACCACACCGTGGCTGCATCCGGGGCAGTAATGCATCGGATTGTCATTCATCAGTGTCGGTTTCTTATAAACCAGGTTTTCGGGTTTTATGATTTCTTCTTTTGTCATAGTTTCTCCTCCTATTGCTTATAACATGAACCGCATAAAGAATTCCATCAGCTTGAGAAAAATAGCTGCTGCACAGACATAGATGAATACTTTGAAGTCACTTGCCATGAAGTAAGTGATGACAGCCGCTAGTGCCAGTGCCATGAAAAGTATGTTCAATATGTTTCTGATCAGATCGATATTCATACGGTCTTATTTTATTAGTTTCTCTTTCAGTGCAGTGATTACTTCATCCGGATCGGGAACAATACCACCCAGACGTCCGAAGTGTTCTACAGGCACTTTGCATTCTACGGCCAGACGGACATCTTCTACCATTTGTCCGGCGTTCAATTCTACAGTGAGGATACCTTTTACCTGTGCGGCGCGTGCTGCAATAGCTTTCGACGGGAACGGCCATAGGGTAATAGGACGGAGCAAACCAACTTTGATGCCTTCTTCCCGAGCCATTTCCATTGCTTTTTGGGCAATGCGGGCACAAGAACCGAAAGCTACGATCAAATATTCGGCATCTTCGCAGTGAAGTTCTTCGAAACGTACTTCGTTTTCTTCTATTTCTGCATATTTTTTCTGAAGATGGATATTACGTTTTTCCATTTCGGCAGGATCGAGTTCCAATGAGGTGATGATGTTGGGAGTACGGTGGTGGGTTCTGCCGGTAGTGGCCCACGGACAACGGGCTATGACTTCTTCATCTGTCAGGCGTGTGCGCTGTTCGGGCAATACTACTTTTTCCATCATCTGTCCGATAACGCCGTCTGCCAGAATAATGGCGGGATTGCGGTATTTGAAAGCCAGATCAAAAGCTATACCTACGAAATCTGCCATTTCCTGTACTGATGCAGGAGCCAGGGCTATGAGGCGATAGTCTCCGTGACCGCCGCCTTTCACTGTTTGGAAATAGTCGGCCTGACTAGGTTGGATGGTTCCTAATCCGGGACCTCCGCGCATGACATTGACAATCAGGCAGGGGAGTTCGGCACCGGCAATGTACGAGATGCCTTCCTGCTTTAAACTGACGCCGGGACTGGAGGATGAGGTCATTACCATTTTACCGCTCGCTGCACCGCCATATACCATGTTGATTGCTGCGACTTCACTTTCTGCCTGCAACACCACCATACCGGTAGTTTCCCAAGGTTTCTCTTCGGCCAGCGTTTCCAATATTTCCGATTGGGGAGTGATGGGATAGCCAAAGTAACCGTCTACTCCGATACGGATAGCGGCGTGGGCTATGGCTTCATTTCCCTTCATTAAAACGACTTCTTCTGCCATATTTGTTACATTTATTGTTGTTTTACTTTATACACAGTGATGCATCCGTCCGGACAGACTGTGGCACATGATGCGCAACCATTGCAGGTATCTTCTAATACCTGGTGGGCGAATGTGTATCCTTTTTTATTCACTTGTTTGGCATTGAGCGCGATTACATGCAGCGGACATGCCACTACACATAGATTGCAACCTTTGCAACGCTCTGTGTCTACTACAATAGCACCTTTAATCTTTGCCATGGGTTAGTTATTATTGATTATACATGTCTTTGTTATAGAAATTCAGAATATTCATAATCATGTCACGGGCGGAAACGGCCGGACTTTCCGGATTACGCTCGATGGCTTCCAGATAATTGTTCAAAGCTTGTTGCCAGTCTCCCATTTTGCGGTAGGCGTTACCCAGTAAGTAATAGGGTTCATCGTTGACGTGCGCATCGTTTCGGATGAAATTAGTTAGCGCATGAATGGCTCTTTCCGTATCACCCTGTTCGATAAGTGTCTTTATGTCCTGTAATTGTTCCGTCATAAGGCATGATTGTCTCATTGTTGTTTACAAAGATACTCTTTATTTGTTATGAAAGGGAAGATTGGAGCAGAAAAAACGGCTTTCTTGCTAAAAACATTTAAAAAAAGGAGAGAAAGATAGGGAAAAATGGAAGAATGATTTCTTCTAATGGTTTGATTATTATAGAAATGGTTTCAAGTGAAACGGTTGATAGAGGAACGGTGTTATTTATTCTTAAAGGGGAGACATGTTTGAATGGTATTTGTCATGGTGCTTTTGGGGAAGTATATGGTAGATCGTTTGTATGTTTTTTAGGGGGAGTTGTCAGGTTATCTCCCCCTAAAAAAAGTTTTATGTATTATCAGAATAAACTGTCACGGTATAAATATATGGGAGAAAAGACTATTTTATTACTTCACCTACATACATATTATATGCCTTCTGACCGTCATTACTGGGATTCATCTTTTTTGCTTCCTCACCGGTAACGGTCTGTTTCATCAGTTTCTTGCAGTTTACTATCAACCACGGCTCGCTATTACCTTGCTTGTAGAACGAAATTTTATAATTATCGCTCTGATCCATCAGCATATTGCCCATTGATTTGGCTTGGTCGATTACGCAGAATGCTACTTCTTTGCCGAATAACTGGCCGAAACCTCCCCAGCATTCTTTACCGATTTCGAATTGTTCATCGTTTCCGGCAGTAATTGTCATACGTGAGGATGCCTTGATTTGGTCATCTATGCTTTGTTCTTTGCTGGGAGTTGCATTATTGGCTGCTTTTATTTCGGTATTACCCTCAGAACCACCGATGACAGCCGGTTGGGCAGGGGGAGTTACCGGAGTGGCGGTAACGATTGTTGTTGCATTTGATATCGGAGTAGCTGTCACGCCCGGAGCAGGAGCAACTGCAATTTGTGAGTTGTTCAAGACCTTGTTGCCCAATGTATCTTGGATGGATTTGAACAGTGTGTCTTTCAAGTCAATAGTCTCTCTTCTGAATTTGCCGCAGATGGGAGCCAGCTTGGTCTTCGATTTGTTTAAAGCCATATCGTCTACAATCCATTCCTCTGCACTGTATTTTTCTCCTCCGTCACGAGCTTCATCATACCAATAACGGATACGGGTCATTTCGATATCACATTTTCCGTTTTCGCAGGTGATAAACAACTGATAATAAATTCTGGTTCTGTCCAATGACAATGCAGAGGAGGAGAATACCAGATATTCTTCGCCACCTGCTGCAATGGTTCCTTCATCTTCATTGGTGTAAAGAACACGTGCATTGAACTTGCCTTCGGGCTTGAAACGTTCTGTGGCCCATTTCAGCATGGTGCCATATAGCTGGTCTTTCGTTAAAGACGGTGCCTGTATCTCTGTTTTGAAAGAAACTTTACCGTCATTCATAGTTATCGCTCCCGCCAGATATTTGGGATCTGTCTGTGCCATAGCGATGAATGGCAGACATAGGAGCATTAAAAAAAGAATCTTCTTCATAGTAATATTTTTTATTTTATATTTTAATCTAAGCAAAGATAGGAATAAAAAAAAGAGAAGCTATAATGCCTCTCTTTTTTTACTTTTATTATTATTGCGTGAATTTTACTTTACAGGTATCTTTTCAATGCGCTTTTGGTGACGTCCGCCTTCGAAGCCGCTGTTAAAGAATTCATCCAATATTTTTTCGGCCATTTCATGGTCAATGAATCGTCCCGGCATTACCAGAACATTGGCGTCATTGTGCTGACGTGACAGATGGGCTATCTCGGGCATCCAGCATAGTGCCGCACGGATACCCTGATGTTTGTTCAATGTCATGCTGATGCCTTCACCGCTTCCGCAAATTGCCACTCCGGGTCCGCATTCTCCGGCTTCTATAGCCAGTGCAAGCGGATGGGCATAATCTGCATAGTCACAGCTTTCTGTACTGTATGTACCGAAATCTTTGCATGGGAGCCTTTTTCAGTTAACCATGTCTTTACAAACTCTTTCAGTTCAAATCCTGCATGATCGGATGCCAGTCCTACTTTTTCATGCCAGCATTTCTTTTACTTGGTTATACACGTTCTGTGCGGTAAAGCCCAGCTTTTCATCCAATACTTTGTAAGGAGCGGAGAATCCGAATGATTCCAGACCGAATACCTTACCGTTGGCACCTACCAAACCTTCAAGGTTTACAGGAAGACCGGCAGTCAGACCGAATACTTTAGCCCCTGTGGGAATGATACTGTTTTGATATTCCTTGCTTTGGCTGCGGAACAATCCCTCAGAAGGAGCGGATACGATACGTATTTTTATGCCATCCTTGCGGAGAAGTTCTGCACCTGCCTCCAAAGTGGAAACTTCGGAACCTGAAGCGACTAGGATTACATCCGGATTTTCATCGGAGCCTGCAACAATATAAGCGCCTTTGGCAGCCTGTGAGTAGTCGTTTCCTGCAGGCAGATTCGCGATATTCTGGCGGGAGAAGATCAGTGCGGTGGGGGTGCTGGTATTTTCCATGGCCAATTTCCATGCCACAGTGGTTTCTTCCGCATCTGCCGGACGGAGTACCAACATAGAATTGTGTCCTTTGTGGTTTTTCAGTTTTTCCATCAGGCGGATTTGTGCTTCTTGTTCTACCGGTTCGTGAGTAGGACCGTCTTCACCTACACGGAATGCGTCGTGTGTCCAGATGAATTTGACGGGAAGTTCCATCAAGGCAGCCATACGTATGGCGGGTTTCATGTAGTCTGAGAATACGAAGAAGGTAGCGCATGCAGCAATCACACCTCCGTGAAGTGCCATACCCAGGCAGCAGCAAGCCATGGTTAATTCGGAAACACCTGCCTGCAGAAATGCACCGGTGAAGTCGTCTTTTGTGAATGCATGTGTTTTCTTCAAGAAACCGTCGGTCTTGTCTGAATTTGACAGGTCGGCAGAAGAAACGATCATGTTTTCTACTTCTGTAGCCAGTACACCGAGAACTTTGGCAGAAGCGCTGCGTGTAGCATCTCCGGCTTTTTGTTCGATAACATTCCAATTTACTTTCGGAGCTTTGCCAGAGAACCATAGTTCCAATTTAGCAGCCAGTTCGGGGTTAGCTTTAGTCCATTCAGCTTTAGCCGCATATTTTTCTGCAACAATTTTTTTCAGTTCCTCTGCACGTTTGGCATACAACTCTTTTACTTCAGGGAAGATTTGGAAAGGATTGGTTGGATCGCCGCCTAAGTTCTTGATTGTATTGATGTAAGCATCACCTCCCAAAGGAGCACCGTGGGTGGCACAGTTACGTTCATAACTGGAATCATCCGCTTTGCGTGCGCCTTTACCCATAATGGTCTTACCGATAATTAATGTGGGCTGACCGGTTACGGCTTTCGCTTCTGTCAGAGCCGTGCGGATTGCATCGGGATCATTACCGTCGATGGTAATTACTTTCCAGTGCCATGCTTCGTATTTCTTGGCAACATCTTCGCTGGTAACAGCATCGGTAGCGGTAGACAGCTGGATGTCGTTTGAATCATAAAACATGATCAAGTTGTCCAGCCCCAAATGACCTGCCAGACGGCCTGCACCCTGAGAAATCTCTTCTTGAATACCCCCATCGGATATATAGGCATAGATGGTCTGGTCCATGACATGACCCAGACGGGCTTTCAGAAATTTGGCAGCGATAGCAGCACCTACTGCAAAAGTGTGTCCTTGTCCTAACGGGCCGGAAGTATTTTCAATACCGCGCATGATGTCCACTTCAGGGTGTCCCGGAGTCGGACTGCCCCATTGGCGGAACTGTGCCAGTTCTTCCATGGTGAACTTGCCGGTCAGTGCCAAAGTGGAATACAGCATCGGTGACATGTGGCCTGGATCAAGGAAGAAACGGTCACGCCCTTCCCAACGCGGATTTTCAGGATCGTAAACTAAAAACTCAGAGAAAAGCACGTTTACAAAATCAGCGCCACCCATAGCTCCACCCGGGTGTCCTGAATTAGCTTTCTCTACCATCGAAGCAGCCAGAATACGGATGTTGTCCGCTGCACGGTTCATAAGTTTCTTTTCGTTCATATTAAAATAATATTATAATTTGAATGCTATTAGTGAGTCGGTTTATCTTTGCTATTTTATTTAATATCTGCAAAGATAACTCTTTATGTGTAAACCGCAACATGTAAAGAGGCTCTTTTTTAAGCCCGTTTGACTCACTTCTTAAATCGGGTCGCTGCTTCTTCAACAGGCAGTCCTGCCTTATAGTTTTCGATATATGTGTTGAATCCGGCTACATCTTCGGCTGTTGGCGATATTTCAATACCGGCATCACCGGCGAATACTTTGTCTTCCAGAAAATCTGCCAGGGATTGTTTCTTTTCATTGTTGACAAGGTAAGAACCTAGCAGGGCGATTCCCCATGCGCCACCTTCACCGGCAGTTTCCATTACGGAAATAGGGGAGTTTATAGCTGCTGCAAGTATTCTCTGGCCTACACCTTTCGTTTTGAATAATCCGCCGTGTCCTGTGATTCTGTCTACTTTGATTTTCTCTTCATTGAAAAGAATGTCATTACCTATCTTAAGAACTCCGACTGAAGCGTATAAATGGGTACGCATAAAGTTGGCGAGGTTGAATTTGTCATTTGCAGAACGTACAAACAATGGCCTTCCGTCGGCAAGTCCTGTCACGGGTTCACCTGAAATATAATTATACGAAATAAGACCACCGCAATCTGCATCGCCTGCGAGGGCATGATTGTAAAGTTTTCCATATAATTCATTCATATCTACGGGTATACCCAGCAGTTCTTGGTATTCTTTGAACAGATTGATCCAGGCATTGAGGTCGGAGGTGCAGTTGTTGCAATGTACCATAGCTACAAGGCTTCCGTCGGGAGTGGTAACCATGTCAATCATTTCGTATGGCTTGGACAACTCTTTTTCCAATACAATCATGGAAAATGAGGAAGTGCCTGCTGATACATTCCCGGTGCGTTGCTTGACAGCGTTGGTTGCTACCATGCCGGTTCCGGCATCTCCTTCCGGAGGGCAGACAGGTACACCTGCTTTCAAGTGGCCCGACACGTCCAGCCTCTTGGCACCTTCCGGGGTAAGGAACCCTGCATTCTCGCCGGCGGGTAAGACTTTGGGCAGGATATCTGTCAGTTTCCAAGGGTATCCTTTAGGAGCTACCAACTTGTCGAACTTGGCTATCATTTCGGCAGAATAATTCTTGGTAGCCGGGTCTATGGGAAGCATTCCTGATGCATCACCTATGCCCAGGACTTTCTGACCTGTAATTTGCCAATGAATGAAACCTGCAAGGGTGGTCAGATAGTCAATGTTACTTACGTGTTCTTCATTGTCTAAAATAGCTTGGTATAAATGAGAAATGCTCCATCTCAGAGGAATGTTATATACGAATAATTCAGATAAAGCGGCGGCTGCCGGACCGGTATTGGTATTTCTCCATGTACGGAAAGGTACAAGGATTTCTTCTTCTTTATTGAATGCCATATAACCATGCATCATGGCACTGACACCGATTGCCGCCAAGGTTTCTATTTCTGTGTCATATAGCTTTTTTACGTTGGAACGGAGATCTGCATAGCAGTCTTGCAGGCCATGCCAGATAGCTTCCACACTGTAAGTCCACAGTCCGTCTACCAGTTGGTTTTCCCAGCTATGGCTTCCCTGGGCAATGGGCTTGTTTTCCTGGTCAATCAAAACAGCTTTGATTCGTGTTGATCCGAATTCTATGCCTAGAATAGCTTTTCCTGCTTCGATGGTTGATTTTGCATCTGATTTCATATTAAAACCTATAATTTAAGGTACAACAATAATGATGATAAAATAAGGTGGGATGTGCCAAGAATCTTATTAGCCTTGACACATCCCCTCTTCATGGATGAATTAGCAAAGTGCTTTGTTCAGCATATAGTAGACTTCGTTCATGCGAAGCTCTTTCTTGAAGTTGCTGATGGTAGTATCTTTGTCGATACGGATCATTTCGATACCTGCAATCTCAGCATAGTCTTCCCAATATTCTGCTGTCAGATCATAAGAGAAGCAAGAATGATGTGTTCCACCTGCCAGGATCCATGCGCCTGCACCTACTTCGAAATTAGGCATCGGAATCCACAGGGCGGAAGCAACCGGTAATTTGGGCAACGGTTTCGGCTCGATGCATTCTACGTCGTTCACGATCAGACGGAAACGGTTACCCAAGTCTACTACAGTGGCGGTACAACCTGAGCCTACTTTTGAAGTGAATACAAGACGGGCTGTCTGGCTCTTGCGAATACCTATGCCTAGGAAGTGTACTTCCAGACGTGGTTTGGAAGCGGCGATAAGAGGACAAACTTCCAGCATATGTGATTGCAGGATAGCACTGTTTGCACCATCGAAGTTCAATGTGTAATCTTCCAGGAAAGAACAACCTTTGGAAAGTCCTTGGTTCATCACCCATACGGTACGGTAGAGAGCTGCTGATTTCCAGTCACCTTCCGCACCGAATCCGTAGCCTTCAGCCATCAGACGCTGGGAAGCCAGTCCCGGTATCTGATCGAAGTAGCTGCCGTCTGTTTGGCCCAAATCATCAAAATTAGTAGTGAATCCTTTGGCGCCTTTGGCTTTAAGGATGGCACGAAGAGCTAATTCGGCTTTTGCAGCGTTCCATACTTTCTGATAAGCTTCGGTTGATTTATCTTCTAATGAAGCATCGTGGTCGTATTCGTTGAAGTAAGTTGCTACAAGTGCCTCTACATCTGTATCCTTGATGTTTTTATGGTATTCCATCAGTTCGCTTGCCGGACAGTAATCTACGTGATACCCCATACGTTGTTCTGCTTCCACTTTATCACCGTCAGTTACAGCTACATTATTCATCTGATCGCCGAAACGGATGATCAGCATATCCTGAGAGTCTGCCCAACCTGCACAAACGCGCATCCAAACGGCAATCTTGTGCTGGGTGTCTTCGTCTTTCCAGTAACCTACCACTACTTTGCGGCGGATGCGCATACGGGTACAGATATGTCCGAATTCGCGGTCACCATGGGCGGATTGATTCAGATTCATGAAGTCCATATCCATGGTATCCCAAGGAATTTCCTTATTGAATTGAGTGTGTAGATGTAACAGTGGTTTCTTTAACTGTTGCAGACCGTGAATCCACATTTTAGCTGGGGAGAAAGTGTGCATCCAAGTGATGACACCGATACATTTTTCATCGTTGTTGGCTGCTTTGAACACTGCTTCCACTTCTTTGGAAGAGTTGGCTGTTCCTTTATATACTACTTTTACAGGAAGTTTCCCTGATTCGTTCAGTCCGTTTACCATTTCATTGGAGTGAGCGTCTACTGCTATAACTGCGTCACCTCCGTACAGAAGCTGTGCTTCCTGTTACAACCATACTTCATACTGATCAAATGCTTTTTCCATAATGTTATATTTTAAAAGGGTTATTAATTTCTTTGTTTCTTATTTCTGTCCATAATAGGCATTGGGGCCGTGTTTGCGGCTGAAATGCTTTTCTATTAATAAAGAATTCATCGTTAAATGAGGGTTGGCGGCAAAAGCGATACTTGCCATTTTGGCTACCTGTTCCATGACTACTGCATTATGTACAGCATCATTGGCATCTTTTCCCCATGCAAAAGGACCATGATTTTTTACTAGTACTCCCGGAGTATGTACAGGGTTCAGGTTCTTGAAACGTTTCACAATCACATTGCCTGTTTCCTGTTCGTAGGCACCTTTTACTTCCTCTTCAGTCATATCTGCGGTACAAGGAATGGCGTCATGGAAATAATCGGCATGAGTCGTTCCGATATTGGGGATATCCATTCCGGCTTGTGCCCAGGCGGTAGCATAGGTGGAGTGGGTATGTACCACTCCACCTATTTCGGGGAATGCTTTATATAGAACTACATGGGTGGGAGTATCTGAAGACGGACGAAGAGAACCTTCTACCACGTTGCCGTCCAGATCTACTACAACCATGTCTTCAGCTTTCATATCATCGTATGATACGCCACTGGGTTTGATTACTACCAGACCTGTTTCACGATCGATGGCAGAAACATTTCCCCATGTAAAAATAACTAGTCCGTGTTTCACCAAATCCAGATTGGCACGGAATACTTTTTCTTTTAATTTTTCTAACATAATGAATAATTGGGTAATGTGGCAATCTGCTAATTTGTCAATTGGCAAATTATTGCATCGGCACATTATTTTAAAGTTTAAATTTCGGATCTTTTCTGTAGGCCTTATCATTAAATTTATAAAGATAAGCACCTCGTCGGGAACCTGATTTGTCTATCAAATCTGTTTTTTCAATGAAATCCATTTCGGCTACCCGCTTGCGGAAATTCCGCTTGTCCATCGGTTCGCCATAGATTGCCTCATATAGATTTTGCAACTGTGTCAGGGTAAACAGTTCGGGCAGCAGGTTAAAACCAATTGGATTGTATGATGCTTTGTGCTTCATCAGTTCACGTGCTTTGGAAATCATGATCGGATGGTCGAAAATGAGCTGTGGCAGTTCGTCTATTTTTGTCCAATGGGCATTGTGCTGCTGCACTAGTTCCCTGTCATATTCATTTACATTGACTAAAGCATAATAGGCTACTGATATGACTCGTTCTCCCGGATCGCGCTCTAAGTCGCCAAATGTGCCTACTTGTTCCATATATACATTTTCCAATCCGGTCAGTTCTGCCAATACCCGTTTGGCGGCAGCGTCTACACTTTCGTCTTCTTGTACGAATCCTCCCATCAAAGACCATTTTCCCATAGCCGGTTCAAAATTTCGTTTTAGTAGAAGCAGTTTTAATTCTCCTTCGTCAAAACCGAAAATGATACAGTCTACAGATACATAGAATTTAGGGTTTATGTTATAATAGGTGGTCATGGTTTAGCGTCGGTTTAAAATTAACAGGCTGTATTCTTCAAGATAATTCAAAGCATACAGCCTTTAATTTATGGTTTACCAGAAATAAGCATAGAATAGTGCACAAAGCAGAACTACACCTAAAGAGGTAATAACATCCCATTTGTTCCAACTCTTTCTGATAAGTTCCTTGTAACTGCCGGTAAAGGTGATGGCTTCCACTTGTTTGGCGGTTGGAGCCGGAGTGAAGCATGATACAACAACCATTAACAACAAGAGGAATACAAGTAGCCATATTTCAAAAATAAGCCAGTTTGTCTGCCAAAACCAAGTTGTATTTTCCCAAAACCAGCCGGTCATCACATCTTTTCCGGTATTGGTGAGGATATTAGTCAGCAAACGGAGCATACCAATTAGGAAACCTACAATCATGGCTGTTTCACCGGCTTTCGGAGTGATTTTCTTGGAGAATATACCAAGTGCAAATACGGCTACCATTGCAGGTGCAAGGAGGGACTGTATGCCTTGCAGGTAGTCGTAAAGGCTGCCGAGGCTCATCATTACAGGAATCCATGCCATGCCGAGGATAACTACAACTACGGTGGCGATACGTCCTACCATAACATAAGTAGCTTCACTTTTGTTTTTAAACATGGGCTTGTAAAAGTCTTCTGTAAAAAGTGTGGCGCATGAATTAAAGAAAGCAGCCAGTGAAGCAACCAATGCGCAGATGAATCCGATAGTTACAATACCTTTTACACCGGCAGGCAGAACATCCTTTACCATTACAGCAAAAGCCGCATCTGTATTTGACATATCAAATTCACCTTTTGCAGCCAAGGCGGCAGCTACCATCCCCGGAATAAGAAACATGAAGACAGGCAGGATTTTAAAATAACCGGCTGCAATAGTACCTCTGCGGGCACGCTTCATTACCACATCATTATCTTCGCCTTTACGCTGTCCAAGTACACGCTGTACGATATGCTGGTCGGTACACCAATACCAGAAACCGATGATGGAAGCTCCGATAAATACCCAGAATCCAGGATAATCTTGATACATCGGGTCTGCTTCGGTCCAGTGAAACATATGGTTGGCACCATAAGCGTGTCCGTCTGCTCCTACATTCATGGCGCTACGCGCATGATCCATCATTTCTGTCCATCCTGTAGCAATATTACCGTCTCCCAAGGCTGACAGTCCCAGGAAAAGAACCAAGAAAGAACCGATGATTAAAATAGGGGTTTGAATAGCTGAGAGGGTCATTACTCCTTTCATTCCACTCAGTACGGTGAAGATGCCGGTCAGGACAATAAGTCCGATTGCCCCATACCAAAAAGGAAGTCCAAGTAAGAATTCCAAAAAGATACCTCCGGTATAGGCGGTTACACTAACTTTAGTAAGAATGTAGGCTATCAGTGTGATGATAGAAAGCCATGAACCGGTACGCGGGGTATAACGGTATTTAAGGAAATCGGGCATGGTAATGATTTTGCCCATTTTATTGTTTAATAGTTGGTAGAATGGAACAAAAAAGCCATCCTAGAAGAAGAATCATCCAACCTTGCATTTCCCAGTGTGCCATACCTACTCCGGATTTGGCACCGGTTCCTGCCAAACCTACCAGATGTTCCGAACCGATATTGGCTGCAAAGATAGCAGCACCAATGATGTACCATGGCTCACCTTTGCCAAATAGATAATCTTCACTGCTTGCTCCTTGTTGCGAGCGTTTGTCTTTTTGTACAGAGCGCCATACCGCCCATATCACAGCTACAATGCCGACTGCCAGTATTGTCCAGTCCAGCCAGATGAATTCATGTGAATTCCAATTCATGATATTAAATATTTAAAGTTTAACAATTATTTTTCAACACCGAATTTAAAGATACATTGGCTGTGATAGGTCTGTCCCGGTTCCAGAATTACAGAAGGCCATTGTGATTTGTTGGGGCTGTCGGGATAGTGCTGTGTTTCCAGACAAACAGACGCGCGTTGCGGATAAGTAATTCCCTTTTTCCCTTTTACGGTTCCATCCAAAAAGTTGCCTGTATAAACTTGTATTCCCGGTTCATTAGTATATACTTCCAAAGTGATACCACTAGTAGGGCTGGTCAGTTTGGCAGCCAGCTGGTTGATATCGCCTTTCGTGTTAAGTACCCAATTATGGTCGAAGCCGTTACCGAATTTTATTTGTTCGTTTTCAAAGTTAGTCACATCGGGGGCAATGGTTTTAGGAGTATTGAAATCAAACGGAGTTTCTGTTACTGCCATCATTTCTCCAGTGGTCATGAATGTGCTGTCAACGGGAGTGATGCTGTCTGCATTTACATAAAGAATATGGTCGGTGGCCGGATTGGCAGGATTTCCACTCAAGTTGAAATAAGAGTGGTTGGTCATATTGATAACAGTCTTTTTGTCAGTTGTCGCTTCGTAATTTATGTCGATGGCATTGTCTCTTGTCAGTGCATAAGTAACAGTAGCGGTTACATTTCCCGGAAAATTGGCATCTCCATCCGGTGACTTCATAGTCAGTGTCATAGTACTGTCGTTTAATTGGTTTGCTTCATAAACTTGGTATTGCCATCCTTTAGGACCTCCATGCAGGCAGTGACCAAAATTATTTTGGGGTAATTGAATGGTTTCTCCATCCATTACGATGACTCCTTTATTAATGCGGTTGGCATAGCGTCCGATAGAAGCACCGAAGTCGCTTGGTATATTTTGGTAGTCAGCAATGCTGTCAAAACCCAGCACTACATCTTTTAGATTTCCATTTTTGTCGGGGACCATGATAGATACAATACGTCCGCCAAAATTAGTTACGCATACTTCCATTCCGGCTGCATTCTTTAGCGTATACAGTTTAACAGGTTTTACGCCATCCACTATTGTTTCATAATTAGTGGGGTTTAATCCGGACTTTGTAAGTGTTTCTTGAGATTGTTTGGGAGCGCAAGCACTTAACAAGGTCAGTGCGATACCGGTTCCCAGAAAGGTTCTTTTCATGCTTTTCATGATATAAAAGTACTAATTAGTAATAGAGTATATGATTTTGGGTGTAAAAGTAACACTATTACTAATACATTGGATATGAAAAGAGTATGTTGTGCAACATAAAAGTGTATTTCCTACACTTTTATAGCATAAAGAAGAAAAAACCGCTTTGAATCCAAAGCGGTTTTTTCATATGTTAGCGAATTTGAGATCTTTTTTATACCAGCTTGCGAGAACCGTCACTGATGACTACATCGTAAACTTTGGGACTTCTTCCGAACTTCTCTTTGAATCTTTCTTTGGCAGTGGTGATGAATGTTTCGTATAGTTCATTTTTAACTAGGTTGATTGTACATCCACCGAAACCTCCACCCATGACACGTGAACCGGTGACACCGCAGTCGAAAGCAACATCATTCAAGAAGTCAAGTTCTTCACAGCTTACTTCATACAATTTACTCATGCCATAGTGAGTTTCATACATCTTCTGTCCTACGGTTTCGTAATCACCTCTTTCCAAAGCATCGCAAACATCAAGTACACGTTGGATTTCTTCAATGACGTATTCTGCACGCATATAGTCTTCTTCACTGATCTCGGCTTTTGCTTCCTGCAACATTTCCATTGTACAATCACGTAAAAATTCTACATGAGGATGTTTTTTCTGGATGGCGGCTACAGCAGCTTCGCAGCTTTGGCGACGTTTATTATAAGCAGAAGAAGCCAATTCGTGTTTGACTACCGAGTCAACCAATACCAATCGGTAACCTTCCGGTTTGAACGGGAAGTATTGATATTCCAATGAACGACAGTCCAAACGGATCAAACTACCTTCTTTTCCGAATACAGATGCAAATTGATCCATAATACCGCAATTTACACCACAATAATTATGTTCTGTTGCCTGACCTACTTTGGCTAATTCAAATTTATCTATTTTGTTGTCACCGAAAAGTTCGTTGATAGCAAAAGCATACGTACTTTCCAATGCAGCAGATGAAGACATACCTGCACCCAAAGGTACGTCACCCGCAAAAGCAGTGTCAAAACCTTTCACATCTACACCACGTTTGATCATTTCGCGGCAAACGCCGAAAATATATCTTGCCCAACTGGCTTTAGGAGCATCTTCTTCGTTCAAGCCGAATTCTACATAGTCTTTTAGATCAATAGAATAAGCACGTACCTTATCAGTACCATTAGGTTTGATTTCAGCAATCATACCTTTATCTACTGCTCCGGGAAAGACAAAACCACCGTTATAGTCGGTATGTTCTCCAATAAGGTTAATACGTCCGGGTGATGCATATACTGAACCTGTTGTGCCATCAAAATGTTTGATGAAGCGACTTCTTACGTATTCTATATCCATGATATTAATAGTTTAAAGTTAATACTATATGTTTTTATAATTATTCTACAGGAATGTCTTTGTTTACGTTCTTGCATCCTACCAAACCATAGAACAACAGATAAGCAAGCAAAGCGATAATTAACCAATAGCTGGCCATATATCCCACAGCGTCAGAAATGAATTGCTGTAGTAATGGGAAAATACCGCCACCGACAACCATCATCATAAAAATACCTGAAGCTTGTGCGGTATATTTGCCTAAACCTTCTACAGCGAGGTTGAAGATACCTCCCCACATAATGGACGTACATAAACCACAAAGTACCAAAAATAGGGCACTGACAGGTACAGAGGCCATTTCGAATCCATTTTCTACACTATATCCCGGCATAGAGACAGTGATTTCTTTTGGAGTGAAGATTGCGATTAATATAAAACAGATAGCTGTTGCGGAAACAACAATCAATTGTGTGCGTGTAGCTACTTTACCGCTGATGACACTACTTGCAGAACGTCCCACTAACATGAGCAACCAATAGATGGCAGCAATAGCACCACCGATAGCGGCACCGTTGGCAAGCAGGCCCGCACCTTTTTCCGTTGGGTCGGCAAGATAGAAATTTAATGTGCCTGGAATACCGATTTCAATACCTACATACACAAAGATACCGATTACACCTAATACAGTATGGCGGAAATTCCAAGGACTATGAGAGAATTTCTCTTTTTCATGACCTGCTTTTCTTAGATGAGGCTCTGGAATGGCGATGAATGAAAGAGCGATAAACGCTGATACGAATACACCCATTGCGATGAAAAGCAGAGGAGCTACATCTGACATAGCTGTTTGAGGGGTAACAGAACCAATCAAGGCACCTACGAAAAGCGGAGTCAAAGTACCTGACAATGAGTTTAGAGCACCACCGGCTTGGATTAATTGGTTACCTTTGTTACCACCACCACCTAAAAGATTTAGCATCGGGTTAACTACAGTGTTCAGCATACATACACAAAAACCACAGACGAAGGCACCAAGCAGATAGATGATAAAATTCATTTTAATGGCATATTCTCCTAAATTGAATACGTCTATATCTGCACCGAACAAACTGGAAATATATTGGATAAACAAACCGATGAAACCTACTGCCATGGCAATGAGGGCTGTTTTTTATATCCGATTTTTACAAGCATATTACCTGAAGGAATCCCCATAAACAGATATGCGAGGAAATTCATCATATTTCCCATCATACCCAAGGTATTGGCACCTGCATATTGGTTTTTCCATATTGTGCCGAAAGGCGCAGCAAGATTAGTAACGAAGGAAATCATCGCGAAAAGGAAGAACATTGTAATGATAGCGATGATATTACCGTTCTGTTTTTGTTGATTCATGGTTTTGAAAAAATTATAAGTTTATTAATTAGGTTATTTCATAAAATTATTTTTCTACACCAAATTTGTAGATGGTTACTTGATTGTAAGTTTCCCCCGGATGTAGAACACAAGAAGGGAAATGGCCTTTATTGGGCGTATCAGGAAAATGTTGTGCTTCAAAACAGATGGCACTTCTTGCTGGGAAAGTTGCTCCATGAGCACCTTCGAAACCATTGTGCCAGTTTGAAGTATAAACTTGTACACCGGGCTCTGTAGTGTATACTTCCATGCTACGACCGCTTTCGGGCTCCACACATTTTGCTGCAAAACTCAGTGTGCCTGCTTCACGTTTGTTTAATACATAGCAGTGGTCATAGCCGGCACCGAATTCTAGCTGTTCGAATGGGTCATTGATTCTACTGTCTACTCTTTGAGGAGTACGAAAATCCATAGGAGTACCTTCTACTTTGGCAATTTCGCCTGTAGGGATGGATACATTATCTATCGGAGTATAAAAATCAGCATTAATGGTTACGATGTTGTTATCAACGGTTGCCGTAGGATTGGCAATGCCTGATAGGCTGAAAAAACCGTGGTGAGTAAGATTTACCAATGTTGTTTTGTCTGTTGTAGCGTGGTAAGTAATGATGAATTCATTTTGATTACTTAAAGTGTACGTTACGTGAATATCCAAATTTCCTGGAAATCCTTCTTCGCCATCAGCAGATAAATAATGCAATTTCAAGCTTTGGGGAGTTTCCTGTTCTGCATCCCAAATGCGGGTATGAAATCCGGTAGGACCGCCATGCAGCGAGTTGGGACCATTGTTGATAGTCAGTGAATATTCTTTCCCTTCTAAAATGAATTTGCCTCCTGCTATACGGTTTCCGTAACGACCGATAAGAGTACTGAGGAAAGGTTCGTGGCTATTGATAACATGGGTTATACTATCATGTCCTTGAATGACATTGGCATATTTACCGTTTTTGTCCGGAACCATAATAGCTAATACTGCTCCACCATAGTTGGTGACAGCTATTTCAGCTCCGTTTTCATTTTTCAGAATGAAGAGGTCTGTTTGTTTCCCGTTCACTGTTGTCTGAAAATCGGCCCGTTTCAGGCCGCATAAATTCTCATCGGAAGTAGATGTGTTTATCATGTTATTGAAAATCTTTTTATTTTATGTATAAAACTAATGCAAATAAAAAGATTTTCTTCGGTATTCCCAAACTTTTTCTATAAAAGTGAACGGACTAAACGTGAAATTTTAATAAATCCGCAACGATAAAGCTGCTTCCTCCAACAAAAATAAAGTCATTTTTGTTAGCCTTTTCTTTAGCGGCTGTTACAGCTGTTTCTACATCAGGATAAGTATCTCCGTGCAGCCCGGATTGCATCGCTAAGCTTTGTAATTCTTTTTCGGATAAAGCACGCTTTACGCTGGCTTTGGTAAAATAAAAGGTGGCATTTTTAGGAAGCATGGACAATACTCCACTGATATCCTTGTCGTTTACCATACCTATTACAATGTGTAATCGTTCATATTTCTGATGTTCTAATTGTTCTATGATATACGAAATACCTCCTACATTATGTCCTGTATCGCATATTAAAGTCGGTTCACTTTCTAATTTTTGCCATCTTCCCATCAGGCCGGTGAGTTCACATACTTGTGAGAATCCTTTGCGTATATTGCTTTCGGTAAGTTGATAACCTGCTTGTTTTAATAGGCGGATGGCAGATAAAAGTGTATTGGTGTTTTTAAGTTGGCAAAGCCCTTCCAGTTCGCCTTCCAGATTGAGGTAGTCGGTTGTTTGATATATTCGTTTACCTTTTTCATTTATGCTGGAGGAGTGTAATAACTGTTCTTCTTCTGCAAAGTAGATAGGAGCGTTTACTTCTTTAGCACGGGTTGTAAATATAGGTTTGGTTTCGGGTGTGGTTTCACCGATAACTACCGGGGTCTTTTCTTTGATGATTCCGGCCTTCTCTGTGGCTATTTTGGCTAATGTGTTACCTAAGAATTGTATATGGTCGAAACTGATATTGGTTATGACACATAGATCCGGACGGATGATGTTTGTACAATCTATTCGTCCTCCCAGGCCAACTTCTATAATGGCTACATCTACTTGGCTTTGGGCAAAATAGTGGAAAGCCATTGCAGTAGTCAGTTCAAAGAAAGAAGGATGCAGAGGTTCAAAAAAGGCACGGTGTTTTTCTACAAAGTCTATGACATATTCTTTGGATACAGGAATTCCGTTGACGCGGATTCGTTCACGGAAATCTATCAGATGTGGAGAAGTGTAAAGTCCTGTCTTGTATCCGGCTGATTGTAAAATGGCGGCTAAAGTATGTGAACAAGAGCCTTTTCCATTGGTCCCGGCTATATGAATGGTTCGGAATTGGCGATGGGGATGGTTGAAATACTTGTCTAAAGATAAGTGTTTTCTAACCCTGCCTTGTATGCATCTTTTCCTATATGTTGGAATAATGGGGCACTATTATATAAATAATCCAATGTTTCTTCGTAATTCATGGCAAATGTTTTTATTTACCGCAAAGTGTCACAAAAGAATGCCCGGCAGATATAAAACCTGGTATTCTTTCTGTGACACTTTGTAGTATAAAAATTAATCGAAGAAGTTTTTGAACTTCTTGAATATTTTTTTCTTTAATGCTTGTATTCGGTTTGAAGTTATCCGATTCTTGCATTTTCTCTAGTGCTTGTTTTTCATCTTTATTCAACGTTTCTGGAATATATACGCTTACATTGACTAATAAATCACCTGTACCGTTACTGTAACCATAACTATTGACATTGGGCAATCCTTTACCTCTTAGGCGTAAGACCTTACCTGGTTGGGTGCCTGGTTCAATTTTTACTTTTACTTTGCTATCAATAGTTGGTATTTCTACAGTGCCTCCTAAAGCAGCAGTCGGAACGCTTAGTAACAGATTGTAAATCAAATCATTTTCATCGCGTATTAGGTCTGGATGGGATTCTTCTTCTATGACAACAAGCAAATCACCGGGAACACCGTTATGTTTGCCCGCATTTCCTTTCCCATTGACAGAAAGTTGCATTCCTTCAGCCACACCGGCAGGAATTTTCACTTCCACGACTTCTTCTCCGTATACAATACCTTCTCCTGCACAAGCTTTACATTTGTTCTTAATTATTTTCCCTTCTCCGTTACATTGTGGACATACGCTTTGTGATTGCACCATTCCAAAAATGCTTTGTTGGGTGCGGGTGATACTTCCTGTTCCATGACAAGTGGGACACGTTTCCGTTCCTCCTTCTCCTTCGGCTCCTGAACCATGGCAATGGTCACATGTTACGTACTTTTTCAGTTTGAATTTCTTTTCTACTCCCGTAGAAATCTCTTTTAAGTTCAGTTTTACTTTTACACGGAGGTCTGAACCACGGAACTTGCGTTGTGCGGAACGTCCGCCACCACCGAAACCTCCAAAGCCTCCGAAACCTCCTCCATGTCCACCGAAGATGTCACCGAACATAGAGAAAATATCATCCATGGACATACCTTGTCCGAATCCTTCAAAACCGCCACCGGCAGCTCCACTCATTCCTGCATGTCCGAATTGGTCGTAACGGGCGCGTTTATCCGGGTTGCTCAACACATCATAAGCTTCGGCAGCTTCCTTGAATTTTTCTTCCGCTTCTTTATCTCCCGGATTCTTGTCCGGATGATATTGTATTGCTTTTTTGCGGTATGCTTTTTTTATAACATCAAGGGTGGCTGTTTTGTCCACCTCCAGAACTTCGTAATAGTCTCTTTTTGCCATGTCGTTTTATGATACTGTTTATTGAGCCACAACTACTTTGGCGTGGCGTATTACTTTGTCATTCAGCTTATAACCGGTTTGTACACAGTCCAATATTTTTCCTTTCTTCTCTTCGGAAGGAGCTGGAACTAATGCAATTGCTTCGTGATAATCGGTATCAAAGTTCTCACCGTCAGTCTCTATTTTCTGAAGTCCTTCCTGGTTCAATACTTTCAGGAATTTGTTGTAGATCAACTCAATTCCTTCACGCATTGCTTTTACATCATCCGAAGTTTCTGAAGTCTTTACTGCACGCTCCAAGTCATCCAAAATAGGAAGAATGGCAGTAATGGCCTTTTCTCCACCATTTTTAATCAATTCGGCCTTCTCTTTCATGGTGCGTTTACGGTAATTGTCAAATTCGGCTGAAAGACGCAGGTATTTGTCATGCTGCTCTTCTATTGTTTTCTGAGCTTCCGCCAATTCCTTGTTCACCTTCTCTTCAGCGTTCAGTTCTTCTGTTGCTTCTTTCTGAGTTTCTTCATCAATGGCAGCTTCTGCCGCTTCCTGATTTTTCAAAACTTCCTCGTCTTGAGGTTGGTTCTTCTCTGTTGGGTTCATATTCTTATTAAACTTTTTGTTTTTCTTATTTTTACTCATAACAGTCAGGTCTTTTAGGTTAATTTACTGCTAACAAATTTCGTGCCTAGTTGTTTTCTTAGAGTAATAATTTTGCAAAAGTACGGAATTTCTGCCACACTGGCATACTTTTCTGAATTAAAATGCCTACCTTTGCAATTCCAAAATAGAATAATTATATAAATAAGGTATATTAGGATGATTACAGTTTCGAACTTGGCCATTCAATTTGGTAAAAGAGTGTTGTATAATGACGTAAATATGAAGTTTACCAATGGTAATATTTACGGGGTTATCGGTGCGAACGGCGTCCGGAAAAAGTCTACTTTCTTGAAAGCAATTTCAGGTGAGCTGGAACCGACTAAGGGCTCAGTGGTATTAGGACCGGCGAACGTCTGTCTGTATTGAGCCAGGATCACTTTAAGTGGGATGAATATACAGTCATGGATACGGTTATGATGGGACATACTGTGTTGTGGAACATTATGAAACAGCGTGAAGAACTGTATGCGAAAACTGATTTTACAGATGAAGATGGCTTGAAAGTTTCTGAATTGGAAGAGAAGTTTGCCGAACTGGATGGTTGGAATGCCGAGAGTGATGCTGCTTCTTTGTTGAGCGGATTGGGCATAAAGGAAGACAAGCACTATATGTTGATGGGGAACTGAGCGGTAAGGAAAAGGTGCGTGTCATGTTGGCGCAGGCACTTTACGGTAATCCTGATAACTTGTTGTTGGATGAACCTACCAATGATTTGGATATGGATACGGTGACTTGGTTGGAGGAATATCTTTCTAATTTCGAGCACACGGTGTTGGTGGTAAGTCATGACCGTCACTTTTTGGACTCTGTTTGTACTCATACTGTAGATATTGATTTCGGTAAAGTGAATATGTTTGCCGGTAACTATAGCTTCTGGTATGAATCAAGTCAGTTGGCACTTCGCCAGCAGCAGAACCAGAAGGCTAAAGCTGAAGAGAAGAAGAAAGAGTTGGAAGAATTTATCCGTCGTTTTAGTGCCAATGTGGCTAAGAGCAAGCAGACAACCAGCCGAAAGAAGATGTTGGAAAAACTGAATGTAGATGAAATTAAGCCGTCGTCCCGTAAATATCCCGGTATCATCTTTACTCCGGATCGTGAACCGGGCAATCAGATTTTGGAAGTATCCGGCTTGCGTGCGGAAACTGAAGACGGTATGGTATTGTTCAATGATGTGAATTTTAATGTAGAAAAAGGAGATAAGATTGTCTTTTTGAGCCGTGATCCGCGTGCCATGACTGCTTTTTTTGAAATAATCAATGGAAATCGTACTCCGCAGGCTGGTAAATTCGCGTGGGGCGTTACTATTACTACAGCTTATTTGCCTTTGGATAATACGGATTTCTTTGAAAGTGATTTGAATTTGGTAGATTGGCTGAGCCAGTTTGGCGAAGGTAACGAAGTCTATATGAAAGGTTTCTTGGGGCGTATGTTGTTTTCCGGAGAGGAAGTATTGAAGAAAGTGAATGTGCTTTCCGGAGGTGAGAAGATGCGTTGTATGATTGCCCGTATGCAGTTGCGTAATGCGAACTGTCTGATTTTGGATACTCCAACCAACCATTTGGACTTGGAATCAATTCAGGCTTTCAATAATAATCTGAAGACTTATAAGGGAAATGTGCTGTTCTCTTCCCACGACCACGAATTTATTGAAACGGTGGCGAACCGTATTATTGAATTGACCCCGAATGGTATCATTGACAAGATGATGGAATACGATGAATACATCACTTCTGATCATATTAAAGAAATGCGTGCGCGTATGTATGGAGATAATTAAATTATAAATATGAGCTGAAAAAGAAAGAGTCATTGGGAGCCATTGTTCCTGTGGCTCTTTTTTTATGGTTTAGCCGCAATTCTCATTCTGTATGAACCATAATGAGTTCAAAAAATCTATGATAATGGACGATAATCCATGTCGTTATATTAGAATTAGGATTATTTTTGTGTCCATTAAAAACATGAAATGATACTTATGAAAAACTTAATTTTGATTTTGATTTTTGCAGCTGTTGGCTTGAATACGATGGCTTCCAATCCTGTACATGTGATTATAACTGCCGGACAGTCTAATACCGATGGACGAACTCCTAATGAAGATTTGCCGGCATATATTAAAGCATTGGCTACGGATACACTGACGTATGCCGAAGGTGCCTACCGTTATTGTCAGATAGCTCAGAATGACGGAAAGGGAGAATTTATTCCTTTCTGGCCTCGTGCCAAACGTAGCGGAAAAAATAATATGTGGGCTTTTGATGCAGTGACATATTATTGGTTGGAGCAGTTGTTGCAGGAGAAATTTTATGTGGTGAAATGGGCTGTTGGCGGAACTTCCATAGCACCTGATTATAATGCTTCCAAGGGACGTTTTTGGTCTGCGGCGCCTGAATGGCTGGCACAGGCTAAGCCAACTTCTGATGGAGGAAACTCCTTGTTGCTTTCTTTCATTCAAGAGATAGACATGTGTATAGACAAGACTCTTTCCCGCCTGAAGGATGGCTATCAGATAGATGCATTTCTTTGGCATCAGGGGGAAAGTGATTATGCTAAAAGTAAAGATTATTACCGTAACTTGAAGACAATGGTGGCTTATGTGCGTATGCATCTGACAGAAAAAACCGGAAAGGATTATTCTCGTTTGCCTTTTATTTTTGGTACTGTTGCCCGAAGTAATAAATATTTCAGCAGAGAAGTGGAGAATGCGATGAAGCAATTGGCTGCTGAAGATCCGAACATGCACCTGATAGATATGTCAGGCGCGGAATTGTTAAATGACAGACTTCATTTCACGGCTCATTCGGCAGAGTATTTGGGACAACAGGTATATAAGCAGTTGGAACAAATTATTAAAGGAGTTACCGTCAGGACTGATGAATTGAAAGGAAAACGTTTGGGAATTATTGGAGATAGTTATGTGAAGAATCATAAGGAACCTGTTAAGAATACCTGGCATTATAAATTTGCCGAGAAACATGGTATGGAATATTTAAATTATGGCAAGAACGGCAGCAGCATTGCTTATAGTAGCCCGCGTTGGGGGGAAGCGATGTATGTAAGATATAAGGAAATGCCGGATGATTTGGATTATGTTATTGTTGTGGGTGGGCACAATGATGGTTTTAAATTGGATTCAATTGGCGGTATTGATGTATTTAAAGAGAGGCTGGCAATGCTGTGTGAAGGGCTTATTGAAAAGTATCCCACAGCTAAGATTTTTTTCTTTACCCGATGGAACTGTAAGGACTTCAAGGGAAGTGACTCCGAGAAAGTGATAGACGCCATGGTGGAAGTCTGCGGTAATTACAGCATTCCCATCTTTGATTGCGCCAGGAAGGGAGGCATCTATGCCGACAATGATGCTTTCAGGAAAATATATTTCCAGGGAGAGAAGGACACGGCACATCTGAATGCAAAAGGCCATGCCCGCTTCCTGAAAGTAGCGGAAAACTTTATATTACAGTATTAAGGTGAACGGTGTATTTTATTTCACCACAAATTCACCTTGTATTTAACCGCTTCACCCTATCCGTGATTCCCTGCAAAGTCACCACATAAGTTCCTTTCATATCCGATGTATAGAAACTAACGGCATCCGTCGTAAGAGTTATATCCGGATTCCAATAAAGTGTATGACGGAAATCAGGAATACGGGATGTTAGTTGTTCTTCCGAATCATATGCCGGAGTCATAAAAACAGGCCGGTTCTGAGGAAACTCATAAGTAAACAACTGGGAATTCTCATCCAGACGCAGTCCGGGGAGAGTTCCCTTATGTGTAATCAATGAAACGATTCCTTCATACAGCTTACCACCAAATGTATACCT
>ENA-OQDT01000250-OQDT01000250.1-human-gut-metagenome-genome-assembly--contig:-NODE-250-length-35596-cov-4.373989_pt1 | contig 35596 bp, 29 predicted proteins | sample MGYA00242786_ERZ504617 | MGnify/ENA primary metagenome ERZ504617 (study PRJEB26092, sample SAMD00036337) | human gut metagenome | host: Homo sapiens | study: EMG produced TPA metagenomics assembly of...
TCAGCGTCCTTGAGGACGAGTTTGATCGCGCTGAGAGAGGCGGCCATCGCATTCACTGCATCCTGCTTTGTAATATCCGGGTTGCTCTTTACGAGCGCTTCAGCCTCTTCCAAGGCGGCCCGGAGGGTTGCAACAGAGGCGTCGGTGTAGTTGGTGATGTGGGCGTCGTTGAGCGCTGTTTTCGCGTTAGCAATTGCGGCGTTCAGAGCATCCATATTGGCGCCCTTGTAGACGAGCGTTACGTTCAGAGCCTTCTCCGCATCGTCCACGATCTCCTGCTGCTTAATGGTCAGGCTGCGGCTCAGGCCTTCTGCATAATCGATAGCGGCTTTGAGCTGTGCCAGGGATTCCTCCGTATACTGCCCGCTGGCCTTTGCATCGTTGTAGGCGATATTTGCCTTGGCGATAGCAATATCAAGCGCCTCATAGTTAGCGCCTTTGAGCGTGAGCGTCATGGCGTTGAGAGCCGCGGCCTTCGCGTTCACAGCGTCTTGCTCAGTGATGTTGGGCATACGCTCGATCATAGCTTCTGCCTCAGCAATCGCCTCGGCAAGAGCGTCACGGGAATCCTTCGTGTAATCTTCAATATCGGCGGCTGCGAGTTTCTCGTTGGCGGCGTCAACAGCCTTCTGAAGGCCGGTGAGGTCAGCCGCGTTGAAATCGCCCTTGGCCTGCTCAACAGCATTTACCAGCGTGTTGGCTGCCGCGGTGATCTCATCCTGATGGAGGATGTCGAGATCCTTTTCCACTGCTTTGGCAGCGTCAAGCGCATCCTTAACAGCCTGAATGGCCTCTTCTGTGTAAAGCTTTTCCGTATCCGGATCTGCGAGGAAGGTTTCCGCATTCTTGATCGCATCGTTGAGCGCGCTGTAATCCGCATCCTTCAGGATGAGCTTTACGCTCTCAAGCGCTACAACCGCATCGTCTACCTTCTGCTGCTGTGTAACATCATACTTAGCGGCTACAACTGCCTGGGCGGCCTTGATGGCATTGCTCAGCGCAGTTTTAGAAGCCTCGGTATACTCGTCGCCTGCGTTATTCAGCGTATCCTGAGCAGCCTTGATGGCGTCGTTGAGCGCGCTGTAGTCGGCGGGCTTTTTCTCAAGCTTAACGGCATTCAGAGCTGCAAGCGCATCGTCAACTTGGGTCTGCTCCTTCACGGAGAGGGTGCGGTCAACCGCCTTTGCCGCGGCAATTGCCGTTTCCACGCGGGAGATGGAGGCGTCTGTGTAGATGCCCGCTTCCTTCGCGGCGGCTACCTCTTCCTCACGGTCAGAGATCGCCTTGTCAAGCGCTGTGTAATCAGCGCCCTTGAGGGCCAGGCCGCGAGTTGCGGCAAGCAGGGCGTCCGTGGCGTCCGTGATGACCTGCTGCTGGTCGACCGTCAGCTTGCGGCTGACTGCCTTTGCGGCGTCGAGGGCGGTACGCAGCGCGTTCACGGAATCATCCGTGAAATCACCGATATCCGTGCGGTCGAGCTGCGCCTGCGCATTGGCAATGGCAGCGTCGAGAGCGGAATAATCGGCGCCCTTGAGGGTCAGGCCTGCGAGCGCGTCGTTGATAGCCTTTGTGGCGGCGTCAATGGTCGCCTGATAGGTGATGTCCTTGCCTGTCTCAATGGAGGCGGAGGCAAGATACGCATCGCTGAGGGCTTTTGCGGATGCGCTGGTATAATTCTGGAAGTCGGAGGCTTCGATCTTCGCTTTTGCAGCGGCAACAGCAGCGTTAAACGCATCGTAGCTTGCCGGGAGCTTCTGAAGGGAGGTGATCTCCTTCAGAAGAGCCGTGGCGCGGGTGGTGACATCTGCCTGCTTTGTGATGTCGAGGCGGTTTTCGCGCAGCATTTCCTGCTTAGCGGCGTCCACCTTGACCTTCAGTGCAGCGAGATCTGCCGGATCATAGTATTCGGCGTTGAGCTTTTCAAACGCGGTAACAGCCGCCTGCATGGTTGCATAGTTTGCAAACTTTACAAGGCCGGAAACTGCGGCGCTGAGCTCATTTGCAGCTTTATCGATTGCATTCTGGTTGCGGATATCCCAGCCTGTGGTGGGGATGTTCTGCGCAGCCTCATACTTCTCGCGAAGGGCGGCCATTGTTGCGATCGTGTAGGTATCGTCTGCCTTCTCATTATTGAGAATAGCCTCGGCCGCATCTTTGGCAGCGTCAAGAGCCGTATAGTTGGCATCCTGATACTCCAAGGAGTCCACCGCGTTTTGAAGGGCGGTGGTATAGCGGTCAATGACGGACTGCGTCTCGATCACATCGCCCGCAACCTTCTGCGCGTTGGCAAGCGCCGCGGTCACGTCGGCCCAAGTAGCCTCCGTGTAATACTCCGCATCGGCTGCGGCCGCGTTGGCGGCGCTGATGGCGGAATTCAAGGCGCGCTTGTCAATGACGGTGACGGTGAGCGGGATGTCATAGGTATACCAGGTTTGGCCAGCGCTAGCAGTGCCGCGCCCATCGTAATAAACGCGCAGCGCAGTATCATACACTTTACCGCCATCGCCAACGAAATCAACAGTGATGGTGGTCCCTGTCCAGTCATTTCCACCGAACAGATTGCCGGGGAGGCCGCCAATATAGCTATCCCACGTGACGGAGAAGGATTTACCAATCGGGGTGGATAGCGTCTGCGGCTGATCAGCGCTGCGGTTGTAAATCCAACCGTAGTTGACGCCGGCATTCTTCTTCGCATCCATCCAGAACTGGAAGCGGAAGGCTTCGTTATCCTTTGTTTGGATGAAGGTCATATTCTGGAAGTTAGCGCGGAAGGATACGTAATGCCCGGCGTCAACGCCGCCTACCAGGTTTCCTTCCGTGCGCTGCACCGGACCTGTTACGTCCGCCGCGAAGGCCGCCGGCATGACGGAGAGCGCCATGATCAGCGCCAGCGCCAACGCAAGCACGCGCTTTGCGGAAAACGCTTTTTTGGTTTTTGCCATAGAGTGAAAACACCTCTTTCTGAATCAAAATCGGTTGGCCGTTTGGGCAATGCCGCGCCGAAGGGCTTTTGTCACTGCGCTCCGGCGCGGTATTCTATTTGGAGGGGTTCACATAAAAAGTGAGCGTCTGCTCCTTATGCCCATTCGAGTGCGCCGATCGCGTCGAAGATCGCCATTGCGGCGGCATCGACTTCATCCTGTCGGTCAGCTGTGGGCTTCGCATTGAGCAGTGCCTGTGCCGCGGCAACAGCGGCGTCAACACCGGAAAAGTCCACATAGTCGGCCGGATAGTAAAGGTCTACCATATCGATTGCCATTTCAAGCAGCGCGGTATCCGCATAGGAAACGTCCGCTTTCTGGAGGCCTGCGATGGCATCCAGCACATCCTGCGCATACGCCTGAACTTGGGCCTGCCAGTCAGCGTCTTCGCGGGTGATGGTGTTCTTCGCTTCCTTTGCAGCATTAACGGCAGCATTGAGGGCTGCGACGGAGGCCTCCGTGTAATTATGGAGATCCTTCGGTACGGCTGCAATGGCGTTATCGATCGCCGTGAAATCGGCCGGCGCCAGAGCCAGCGCCGCAATTGCGGTGGAGAGATTCTGGGCAAGCTCGTTGATCGTGGCCTGGTTGCGGATATCATAGGAGCCGGCAAGGAATTCATCTGCTGCCGCGATTGCCTCTTCCACATCAGAGAAGTCCACATAATCGGCGGCCTGCATCATCTTTGCCTGGTAGAGAACCGTATTGAGCTCGGAAATATCAGCCGGGAGATAGGAAAGCACTGCGATCGCATCATTGAGTGCGGAGGCAGCCGCGTCGACCTTTCTCTGATTGGCCGCGGTAAGCTCATAGTTTGCATTCAGCTCCGCTTTGGCAGCCTCATAAGCGGCGTTTGCCTTAGCGAAACTCGCAGCGTTGTAATGGGCGTCGTCCAAAGCCTCGAAGGCAGCGATTGCAGCCTTCAGGGCGGTAGTATCAACGGATACCTTCACCTGCGCGACGGCAAACATGCCGGTTTGATCCGCGCTGAAGTTGAAGGAGCCATTTTCCAGAACGGCTTCCACCGGCGTCATCGTGCCGTCGGCTGCAACGCTGTAAACAGCGGTGTTCGCAGCAAACTGCGGGATGCTGATCTTAACCGCCTTCGTAGGCGCCACAGGGGAACCATCGGAGGCAAGGCTAATATCATAAAGATGGAAGGCTTTGTAATCCTTGGCTAGGATTGCGTCAAACACATCGCCGCTGACGATCTCCTGCACGGTCATGATCGTATCGAGCGGGAGAACGCCGCTGTCTGCACGCAGCGTAATGCCGGTTGCGCCATCCTCAAAGAGGAAATCGTTTTTCAGCACACTAAGCTGCGCTTCCGCAGCGGTCAGAACGGCGAGGCTTTCTACCAGACGCTTCTGGTCGGAGGTGAGCGCGTTGTAAGCATCCCTTGCGGCGGCGATCTGCGCTTCTTTTTCAAGCGTGACATCGCCGATGGCAGCGATCAGTTCATCCACAGCCTTGGCCGCTTTTTCATCGGCTGCCTGCTTTTGCAGGGCGGCAAGCGTGCTTTCCGCATTGGTCAGAACGGTGAGGTTGGTGACCAGCGCCTGCTGTGCGGCGGTCAACGCATCGTAAGCGGCGCGGGCCTGCTTGATTGCGGCCTCGCTCTCCAGCGTTACGGCGCCAATCGCAGCGATTTGATCCACCACTGCCTGCGCGGCGGCCTGGTTATCGGCCTCCTCTTTCACGAGCGCGTCATAGGCTGCCCGTGCGGCGGTCAGTGTCTCATAGTTGGTGACGAGCGCTTTCTGAGAATCCGTCAGGGCGGCATAGGCTGCCTCGGCGGCTTCGATCAGGCGCTTGCTTTCCAGCGTAACTTTGCCGATGGCGTCAATCTGCGTGATGACGGGGGCTGCCGCCGCCGCGTCCTCCTCCGCCGCCTTCAGCTCCGCGTAGCGCGCTTCAGCGGTGGTCAGCACGTCGTAGTTGCCGACGCTTGCCTGAAGCTCTGCTGCAAGGCTGTCGTATGCCGCGCGGGCAACGTCGATCTTTGCCTTGCTGGCAGCCGTGTAGGCAACTTCGCCGATTGCGGCGATCTTATCCTCAACGGACTGGATCATAGCGGCGTTTTCCTTTGCCACAATCAGGGCAGCCTCTGCATCCACAAGCACCTGATAGTTGGCGACCTGCTTTTGCTGGCGGATGGTTAGCGCGTCATAAGCCGCGCGGGCATCCTGAATGGCTGCTTCGCTTTCGGTTGTGACAGTTCCGATTGCAGCAATTTTTGTCATAACAGCATCCACTGCCGCATCGTAATTTTCAAGCGAATAGATCTTGGCGACGGCTGCATTCAGCTTCGCCACGGTTTCTGCACTGAGGTTTGCCTTGATCTCCGCATAGAACTGATCGTATTCAGACTGGAGCGCATAAACCTGTTGTGCGTGATCGAGCGTGAGGGCGTCCACTGCCGGCAAGGCGTTTACCTTTACAGTGAATGCATCGGCAACCGCTTTGTAGAACTCCGCATTTGCAAGCTCTTGCAGCTTGTCGAGCTGGGTTACGGCTGCGGTAGAATCCGTAGCGGCCACGAGCTCCTTATTCACGGTTGCAAGCTGCTCCGCAGAGAAGCGGCCGGCCGCGTTGAGCACGTCGCGCACTTTCGCCCAATCGGCAGCGCTGAGGGCGGATACGTCCTTATTCGGGACGAGGCTGTTGAGATAATCGCCAAGCTCTGCGAGCGTGACCGTGCGGGCGACATATACGCCCGACTGGCCCTGCGCAAAGATGTTGGCGCCGATCAGATCGCCAACGCCAAACTCAAAGAGCAGGTTGACAACGCCTTCGGCATTGCCCTTCAAATTTTGAGTGAAACGGGCAGGCGTCTGCTTTACGCTGTCGCTTTCAGGCGCACCCAGAATCAGATCATTGACGATGGGGCGTGCGATGGAGCTGAGCTTCTTGCCGTTCGGCAGGGAAACAGCTCCGTCGAGAATATCCCACAGGTTGATCGGAACAGTTGCAACACCGCTTACCACATTCACAGAACCTGCCAGCAGGCTGCGAAGATGCACAAAGATGGTGGCGGTAACTGCCGGGCCGACAACGTTATACTTCTTCTCAAACCGAAGATCCAGAATTTCGTTAAGCAGGTTGACCAGATTGGTGGGATCAAAATGATCCGCAAAGGATTGAATTAACCCTACCAGCATGGCCGGTTCCTGATTACGCAGAGCATCAAAGATGCCCTCTACGGCAGCGGGCGTTTTGCCGTCGCCCTTCTGGATGGTGACGAAAATGTCGGTCAGGAATGCGTAAAAGCTCCGGCCGTTAAAGTCCATTGCCTCAAGCGCACTGCGTACATCCATGATAACACTGTGCAGCTTTGCCGAATTGCCCAGAAGGTCAAACAAAGGGCCGACATACTGCGACGCGAGGTCGTTCTTGACGGTTTGCACAGTGCCGCCAATGAGATTGATGACCCCTGCATAATCCGGAGCCAAAGCAGCAATGTCGATATCCCTGACAATTTGCTGTACATTTGGCTTAATCGCTGGGATCAGATGCGCAATCACCTTTTCAGCGACTTCGATTGCATAGTCGACTTCTTTAGGCATCTGCTTTTGGAATGCCGCATGGGCGGCCTGTTCCACATTGGCAACGCCATCTGCGGAAGCGATCATGCTGGTCGTGAATTCTGCGCGCTGCTCCTTCATGCCGGCGGACGCTTTGCTGAGCGTGGTAAACCGGACGGAGGAGGAAGCGTTGACGAGAGAGCCGGACATCACGTCATACATCTGCGCGCCGTTGTTCGTGGAATAACCGCTGATGCTCAGCTGGCCTGCGTGGCCCGTGAAGAGGAACTTCACGCCCGCATCCGCGAGGGCGGCGGGGTTCACGCCGTTTGAGGGGATGATGTACGTATCGTCCAGCAGGCCGAGGCTTGCGGCGGCCTGGTCGGGGTCATTGGTATAAAGCTTCTTCATACCGCCGAGATCAATTTGCAGACCAGCGATCGTATGGAGCAGATCAATGAACGTCCTATCCACACTGCCGCGGGTAACTGCCGGATGGTGGGATGCGGCGAATACCGTATGGCCATTGGCAATTTCAGCCTTCGCTTTGTCTACCACCCACTGGGTCATCTGGCCTTGACCGTCCGCCGCGACGGAATCGCTCATGACGATCTTGAAGCCATTGCCCAGATCTGCGACATAGGAAGCGGAATTCGGATCCTGCTGGGCTTCACCATAGCCGAAGTCCTTGTAGAGATCCTCAAACACTGCTTTCGATACCGCAGTCGTCGTACCGCCTTCACGGACATCATGCTCGCCGGGGATGACATAAACCGGGATGCCCTCCGTTTCGACTTCTGCGAGCTTACTTGCCACATATTGGTGGGAAGTTTTGCTGCCGTTATTGGTGAGATCACCTGTGACGAGCAGCACATCCGCATCGCTTGCTTTGACCTTGGCGATCGCAGCGTCAAGCAGGGCGGCGCTCTTAGAAAGCATGAGGCCATCTTTATCTGCCGCTCCCGCCTGATAGCGGATGTCCGAGATGGTGGCGACTTTGACTGTGCTGGCACTTTCTGCGCCGACGATGAAGGCGGCCTGGGAACAACCAAGCAGCATCATCACGGCGAGAAAAATACTTCAGCAGCCGTTTGCATTTCTTCAAATTTTTTACACCTCCAAATAGTAAATTTTTTGTTTTAGGTCGATTTTCACTGCCTTGGACTGCTGCCTTTCTTTAATTTTCACGGTGCGCGCGGGCCGGGAAATGAAGAAATGAGCAAAACGGCGAAATAACCGAAAACTTTTTCACATCGAGAACAGCTCTCTATGAAATTAGCGGTGATTTCGTAAACAAATCATAAACTTAAATAGACATAATGTCAATCACTTTGAAAAATAATAGAGCCGTTTTGTGAATCTTGTCTAGTTTGATAAAATGTTTTTTGGACAAAATAACGGCTCATCGAAAGAATGTGGTATATGGATATGCGATTTTCCCAATTTTCATGAAAGGAGATCTATGCGAAATTGCAGTTTTGCGTTTATTTATCAACGTGCTAATGTGGCGTATATCATGCGGCTCATCAAAATAAAAATGCCGTGGCAAGAGAAAAAAGCTTGTGCAAACGATGCTATATATAATAATTGAAAAGGAAATTTGCAGATTGACGAGCTTTTCCCCTTGACAGAAAGGGACACGTTTAGTATAATAAATCCCGCTGTAAAGAAAAGAACTTTACATATATCCTTTTCCACATCGAACCAATTTGTGGTGCGGAGAGGGGGATTTTGCGGGGTGGGGAGGCGAAGTTGTGGCGAAGGATCTTGGAATCACGATTTTGCTTGATTTCTATGGGGATATGCTCACGGAAAAGCAGCGGGATTTTCTTGGCTACTACTATAACGACGACCTTTCCCTATCCGAGATCGCGGAGAATGAAGGAATTACCAGGCAGGGCGTTCGCGATTCGATTAAGCGTGCGGAGGCGCAGCTGTTTGATATGGAGGAGCGGCTGGGGCTTGCGCGCCGTTTTCATGAAATGCGCAGAGGGCTCGATGAAATCATCGACTGCGCGAATACGATCAGCGAGTACAATATGCGATATGGCCTATCCCGGGAAATCAACGATACGACTGTAAAGATCAAAGCAATCGCACAATCGCTGTGCGAAGTGTAAAGGGAGTGATGATTTGGCTTTTGAAGGCCTTTCCGATAAGCTGGAGGCTGCGTTTAAAAAGCTGCGCGGCAAAGGGAAATTGACGGAAACCGACGTGCGCAACGCGATGCGCGAAGTGCGCCTGGCACTGTTGGAAGCGGACGTTAACTATAAGGTCGCCCGTGATTTTACCGCAAAAGTAACAGAGCGGGCAATCGGCGCGCAGGTGATGGAAAGCCTAACGCCCGGCCAGATGGTGGTAAAAATCGTCAACGAGGAGCTCACAGAGCTGATGGGCGGCACACGCAGCCGCCTTGCAAGCGCTCCACATCCGCCGACGGTCGTGATGATGTGCGGCTTGCAGGGCGTTGGCAAAACGACCTATTGCGCAAAGCTTGGCCTGATGCTGAAAAATCAGGGGAATCGCCCTCTTCTCGTGGCGTGCGACATTTACCGCCCGGCGGCGATCAAGCAGCTCCAGGTGGTTGGCGAAAAAGCGGGTGTGCCCGTGTTTGAAAAGGGCACGGCAGACCCTGTGGAAATTGCGCGTGAGGCGATTAAACTTGCCAAGGATCAGGGTTATGACTATGTGCTGCTCGATACAGCGGGCCGCCTGCATATCGACGAGGAGCTGATGGATGAGCTCAAACGCGTCAAGGCAGAGATTAAGCCGCATGAAATTTTGCTGTTGATCGATGCGATGACAGGGCAGGATGCCGTGAATGTAGCAACTGCCTTCAACGAGGCGCTTGGTGTGGATGGGCTTGTGCTGACAAAACTCGACGGCGACACTCGCGGCGGCGCGGCGCTCTCTGCACGCGCGGTCACCGGCAAGCCGATCAAGTTCATCGGCACAGGGGAAAAGCTTGGCGATCTTGATGCGTTCCATCCGGATCGTATGGCCTCCCGTATTCTCGGCATGGGGGATGTATTATCTCTGATCGAGAAGGCAGAGACGTCGCTTGATGAGAAAAAGGCGATGGAGCTTGAGGCCAAGCTTCGGAAGAATAAATTCGACCTCAATGATCTGCTCAATCAGCTGCGTGAGATGAAGAAAATGGGCAATCTCAAAGAGATGCTTGCGATGCTTCCCGGTGTAGGCAAGCAGCTGAATGATGTGGAGATCGACGAGCGGCAATTTGATCGCACGCAGGCCATAATTCTGTCTATGACGCCTGCGGAGCGCGAAAAGCCGGATTTGATCAATCCCTCCCGGAAGCGCCGCATTGCGGCCGGCTGCGGGATGCAGGTGGAAGACGTTAACCGTCTGCTCAAGCAATACCGCGACATGCAGCGGATGTTCAAGCAATTCAGCGGCAAGGGCATGCGCAAAAAGATGCGCCGCATGGGCCAGCTTCCGCCGGGCATGGGTGGCGGAATGTTTTAAAGAATCGCTTTCAGCACGTCAGCCCCTTCGCCCCAAACGGCAGGTGAAAACGTGATGAACCAATAAATTATTTTCATTTTTGGAGGAATGCAGTTATGGCAGTTAAAATCAGGCTGCGCCGTATGGGCGCAAAGAAGGCTCCTTTTTACCGCATTGTGGTCGCGGATTCCCGTTATCCGCGCGATGGCCGTTTCATCGAGGAAATCGGCTATTACAACCCGCTTCAGGATCCGCCCGTGGTGAAGATCGACGCGGAAAAGGCAGCGAAATGGATCGCAAATGGCGCTCAGCCGACGGATACCGTGAAGGCGATTTTTAAGAAGAACGATATCATCAAATAAATTGCCCATTGATTAGGAGGGCTTCATTTTGAAGGAGTTACTGATTACAATCGCACAGGGCCTCGTGGAGGATCCCTCCGCTGTTTCAGTCGATGTGGATGCGCCGGATGAGGAAGGCACGACTGTTTACCACCTTCATGTTGCGCAGCAGGATATGGGCCGCGTAATCGGCAAGCAGGGCCGGATTGCAAAAGCGATCCGCACAGTGATGAAATCCGTTGCCACCCGCGCGAATGAAAAAATCCGTGTGGATATCGATTGAATGGAGCTGCCCGCCGCTTTGACGCGAAAGGCCGTGGAGCGCCTATCAGATGATGGAAGAGCATACTGCGAAATGTGTAAACAGTTCGCGGTGTGCTTTTTTGCTGTAGCAAAACAAAGAAACCCGGTAGCCTTTTTCCTGAGCCTTTAGAGGAGATGCGCCCTTCATTGTGTTTATTGAGGAATAGAATTCTATAGTTTATTTTAGAATATAGTGGTGTACTGTGAAATAGCTTTACAGGCGAAAAAATGATTTTTGAACGGTTGAAATTTATTGAAGCGGTGGGTAGTCCGCCGCCTTGCCCTATCAAAAGAAAGGAGAGAGAAACATGGCGATTCGTTCGCTTCGATATAACGACGATGCAATATTAAGAAAGCGCTGCCGCCTGGTAGACGAGGTCACAGACCGCATCCGTGAACTGCTCAATGATATGGCTGAAACGATGTATGCGGAGAATGGGGCGGGCCTTGCCGCCTGCCAGGTGGGTATTCTTAAACGGCTCGTGACAATCGATATGGGAGATGGGCTGTTAAAGCTCGTCAACCCGGAGATTGTGGAGGTCTACGGCGAGCAGGCGTGTGTAGAGGCCTGCCTGAGCTTCCCCGGTCGCGTGGGGCAAACTGTGCGGCCACAGTGCGTAACGATCCGCGCACGCAATGAAAAGGGCGAAGAGGTGCTTTATACGGGGAAAGGGGACCTTGCAAAATGCTTCTGCCATGAGCTCGATCATCTGGATGGGATTGTTTTGCCGGACCGTGTCACAGCATGGTTATCAGGCGGGAAAGCTTGATTTGATTCGGATTGCTACCGGTGGTTGTCAAATAATATCCGATGATTGGTGGACGGATACGGCATCCTGTGCCATACTAATGAGTGGAAACCAGTCAGAGGGGAGCAGAGTGTATGACTTTTCAAGAGAAACTTTACCAACTGCGGCGGGAGCGCAGTTTGTCGCAGGAGGGGTTAGCCTCTGCACTCGGCGTTTCGCGCCAGGCAGTGCAGAAGTGGGAATCCGGAGCCGCCAGCCCGGATACCAATAACTTGATCGCTTTGAGCGATTTTTTCGGCGTGACGCTTGACAGCCTTTTAAAGAATGATACGGCGGCTTTAGCACCCGCGCTAGGGGATGGAGCGCCGGAAGAGCGTGTTTGGCGGCCGTATCACTATGAATATAAAAGCAGACGCACCCTATTTGGCCTGCCTTTGGTGCATATCCATTTCGGGGGTAGGCGCGTTTGCCGGGCCAAGGGGATTATCGCCATAGGTGACATCGCAACAGGGCTGTTCGCCATTGGCGGTATTGCGGCGGGCCTCATTTCGCTCGGCGGCCTATCAGCCGGGCTGCTCGCATTGGGTGGGCTGGCAATCGGCATGTTTGCCGCCGGCGGCATGGGGCTCGGCTTGCTTGCTGCCGCGGGGGGCCTTGCGGTAGGCGGCTATTTTGCGATGGGCGGCCTGGCGGCCAGCAAATGCTATGCGCTTGGCGGTTTGGCGGCTGCGGGGCGCATCGCGGCGGGCGGGATAGCCTTTGCCCCGGTTGCCATTGGGGAGGAGGCGCGAGGCACGGTTTCACTTTTGACGAACGCCCTTTCAGCGCAGGCGGTGCGCGACGCTATTTTGGCGGCGCAGCCAGCTACGCCGGAGTGGATTGTGACGCTTTTTGTATTGGCGGGCCAGTAAGAAAAGCGATTTTTGCCGTTATGCGGATAGACTTGATCTTTACTATTTTTCTTGTATAAAAATAATCCGTTTGCCGCTGCGGTATAATAGCTTCAAACAGAGTTTGAAGCATTGGAAAAATGCCTGTCGGCGCGAAACGCCTCCTGCCGCAAAGCGGCAACGCCATTTTTCACAAAGGTTGGCCTTGCGTGTATGGTATAATAATCTCACGAATCTCGAGCTCCGGAGAACATTGAATCATTGATTCGGGCTGACGCCCTGTGCAATGACATCATGGAAAAATGGTTTTCACAGAAGCGGGAAGGCTATTTTTCACAGGGGTTAGCCTATGCGCATGTGGTAAGATAATAACCGTTGAGATAGGAGCAGAAAGGTGATTTGGGCCGATGGATGGTGGAATTCAAGAAGCGGTTGCCGCTTCCTTTCATGATGGAATTTATAAATGCATTTTAAGCAATCCGGTATCCAAAGCAGAAGGATACCGCAAAATTGTGCTGAACCGTTTGCAAGGCTATTTTCAGTTAGAAAAATATACGGAGAAGCAGGTGTTTCATGAAAAGCTGACGCAGGATCAGGCGCAAAGCTTCCTTTGCAACGCATTGCAGGAGCACTTCCGCCAATATAACGGCTGGGATACCTCGCGTGAATACCAAATTCGAATCAGCGCAAAGGGGAGAGTGCTTTGCTCTCGCAAGGCGATCCCCAACCAGGCCCCAAGGGCCGTGCAGTCGCACAACCGGAAAAAGCGCTATCTGCTTGAAGAAGGCATGGTGATTCAGCCCCTCGTTGATCTGGGTATATTCACAAAAGAGGGGAAAGTTATCCACGCAATGTATGATAAATACAAGCAGATTAACCGTTTTCTTGAGATGGTGGACGATGTATCGGACAATCTCCCCCGGCAGCGTCCGCTGCGCGTGATCGATTTCGGCTGCGGGAAATCCTACCTGACCTTTATTCTGTATTATTATTTGACTGTTATAAAAAAGCGCGAGGTGCAGATGGTGGGCCTCGATCTCAAGGCGGATGTGATCGAAAAATGCAATCAGACGGCACGTAAATACGGCTATGACGGCCTGCATTTTGAATTGGGCGATATCAACGGCTATCAGCTTGCGGGAGAGGTCGATCTCGTGATTACACTGCACGCTTGCGATACCGCTACGGATTATGCCCTGTTCAATGCTGTGAGCTGGGGCGCGCGCGTGATTTTATCCGTGCCCTGCTGCCAGCATGAACTGAATGGGCAGATACAGAGCGAACAGTTTTCCATCCTGACGCGATACGGGATCGTCAAGGAACGCGCCGCTGCGCTGATGACGGATGCAATCCGTGCCAACCTGTTGGAGTGCTGCGGCTATAAAACGCAGCTGCTGGAATTTATCGATCTTGCCCATACGCCGAAGAATATTCTGATCCGTGCTGTAAAACGCGCGCCATCGCAGAAGGCCCCGGCGGGCGTGCTCGAGGAGACGGAATCCCTCATGGAGGAATTTTTGCTGCATCCCACCCTCTACCGCTTGCTTAAAGAGGCGGGGAGGATATGATTGCAACCAAGATGAAAAAAGCTTTTCTGCACAGGGATTGACAGCAAAGCCCTTTTGCACTATATTAAAAATAGACGGAGGCATTACCGCATAGACGGTTCGCCCCCTGAAGTTTATCGGTTAAAGATGTAGCTGTCCACTTTTGCGGGGTGGGGCGGCTACTTCTTTTTTATGCTCAGGGCCGTGAAAAACAGACCGATCATGCTGATGATGACAAGTGAGAAGCTGAAGAGATTCTCATATGTAACAAATTGCATGCGCATCACCCCTTTTCAAGGGGGTTAGCAGCGCGCAATACGCCGCCGGAGTAAAGCGCCTACCGTTTGGGTAAGCCCTCCTGAGCTATTGCAGCGTTGTGGTAATTATTTGTAAAATAAACAGTTATAAAAAAGAAACGCTGCTTACATTTTTTGCAAGCAGCGCTTTTTATAGCATTATTTCAACGTTACCATCGTTACGCCGTCTTCCCCTTCGCCATAGGTGCCGAGCCGGTAGCCCTTTACCATGGGATGTGCGCGCAGGTGCTTCTGCACCGCCCCGCGCAGGGCGCCCGTTCCTTTGCCGTGGATGATTGTGCATTCGTTTAATCCGGTCATCACGCAGTCGTCCAGGAACTGATCGAGATCAAGCAACGCTTCCTCCACCGTTTTGCCGCGCAGATCGCAGCTCGTTTTAACGCTCGTTTGGGCGATGCTGTCTGAGCGGCGGACTGTTCGGCTCTTGGATTGATTTTTGCGCTGTTTTGCGTTGAGCAGGCGGAGGCTTTGCAGCTTGACGCGCGTTTTAGGGGCCCTGCCTGCACCTCCACATTGCCGTTTTTATCCGGCAGAGTGAGCACGGTCGCCTGCTTGTCGAGGTCGGCGATCAATACCGCATCGCCAACTTGCAGAGGGCGGGGAAGCACATAGTCCGCATCGTCGATCACCGGGGCGACGACAGGGTTCGTCACCTCTGCCATAGCGTTCGCATGCTGCTTCATTTGCGACTTGGCGCGCCGGGCAAGGTCAGCAAGGTTTTGAGTTTTTTTCTTTCTCCTTTTTGAGCTTTTCCAGCTCCATCAGGAAGGCCTGTGATTCCCGCCGCGCCTGCTCCACAATGCGCATGGCCTGCGTGCGTGCTTGCTCCATTTCTCGCTCGCGCAGTTTGTCAACACTTTTGAGCTGCTCCTCCGCCTTTTGCCGGATTGTTTCCGCCTCGGCGCGTTGCGCGCGGGCATCTTCCCGCTCCTGCTCAAGCGCCTGATGGCTTTTTTCCAAGCGTTTTACCACATCCTCAAAGCGGGTGTTTTCTGCGGAGACAAGCTCCCGCGCCCGGTCGACGACCTCGCTTCCCATCCCCAGCCGTTCGGAGATCGCAAAGGCGTTTGATCGCCCGGGCACGCCGATGAGCAGCCGGTAGGTTGGCCGCAGGGTGGCAACGTCAAATTCACAGCAGCCGTTTTCCACACGCGGCGTTTGCAGAGCATAGGCCTTCAACTCCGCATAATGGGTGGTGGCGGCAATTTTTGCGCCCTGTTGATGGAGTTGCTCCAGAATCGCCATGGCGAGCGCAGCGCCTTCGACCGGGTCGGTGCCCGCGCCCAGCTCGTCAATCAGCACAAGGCTGTGTGCATCCGCCTGGTGCAGAATGCTGATGATGTTGGTCATATGCGCGGAGAAAGTGGAGAGGGATTGCTCAATGCTCTGCTCATCCCCAATATCCGCGAGCACATGTGTGAAGATGGAAATACGGCTTTGATCCGCGACCGGGATCATCAGACCGCACATCGCCATCAGCGTGAGCAGGCCCACGGTTTTGATGGATACGGTCTTGCCGCCCGTATTGGGGCCGGTAATCACCAGCGTATCAAAGGTTTCACCCAGGCGGATATCCGTGGGGACGACCTTCTCTTTTACGATCAATGGGTGCCGTGCACGCCGAAGCTCAATAACGCCTTCGTCATTTAAAAGCGGCGGAGCGGCTTTCATTTCATAGGCAAGCTGCGCCTTGGCAAAAATAAGGTTGAGCTCCACCGCGCATTCATAGCTTGCCTTGATGGAATCTGCAAAGGAGCCCGCTTCGGCGGACAGCTCCGTGAGGATGCGGTCAATCTCATCGCGCTCCTTGCTTTGGAGCACTTTGATTTCATTATTGGCCTCCACCACGCCCATCGGCTCAATAAAAATCAGTGGCGCCGCTGGAGGAGTATCGTGCACGAGGCCCGGAACCCGCCGCGATTTTCATTTTAACCGGAACGACAAACCGCCCGTTGCGCTGGGTGACAATGGGCTCCTGCAAAAATTTTTTGATAGCGTGGGGAGCGGATCATCTGATCGAGCCGGTCTCGCACGCGCGAGCTTGCGGCGCGGATTTTACGCCGGATATCCTGTAGGGTAGGGGAGGCGCCGTCGGCCATCTCATCTTCTGACAGGATCGCGTTTAAAATGCGTTCTTCCAGGAATTTATTTGGCATAAGAGCGTGAAAGAAATTGTCGAGGCAGGTTTCCACCCCTTCGCTGCGGGAGCGCCACTCTGAGAGGGAGCGGATTACGCGCAGCACCTCGGCAATCTCAAGCAGTTCGCGCATGGTGAGCATTCCACCCGCGGCTGCACGCTGCAAAGCATTGTTCACATTGTGCAGCCCGCCGAAGGCTGGGCCGCCGAACCGGGCAAGGAGCATGTGCGCATCCTCGGTTTGTTTCAGCAGGGCCTGAGCCAAGTATAAATCTGTTTGAGGTGTAAGCGAAAGCGCGAGGCTCTTCGCATCCGCACAGGTAGCGTGGGAAGCGAGCATTTCTAATATTTTGTCCAGCTCCAGAGAGCGGTAATGGCGGTTTTCTATTGCTTTCATTATGAACTCTCCTGTTTAATATGTAAAGTTAATTTCCTTCACAGAGTGAAGGAGAAGCGGAATCGTTTGGTTTGATTAGGAGGATACCTGATGATAAAAATCCAACGTCTGAAATCCGCGCTGCGTCTGTGCAAGGAGATAGCGCTCGGAAATATTGGCCAGCGTTCGAATGCTATCGTCTGGTAGTGTAAAGTGAAAAACCTTGTCGAAATCAGAAAACACAATGTGACGCATAGCGGTGACAATGCCGATCGGGAGCGTGTCATGCATCCCTTTTGGACGGCAGTTTGCACAGTAGAGCCTACCATGCACGGCGTCAAAAAACATCGGGTCGGATTCGAATGCACCGCAGGTTTCACACGCGACTAGGTTTGGCATGTAGCCCGCGATGGAAAGCAGGCGCATTTCAAAGATTGCCTTCAGCTGCAATTGCGGGCGTTTGCCGGAAGAAAGCAGGTGCAGCGTGTTTAGAATCAGCCGCAGATAGGGCTCCGCATCGTCCAGCTCCGGGGCCAGCTCCGCCATAAGCTGGGCAAAATAAAGGGCGAGGGAGAGCGCCTCCATGTTTCCACGCAGAGCAAAAAAAACCTCAATTGGCTCAGCCTCATCAATTATGTAGCTATCCCTCCCCTGAAAAATGGAGAAACGGGAGTAGCTCAAAAGCTGGGTAGCCGTCAGGGCGTTGCTCTTAATCCGCCGCGCGCCGCGTGCAAAGGCATGCACGATGCCATAATCGCGGGTAAGCAAAATAACCCTGCGGTCTGCTTCACCGATATTCTGTTCTCGAATGACCAGGCCGTCCGTATTCAGGCGCATGAGGTGATGCCTCCTGCGCGGGCTTATTTTGGCTTTCCGCCTGCATCCGAAAGCGCAGGTAGTCTTCCACCCGGCCGGTTGCAGCAAATTGCGCCCACGCTTGTTGATTAAAATCCATAACCATTCTCTCCCTATCTGTGCGTTTTGTAAGTAATGCGCCCCGTGTTCAGGCGGCATTACTTACTGTCTCACACATGGAGTAGAATATCAGAGGGAATTTTTGATTTCTATTTTTTGCAAATCATCAATGGCAGATACACCCTTTGGAAGCCTCTGCACATGAAGAAGGTATTGGAAGCTATTTTCGGCCTCCTGCTCATCGTAGGGATAATGCAGCTTTTGAGCCACTTCGCGCGCTGTGCGGTCGAATAAGCGGCACATGCTAACCGTTGCAGCCCACATCTCTGCAAGCGCCCCGGAGGCGTAGGTGGATAAAAATGCGTTCCAATCCGCCTGTGTTAGAAAGCGGCGAAGATACTTCCCAGCCTTGCCGATGCTGACGGAAAAATCATGTTCCAATCCAATCTTCCAGGCAAGCATCTGCACCAGCTGCGGGCGTTCCACAGCGTGGAGCATCTCCTGCACGTAGGGGATTTCCTCCCGCCAGAGCCCTTTGGCGACGTTGTTTAGGCACCACCAAAATTCGTTGCAAACGGCGAGAAAGTGCGCGCTGTCGGGCTTTTTTACCCAAAAATCCGCATCCGTCGGCGCCGGCATGGCGGGCAGCAGGCCGTCCTTATCCAGCAGGATTTTGCACAGGCGGTCCGTGCGGATGGCCTGCTGGGCATAGGGAATGCTCTGCACATGCAGGTCAATCCGGTTGCCGTCCGTAAACTGCATCAGCCAGCCGTAGCAGTTTGCCAAATCCGCCTCATAGCCCAGCAGCAGGCCGGTCTGCTCCGGCAGCTGCATATAGAGCCTTTCGCCAAAGCGGTCGATCCATGTTATATCCTTGATAAAGGGAAGCGTTTCCCGCACGACATACACAATATCATAATCCTGAAAAAGATCCTTCGGCGCATTAGGGTTTGTTCGGGAGCCATTCATATAAACGGCCCGGATCCGTTCATCCTTACGGGCTGTATCTAAGATCAGATCGATCATTTCCTTTTCGCTGCGCATAAAAACACAACCTTTCAACTTATCATAGGCCTCAATCCAAGCCGAAGTTGTGGATCAGTCCCTCTCGGTTGCGCCAGTCCTCCTTCACCTTGACCCAGCACTGCAAATGAATGCGGATATTAAAGAACCGCTCCATATCCTCGCGGGCATAGGTGGAAACTTTTTTGAGCATCGCGCCTTTCTTGCCGATCACAATGCCCTTGTGGCTTTCACGCTCGCAGTAAATGGTGGCTTCCACATCCATCAATCCACTGTTTTCCCGCTCGCGCATTTTTTCAACGCTTACCGCGATGCCGTGTGGAATTTCTTGATTAAGCAGGCGCAACAGCTTTTCCCGGATGATCTCCGCTGCAATTACGCGCTCCGGCTGATCGGTCAGCGTATCGTCCGGGAAAAAGTGCATCGAGGGAGTGGAGAGCTTTTTTAGCTCCGCCAGCAAGTCGGTAACCCCGTCTCCCTTGAGGGCGGAGACGGGAACGACCGCCGTGAAATCATAGAGGGCGGAGAACTTGAGGATACGCTCCATTAAAAGCTCCTTGCGCGCGAGGGTGTCGATTTTGTTGATGGCGAGGATCACGGGCAGCTTTTCCGCCTGGAAGCGCTTAATGAGCTCTTGCTCTGCCTGACGCAGTTCTCCCTGCGGCTCCACTACAAACAGGCAGGCGTCTACATCCGCGATGCTGTCGCCCACTGCCTTGATCATTTTTTCGCCCAGCTTGTTGTGCGGGCGGTGGAAACCCGGCGTATCAGTGAATACGAGCTGGGTCTCCTCCTGTGTCAGCACGCCCATAATCCGCGTGCGGGTGGTTTGCGGCTTGTCGGATACAATGGCGATTTTTTGGCCAAGCATCCGGTTTAACAGCGAAGATTTCCCAACGTTTGGGCAGCCGACGATAGAAATAAAAGCTGTGCGCGTTTGTGTCATTTCAAACAACCTTTCCTCATGGATGCAAAGTGAAGTAAACGGTAAAAAGGGAGCATCGCGGTTGGCGCTATTCTTGCCTGCACATACGAAAAACACGCAGAATAGGCTGTAAATATCATAGGAAATTGAATAAACCCTCATAAATTGAGAAAATTTTTATCGACCATGATACTTTAGTATAGCATATTAAAGGACTGTTGCAAAATAAAATATTTTGCAACAGTCCCGCAAAAAATTGTTTGCGAGCCATAAACTTGTGGCTCGCATTTCGCGTTTGTATGACCGCGAAACCACGCTTTTTTCAGTTTCTGCGTAGATTCATGAATCATCATGCAGCGCGTCCCAAAGTCCGTTATGGATTTTGGGACGTTTTGTCCAACCCCAGTAGCTTCAGCGGCCCCATGAATATGTAGGCGAAGCTGAACACAAGGCTAGCGGCGAACAGCGCAAGGGAACCGGGATGAGAGGCATAGTATTGATACAGTGCGCGGAAAGCGGGCGGCTGCCACAATAGGGCGACACCGGCCGCCACAGCCCCAATTGCCGCCACTAGAACAGCGCCGGCCGCCGTATCCTTTGCCGCTTTGGCCAACGGGTGTTTTCCCTTGCTGTGCAAGTCAACGGTGCGTTCCACTGCGGTGTTAATCAGTTCGCCCATGATGACGGCCGCATTTGCCAAAAAGATGATGGCAAACTGCGTGCGGGAGAGCTGAAAAAAATCAAACCCCAGCAGGAAAAAATACATATATGCCATGCAAACGAAGTGAATGCGCATATTGCGCTCGTGATGCAGGCAATAGAAAATGCCGCGGATCGCATAGACAAAGCTCATGCCTAAGGCTTTCATATAAATCCCTTTCAAGCCGCAGCCCTATACAGCGCCTTCTGTTCCACCCCTCCGGCGCTTTTGGCGTGGTTGCGGCCACTGCCTTTATGTTTCGTTACAGAAATTATTCTCCCATGTAATAGCTGCCGTTGCGTTGCAAGCCAAGCTGTGTGAGCACCGTTTCCTCTTTTTCACGCATGCGTACGCTCTCAAGCCCGCCGCCCTCGTGGTCATAGCCGAGCAGGTGGAGCATGGAATGCACGGTTAAAAAGCCAATCTCACGTTGGAGCGAGTGCCCATAGCGCTCTGCCTGCTCCACCGCGTGTGGCATGGAAATGACGATATCGCCGAGCATCTGCGCCCCCGTATCTTTATTGATATCGTACACGCCGTTTTCCCCAAGCGGGAAAGAGAGCACATCCGTGCTGTTGTCAACATTGCGGTATTGCTTGTTCAGCTTGTGGATTTCATCGTCGTCTACAAATTTAACGCTGATCTCCGCCGGGCCTTTAAACTCTTCCATAATTAATACGGCGGTGCAGCAGCGGCGCACCAGCATGCGCACGCCTGTGGGGATTTTTACTTCCTTTTGAGCGTTGGAAATAATCACTTTTACTTTATTTTCTGTCATTTCTGCGTTTGCCCTCCTCGTGTCTTTCGTATGCTTTAATAATGTCCTGCACCAGCCTGTGGCGCACGACGTCTTTTTCCGTAAAGGTGACGCAGGCGATATCGTCGATCCCCTTGAGAATCCGCATGACCTCCACCAGGCCGGAGCGTTTCCCATCCGGCAAATCTACCTGCGTGATATCGCCAGTGACGACAATCTTGGAGTTAAAACCCAACCGCGTTAAAAACATCTTCATCTGCTCGTTGGTGGTGTTTTGCGCTTCATCGAGAATAATGAAGCTGTCGTCCAGCGTGCGGCCGCGCATATAGGCCAGCGGCGCCACCTCAATGTTGCCGCGCTCCTGATATTTCTGAAAATTTTCCGCGCCGAGCATATCAAACAGCGCGTCATATAGCGGGCGCAGGTATGGATCCACCTTGTGCTGAAGATCGCCGGGGAGGAAGCCGAGCTTTTCCCCCGCCTCCACAGCCGGGCGGGTGAGAATAATGCGATTGACCTCCTTGGCGCGGAATGCGGTAACGGCCATGGCCACGGCCAAATAGGTTTTGCCCGTGCCGGCGGGGCCTACGCCTAATACGATCGTATTGTGTTGGATCGCCTCAATATACCGCTTTTGCCCGAGGGTTTTCGGCTTTACGGGTTTGCCGCGCGAGGTGATGCAGATGCAGTCCGCCGTGAGGGCGTGAATTTTATCCTCGCTGCCTTCCTCCACCAGGGAGAGAACATACCGCACGTTTTGCTCGCTGAGCGCTTCGCCGCGGTTAATGAGCGTTAAGAGCCCGCCAATAGCACGCACGGCTTTTGAAACGTTTTCCGCTTCGCCGGTTACCTTCAGGTCGGATCCGCGGCTGATAACGCTAACGCCGTATTCCCGCTCGATCAGCCGGATGTTTTCATCAAAGCTGCCGAAAAGGCTAACCGCCTGCTCGAGCCGGTCTACGCTGATGGTTTGTTCAAACATGAAAGTCAATCACCTGCTTTTAAGAATACCTGATTGGATGTGATCAAAAACGGCCACTCAGATATTTTGTTACATTATAACATAAATTTCCGCAAAAGTCATCTATTATGAATAAAAAACGGTACAAAGTATCTGAATTTTCGCGCTTGATTCTTGTGCACCTATCCAAGATCAGAAGTTGCAGAAAAGTATTGCGGAATGGTTTATTATTTGGTAGTTTTCAGGTATAATATGCAGGGGAATCAGGGGAATTCTGTTTCCTCTGAAGAAATACGAAGGCTGACAGCCAGGATGGATGGGCAAAATGTTTGTAGATGTTGCAAAGATCAGGATAGAAGCGGGTAACGGGGGCAACGGCGCTGTTTCCTTCCGCCGTGAAAAATATGTTGCGGCCGGTGGGCCAGATGGCGGGGATGGCGGCAAAGGCGGTGATATCATTTTTCAAGTGGACGATCATCTCGTTACGCTTTCCGACTTTCGCTACAAAAAAAAGTATAAAGCGCCCAATGGGCAGGATGGCGGCCCACGCCGGCGCAACGGCAGGAAAGGGGAGGACCTTGTCATCCGTGTGCCGCGCGGCACAGTGCTGCGCGAGGCGGAGACGGGCAAGGTGATGGCCGACCTTTCCTCTGAGGAGCCTTTCGTTGCGGCAAAGGCGGGCGCGGCGGATGGGGTAACCCTCATTTTGCTACGGCAACCCGGCAGGCGCCGCGCTTTGCAAAAAGCGGCACGCCCGGCGAGGAGTGGGAGCTTAGCATGGAGCTTAAGCTGCTTGCAGATGTGGGGCTGATCGGACTTCCCCAATGTGGGAAAATCAACGTTGGTTTCCGTGGTGAGCGAGGCAAAGCCGATTATCGCGGATTATCATTTTCACCACGCTTGACCCCTGTTTGGGCGTGGTTCGCATTGGGCGAGGGCCAATCCTTTGTGATGGCGGATATTCCTGGCCTGATCGAAGGGCGAGCGAGGCGTGGGCCTTGGCCATGAGTTTTCGCGGCATGTGGAACGATGCAGGCTGCTGGTGCACATCGTCGATGTTTCTGGCAGTGAAGGGCGCGACCCCATCGAAGATTTTGAAAAAATTAACCAGGAGCTCGCCGCCTTTAATCCGGAGCTGGCGCAGCGGCCCCAAATAGTGGCGGGCAATAAGTGCGATTTGGCGGAGGATGATCAGCTCGCCCGGTTTGCATCGTATATCCGCGGGAAGGGATATGATTATTACCCGATGTCCGCCGCCATCTCCTATGGAACAAAAGAGCTTATAGACGCTGTGGCAGCGCGCCTGCATACGCTGCCGCCCGTCAAACGCTATGAGCGCGAGGAAATCCCGCTGGAAACGCTGGCGCAGAAAAAAAACAACGGTTTTACCATCACGGAGCATGAGGGCGTGTATTTTGTGGAGGCCCCCTGGCTGATACCGATCCTCAATCAGATTGACCCGGAGGATTATGAATCCCTGCAATATTTTGAGCGCGTACTGCGCTCGAGCGGGATCATTGACGGGCTGGTGGAGCGCGGCGTCCATGAGGGAGACACGGTGAATATTTACGATATTGAGTTCGATTACGTGCCGTAAGGCATCGGGGAAAGGGGCTGTTTGTTTGAATACCTTTTTAGATGGCGAATGCGACCCGCGGCAGATGAGCCCGCTGACCCTTGCATTTTTGGGTGACGCCGTTTATGAGCTCTTCGTCCGGGAAAGCCTAGTGCGGGCGGCAAACCGCCCGGCCAACGCCCTGCATAGCCTGGCAGTTCGGCAGGTGAAAGCTTCGGCACAGGCGCAGGCCGTCGGGAAATTGATGCCCTTGCTGGATGCGGAGGAGCTGGCTGTTTATAAGCGTGGGCGCAACGCGCACCCCGGCCATATCCCCAAAAACGCGTCTCATCAGGATTACCATGCAGCCACAGGCTTTGAAGCGCTGGTGGGCTACCTTTATTTGCAGGGGCGGCTGGAACGGCTGCGGGAACTGTTCCGTTTCTTGCAGGCGGAAGGTATGGAGCCGGCGGCGCAACCGGCTGATTCGGCTGTTTGAATCAAAAACAGAGGAGGCAATACGGTATGGATGATAAAAACGGAAAACAGGAAGAATCTGGGGTGATCAAGGCCCAAAAACCGGGGCCGCGTGAATTCGGCAGGCTTCGCAAGCGCGGCAGCGCGGTGCGCGAAGGTATGATCGACACATTAATGTGGATCTTAGGGTGCCTGCTCTATGCGATTGCCATGAATGTGTTTAACGTTCCTAATCAGATTGCGCCCGGCGGCGTCAGCGGTATTGCAACGCTGCTCAACCACCTATTCCATACGCCAATCGGCGTGATGGTGATGGCGATTAACGTGCCGATTTTCCTGATTGCGTGGAAGTTCCTGGGCTGGCGTTTCCTGCTCAATTCGATGATTGCAACAGTTTTGCTCTCTGTTTCGATTGATGTGACCGCCTTGTTTTTACCGGCGTACCAGGGCGACCGCCTGCTGGCCGCCCTGTTTGGCGGTGTGCTCTCCGGCGCGGGCATGGCGCTCATTTTCATCCGGGGCGCAACCACGGGCGGCGTGGATATCATCAGCCGCCTGCTGCGCAAAAAATGGCCGCATCTCCCGATGGGAAGGCTCATCATGTTCTGCGACCTGGTGGTGGTCGTCATGGCATGGCTGGTTTACGGCAATATGGAAGCGCGCTTTATGCCATGATCGTCATCTTTGTCAGCGGCCAGGTGATCGATTATATTATGTATGGTACGGGCAACGGCAAGATGCTCTTCGTCGTCACCACCCATGCAAATGAGATTGCGGGCGCGGTCACCCGGGAGATGCATCGTGGCGTGAGCATCCTCCCTGTGCGCGGAGGCTACACGGGAGAAGATAAAAATATGCTGATCTGCGCGGTGCGCAGCAGTGAGGTCGCCCGCCTGAGCAGGATTATCCGGCGGATTGACCAAAACCCCTTTATTGTGGTGGCAGAGGCCGGTGAGATCCTAGGCGAGGGCTTTAAAATGGGAGAAGATCCCGTGTAATAGAATCTGCATTTTGTAAAACGACTGTTTCCCATAGCAGAGCCAAGGGCGCGATGTGCATGCTTTGTTTGCATCGCGCTCCTTTTTTGATTGTAACCAAGCTGTAACCGCGCTGTAATAGGTCTGTTCTTGCCTCGTTCTGTCGAATATGCTATGATGAGGCCGTGCTACAAAATGCATTGGATTGGCTGTGACGGATCGGAAGGGGGCTCTTAGATGATGGAAGGGGAAGGAAGGGGCAAACGGCTGGCGGCGACCGCCTGTGCCTTTACGCTGCTATTTTGCCTGGCGGTGGGCTTGGGTGTGCACGGCGCCTTCCAATACCAGCAGGTCAAGCAGGAACAGCGGCTTTCTGCGGAGTATAGCCTGAAGCAGGCGCAAAAAGCCGCCGCACAGCCACCTAGCCGGCGGGAAACGGAAAAAAGCACCGCCACACCGGAGGCGAAGCCGCCAACGGCAACACAGGAGAGTGAAACAGAGCAAGAAAGCGTGCTGCCTATCTCCACAACATCGGCCGTCACTACGGCGGATGGAGCGCTGTCCGAGCCCGCCGCGCGGCGTGAGCCCTCCCGCATACCGGCCGGCTTGCAAAATGATCATAAGGTTTATCTCACCTTTGACGACGGGCCTTCGCAAAACACCTTAGAGATTTTGCGCATTTTAAAGGAACATAACGCCAAGGCCACTTTCTTTGTGGTCAATTCCAAATATAATGCCTATATGAAGCGGATTGTGGAGAGCGGCAATGCGATTGCACTGCATACCTTTACACACAGTTATAAAACGATTTATCAATCCGAAGCAGCCTATTTTGAAGATCTTCAAAAGATATCGGATGTGGTGAAACGGGAAACGGGTGTCGAGGCAAAGGTGATCCGTTTCCCCGGCGGCTCCAGCAATACCGTCAGCAGGCGCTATCGGAAGGGGATCATGTCCCGCCTGACGAAGCAGGTGGAGGAGAAGGGGTACACCTACTTTGATTGGAACTGCTCATCCGGAGACGCCAACGGCAATGGAATCCCAGCTGCAAAGCTGCTGCGGAATATTCGAGCGGAAACGAAGCATATGAACGGGCATATTGTGGTGCTGATGCATGATTCACAAGCGAAAACAACGACGGTAGAAGCCCTGCCTGACATTTTAACGTATTTTGAGAGCAGGGGATTTACGTTTGAAGTGCTCACACCAGAAACGCCGGTTGTGCACCATGGGGTCAATAATTGAATAAACGCTGGAGGGAGATATCTTTTTAATGGATGAGGATATGCGCCGCCAGAGTCAAAAAAGGGCTGTTGCGAAACAGCCCCAATGCATATATTGATTTTGTAGGCGCAAGCTGATAAAGGGATGTTTTAGATAACCCGGAGCTCCTTCCATTTTCCCCGTGCAAAGCGGATTGTAAACACAATGGAACGAACAAGCCAATCGATATACATGGCAACCCAAACGCCCATCAGGCCCATTTTTGCCGCACCGCCGAGCAGATAGCTGAAGCCGATGCGGAACACCCACATCGAAACCATGGAGACGATCATGGTGAACCGAGCGTCGCCTGCGGCGCGCAGCGCATTCGGTAGGGAGAAGGAGAGCGGCCAGATGAGAATAGAAGCGACCGTAAAGGTGTAGAGCACCGCGCGTGCGTCCGCAGCCGCCGCAGCGCTGAGATGGAAAAGCCCTACCAGCGGACCGGCCACTAAAAAAACGGCAATATTTAAAACGCCCATCAGGCCATAGGTAAGCCACAAAAGCTTGCGGGTGTAATAAACCGCTTGCTCGTAATCCCGCCCGCCGACACACTGGCCGACCACTGTGGTGAGCCCAAGCTGGATTGCCGTGCCGGGCGTATTAATAAAGGATGCGATCGTGTTTGCAATGGCGTTTGCTGCAATGGCAGAGGTGCCGAAGGTGGCCACCAGCCCCTGCACGATCAGTTTGCCGATCTGAAACATTCCATTTTCCACGCCGTTGGGCACGCCGATTTTGAGAATTCGCCGGATCATGTCAAAATGCAACTCCGGCTTCCATACCTTCTCGATATGGATCGGATTATTTTTATGGCAAATGAGCACAAGCATAATCACAGCAGCCATCGCACGAGAGACGAGGGAAGCGGTTGCAGCACCCGCTACGCCCCAATGGAAGCCATAGATCAGCACAGCGTTGCCGCCGATGTTGACGACATTCATTAAGAAGGAAACGAGCGTAGACACCTTGCTGTTGCCCATGGAGCGGAAAAGCGCCGCCCCCGCGTTATAAACTGCCAGGAAGGGGTAGGAAACCGCGGAGAGTTGAAAATAGACGATCGCGTTTTCCATGACCGCGGGATCAATATTCCCGAAGATCAGCCGCAGCAGGGCGCGATGAAAAATCAGCGCCACTGCCATGATGATCGCGGCAAGAGCGGTGGTGGCATAGAGCAGCTGCTTTGCCGCAATGCAGGCATTTTTGCGTTCCTGCCGCCCAAGATATTGCGCTGTGACGATTGCGCCGCCGGACGCAAGCGCAGAGAACACCTGAATAAACAGGATATTGATGGAATCCACCAGGGAGATTCCCGACACAGCGGCTTCCCCCACGCTCGTGACCATGACGGTATCCGCCATGCCGATCGTAACAGCCAACAGCTGCTCGATCACGAGCGGGACCAGCAGCCGTACAAGCGCATGGTTCGAGAAAAACAGTGGATTTTCAAATACGCGCGGCGTGCGCCTGTGTGGCTGTCTTTGACGCATACACAAGTACCCCCTCTTTCGTAGTGGGAACGTAATAGCCCCTCCTCCGGCGGCGATGAGCGCCGCTGGAGGAGGGTTCCTTTGGTTTATGATAGCACCTGAGGCAGACCATTGCAAGGCAATATGCTGGTTTTGGCAATTTCTTCAGTTTTTAAGGGGGGAGCCCTACGATTTTATTCTGATCTGACTGTGAGAAAAACGTGTAGCACGCAAGGCTGTTTTATAGTGAAGAGACGAGCCGCCTAGCCATTTTATGCAAGGTAAAACACCTGCATCTCGCCGCCGCCGAGCTCAAAGGTATACTGGCCGTTTTCCAGAGTAGCCTTTTCACTCTGCCCGTTTTTACCGTTGACCAGAAATAGCTCTTTTTCACTCTCACCGAATGTGAGCGTGATACTCTGCGCGGTTTCCCTGCTTGAGCCGTGCTGCTGCTCCGGATGTAAACCGTTGCCCGATGTCAATGCGTTGCAGACGATGAAATAGTTCCTGCCTTTTATCTCGTCCGCGCCAGGCAACGTGCGGAAATAGCCGATGTAGACATCGCCGGGCAGGGAATCATTTTCCGTGCCAAGGTTGTGAGCCTCTATCGCTTTAATGCCGCAGCCGTTTTCTGAGGAGAACTTGCTGACGGTTGAGGGCTTGAGATTGGGCACGCCCACGAGGCCCAGCTTATGCTTGCCACTGAGCACCTGAACGTTTTCCGTTTGCAGGTTGACAAGGTGCGGCGAGAGCGCTTTAATTTCAGCGGCGATCTGCGCATATTCCTGATAGTGATGGGTTTGGTTCCCATCCCCATCAAACAGGAGAAACTGCTCGCTGTCGATAACCCGGAAGAGGTTCAGCCATTTTCCGCCCATCGTGACCGTAAGGTTTGCAACGAGCTTTTTCTGCGATTCGGTGATCTCATACCAGCCGACATCAGCGGGGTTTTCGCCTGATTTATAGCCGAGCAGGTATTGCCCAAACGGGATCGGTGAGGAACCGCTGCCGTCGTAGCCCTTCATGGCGGGGATGCGGATGCGGTTGATATCGTCGGCGATCACGGCCGCCACCCGATAATCTTTATTATTTCCGAGCTCGTCAAAATAATAGGAATCATAAGTCAGCATATCGGGCTTTGCAATGCGCATGTATTCTTCATATTCCTTTTTGCTCCATTGGCTTGCCCATTGATTGGAGTGGAGCAGCACATTGTTGTTGCGGCTCCTGAAATCGTCAAACCATTGGCCGAGCATTTCGGCCTGATGAGTGGAATATGATTGCTCATCGCCAAAGCAGACGCTGATCAGGTTATCTACATATTGCAGCTGCTCGTCACTCATCCATTCCCGGCCGCTTGGCGCAATATCCAGGGCATTGACGTTGTTTGGGGCTTTCGCCATGCTCCAAATAAGTGAACTGTCTTTTTGATGGAGCGGCGCATTAAAAAGATTGCCATGATAATAAGTTGGGCCAAAGCCGAACTGCTCCAGATTTTCAAAAGAGATCTGTTTTTCATCAGATTCTTCGGCCGGGAACCATGCTTGCAGGGCGAAGCCTTTTTCCTGTAGGATTCGGTTGCCGTTGGAGACGGCGATCTCATCCGCGAGGATATCATCCGGCTTGTGGGTAAAGTAGAACGCAATATCGGCCGCTATGCTGACCACCATAAAGATAATCGCAATGACTAGCGAGAAAATTCGGATGTTTTTCATGTTCTCTTCCTCTCCTTATAATACATCGGACTGTAAAGTAAAATGAAAGTTGAGGACCCGATAGCCCTTCTGGTACAATGGTTTCACCACAAAACACATGTACTCCCGAAAGGAGACGAGTCCTCATGGCAAAAGTATACCAGGTAAGCTGCCCGAAGTGCAACAACAAAACGGACTTTTATCGTTACGGAAAAGACGTTCATGGACATCAGAAATACCAGTGTAAGAAATGTTGGCATCAGTTTGCATCAGATACCCCGGTCGGCAGTCCCGGCAGGCCGCGTGAACGTCCATCCCCGGCTTCCTCGGTGTGTGAGAAAGCGATGTTTCTTCATCACAACAAGAAATGCAATCACTCCATTTTTGTACCCAAACCAACCATGGTCACTGCCCCATCCATGTCCAAACTGTTTGGAAAGACGGATTTCAAGCGGATGCGGTATCCTTTCTATGTAATCCTCATGGCTTTGACCATGTTCTATCAGGGCAAGAACTCCTTCCGTAACATTGCCCTGATCTTGCGCACTGCGATGAATGTCCAGGTATCTCACACAATCATCAGCAACTGGTGTACTCGCTTCGATCCCATGTTCCTCTTCTTTTACAACTTCGTCCGCCCTCATTCCGCCTTAAACAACCTTACCCCGGCCCAGTGCGCCGGACTTCAACTGTCTAAAAAGCGTAAGCGTGAGCTTCTGCTCGTTGCATAGCGATATTCGCTGATTTCGGGTCTTATTTTTTTCCATCTTTAGTTCACAGTACCTTTTTATTACCTTATTTACAAAAATAAGGCTTGATTCACTTTTAATTGTGAATAATTTCAATATAATACATTGACCGCGTTTTGAAAATATTTCGTGGGAGATTTCGCAGGATATCGAAGCTTTTTGATTGCTTTTCTAAAGAATTCTATTTTATATAAAACTTCTGGGGAGATATGGAAAATTTTTGTTCAAACAGATGGAAATCTCATTCTGCTTCACGCATCATACGCAGTGAAGTGGGCATGTAGTATGCTGCCGGGCGGCCTGTGAGCGAGACTTACTCTACTGCATTCATGCGTGCGGCATATGGTGCAGAAATAATTTACAAAATAGCTTGCGGAGCAGGGTTTTGTTTTTTATAATAAATACGAATCTGCCCGGAAGGGGAGAGCATCAAGGCCTGAAGGCCCTTCAGGCGGCTATGGAAAGGAACGGTAACCTTCTATGATCCAAATAACCAGCCAGAAAACATTCCATTTATCCACTGAAAAAACAAGCTATCTGTTCCGCGCGCTGCCCTGCGGCAAGCTCGAGCAGCTCTATTATGGCAGGAAGATACCAGCGTGTGAGGAATATACCTTCCTCTATGATAAGCACGCCGCGGGCTACAGCAATACCACGGTTTATGATAAAAAGGATCATCTGTCGCTCGACCATATCCGGCTCGACTATTCTGAATTCGGCAAGGGCGATTACCGACTGCCCGCTATGCAGGTGCAGGCGGAAAACGGAAATTTTAACTGTGATTTTAAATTTCTCGACGCAAAGGTGACGGACACCAAGCCGGAGCTTGCAGGCCTCCCCTCCAGCTACGGAGCGAGCCAGACGCTGACGGTGATCATGGAGGATAAAGCGCTCTGTGCGCAGCTCCATCTGTTTTACACGGTGTTTGAGAATTGCAATGTGATCACCCGCAGCGCGCGGCTGATCAATAACGGCGAAAAAACAATTAAAATCCACTCCCTAATGAGCATGCAGATCGATCTGCCCGCTGGGGATTACACCATGCTCTCCTTCGACGGCGCGTGGATCCGCGAGCGCTATCAGCACGAGCGCAAGCTCACGGCCGGAGAGTGCTCCATTGGCTCCATCTGCGGCACGAGCTCCAACCGTCACAATCCGTTCTTTGCAATCCGAAAGGGCGATTGCAACGAGCAGGCGGGGGAGTGCTGGGGGATTAACCTCGTCTATTCCGGCAACCATATCGGCCGCGTGGAGGTGGCGCCGCATGGGATGGTGCGCGTGCAGAACGGCATCAACCCGTTCGAATTCGAATGGGCGCTTGCACCGGGCCAATCCTTCGACGCGCCGGAATCGGTGCTCACCTACAGCCATGAGGGTTTAAATGGCATGAGCCGCAATATGCACGCCTTTGTTAAGGAGCATATCGTGCGCGGCGAATGGAAGCACAAGGAGCGCCCGATCGTTGTTAACAATTGGGAGGCGACCTATTTCCAGTTTACAGAGAAGAAAATCCTCGCCATTGCAAAGGAGGGCGCTCGTCTGGGCGCGGAGCTCTTCGTTTTGGACGACGGCTGGTTCGGCAAGCGCAACAGCGACCAATCCTCCCTTGGTGATTGGTGGGTCAATAAAAAGAAGCTCCCCTCCGGCATTGACGGCCTTGCGAGGAAAATCAATGAGATGGGCCTCAAATTCGGCCTGTGGGTGGAGCCGGAGATGGTCAACCCCGACAGCGACCTCTACCGCGCGCACCCGGACTGGGCGATGACGACAAACGACTATGAGCCCACCGAGGGGCGCAACCAGCTTGTGCTGGATTTGACGAACCCGGACGTGCAGCAGTATCTCATCGACACGATCACAGATGTCATTAAGCTCGGCAATATTGAATACATCAAATGGGATATGAACCGCCAGTTCTCCGATGTGTTCGGCCGCACGCTCGGAACCCGCCAGGGCGAATACTTCCACCGCTATTATCTCGGCCTTTACAATATTTTGCAGGCGCTTTGCGACCGCTTTCCGCACGTTCTCTTTGAATCCTGCTCCAGCGGGGGCAACCGCTTCGACCTCGGTATGTTCTGCTACATGCCCCAGTGCTGGACGAGTGATAACACCGACCCGCTTGACAGAATCCGGATTCAGACCGGCACTTCCTATGGATATCCGCAATCTGTCATGACGATGCACGTCAGCGCATCGCCCAGCTTTGCTTCCCTGCGCGTTTCCTCCATTGAAGAGCGATTCAATGTGGCGAGCTTCGGGCTGATGGGTTATGAAATGGATGTGACGAACCTTTCTTCTTTTGACCGGGCGGCGGTTAAAAAACAGATCGCTTTTTATAAGGAGCATCGCAGGCTTTTACAGTTCGGAGAATTTTAACCGCATCAGCAATCCGTTCAAAGAGAATACCTGCGCGTGGCAGGTGGTGTCGCCGGACAGGGCGGAGTCCATGCTCGGCTGCTTTATTGACAGGCTCACGCCAAACAGCGGGCCGGACCGGCTCGCTTTCACAGGGCTTGATCCTGAAAAGGTGTATCGCTTTACAGCTCGGCAGCAGCTTTTGAACCTGCGCACCTTCGGTGAAATTATCAACACGCCGCTGCCAAGGAAGTTTGACATGGAGGATGGCAAGGTTTATAATTTGCTGACGGATCATATCCGCCTGCACTCCGAGAAGGAGGAATACACCCTTCCGGGCGCGGCGCTGCTTTATGCAGGCCTTGTGCCCTGTCAGATGTTCGTTCTGAGCGGATATAATGGAAAAACACGTGTGCTGACGGATACGGACTCCCGCGTTTATTATCTGCATGAAACGGCGCGAGAAGAAGAGATCATCGGCGGCGCGGAGGAAACAACGTCGATCGTTCTGCATAAGGCTTCATTCGGCACACAGAGAGAAGAAAAGAATGTTTGAAAGGAATGGATCAGATCATGAGAACCAACCTTCCCCTGAATTTCGGCTGGCGTTATACGCCAGCCTTCGACCCGGCGATGGTTATGCCGGATTTTGATGCGAGCGCATTAGAATGCGTTGACATCCCACACACCTGCAAGGAGCTTCCCCTCAACTATTTTGACGAGCGGGATTATCAGTTCGTCAGCGGCTACCGCAAGGAGTTTTCCCTGCCCCGGGAGATGAAGCGAAAGGGCAACCGTTTCCTGCTGCATTTTGAGGGCGTGGCCAACGCCGCGAAGGTGTATCTCAACGGCGCGTTCCTTGGTGAACATAAGGGTGGCTACACGGCTTTCACCTTTGACGTGACAGAAACGGTCAAAACGCGCGGCAACGTCCTCGCCGTGGAGGTGGATTCCACGGAGCGGGAGGAAATCCCGCCCTTCGGCAGGGTCGTCGATTATCTCTGCTACGGCGGCATTTACCGCGAGGTCTGGCTTGAATGCGTTAACGAGGTGTATATCGCGGATACCTTCATCCGCACAAAGGATCTGCTGCTTGGCAAAAAGAAGCTGCTCGATATCGACGTAACGTTTTCAGAAAAAACGCAGGGCGATTTAAAGCTTGCATTATATGACGGCGAAAAGCTGATCGCTTCCCGGGCCTGCCCGTTTGAGGCAAAGGTGCTCAATCTCAAATGGCGCGTTTCCGGCGTGACGCTCTGGTCCACCGAACACCCAAAGCTTTATACACTGAAGGTCGTCTATAATGACGGCGCGGATGAAAAATCCTACCGCTTCGGCTTCCGGGAGTGCGAATTCCGTAAGGATGGTTTTTATCTCAACGGCAAAAAGCTCAAAATTCGCGGCCTCAACCGCCATCAGGCGTATCCGTATGTTGGCTATGCGATGCCGGCCTCCGCGCAACGGGCGGATGCCGACCTCTTAAAATTTGAGCTCGGCTGCAACCTTGCGCGCACGTCGCACTACCCGGATTCCACGCACTTCCTCGATCGCTGCGATGAAATCGGCCTGCTCGTGTTTACCGAGATGCCGAGCTGGCAATTCACCGGAGAGGGCGAATGGCGCGAGAACTGCCTGAAAAACGTGGCGGACATGGTCAAACGCGACCGTAACCACCCCTGTGTGATCCTCTGGGGCGTGCGCGTCAACGAAGGGCCGGACTGCGACGAGCTGTATGAAAAGACAAATGCCATCGCCCATTCACTGGACGATACTCGTCAGACGGGCGGTGTGCGCAACTTCCCGCAGAGCCATCTGCTGGAGGATGTGTATACCTACAACGACTTTATCCATTCCGGCGGCAAGATCGCGCTGAACCTGCCCCTGCTTGTGGCAGGGCCAAATGCGCCTTATCTCGTCACGGAACATAACGGGCACATGTATCCAACCAAGAGCTTTGACCGCGAGGAGATCCGTGTGGAGCATGCGCTGCGCCACGCCCGCGTGTTGAACGCGGCCTACGGCAGCAGCCGCACCAGCGGCGCGATCGGTTGGTGCATGGCGGATTACAACACGCACAAGGATTTTGGCAGCGGCGACCGCATCTGCTACCACGGCGTGACGGATATGTTCCGCGTGCCGAAGCTTGCCGCCGCGCTCTATGCCTCCCAGCAGGACGATACGCCAGTGATGGAAATTTCCTCCTCCATGGATATCGGCGAGCATCCGGGCAGCCAGCTTGGGCAGGTTTACGCCTTTACCAACTGCGACTATATCAAGCTCTATAAAAACGGCGTATATGTGAGCACGGCTTACCCGAACAAAAAGGCTTTCCCACACCTGCCGCATCCGCCGGTTTTCACGGATGATTTCATCGGCGACGCGCTCACCGAAAAGGAGCATCTCAACGAGACCGCGGCTAAATTCCTCAAGCCCGCGCTGGTGGCCGGCTCAAAATACGCGTTCTCGATGCCGAAGAAATATTTCCTGATGGCGGGCCTTGGCATCGTCACGAGCGGCATGAAGATTGGCGATATGGTCTCCCTTGTTGAAAAATACATCGGCGGTTGGGGCGACGAGCAAGTTTCTTACCGCTTTGAGGGCTATAAGGACGGGCAGCTTGTTAAAACAGCCGTCAAAACGGCGGTGGCTGAGACAAAGCTCGACGTCCGCGTAGATAATCCGGAGCTTGTGGAGGCGGATACCTATGATGTGACCCGCGTTGCGCTGACGGCCGTTGATCAGAATGGCAACCGCCTGCCCTTTGCGAGCAACGCCGTGACCGTCCATGTGGAAGGCCCCGCAGAGGTGATCGGCCCCAAGAGCTTTGCCCTCATCGGCGGCGACCGCGCCTTCTGGCTGCGCACGAAAGGCGCAAGCGGCGAGGCTGTCGTCACCATTACGGTTGAGCATATGGGAACCTATACCTGCAAGGTGCAGGTGACAAAGCGGCAGTAATGAGATAAATAAAGTATGAATCGTTTTCGCAGCTTCCCATTCCGGGAAGCTGCGATTTTTATTGCTGCCTTTAGGCTTAACAAAACCCCTGGTTGAACCAGGGGTAGATAAAAAAGCCTTGGCAAATAAAACCTCCATGCTACAATCAAGATGGTTTGGCAACCGCATCAGGAAAGAGCAAGGAGGTT
>ENA-OQDT01000253-OQDT01000253.1-human-gut-metagenome-genome-assembly--contig:-NODE-253-length-35413-cov-5.101740_pt1 | contig 35413 bp, 31 predicted proteins | sample MGYA00242786_ERZ504617 | MGnify/ENA primary metagenome ERZ504617 (study PRJEB26092, sample SAMD00036337) | human gut metagenome | host: Homo sapiens | study: EMG produced TPA metagenomics assembly of...
CTGTCATGTAGAGTCTTTGTCAATTACTACGTTACAATATCCGTCTCCACCATTTCCTGCGTTGGATTCGTCATTGACAAACGCACCTTCCAGTGTGCTGCCGTTAGTCATGTAGAAATCAAGGTCACTGATGGAATCCCAGATTACATTTCCTTTCATATCCTGGCTGTCTGCTGTGAAGTTGCAGTCAGATCCGTTGGCACCACTCTGGCCCCACCCACGCTGGTTGTTGTTTCCTGTACACTGCAGGAAGAATTCACTGTCATCGTTATATGTGATATCTACGTCCTTTAATGCAATGGTGCATTCTGTATTAGTTGTGTAGAATAAACCACCGTTCTTGGATGTGATCGTACCACCATCCATCTGGAATATACTGTTACCTACTTCAGAATCACCTGACATACTCTGATATAGAATGACTGTCCATGTGGTATCATTCTGATCATCATCACTCATATTTCCAGTCAGGTTGCTGTTGTAGAGTCTCAGAGAGTTTAATCCCTCGATGCAGACTGCTTCTGAACCATTTGCTGTCAGTTCTGCATTGTTGACTGCAATATCTGCTGTACAGTAAACCGCAGGGGAACCTACACCATTAGAAGTATAAGTACCGCCGTCCACTACCATTGTTCCGCCGCCTCTGTCACTGCGGATTGCGGCGGAGGATTCGCCATTTGTCTCTACATTCAGATCCCAGGCATAGAGCTTGCCGCCACCTGCTGCGTGGATTCCACCTGAAGTATCCTGCTGTGTGGTGATATCTGTATCTGCTGCATATACGGTTCCGTCACCGTATGCAAAGAGTCCTGCACCGCCTTTGCTGTCTGTGGTTACTGTACTGTCTTTAACATATGCAGTTCCGTCTGTGGCAAGAACTGCTGCACCTACACCATAGAAGCTGGAGTTATCACCGCCCTGGCTGTCGGAAGATGTTCTTGAGATTGCGTCATTGCTGAAGGTGACCTCTGAACCATTGGAAACAAGTGCTGCATTTTCGTCTGTTCCTGTAGATTCCAGAGAGGTATCGGAGACTGTTTCATCTGAGCTGTATTCATTTGCTGCATCGTAGCTGTCCACACCGGAAGCCTGACCGCCAGGACCACCCTGTCCGCCGCCCATGGACTGGACTGTGATAGTTGCTGCGTTTCCGTCATCATCTAATGTGATAGCCACTACGTCGTCCTCTTTGATGTCATCTAATGTAATCTCTTCGGTCTGGCCTGCAACATCTGATGCTCCCTGACTATCTGGTGCCTGACCGTTACTATCCGGGGCTTCTCCCTCTGGTTTCTCCGGAGCCTCTCCACCAGATGCTCCCTGTCCGCCTCCCATGGACTGTTTCGTAATCACTGTGCTGTCTGTAACTGTGATTTCCTGTTCTTCACCTGTCAGATCTAACATGGATGGTGCTTCTCCGTCCGGAGTTCCCTGACCATCACCGTTACCATCTGGAGCTTCGCCTTCTGGTTTTTTCCGGAGCTTCTCCGTTCTCTTCGCCCTGAGGCTGTTCACCAGGATGTGCCATTTCTTTTCTGGTTCCTACTGCAATGGTGATTTTTCCATCTTCCACAGATTTTACTTCTCCGAGAATTTCATTTTCCTTTGTTTGCTCTGTATCGTCATTCTTTTTTTCAGCATCCTCATCTGATGTTTCTGCTATATCCTCTGTAGTATCACCTGCATCCTGAGTACTTTCTGTCTTGCTCTCTTCTGCAAATACTGTTGCTGTAGAGCCCACAGATGTTGCTGTTATCATAACTCCCATGATCATTGCCAGATGTTTATATTGCATAGTAATACCTCTCTGTTCTTTCTATTTTGAATTTTCTCTGTTTCTTTTGTTTTTGTTGATGGTATTACTATATCTGATAAATATGTTTGATCTATGGTCTGTCTGCGAAAAAAATGTGTTCTCCTATAAATGATACATTTCAGATTTGCGGTGTTTTAATAATGGAAGCTGTTCTCTGATCTGGTCTTCCCGGTCCAGATCTATTTCTTCTATTAAAATACCCTCTTTCTCACCCAACTGTTTCATAACCTTTCCCCATGGATCTGTTACAATAGAATGTCCCCAGGAAATATATCCTGCCTGTGTATCTCTGGCAGGAGCACATCCAAGCATGTAGATCTGATTGTCAAGGGCTCTTGCACGAAAAGTCAGTTCCCAGTGTGCCGGACCTGTGGTCATATTAAATGCTGCCGGGACGAAAATCATCCTTGCACCGTCCAGTGCCATTGTGCGGGCAAACTCCGGGAAGCGGATGTCGTAGCAGATCATGACACCCATTTTCCCAAATTCAGTATCAAACACTGTGGCATGATCTCCCGAAGTCAGAGTATCGGATTCTTTGAAGTACTGGCCATTTTTTACATTGATATCAAAAAGATGAGCTTTTCTGTGCTTGCCAATCTGTTTTCCATCTCTGTCAAAAATATAAGAAGTGTTGTAAACCTTTCCCACATCATCTGTTTCCGGCATGGAGCCTGCAATCAGATAAATATGATACTTTCTGGCATACTCAGACATTGCCTGCCAGGATGGACCGCCTTCTTTTTCTGCATAAATTGGGAAATTTTCGGTCTGATACGGACAGCAGAACATCTCCGGAAGGATTACAAAGTCCGGATTTTCTGCCTTTATTTTTTCTATATAAGTGCCGGCAGTACGGATATTTTGTATTTTATCTTTTACTGTGGGCATCTGAATTGCTGCTACTTTCATGTGTATCCTCTCCTGTTTTAATGACATGGTTTTCAATCTATCTATTATAGCGATAAAAAATGCAGTGGCAATTATGTTAGATAAAGTTAACACTTGACTACAAATCTTAAACTTTTAACTTAGGTCAAATGGCTCAGTAAAAAAATTGGCTAAGAATACTAAAATTCCAAAATCAAGTCAACAGCTCACCCAAAAAGAGTTGACTGTGAATACTAAAACCATAAATCAAGTCAATGACTTACCCGAAATGAGTTGACTATGAATACTAAAACCATAAATCAAGTCAATGACTTACCTGAAATGAATTGACTATGAATACTAAAACCATAAATCAAGTCAATGACTTACCCGAAATGAATTGACTCTGAATACTAAAACCATAAATCAAGTCAATAACTTACCTGAAATGAATTGACTCTGAATACTAAAACCATAAATCAAGTCAATGACTTACCCGAAATGAGTTGACTCTGAATACTAAAACTCTAAATCAAGTCAATAACTTACCCGAAAAACTCAGTCATAAGTAGGATTATAATTTAACAACATCCCCCACGCATGAACATTCCTTCCATGTGTGGGGGATATTGATTTTCCGCAGGTAAGTTGCTAAATGCACCTGCATTCAGTTGATTTAATTAATTATTCTTCATAACCATTCGGGTTATTGGACTGCCATCTCCAGGAGTCTGCACACATTTCTTTAATACCGTTTTCGGCTTTCCATCCCAGTTCTCTCTCTGCTTTGGAAGCATCGGAATAGCAGGTTGCGATATCGCCTGGACGACGTGGCTTGATCACATATGGAATTTTAACACCTGTAGCAGCTTCAAAATTCTTCACAATATCAAGAACACTGTAGCCTTTTCCTGTACCAAGGTTGTAGATACTTAATCCGGAATTATCTTCGATTTTCTTAAGAGCTTTTACATGTCCTTTTGCAAGGTCAACTACGTGAATGTAATCTCTCACACCAGTTCCGTCCGGAGTATCATAATCATTTCCGAATACCCCAAGTTCTTTCAGTTTACCTACTGCAACCTGTGTGATATATGGCATCAGGTTGTTCGGGATTCCGTTTGGATTCTCTCCGATGGTTCCGCTCTTGTGAGCACCGATCGGATTAAAGTAACGGAGAAGAACTACGTTCCATTCCGGATCTGCTTTCTGAATGTCTGTCAGAATCTGCTCAAGCATGGATTTTGTCCATCCGTATGGGTTTGTGCACTGTCCTTTCGGGCACTCTTCTGTGATCGGGATGATTGCCGGATCTCCGTATACAGTTGCAGATGAAGAGAAGATAATGTTCTTTACATTATGTTTTCTCATAACATCTACCAGTGTTAAGGTTCCTGCAATGTTATTTTCGTAATATTCCCAAGGTTTGGCAACAGATTCCCCTACTGCTTTCAGACCTGCGAAATGAATACAGGAATCAATATCTTCTTTATCAAAAACTTCATTTAAAGCATCGCGGTCCAGGATGTCTGCTTTGTAGAATTTCACTGGTTTGCCTGTGATCTTGGAAACTCTTTCCAGAGATTTCTCACTTGCATTGCTTAAGTTATCCAGAACTACAACATCATATCCTGCGTTCTGCAATTCTACAACTGTATGGCTTCCAATATAGCCTGCTCCACCTGTAACTAAAATTGCCATAATAATTCCTCCTAACCTGTCTTCCTGCTACAATACCTGTTTTTTGCAATTTCTGTTTTTTTCTCTTTCAACAATACCTATATTAGTTCACAGTATCAGAAATATCCTTGATAATTCTGAGTGTAATCTATAAAATTCTGCGGATATCCTGTTTCACATCTGCAAAATTTACCTCTGTATTTTACAGCACCCTATATTCAGAACTGTAAAATACCGTTACCTGGCACATCATGTATTGTAGAAAATCCTGCGCAAAATATGATTTCTCTCATATCCCCGCAGGATAATTCTATCCGAATCAGTTCATAAATACAAGTCTTTATGGACATGTACATTTTTTTATACCTGTTTATACTTATTTACAATCTCTTTCATCCGGGAAAGTTTTTCTTCCATGTCTTTCACCAGTTTAAACTGTGTTCTGCAGCGATCCAGATTATGTCCCTCTCTGTGAATCTTGAAATAATGATCTCCCTCCAGATAGTCTGTGAGGAAACGCATTCCACATTCAAAGGTCATAAGGATTGCTCCCATGGGAAGCATATCCAGTTCTGTCTCAGTCAGCGCACCGCCACAGCCTTCAATGAAGCCTTTGACATAAACTTCATACAGATGAAGATCACAGGACACCTTCGTCAGATCTTTCTCATCCTCTGCTCCGGTACTTGCGCCAAAACGGATAGAATCGCCGAAATCATTTACGGAAAGGCCCGGCATTACGGTATCAAGGTCAATCACACAGATGGCTTTTCCCGTTGCATTATCAATCATAATGTTATTCAGCTTGGTATCATTATGTGTAACACGCAACGGCAGCTTTCCCTGATCCTGCATATCGCACAGGACATGTGCCAGTTCTGTGCGGTCCAGCACAAACTGAATCTCTTTTTCCACATCTACTGCTCTGTGACATATATCTTTTTCCACAGCAGTTTTAAACTTATCCAGCCTGTCCACCGTATTATGAAAATTTACGATGGTCTCATGAAGCGTTTCTGCCGGATAGTCTGCAAGCAGCCTCTGGAAATGCCCGAAAGCAACTGCACTCTGGTAAAAATCTTCCTCATCTTTTACCATATCATAGCATGTTGCATTTTCAATGAATAAATATACTCTCCAGTATTCTCCGTCCTCATCTACATAATAAGGAAGTCCATCCTTTGTCATCACAAGATTCAGAGTCTCTCTCTCCACATCTCCACCGTTTTCCTGGATCTTTTTCTTCAGCCAGGCAGTAACACCGCTGACATTCTCCATCAGTTCCACAGGTTTGGTAAAAATACTCCTGTTCATTTTCTGAAGAATATAATGTTTGCCTGTATCATAAGTCAGGCGGTAAGTGTCATTGATATGTCCGCTTCCATAAGGAATACATTCTGTCAGATTATCTTCCAGAACAAATGCACTGGTGATATTCTTTATTTCCCGGTTAATTTCCACTCAATTATTCCTCCCATAATTTCTGTGGATACAGCCCTCCATCTTTTAAATTCTGAATGGCAGCTACTACCACAGGTTTATCTTCTTTGTAGGTTACACCATACCATTTATCCATAGATTTCAGAACTTTTACAGTTGCTCTCTTCTCACCGAGAAGTTCATCTACTACAAATGGCAGGAAATATTCACATTTCAGCGGGTTTATTTTCAGATTCTCATCCAGGAATTTAGGAAATCTGTCTTTCAGCTCTTTCAGAATGCTTGCTGAAAATCCCCACATATTCATGGATACTGTACTGCCTTCCGGAAGCATAGTCCATGTTTTTCCATCGTCTTCTGTATAAGCTGTGCCGCCGTCATGCTTTTCGATATGGGTACGCTCGTTGATCTTAAGAAGATGTCCTTCTTCATCTGTAACGCACACACCTCTTGCCACATGGCCATTCTCTGTCAAAGTATTTTCCAGTTTATAGCCGACCATCATATATCTGTAAATATCCGCGTTATCTTCGTTCTCTGTCAGAAAATCATATGCCATCTTAAATGCATGGCTTCCATAATAGTCATCTGCATTGATCACAACGAATGGTCCATCGATTTCATTGATGCAGCTTAATACGGCATGTCCGGTTCCCCATGGTTTCACACGTCCTTCCGGTACTTCATAGCCTTCCGGAATATTGTGAAGATCCTGGAAAACATATGATACTTCCAGCTGATTGCTGAGACGGTCACCGATGGCGCTTCTGAAGTCTGCTTCATTTTCTTTTTTGATAATAAATACTACTTTTCGGAATCCGGCCTGTACTGCATCATAAATGGAGAAATCCATGATGATGTGTCCCTCTTTGTCCACCGGATCGATCTGTTTCAGACCACCGTAACGGCTTCCCATACCTGCTGCCATAACTACTAATACTGGTTTCTTCATAATTTTTTTCCTCTTTTCTTTAAATGTTTTTCGTTACTCTCAGATTGCCTGGTAACTTTTTACATTCATCTTATCATACTATGATTTCGAGGTCAAAACGTGTTACATAATACCTTTCACAATCGCAAACGTTACTGTTCACTCCGTTCACAGTAACGTAGCCAAAATTCATTCCAGATTGCCTGCGGCAATGGAATTTTGGCTTGTATGTCTCGGGATTTTGGCATATTCATGCCAAAACACCTCGCGGGATAGTGGTGTGTGAACAGTAACATCGCAAACAATTGTTATTGTCCTGCTGTCCTCTAATATTATCCCTTAATGCCACCGGTAACACCACCGATGATCTTCTCAGACAGGAAAATATACAGAATAAATGTCGGCAGGAATACAATGATCACTGCTGCAAACATTCCGGCCCAGTCACCTGTATATTTCATGGAGTTGATCATTCCATAAAGTCCGGGTGCAACAGGTTTCAGCTTGTCCGAGCTTGCGAAGATCAAGGACAGGAAATACTCGTTCCAGATATTAATAAAGTTAAAGATTGTTACTGTTACGATTCCTGACTGTGCCATGGGAAACATGATTTTCCAGAAAGTACGCATGGGAGGGCATCCGTCGATTGCTGCCGCTTCCTCATAGGTCCTGGAAATATTGCTGAAGAATGTAAGCAGGAAAATGGTCGTATAAGGTACATTAATTCCTACATACAATATGATCAGTACAGTTCTTCCTGCAGCCACATTATTCAGGATTCCCATACCGGAAATAATGCTGAAAAGGGGAAGAACAACCATGATTGCCGGAACACCCATGGCAGATACGAAGCTGGTCTGGATAAATTTGTTTGCAATAAAATCAAATCTGGACAGTACATAAGCTGCAGGTGCACACACCAGAATCAGTATTGTGCAGGAAATTACTGAATAGATCAGAGAGTTTCCGAAGAAGCCTGCAACTCCGGCCCCGTTCCATGCTTTTGCATAATTTTCAAAATGTAATCCGGACTCAAACTTCAGGGCTTTTCCCTGGAAGATTTCTGCTGTTGTTGAAAAACTTGCCCCGAATACCCATCCCAGAAGCGCAATGGTAAAGATTACCCAGAGCAGCAGGATGATGTATCCCGGCAGGAGTTTGACTTCTTTTTTCAGATTAAAGGGTCTGCGTGCCTCTTTTTCTTTTGCCATTTCTCATCCCTCCTTAGAATTCCAGATCATCATCTTTGATCACTCTGTTACAGATTGTAAATACAATGACTACGCAGACACTGAGCAGTACACCGATGGCAGCTCCCAGACCTGCATTTCGTTCTGTAACTGTATTGCCGCCGCCAAAAATCTGCATATACATATAAACATAAGGGGTAATTGTCTGTGTGTCTGCAGTTACTGTGGAGAAAAGCTGTGACCATACAAAAAAGCCTACACTGCTTACAGACCACATGGTAATGTTTGTCTTAAATACTCCCTTTAACAATGGAAGTGTCATGTAACGGAACTGTGCCGGTTTGGTCGCTCCGTCAATGGTTGCCGCCTCATAATATTCAGGGCTGATACGCTCAATACCGCTGAGCCAGATCAGCATATGGTATCCAACCATTCCGAAACAATATGCAAACAACAGTGCCCAGAATTTGTGGTCATTATCCAGGAACTGGATCTTTGCCAGATTGTCCAGATGTAATGCCGTAAAAAGATCTTTCAGCAGACCATATCTTGGACTGTATACATACTGCAGCCACATAGTTGCAAGTGCTACTGCACTGACGATATTTGGCATATAAATGATCGCGCGGAAAAATTTCTTTCCTCTGATTCCGCTGGTAAGGATAACTGCAAATAAAAGAGACAGACTCATTACCACCAGACCGCCGATCAGCCAGATACGAAACAGGTTAAAAAATGAAGTCTTAAATAAGCTGGTACTCATCAGCTTTGTATAGTTTCCAAATCCTACAAATTTCCATAAATCCATGGAATCTGTAACTCCGTCGATCTTGAAAAAGCTCATGATCACTGTTCTGATGATCGGATACAGAAAGATTCCCAGAAACAGCAGAACTGCCGGAGTCAGAAATACAACGATCATCGTTTTATTCTTCTTCAAACAAATACCTCCTCTGTAAGTAATACCATATCTACGGATTGCTACGCTTCGCTCCCGCAATCCTCCAGCCATTCGGAATCCGCTGATTTACTTCGTAAATCGCTACTTCCTCATGTCTGTCGGTTTCAAAAAGACAGATGGTGGCAGCGTAGATACGATGCCACCATCTCTATAAATTCTTTATTTATTTCGCTGCGTCCTGCATAGTGGAAACAAATTCATCTGCTGTAATGGAACCTGCCATTAATTTGATAAAGTTTTCTTTGATAACCGGAGTCATATCTACGTTGGATTCTACACCGCATGCCCATGTGAAACGGTTTGTGCTCTGCTCAATAACAGGTTTTGCACACTCAACCATTGCCGGCCATTCTGTGTTTGTTGTATCAGCCGGGATACCTACAGTTTCATCTGCAAGTTTCTGGTCGTATTCACCTTTTGTAAGGAATGTGATCAGATCAAAAGCTTCTTTTGCAAGTTTTGTATCTTTGTTGATACCAAATACCTGTGCACCGAAGTTGTTTGTTTCGATTCCGTTTGCTCCGTCTGTAAGTGCCGGATATGCGAAGCATCCCCAGTGGAAGTCAGGACCTGCCATCTCTTTTACTTCGTTTGGTAACCAGGAGCCATTCAGATACATTGCAGCTGTTCCAAGTGCAAGCTCTGTGTTCTGACCTGCAGGCCATACGTTGGAACCAACCATCTCTGAATAATATCCGTTAGATGCAAGTTCTTCGATATCCTGTGCCATCTGAAGAACTGCAGGATCATCCCATTCACCTTCAGTTACGATCTCTTTTACTTTATCTTCGCCAACCAGTCTTGCAAGATGATATCCGATCACACATGTTGCATAGGCATCATCCATAGTCATTGGTGTGATTCCTGCATCTTTTAATTTCTGGCATACATCTTTGAATTCATCCCATGTCTTCGGTTCTTCTGTGATTCCTGCCTGCTCAAACAGATCTTTGTTATAGAAGAAAGCAAATACGTTTGGCTGATATGGAATTGTTTTTAATGTGCCGCCGCCGGCATCACGGCATGCTGCCATCAGACCTGCATTTGCAGTTGCTTCATAGTCATTGTCTTTCGCAAGATCTTCCAGATCCAGAAGATATTTACCGTACATTCCGTTTACACGGTCGATATCTTCGTCAAAAATATCAATCTGTGTGCCACCGTCCAGTGCAGGCTGAAGTGCTTCACGGTTTCCGGTACGTCCCTTAAACTGAAGGTCTACCTTAACTCCTGTCTGTTCTGTATAAGCGTCAACTGCTTCCTGAATCACCTGTCCCTGTGGCTCTGTAGCTTCCCACATTGACCAGTAAACTAATGTATCATCTGCTGCCTGAACAGTGAAAGCCGGTGCTGCAAGTGAACCAACCATAACCGCACATAATGTTGCACTAAGCATCTTTTTCTTCATACCCATAACCTTTTTTCCTCCTTGGTCAGTTTTGACATTTTGTCTTCTTTTTCTCTCTTTTCGCTCTTTTGTTGAATTTCAACAATTATTTCTTTTGGTAGTTCTTATTTTATCATTTTTGCACAAATAGTATTTGCACAAACGTCCATTTCTTTTGTACAAAAATTCATTTTTAACTGGTTTTTCATCTGTTTTTGTTGTATACTTATACACAACAACCATATTGCAGTTTTCGGACAGGCTGAGGGAGGTGGCAGTAATGGCTTTTGAGAGTATGTATCTGGAAGAAGATATTCATATTGACCGGATTTATACAATCCACTATTTTGAATACAAAAGTGATTTTCACTTTGCAGGAGAACGCCATAATTTCTGGGAATTTCAATGTGTAGATAAGGGAAAGGCAGAAATAGAGACAGATAACGGTATCTACCATCTGACAAGCGGACAGCTCATCTTTCACAGACCAAATGAATTTCATAACCTTATTGCCATAGGAAATACCGCTCCTAATATTGTGGTAGTTTCTTTTGAATGCGATTCTCCATGTATGAAATTCTTTGAGAAAAAATTGCTGAAACTTTCTGATTCTGAGAGAAATCTCATGGGAATGCTGATCGCTGAGGCCCGCCGCTGTATCAAAACCCCTCTGGATGACCCTTATACAGAAAAGATGGAAAAGAAAGAAGATTTTTTGTTTGGTTCTCAGCAGCTGATCCGAATTTATCTTGAACAGATGCTGATCTATATGATCCGGAGAAATTCTTCTCCTCCCATGACTGTACCTGTCAGCCAATTTGTGAATCTGAAAAATAATTCCGCTGTCTATAAGCGTGTCATTGCTTATATGGAAGACCACATCCGGGAAAATATTACACTCTGCGATCTGTGCCATGACAATATGATCGGACGCTCCCAGCTTCAGAAAATATTTCAGGAACAACATCAGTGCGGCGCCATGGATTTCTTTTCCCGGTTAAAGATCGCCTATGCCAGACAACTGATCCGCGAGAACCAGATGAACTTTACGCAGATTTCGGAATTTCTGGGATACTCTTCCATCCATTACTTTTCCAGACAGTTTAAAAAATTTCCGGAATGACACCCACAGAATATATTACATCAATAAAGGCGCTCTCAGAACGAGAGCGCCAGTAATACCAGAGCAATATTTTCATAATGTCGAACAGCCTTTTTCTTATTTCATATTGCTGAGATTCTCTATAAATTCATCCGATGTTTCTTCTAATCTTGTAAGCTTCAGAAGTTCGCTTTGTATCTGTTCTTTATAATCCGGATCTGCCTCCAGACCTGCAGCCCACATGTACGGCTTTGACATCTCTTTCATATACGGTACTGCATCTGCCAGCACTTCCGGCCATTGTGTATTGTCCGTATCTGCCGGGATGGAATTAACCGCATCTGTCATTTTCATATCTGTTTCCCCGGTACAGATGGAATATGCAAAGTCAAAAGCTTCCTGCTTCATCTGCGAATCCTTTGTGACTCCAAATCCCTGTGCTCCCACCATAACACCTTCTGTGCCGTCTGTTCCGGCCTTTACTGCAGGCCATGGAAAAAAGCCCCAGGAATCATCAGATTCTGTAGCTTCTGTCACTTCATTCGGAACCCAGGAGCCTTGCAGCACCATGACTGCCTCGCCATCTCCCACTTCATCCTGACCTTCCGGATGCTGTGCCGGTGCACTCTGACTCATATATCCCGCAAAAAACAAAATTCTGATATCATCTGCCGCCTCTTTTGCCTGTGGAATCTGTGACCAGGTACAGTTACGGATCAGCTGCTGCACTTTCTCCTGTCCAAGGTATCTGGCAAGCTGATATCCATACAGAAGATTCACATACTCTTCATCGCAGGTCATGGCACTAAGGCCACTGTCACTGTTTTTAATCTTACGGCATACTCTGATCAGTTTCTCCCAGGTATCCGGGATATCCTGTTCTGTAAGTCCAGCCTCTTCCCATAAATCCTTATTATACCAGACGCCTGTGATATAAGGCTGATACGGCATTGCAAGCAGTTCTCCATTTCCCCAGTTCTTCACCTGCTCCAACAGTACCGGCATAATATGCTTCTCATAATCCACAGTATCTGCCATTCCTTTTAATTCTGCCAGATAATCCCTGTGTTCCTGAGCCATCCTCTGATAATCATCATCAAAAAGGTCAATCTGTTCTCCGGCATCCAGGGCAGGTTCTATCAGAGACCGGATTCCTCTGCCCTTCCACTGAATCTCTACAGAAATACCTGTTGCTTCTTCATAAGCTTCTGCTGCTTCTCTGATCACATCTGCCTGTGGTTCATCTTCTTCCCACATGGACCAGTATACAATACTCTGTTCCGGAATTTCTGTGATTTCATCTGATGCTGATACAGTAACCGCTCCTGTTGCGAACAGCATTGACAAACAGCTCATACCCGCTGCAATGCTTCTCCATTTTTCCATACTGAAAATACCCTCCATTGTACCTGCTTTTACATGGATAACTGTCTGATTTTATTTTCTCCAATAATCACTTGTCTGTCAATCCCCAAAATTTATACATTTCTAACAACCATGTCGGATACTGTCCACTCTCTTTTCAACACCAGACAAAATCATCCGCTTCACTACACCGAATAACTGCTTCACAGGAGCTTTACTTAGTCTGATCAAACAGGATTTCCATCTTCGTTCCCTTACCCGGCTCACTGTCCAGAAGAATCTTCGCATGATGCAAAACTGCGCCATGTTTTACAATGGAAAGCCCCAGACCTGTACCTCCGGTTTCACGTGAATGGCTCTTGTCCACTCTGTAAAAACGCTCGAAGATTCTCTGCTGTTCGCTCTCCGGAATACCTATTCCGTTATCTTCCACACGAAAATACGGTTTCCCATTGAGTTTTCCCACAAAAACCTTTACATCTCCACCATCCGGGGTATAGCGGATAGCATTATCTGTAATATTGTAGAACATTTCATATAATACATGGCGTACTCCCTGCATCTGTGCAGGTCCGCCTGTATATTCCAGATTAATCTTTTTCTTTGCTGCCCTGTTCTGCAGATTGTTGATCACATCTTCCCCAAGCTCTCCGATGTCAACCTGTTCAAACATAGTTTCTCCGTTCTTCTCATCCAGTCTGGAAAGCTGAATGATATCTGCAACCAGATTTGATAAACGCTCGGACTCATGAAAAATCCTGCCGGAAAAATCCTGCATCTTGTCCGGCGGTACCATTCCATTCATCATAAGCTCCGCATATCCGGAAATGGACATTAACGGCGTTTTCAATTCATGAGAAACATTTGCGGTAAATTCTTTTCTTGCACTCTCTGCGTTCTTCAGATCTTCCATTTGTTTCTTGATCTGCCGGTTCTGCTGATCCAGCCGAAACAGTAACGGCCTCAGTTCTTCATAACAGACATTGTCCAGCGGCTTTTCCAGATTAATCTGATTAATCGGTTCGATGAGCTTTTGTGTCTGGTTCTGTACCAGAAAAAACTCGATTACAAAGATCACACACACCAGTCCTCCAAGCAGCAAGAAACTGGATAGCATGGTCATCAGAAGACTGTCTGTTGTCCTGGCTACTCTAAGAACCTGAGCATTTTTTAATTTTATTGCATAATAGAAAGTCTGTTTTGACAGGGTATCAGAATATCTGACCATTTCACCGAATCCCTTTTTCTCAGCTTCAATAAACTCTGGTCTGTTGCTGTGGTTTTCCATTTCAGAAGGATTCTCAATGCTGTCAAACAACACATCACCATCTTTTCCCAGAAGAGTGATGCGGCTGCTGGTGGCATCCCCTATCTTATCTGTAAGAAAGTCCTGACCATCTTCTTCCAGACCTGTTTTAATGTATGCAGCTTCGTCTCTGACACCTTGTTTCATATAAATATCATATCTGTTATACATGACAGTTCCTGCTGCCAGGAATGTAAGTACTACGGATAAGATAATAAGTAAACTGGTGTGACTGAATATTTTATGCTTCATTTTTCCACTCCTGTTTTTCGTCTGTTTTATCTATTATGCACCGATCCTGTATCCCACACCCCGGATCGTTTCGATCAGATTTCCTGCCTCGCCAAGTTTCTGGCGCAGGGTTCTCACATGGACATCCACAGTTCTGGTTTCACCGTCAAAATCATATCCCCATACATGACAAAGAATCTGATTTCTTGTCATAACAAGTCCTTTATTTTCCAGCAGATACTGAAGAAGTTCAAATTCTTTTCGGGTAAGATCGATCTTTTCTTCCCGGTAACGCACCTCATGACGTCCTACATTCAGATAAAGCTCGTCGTAATGCAGTTCCCTGTCTTCATTCTGACGGGTGCTTCGTCTGAGAACTGCTTTTACTCTGGCAACAAATTCCATCATACCGAAAGGCTTGGTAATGTAATCATCGGCTCCGCCTTCCAAACCTTTTACTTTGTCAAATTCCGCTTCTTTTGCAGTAACCATAATCACTGGCACATCCTTTACAGACGGCATACTTTTCAGCTGTTCCAGAATGGTATAGCCATCATCTCCCGGAAGCATGATATCCAGCAGGATCAGCTCCGGTATCTCTTCTTTCAGCGCTTTCATCAGTTCATTGCCATTGCCAAACCCCCTGGCTTTAAATCCTGTTGTTTCCAGTGTATAAATAAGAAGCTCCCTGATATTCCGCTCATCTTCTACACAATAGATCATTCTGCTTTGCCTCCCCTTTATTTATCACCTGCTTTGTCGTCACAAGTGTATTTCTTTTTTCAGTATACTTATTTTTTTATCCCTGTACAAGTAAATATCCGGCATCTGCTTCATTTCTTTAAAACAAAAATCCGGCCATTTTCTCTGAAATATCTCTCTCAGATACTTCAGAGTGCCCGGATTTCCTGATCATGCGGATAACATCATCCGTTACTGTTCACTTCGTTCTCAGTAACGTTGCCAAAATTCATGCCAAAACACCTCGCGGGATAATGGCATGTGTACACTAACCATCATCTACCTGTTTATTTTTATGAAAGCTGATATTTGATTCGTGCGTCTTCCAGTTCATGATAAAATGTTTCGTCCGGATGGCTCTTGACGATATTCAGATGACTGTGAGTATCATACAGATCTTCATTCACCTGCGTCACACAGACTCCAATATTGGAACAATGGTCTGCCACACGTTCCAGACAGGTTGTAATGTCCGAAAGGATAAATCCCATCTCTATTGTACATTCACCGTTTCTCAGTCTCTGTACATGACGACGTTTTACTTCTTTGGAAAGTTCATCAATCACTTCTTCCAGTGGTTCAATTTTCTCCGCAAGCTTCATATCCTGTTTGTCAAAAACTTCATATGCCGTATTTACGATATCTTCTACTGCCTGTCCCAGCACTTCCAGATCTTTCTTTGCATTTTCGGAAAATTTCAGTCTTTTTTCATAAAGCTCCTGTGCTGATTCCATAATATTTACAGCATGGTCGGAAATACGTTCAAAATCCCCGATACAGTGAAGCATAATGGAAAGGCTGTGACTGTCTGCTTCTGAAATATCTTTGTGGCTCAGCTTCACCAGATAAGTTCCCAGTTCATCTTCATAGCGATCAACCTTGGATTCCATGTTTTCCACACGTTCTACGCCTTCTTCACTGTATTTGTTCCACCAGACTCAGCGCTGTAAACAGTGCATTGTGGGATTCTTCTGCCATTTTTCTTGCTGCATTGCGGCTCTGCTCTACTGCAAATGCCGGTTTCTCCAGGAAACGTGGTTCCAGAATCATAAATTCTCTGTCCTCTGCCGAAACAACAACGTCCTCTTTTTTGTCCCGGATTGTAAGACAGGCAAGTTTCTCCAGTCCCTTTGCAAAAGGAAGGAGAATGATCGTTGCAGTAACATTAAATACACTGTGGATAACAGCAATTCCTGCCGGTGTTGCTGCCTGATGGAAGAAAGAAAATCCAACAACTGCATTTATAAGATAGAAAACAGTCATAAAGATAACTGTACCGATCAGGTTGAAATACAGATGTACTGCTGCTGCACGTTTTGCATTCTTCTTGGCTCCGATTGCAGAAAGGATCGCAGTAATACAGGTTCCGATGTTCTGTCCCATAATGATCGGGATTGCTGCACTGAACGGTACTGCACCTGTAAGACACAGGGCCTGCAGAATACCTACGGATGCAGAAGAGGACTGGATCACTGCAGTAAGAAGGGCACCTGCTACAACACCTAACAACGGATTTGAGAATTTAAGTAACAGGTTTGTAAATTCCGGTACTTCTGCAAGGGGTTTTACAGCAGAGCTCATCATATCCATACCGTACATCAGAATTGCAAAACCAATAAAAATACTTCCGATATCTTTCTTCTTTGAATCATTGATAAACAGAATGAAAACAACACCAATGATCGCAAGCACAGGGGAAAATGATGTTGGTTTAAACATCTGAATGATAAAATTGTCACTCTGTATTCCTGTCAGACTTAAGATCCAGGAAGTGATCGTGGTACCGATATTTGCACCCATGATCACTCCTACTGCCTGTGATAATTTCATGATCCCTGAATTTACAAAACCTACTACCATAACAGTCGTAGCTGAAGATGACTGGATCACTGCTGTTACTCCTGCTCCCAAAAGTACTGCTTTTATCGGATTTGAAGTAAGATTTTCAAGAATCTTCTCCAGCTTTCCGCCGGAAACCTTCGCAAGACCATCTCCCATTGCATTCATACCATACAAAAATAATGCAAGGCCTCCGATCAATGTTAATATACTGAATAAATCCATGATTATTCTCCTTTTCCCTTTTCATAAGTATATGGTTATTTAACTTGTTTCCCATCATAACCATGCTTTGTAAAATCATCCCCATGAGAATGTTAAATCCATGTAAAATTTCCAGTCATCATATTCATTCTGTGTAAGGTTCCCATAAATCCATCCGTATTTTTGATATAAAAATAAAAAGAACCATTGCAGGAGATATGACACTAACCGGTGTTCATCTCTTACAATAGTTCTTTTATCAATCCGGATCCTGTATTTCGACAGTATTATTATCAGAATCCGCGGATTTCTTCATCCTCGGAACCAGTCTTATCAATAGAACGGATTTCCAGGAAGTAACTGTAGTTATCATTTACCTTTACTTCCACTCTGTCTCCAACCTTATGACCTTTTAATGCCATACCAATGGGAGATTCAATGCTGATGCGGTTTTCCATGGAGTTTCCTCTGATGGAAGTAACCAGTTTGTATTTCTCAATCTCATCGTCTTCCTCGAAATATACCTCTACAATATCATCCATTCCAACTTCATCGTCTTTGGAATCATCAGAAACAATGGTTGCTGTTTTCAGCATATTCTCAAGGTAGCGGATGCGGCTTTCATTCTGGTTTTTGTGCTTCTTTGCCGCATAATACTCAAAGTTCTCACTCAGATCCCCCTGGGCTCTTGCTTCTTTTACAGCTTCGATTGCCTCTTTTCGTACAACCAGCTTGCGATGGTCGATCTCCTGCTGGATTTTCTCAACATCCTTCTGTGTAAGCTTTTCTTTCATGACTACATCTCCCTTTTACTGTTTTCCAAGTCGTTTCTCTTTCATATATTGTGCCATTTCATCAGAAATATTGTCGATCAGATAATTTTTACTGCTCTGACGTTTCTCATGCCATTGCTGGCGGATCTGATTTTCTGTAGCTTTTATTTCGTCCCGAAGACCTCTGGCTGACATACGGTGGGCACCCTGTCCCATGATGATGATCTGCTCCAGTCCATCGGATGTTGCTACCGTTACCTGATTTTCCCGGCCAATCTTATGGACCGTTTTCTCAATGTACTGATCCGCTGTCTCAGCTTCTTTGGTGTAGACTACATGAATGTTATGATAGGTGATCACTTCCTCTGCATGGCCCTCTATCTTGTAAGCATCAAATACAAGAATTAACGTACATTTCTTAAAGCCCTGATAGTTGCTCAGAATATCCATCAATTTTGTCTGTGCTGCATGGAGGTTTGCATCTGCCAGCTCTTTTAAATCTTCCCAGGCATAGATGATGTTATAGCCATCTACAAGGAGATATTCTTTTTCTTTCTTCTTAGCAGAAAAACTGTTGCGGTAATAGCTGCCGCTGTCAGATTTTGCAGAAAATGTTCTCTTAAACTGTGGTTCTTTGTAACGCTTGACCGGTCCGAATGTGCGCTCGAAAATGGCTTTCAGCTCTTCTTCATCCTCATAGCTTCCTACGCCGGCATTCCTGGGTGGACGATAACCTGAATCTGTCTGATTGTTACTGTTCCTGTTTCCTGCTATACTTTCTTCACTATCCGGTATGGCATTCCCCAGTTCAGACTCGTCAATCCCTTCTAAGTGCATATAATCCTCTACTTCATACCATGGCACCACAAATCCTGCTCCATGAGCACAGAATACAGAACCTGTGGGATTGTCCAGGTCACGTTCGGAATCATATCCAAACTCCTCTACAATCTCATCCTGATTCTGACATGGGGCATATCCTTTCAGCGAACAGAATAATCTGCCACGTCCCTTTGTATAGGAAGTTACCTGTGTCTGATAATCTCGCATCATTGATACAGGTGCACTCCCCTTCAACACCATCATGTCATCCTCATCTGCTTCCGGCTGCTGGAAGGTTCCATTCATTTTCTGAATGTCAGTCATGGCACGCCCGATCATATCTCCCGGAATCTCAAGTCTGAACTCATAATATGGCTCAAGCAGAACGCTTTTTGCTTTCTTTAATCCCTGACGCACAGCCCGGTACGTTGCCTGCCGGAAATCGCCGCCCTCTGTGTGTTTCAGATGGGCTCGCCCTGTGATCAGCGTAATCTGCATATCCGTAATCGGAGAACCGGTCAGTACTCCCGGGTGCTCCCTTTCTTCCAGATGAGTCAGGATCAGTCGCTGCCAGTTACGGTCCAACACATCCTCACTGCATGCAGTAAAAAACTGCAGTCCGCTTCCCGGCTCTCCCGGTTCCAGAAGCAAGTGTACTTCTGCATAATGACGCAGCGGCTCAAAATGACCTACACCTTCTACCGGCTCTGCGATTGTTTCTTTATATACGATATTTCCTGTGCCAAACTCTACTGCCACATGAAAACGCTCCCAGATCAGATGCTTTAATATCTCAATCTGAACCTCACCCATCAGCATGGCATGGATTTCTCCAAGCTGTTCATTCCATACAATGTGAAGCTCCGGTTCCTCCTCTTCCAGCTCTTTGAGTTTCTTAAGCATCTGGTGAACATCACAGTCCTCGGGAAGCAGAATCCTGTAATTTAATACAGGTTCCAGAACCGGCATCTCGGATTCCCGTTCAATCCCAAAACCCTGTCCCGGATGTGTCCGGGAAAGACCGGTTACTGCACAGATGGTTCCTGCAGGAGCCTCCTTTGCAAGCTCAAATTTCACACCGGAATAGATACGGATCTGATCCGCTTTCTCTGTATCTGTGAGAAGTTCCTTTACCTTCAGGTTTCCTCCGGTGATTTTCATATAGCTTAAACGGTTGCCCTGATCGTCTCTGGCAATCTTGAATACTTTTGCACCAAACTCTGAAAGATATACCGGTGTCTCACAGTATTTTTCCAGCCCATGGAGAAATTCTTCTACACCTGTCATTTTCAGCGCAGAGCCGAAGAAACATGGGAAAAGTTTTCGCTCTTTGATTACTTTTCGGATATCTGATGTTGATATTTCCTCTGTTTCCAGGTATTTTTCAAGCAGTTCCTCATCGCAGACGGAAATATCTTCCAGAAACTGAGACTGCAGATCTGATATTTCATCTTCTGCTTTTTCTGCTGTTTCGTCAGTACTATTTTCCATTCCACTTGTGTTTTCCCAGGTGAAATCAACGCAATTATCACTTAATCGCTTCTTTAATTCTGCCAGAAGTTTCTCTTTATCTGTTCCGTCCTGATCCATTTTATTGATAAACAGGAACGTCGGGATCTGGTATCTTGCCAGAAGTCTCCATAAGGTCATGGTATGTCCCTGCACACCATCCGCTCCATTGATTACAAGGATGGCATAATCCAGAACCTGCAGTGTCCTCTCCATTTCCGCTGAGAAATCCACATGCCCCGGCGTATCCAGCAAAGTTATCCCCCTGTTTCCCAATTCAAACTCCGCCTGCTTGGAAAAAATCGTGATTCCACGCTCCCTCTCCAGGTTATAAGTGTCCAAATAAGCATCCTTATGATCCACACGCCCCAGCTTACGGATTTTTCCCGTTAAATATAAAATCCCCTCCGACAACGTAGTCTTACCTGCATCTACGTGGGCAAGGATACCAATAACAAGTTTCTCCATAGTATATTTAAAAACTCCTTTTTCTTTATAAAATCAGTAGTTATTCTTTTATCGCTTCATCTGTTAAAATCCTTTATCAATTAATTATTTTAACATACTGATATAGATAAATCCAATAGGGTTGTGTTTTTATGTGTTCATTTAGTCCAAAAGAGCCCACATTTACAGTTAATGTGGACTCCGCTTCCATTATTTTTAATATGTGGTTTTCATATTCTTTTTTTCATTCAGCCACTTATGTACAGTCTTTTCTTCTACTTTTACTCCCTGAGCAATCTGCTGCACAGATAATCCCATTTCAGCCAATGAAATTGCTGTTTCCTTTTTAGTTTTCATTACTCCTTCTGCCATACCAGCTTCATACTCAGCTTTCCTGAGTTTCCTTTTTTCCTCTTCCTCATTGTATTCAAATATACTCATAGCAACTACCTCCGCTCGATTCTTTTGCAGAAATTCTTTGAGAATTCCCTCCTGGATGCTTTCGCTCACTGCACGTTCTACTGCCGTATTCAGTTCCATTTCATTAGAATATCTGCGTACTTTGTCAACATACTGAGCATATTCTCTTAGTGTCCGGCATTCTTCCATTAGTTTTTTATTATGCCCTACATTGATATTTAATGTGATGACCTTTAGTTCAAGATTTGGTTCTCCTGACATATTTTCATACGATTCTGACAGATAATCTACCCACCTATCTTCTTTTTTCTCTGTTCCATTATAAAATACGATAAAATTCGGTGTGGGTATTCTCAGTCTTGTTGAGGTATACAAGGACTTCCAATCCACCATTTTCTGATATTCGCTGGAAATGTAGAATAAGTCTCTCAAAGGCATGTTCGGGTTATACGTAGACTGATGTTCATACAGAAACAGATTCGTATTTATAATAAACGCCAGATCATTCTTCATTCCCATATAGATTGCGTTTTCAAGTGTCACAATCTCTAATTGAGCAGCATCTGTATAAGAAGTTTCATTGATTGCATTATACAGCGACAACAGATTCTTTCTGTCTGAAAACAGCATACGGAAGACTGTATCTTTGTACTTACGGTTTGCAGTTGCTGTGTTGCCTTTCAATCGGTTTCTTTTCACAATAATTTTTTTGTTCTTTCTTTTTGCCATTGGCAATACCTCCTGTTTTCCGCAGGAGCCAAAGAACATTTTGTGCTATTCTTATCACTTCTCAGCTCCTGCTTTTCATAATTAACTGGAATTAAAAGCATGGATTTCTGAATTGAGATTAGAATAATCAGACGGCAAAAATGCCTTGAAATATAAGAGAAATATGCTTTATACTTATGTTAGCATTACTTACTCTTATTTCAGCATTTTATATTTTTTTATTTTATAAATTGTATGGAAGTTACTGTTCACACGCCACTGTCCCGCGAGGTGTTTTGGCATGAATATGCCAAAATCCCGAGACATACAAGCCAAAATTCCATTGCCGCAGGCAATCTGGAATGAATTTTGGCTACGTTACTGTGAACGGAGTGAACAGTAACGTATGGGAACTTTTTTATTCCTTATGTGTCCCTCTGACTACTTTGATTCCACGTTCTTCTATCATATTGCAGATCTGTGTCATCCTTGGACATTCATGCTTTCCATCCGGGAGACGACAGACACCAACGTGGATGGTACTGATTTTTTCACTGACCAGTCTGTCTATCTTTTCCAGGATTCCTTTGTCTTCTATGGGTTCTATCGGGTTGGCGCCTTTGCATCCGTTGCAGGTCATCATTGCTGCCAGACAGGTATCTTCCGGATAATCCTGAAAGAAATCGGTTCTGTTCTGAAATGCTGCCAGGCATCCAACTCTGGCGCATACATTATTAGAATGAATACACGTCAAAATTCCTATTTTATTCATCTTTTTCCTCATATATAGCAGGCCAGAGTCAAAAATTTTCCTGACTCTGGCCTGTCAATACTCAAACATTCGAAATCCTCTGATTTACTACGTAAATTGCTACTTTCTCATGTTTGACGAGTCCCAAGCTCCAAAGTCTTATCGTGCAAGCACGAACGACTTTCTGACCTTTTGACCCTGATATCATATTATAAAAATAAAATATGCATCTTCCCGCGGCTGTCATTTACCACTTCCGAATCTACCTGGTAAATCCTTTTAATCAGCTCCGAAGTGAGTACTTCCTGTGGAGTTCCATACCCCTCCAGCACACCATCTTTCAATACATAAATCTTGTCACAATATGCCGCCGCAATATTCAGGTCATGGATAGCTGATATTACAGTTACGTTAAGTTTCTTTACCAGTTCCATCAGCATGATCTGATGTGTGATATCCAGATGGTTAGTCGGCTCATCAAGGATCAGTGCAGGTGTCTGCTGTGCAAGTGCTCTTGCCAGAATAACCCTCTGCTGCTCTCCACCTGACAGCGTAGAAAATGTGCGATCCGCAAATGCATCCATCTGTACCGTTTTCAGTGCTTCTTCAACAATCCGGTAATCTTTTGCATTATCCCGTTCCAATGCTTTCTTATGAGGTGCACGTCCCATCAACACGACTTCCCGTACGGTAAAATCAAAGTTGTAGTAATTGTGCTGTGCCACAACTGCCATTTTTCTGGCGGAGCTTTTTACGCTCATGGAATGGAGTTCTTCGCCGTCCAGATAAACGGCACCTGCATCTGGCTTCAGGATACGGTAGATGCATTTTAATAATGTAGATTTTCCGCTTCCGTTTGGTCCGATGATCCCTACCAGTTCCTTATCCTTTGACTCTATGGAAATTCCCTTCAGTATCTGTCTGGCGTGAAATCCGACCTGAATATCTTCTGTAGTGATCTTCATTACTTACTACCTCCAAATCCATAGGATTTCCGCACAAGCAGATAAATAAAGCACGGAGCACCGATAATGGATACCAACACACCGATCGGCATCTCAGAATTCTTCAGGATCACACGACATGCCACATCACACCAGATCAAGAACGATGCACCAAGCAGTGCACTTAATGGCAATAATCTTCTGTGGTCTGTTCCAAAAAGGATTCTGATCACATGAGGGATCACAAGTCCTACAAAGCCGATCACACCTGCACAATATACTGCAAACCCGATCATTACAGAAGCAACGATCAAATAAAAAGTTCTCAGCCTGTGCAAATCAGTTCCCAGTGTGATCGATACATCATCTCCTAACAGCATCAGATTCAAATTACGATATTGCGTCCAGAAAATAATTACACAGATCAATGTAACAGGAAGCATTACACCTACTCTGCTCCAGCTTGCGCCTGCAAGGCTTCCCATCGTCCACTTCATTACTTCTGTTGCTGCATTTTTGTCATTGGTGATATAGATAACAAAATTGGAAAAAGCAGAACATACCGCACTGACGGCCATTCCGGCAAGGATCAGTTTAGCAGAAGTAGCTTTTCCGCCCATGTTTGCAATGGCAATTACTGCAAAAGAAGTGACCATTGCACCAATAAATGCAGGAACACCAACTGAGTTTCCACCGAGAAATCCACCAACTCCAAGCATGATCGCCAGTGTTGCACCAAGGGATGCACCGGATGAAATACCAAGTACATACGGATCTGCCAGTGGGTTCTGGACAATCGCCTGCATAACTACGCCACAGACGGAAAGAGCCATTCCAACTGCCAGAGCCAGCAGGACTCTGGGCAGCCGGATCAGCCACACAACATCGTGAACTGCGCCTTCTGCATAGGCGGACAGGCTTTTGATATGAAACAATTTATATGCAATGACACTGTAAACATCTTTCAGTGACAGATCTGCATTTCCAAAAGTGATTGCTGCAAGAATGGAAAAAATCAAAAATGCCGCAAGCCCGATAAGAACTGCCACATACATGGATGTCCTGAGCACACTGCCTTTTTTTGTCTGTGAAACCTGTTCTTTCACTGTTATGTCCTCAATCAGTCAAGATTCACATCCGGATATAATCCTTTTGCGAAAGTTTCAATACCATCCTGTGTACGTGTTGCACTTGCGTACATTTCACTGAGCATGATCGGATAAACACGACCGTTCTTTACAGCGTCAAGGCTCTGAAGTGCTTCGTCATCCTTGATAACGGCAAGCTGGCTTTCTTTTACAGTTTCCGGATCATCACCTGCATATGGCATGTATACAACAAAAATCACATCAGGGTTTGCTGCAATGATATCTTCTTTTCCTGCTGTAGAAGCATCCGGGTTTGCCAGAGTCGCACCCAGTTGTGTTACCATATCTCCACCAAGGCTCTTTGCACCATAGTTTGTGATATCTTCTCCAAGAGGTTCCAGAACCATTACGCTTGGTTTCTCTTCTACATCTGCTGTTGCTGTAAGAGTTTTATCGATCACTGCCTTTGCATCATCTACGATTGCCTGTGCTTTGTCCTGTACATCAAAAATCTTTCCAAGATTTAAGATGTCTGTAAATTCATTTTCCAGAGTTCTGTCTCCGTCAGGGCGTGTGTTTGTGTTGTAATAAGTGTTGCAGCCTTTATCGATCCAGTCTGTTACATTTCCGAGATTTTTATCAGAAAACAGGGAGCTCCAGGATAAGATCATGTCTGGCTCCAACATCGTTACAGTCTCAAGGGATGGGGTAAATTCATCAAGATAATTTGTTTTTGAAAATGCATCTTTAAGTTCATCCGGAACTTCATTGTCAAGACCTGCAGTAGCTACCAGACGGTCTTCCAGGCCAAGTGCAAGCATGGTTTCAATGCTTCCCTGATATACAGCAAGAACTTTCTCCGGTGCCTTTTCATAGGTTGTTTCGATTTCATTTCCATCATAATCATAGGTTGTGATGGTCAGAGGATATTCTGTCTTTGTACCTTCTGCGTCTGCTGTCTTATCTGCATCTGCTGAATCCTGTGCGTCTGCATCTTCCTGTGTATCAGAGTCTGCATCTGCTGCCGGCTGATTGTCCTCTTTGATTGTCTCAGAGTCTGCTCTCTCTGCTGCAAAAGCTGCCGGAGCTGCGGAAACTGCCATAGCTGCTGCCATCATAATTGCCATGATTCTTGTGGATAAATACCTGTTTTTCATTTGACTCCTCTCTTTCGTATATGTTATTTACCTGTTCGTGTAACCGAAAAGATGGGACTTCAGAAAAAGTAAAATAGAAGTGATAAAAATAACGGATACTTTTTACGGAAGCTCCTTCTTTACACTGTCAGGCAGGTTTCCTGACTCACAGATCACAGAAAGTTTCCACAAAATAAAAACTGATACAACATCCATGCTTCAGCAGTTCATGAATGTTGTATCAGAAATATTTCCAGATACTCTCTGGCAGCCGGATTCCGCCTTCTCACATATTTATGCAATGACATATTACAATCCCGCTTTTTTCTGTATACAGTGGCCGCAACCGTTCAGGCATTTCACCTGATTCCCTCTCACATTATCATACACAAAATCTGCATATGATAATGTTCACTTAACAGCTTATTCAATTACGCTGATACAATTTTAGCACACTGCTTTTATAATTACAACTATATTCGAGACACATCAGAATTCTTTCTTCTCCATAAGCCGGACACCAATCCAAAAAGACCCCATATATACAATTACTGTAAATAATACAACTCCGGCCAATACCATTCCCCGGTTCAGTCCATTCAGCCATGCATCGACTGCGTCTGCTGAAAGTCCCATTGTTTTTATCAGAATATAAACTACGGCAAATATAATAGCCCACATGACCATTGCAATATAACGTCCTTTTTCCGCTCCAAAATGTATTACAAGCGGGAGCGATACCGCCAGCATAAGAAGTGCCAGTGGAATGTATATCAGGCTGCCAATGATAGTCTCACTCAGACACCCCTGAAGTTCTGCCACACCTTTGCAGATTACTCCCGTTATCGTTGCAATTCCCCACGCTACAGCCGTAAGCCCTGCTCCCAGCAGATATTTTTCCGCCACATACTGTTTTCTGGTAACCGGCAAGGTCATAAGAAACGCAAGACCATTATCAAACTCATCATAACTTATAGTCGTAATGGCAAAAATTGCTGTGACAATCGTAAAATATCCTGTAGCAAAACTGACGCTCCCGCTTCCTGCCAGATTCAGGATGACTCCCATTACAACAACCAGGATAAAAAACTGTTTCTGCTGTTTCATCAGTTCTATATCCTTTACAAATAATCCCTTCATACCTGTTCCTCCATCATCACTACCAGATCATCAATCTTTCCATTCTCAATTACAACATCCGGATAATTTTCCATATAAAATTGTTTCTGGTTTGTCAGACACCTGTATCCATAAGCTTCTTTCCGGATCTTAATAAGGTATTGCTGATCCAGTTTTTCGTACTCTTCTTCTGAAACTTTAAGAACTGCATAATCTGACAGCAGTACATCTGTATCCTCATGAAGGATAATTTTTCCGGCATGGATCATATAAAAATCGTCACAAAGACTCTCCAGATCTGATGAAATATGCGAACTGATCAGAATAGAACTGCTTTCATTTTCTTCCATATATTCTCTCAGCATGTTCAGCACCTCATCCCTGGCAATCACATCCAGACCAACTGTGGGCTCATCCAGAATCAGCAGTTCTGCCTTATGGCTTAATGCTGCCAGTACTTTAAACTTTGCTTTCATGCCAGTGGAAAATTCTTTGATTTTCTTGTCTGTGGGCAGATTGAATCTTCTGCACTGCTGCAGAAATTCCTCTCTGTCAAAATCCGGATATATGCTTTTCATAATATTGGCCACGCCCGCTGCTGTCAGATACATACTGAAGCCTGAATCTGCAAAAACAACTCCCAGTTTCTGCTTATCCTCCGGCTTAAGCTCTTCTGCCTTTTTCCCAAAGACCTCTATCTCTCCGCCATCCGGATGAATCAGGCCAAGCAAAGCCTTAAATGTGGTGGATTTCCCGGAACCATTTCTTCCAATAAGTCCTGTAATCATCCCAGGCTGTACTTCCATAGAACAGTCCAGCGAAAAACCTCTGTAATTTTTCTGCAAATGACTGATTTTCAACATGTCTTAGTCCTCCATGATCATTTCAAAAAGATTTCTGATTTCCTCATCGTTCAGTCCACATCTTCTGCCCTTCATGATTGCCTGCTCCAGATCATATTCTACTTCTTTGAGCTGTTCTTCCCTCATCAGGTTTTTATTTGTGGCTGCAACGTAGGTTCCTTTTCCATGAACAGTGACGGTAAATCCCTCTTCTTCCAGATTGTCGTAGGCTTTCTTCACAGTCAGGGCACTGATCTTCAGTTCCTTTGACAAACTGCGTACTGAAGGTAATACAGTGTCCGGCTGTAACTCTCCTCTGATAATCGCAGACTTAATCTGGTCTATGATCTGTTCATAAATAGGTACCATGGATGAATTATTGATTATTATATGCATATGTTTCTCCTCCATCTACAAACAGTATATAACAGTGCATAACTGTTGTCAACTGTTTTATACTGTTATACATGATATTTATTTGCTTATAATCAAAAATGGATATTCAACCTTATTTCCGGCAATCTTTCACAATCGCCTTCTCATAAAATTGAATATCCATATAACCTTAATCTAACTCTGTTTTTTCGAATTAACTTTTAGTGGAAGTCTTATGGTTACAACTGTGCCTTCTTCCAGCTGTGAGCTTATGGTAACCCCATATTTCTCTCCATAAATCATACGAATCCTTTTATTTGTATTTCTGACGCCTATACTCTTTCGCTCTTTATTCAGAACCTCTTTCAAATCTTCCTCACAGATTCCACATCCATTATCCTCTACATAAAAAAGAATATCATTTTCTTCTTCCTCTGCTGAAATCCAGATCTTCCCGGAATCCTGATAATTTTTAAATCCATGCACAATGGCATTCTCTACAAACGGCTGCAGAAATAACTTTGGAACTTCCAGACTTCTTAAATACTCCGGTATATCCATACTCACTTCAAATTGATCCTGATATCTTTTCTGCATAATTCCAATATACCGTTTAAGCCAGTCCAGATCCTCCCACAGCGGAACCAGAACATCACCATTCTGGCTGGTATACTGAAGCATTCTCGACAGATCCAAAAGCATTTTGCTGGCATTTTCCTGTTCTCCTTTAAGGCATACCCAGTTAATGATATTCAGCGAATTATAGAGAAAATGGGGATTCATCTGTATATTTAACGACATGATCTCCGTGTCTCGTTTCTGGATCATCATCTCATATTTCTCATGAACCAACATCTGCAGGTTCTGATTCATTTCATTCAGTTTTTTATAAAAAAACGCAAACTCATCCCTGTTGTCATATACAATTCTTGCAGTAAAATTACCCTCTCCTGTTTTCTCTATCATGTGCAGCGGTTTATAAACTTTTTTCCCGATCTTTCTGGAAATAAGAACAGCCGCAGTAACAGATAAAATAATTTCTATAGTTACCAGAATCAATATTGCCCTGGTAAGATCTGTAGCAATATTCTTACTGAAAACATTAACCGGAATCATAGCAAGTGTATACCATCCCGTCACCATGCTTTTGGAATAGGTTACGATATATTCCTGATTATTTGTACCGTAATATTTTACAGTTCCCTTATTCTCCGTAATTCCTACATCAGCTGCAGTTACATTTCGAAACAGTTTTGATTCATTCTCACCGTAAGGGCCAACAACACTGCCATCTTCACTCATGATATAATAAAGAATCTGAGAATTTGCCTTTGTATACTTTTTCAGCATATTATTCAGATTATCCTCTGTAAAATTAACCACCAGATACATTTGATCAGTCTTATTTTCCAGATGTTCAATATGTCCTGATTCTACTCTGCTTAACTGCAGCTTTCTGACAGCCGTAAATACATGCTCATATTCCAGAAAATCTCTCGGCATATCTTCAATTGAAAACATGTCCATATAATTATATGCCGGAATCCACACAAGTTTTCCATTTGCCTCATCTGCTGCTTTCTGTATTTTAGAACCCATAAAGCTATAATTTGGATAATAGTTCTTTTCCTTTTCGCCAAACTGATTAATACGGAGTCACAATATGCGTAGAATAAACCGTGTTTATTCCACGGCAGATAGTCCAACAAAAGTTTTTGAAATTTCCTGAACTGGCACTTTCAAGCTGCATACTGTCAGACGTATCCAGATTCTGAAATATTTTATAAATTCTCGTATCTACATTTATTTTTTAATGAAAATTCCTCAATATAATCCAACTTTTCATCCAGAATATCACTGACATTCTCAGCATTTTGCCACATTTGTTTTTCTGACTGCCTGATCAGTTCCTGTTTTGACAAATGGAAGATAAATAAACCCAAAAGCACAACAGGAATAATGGAAATACAAATAAATGAACTAATCAGCAGAGTTTTAAATTTTGTATATTTTAATTTTTCCCATCATCACCCAAACTCTTTTGCGAAATTCTTCAGGTGTCATATTATGACGTTTCTTAAATGCCCTGTTAAAATAATTGGGATCCTTATACCCTACTTCCAATGCAATCTTCCTTACCTTATCAGAAGATGTTTTCAAAAGATTCTCTGCTTTCTCCATACGAATATCTGACAGGTATTCAGAAAAGGAAATTCCGAATCTCTGCTTAAATAAAGTACTGAAATACGAAGCATTAAAATGATACAATGCAGCAATCTGCTCCAGGCTGATCTCGTCCTGGTAATGTTCCTCTATATACCGCCTGCTTTCATCCAAAGGATCTGTCTCCTGTGAATCTGCTATTTCCCGGAAAGCGATTATATTTTTTATTAATTCCGCTGACCTTTTTTTCAATTCAGAATACCACTGACTTTCGATCAGACGATTATCCAATGCATTTAATTCTGACAAGTGTTCAGCTTTCAGATAGGGCTCCATATAACGTAAGATTCTGAAAAAAAAGAATACGATTTTTCTTTTAAAAATATCCGGCTGAACACTTTTATGCTCTGACAGAACCTCTGTTATTTTTTCAAAAATTGCTTCGCTTTTTTCCAGATTTCCTTCTTTTATAGAATTCAGAATTGCTTCACTGCCTACAGAATCCTCCTGCTTTTCATCAGACAGATATTTCTCTGCCTGCAAATATCTTTCTTCTTCATAAAAAGAATACTTCATCGCGGCCATAGCCTCTTCATATGCCTTGTTTCCGCAGCTTTCCATATCCGAATACAGAGAGCTGACTGCAAAATAAATTCTGTTTTTCTCAAGTACCAGGATATTTTGAATAAACTCCTCTATCTGAGTGATCTGTTCCTGTTCAATTCTTGATCCTGACAAGGCCAACACAGCCAGCAGATTTTCTGTTCCGTTGACCTGAAATGTAATTGACGATGTATCTATCAGATGTTTTTTTATAAAATACCCTATCTCCCGTTTCATCTCTTCATTAAGAATCAGATGCTGCTTATTGATCCGGATCAACATCAGATAGCCTTCCTGTCTCAGAGGAAACATCTCACTTAAGGGCTCCCATACCTTACGTCGTGTATGGTGGATATACTGATTCAGAAGCCACTCCATATATCCATATGCAGATTCCTTCAATCGTCGTTCCATCTGATCTACTTTTTGTTTTTGAACCTGATCCTGATTTTTTGATTTCTTTATTTTTCTTAATGGCACGCTTTAACTCTTTCTGCATCTACAGGCTTTAGCAGATAATCACTTGCATGAAACTGTAACGCCTCTCTTGCATAGGAAAAATCTGCATATCCGCTTACAATCACAAATGCAGTTTCTGGATAATCTGTTTTTACTTTTTTTTGCAGCTGTAAGCCGTCCATTTCTGCCATACGTATATCGCTGATCACAATCTCACAGGAAATATTATTCATGATCTCCATTGCCTCCTGACCATTTGATGCTTCCACAGCATATCGTCCGGGCATATTTTTTCAAGGAAATCTTTATGAAGAGTAAATGAAAGAAACGTTTTCCGTAAGCAAATAAGGGAATGGAAAACATTTCTTTTTTATAAAATGTTATATGAGATATAAAAGCTATTTTGAAATATAATTATTTGATAAGAAAGACATTTTTATTTTACAACAAACAGACATTTTTATGATAAAATATCGATAAAAATAATTTTGGACTGTAACAAAAGTCGTTGCAGTGTCTAAACTACATCAAATGGATACGGAGGAAGAAATGTGCGGGATTTGTGGATTTACAGGTTACAGACAGGATCAGAAGACAGTAATTGAAAGGATGATGAAAGCCATTGAACATAGAGGCCCGGATAGTGAAGGCTCTTTTTGCAGGGAGAAGATTACGCTGGGCTTTCGAAGACTTAGTATTATTGATTTAGAAGATGGGCAGCAGCCTATGGAAAGTGCGGACGGAAACCTGCATATTGTTTTTAATGGGGAAATCTATGATTATAAGGAACTGCGGGCAGAACTTGAGGCTTCCGGCATTTCTTTCTGTACCCATTCTGACACGGAAGTTCTGGTAAATACCATTCAACAGTATGGGGAGAAGGCACTGGATAAGCTCAGGGGAATGTTTGGGTTTGCAGTATGGAATGAAAAAGAGCAGACTTTGATGCTTGCAAGGGATTTCTTTGGAATTAAGCCTGTGTACTATGCCGAAATAGATGGACACTTTGTATTTGCTTCTGAAATTAAGAGTATCCTTGCATTTCCAGGCTATGAAAGGAAAGTAAATCAGAAGGCACTGGAGCAGTATTTGTCATTTCAATATTCCCCTCTGGAAGAAACTTTTTTCAGGGGGATTTATAAGCTTATGCCAGGTCATATGCTTTTATATAAAAACGGAAACTATGAGATAAAGACTTATTTCAAAACAAAGCTTGCACCAGGCCAATGGGACCGTAAGACGAATATGGAGCAGCTGCAGAATCAGCTTGCAGAGAATTTAAAGGATTCAGTGGAGCACCATATGTTAAGTGATGTGGAAGTCGGCGCGTTTTTATCCGGGGGAGTGGATTCCGGTTATCTGGCTTCTTCCTCTGGCGCAGATCAGGCATTTACAGTGGGATTTGATGAGGGAGACCGATATAGTGAAGTAAACAAAGCTGCCAAAGTGGCAGAAAAAGCAGGTTTGAAACACCATGTGAAAATCATATCCAAGCAGGAATTCTGGGATGCCCTTCCAGATGTGATGTATCATATGGATGAACCACTTGGGGATGCCTCTGCAGTTGCACTTTATTTTCTTTCCAAAGAGGCTGCCGGACATGTTAAGGTAGTCCTTTCCGGGGAAGGCGCAGATGAACTTTTCGGTGGATACAATATTTACAGAGAACCTGAAGCATTAAAGAAAGTTGCCTGGATTCCGTTCGTGCTCAGACGCGCTGTCAGAAAACTGGCTGCAAAGCTGCCAGACGTGAAAGGACGGGATTTCCTTATCCGCGCAGGAATGAAAGTAGAAGAACGCTTCATCGGAAATGCATATATTTACTGTGAAAAAGAGAAAGCACAGATTTTGAAAAATAAAGTAACAGGACCTTCCACGCAGGAATATTTAAGTCAATTTTATGAAGAGCTTGAGTCAGAAAACAGAGGCTCACTTCAAGACATGGAAAAAATGCAGTCTGTAGATCTGAACTACTGGCTTCCTGGCGATATTTTGCAGAAAGCAGATAAAATGAGTATGGCACATTCCCTGGAAGTCAGGGTACCATTTCTGGATAAAGAAGTTTTTGACTTTGCAGCAAAGCTTCCGAAAGAAACTAAGATTGCAGCAGGTACAACCAAATATATTTTCCGTAAAGCTGTTTCAAAAATTTCTTCCACAGGAAACCGATGAACGTAAGAAACTTGGTTTTCCCATTCCAATCCGTGTGTGGCTGCGGCAGGATGACTGGTATCAGATGGTAACGGATTTATTTACCTCAAAAGCGGCAGAAGAAATTTTTTCATACAGAGGAACTGCTTCAGCTTCTGAAGGACCATAAAAATAAAAGGCAGATAACAGCCGTAAAATCTGGACAGTTTTGACATTCCTTATCTGGTATGATAGATTTTTTGCTACATGTTCGAAGGGAGAGTTGGTTACAAGGCTGCAATAATAAAACTTCAATATATTCTTTTTTATATTCATAATAATGCACTAATTAGGTGTCTGGAAGAATTTAAGAAAAATAAATTTGTACCTGCAGAGGAAGCTGAGAAACAGATTGAACATCTTAATTTTCCACTATCTGGGGAAAAATTAGTAGATGCAATAAAGAAAGTCTTTTCTAATGAAGAAATGCGTGTCCAGACAATTGAATCTATGGAAGAAATATTCGAGGAAATGAAGGAATTTTCCTATATAACGAAAAGGGTACAGAAAACGACATATTTCTTCATGGTAAAGGCTCTGAAGAACAAATATATAATAATGATGGCAATTCAGTAGTTCAACAGCATAGAAAGTGGTTAATTGTTATGGCTGATTTTCCAAAAGTGTTTGTGGACTCAGTTGAGGGATATGATATACCCCAAAAGCTATGTTGTTTGTTTTTCTAAAAAAAATGATAATTCTGCTATGTGGGGAAACTATGCAGATTGTCATAAGGGTGTATGTCTGATTTATGATACAGGTGACGAGGCAAAACTTAAGGTAGGAGGGCGACATATTCCTCTTGATGTAAGAGCAATTTCTTATGGTGGAGAGTCCATTGAATGTAATTTTTTTCCAGACATTAGGACGATTGACTATGGTTCAAATAAGAGAATGGTTACTTGGAGTAGACGGCGTCAGTTCCTGTTATGAAGCATTTTCTGATGTAGAGGAATGGAGAAAACGTTACTGGAAGATCTATGATGCGAAAACCTATCGCAAGACAAAAAACTGGGAACATGAAAAGGAATTTAGGGTAGCTGTGTCAAATACATTTGGTGAATTTGATGTTCCTCAAAAGCAGAATATGTCATTTGATTGGAACCTTTTGAAAGGTGTTATCTTTGGAATCAGAACCAGTGAATATGATAAAAAACAGATTCTGGATAAGCTGATAAAGCATAAGGACGAATTATCAGATTTTACTTTTTATCAAGCTGAATATAGTGCTGAAGAGCAGAAAATTAAGATTCGAAAAAAGAAATTTTGGAGACTGATAAATTATAAAGGAAAAGTCGATGGCACCGAAAAAGTTTAAGGTAATTTGATATGGAAAGTATGTAACGCTCTGGCATTATGGCTGGGGCGTTATTTTGCTGGAAAAAAGCAGATTCTGAGGATATAATATAATCATGTTGATTTTGATTCAAGATGAAAAGAATTGCTTTTAATTTTATATGAAGGGAAGGGCAGTGAAATGTATTATGAGAAAGAAACAGCTGAGAAGCCAGAAAAATGGCCAGCGAATGCGCGTGAACAGATTTTAGATACATTATGTGAATGTGTGGAAAAGTTTGAGAAAAATCCTTCTTATAAGACAAGAGAAGTATATTTTTCTTTGATATAAAGGCATCCAGCATATAGTAATGCAATTTGTGCATTATGATTTTCATCACTTATTTTGCAATATGAATCAATTAATAGGTAATTGCGAAACTCGCGGTGCTCGTTCGTAACCTTGAACCAAAACAAGGAAGAATTCGCGAAGAGCACGACTTGTGGAATGAAAAATGGATAATCGCACATGTTAGGCGCACTTTAATAAGCTATGGACTTTATGAAAGTGGTAAGTCCTAAGCTATGAGTGGTTTTATGCTTCGAATATATTCGTGGTGATTGATCTTATCTGCGAGAACAACAGTAATAAGTTGTGTGATCCCGGCAAGAATCAGATCAGCATGCAGAGTCCTCTCATTTTGGGTTCGGCGTCCTGCAAGACAG
>ENA-OQDT01000256-OQDT01000256.1-human-gut-metagenome-genome-assembly--contig:-NODE-256-length-35309-cov-8.534648_pt1 | contig 35309 bp, 34 predicted proteins | sample MGYA00242786_ERZ504617 | MGnify/ENA primary metagenome ERZ504617 (study PRJEB26092, sample SAMD00036337) | human gut metagenome | host: Homo sapiens | study: EMG produced TPA metagenomics assembly of...
ACATTGTACTGATGTAAGGAGAGCAGCGATGGCAGGCACAGAACGGTATGTTCGTAACAGCACAGCAGATTTCTTGTGTTCACGAAAGATTCAGAGACAGATGGCATAGAAGTCGCGTTCAGGATCACGAGGTCTGGCTGACGCAAAAAGGCATCGGACAACTGTTTGATGTTGACCGCAGTGTTGTTGCCAAACATCTGCGGAATATTTTTGCGGAAAATGAATTATCCGAAAGTACAACTTGTGCAAAATTGCACAAGTTGCAGATAATGGCAAGACCTATCACTACAAATTCTACTCCCTGCCCGCCATTATTGCTGTTGGCTACCGCACCAATTCCACCCGTGCCACACAATTCCGTCAATGGGCAACCAAAGTGCTGGATACATTTACCCGGCAGGGATATGTTCTGGATAAGGATCGGCTTATTAATGGGCAAATCTTTGATGAAGATTACTTCGACCATTTGGTTTCCGAAATACAGGAAATCCGCGCCAGCGAGCGCCGCTTTTACCAGAAAATTACGGATATTTATGCTACTGCCGTAGATTACTCGGTAGACAGCAAAACGACCAAAGACTTCTTTGCAACCGTTCAGAATAAAATGCACTACGCTGTTCACGGCAGTACTGCCGCAGAGGTCATTGTGCAACGGGCAGACCACACAAAAGACCACATGGGGTTGACCTCATGGAAGAATGCCCCAAACGGGAAGATAGTCAAAGCCGATGTTTCTGTTGCAAAGAACTATTTGCAGCAAGATGAGTTACAAGAACTGAATGAGATTGTAACAATGTACCTTGACTATGCAACGCGCCAAGCACGGCGGCATATTCCTATGACGATGCAGGACTGGGCAGAGAAACTGGACGCTTTCCTGCAATTCAACGATGCCGAAATTCTAAAAGATAAAGGAAAGGTTACAGCGGCAATCGCAAAGGCTTTCGCAGAAAGTGAATTTGAAAAGTACCGCGTTATACAGGACAGGCAGTACCAAAGCGATTTTGACCGCCTTATGATGGAGGCGGAATCAACAAAACAATAATTACAGGCAGATGCCCTATGTGAGATTCATTTCACATAGGGCATCTTTCTTTTTAGGGAGCTTCTTATGGCTATCACAAAAATTCATGCGATAAAATCTACTCTTGGCAAGGCACTGGCCTATATCGAAAACCCAGACAAGACCGATGGTCAGATGCTGGTGTCAGGCTATAATTGCGAGCCTCAAACAGCTTCTATCGACTTTGAAATGACTGCGGTGCTTGCGCACAAAGCGCGGAACCTGAAAAGGAAGCGCTCGACAAATCTTGCCTATCACCTGATACAGTCCTTTTCGCCGGAGGACGCTGTGCCCCCTGAGCAGGCCCATGAGCTGGGGAAGAAACTGGCATTTGAATACACAGGCGGCAAGTACGAGTATGTGGTAGCAACTCACATTGATAAAGGTCATATCCATAACCACATTATGATCAATGCAGTTTCCTTTTACGACTATAAGAAACTGCGAACGGTGCCTTACCGCACGGCACGTCAGATACGGGATATTTCTGACCGCTTGTGCATGGAAGCACATTTATCCGTGATTGATGATCCACAAAAGATTGGGCAACTGTATCCTGAAAACGCAGGGAAAAAGAAATCTGTATCCAACCGGACGGAAATCCGAAAGAGGCTGAATTTTTGCTTGGAGCGGGCAACGGATTATAGTCAGTTTCTTTCTATGGCAAAGGAACTGGAAATCACACCTACAATTCGAGGCAAGCATGTAAGCTATTTGCTGGAGGGCGCGGGTCGAGCTGTCCGGGACGATAGCTTATCTGATACTGATACATTTACTTATGCCGGTATCTGCGCCAGACTGTCTGATAATGCACAAGAGCAGAAATACCTGAGAAAGACAATTACTGGTATCCTCCGTTCGGCAACTGGTATGGCGGACTTTACAGATAAACTGAAAACTGCAGGCATCGAAACCAAAGTGAAAAAATCGACCGGGCAGGTACTGTACCGGTCCACGGCGTTGGATGGTGCATGGGTTCCCGAAGATGCCCTCGGTTCCGAATTCACCAGTGAAGGAATTGAGTATGCGCTGAAGAATGGAAAAATGCAGCTTTCTGATGGGGCAGAGAATTCGCTGCTCGACCGCTATCAGAAATTGACGATTCGGTATCCAGAAGTCTGTACGGCAGCAGTGAAGTTAAGCAGCCGCCAAATTCTTTCTGCGGGAAAAAACGGCTTGGTTCTTCAGGTTCACGATGACAATGGAAACCCCGCCAAACTAATGGTCAACAAAAGTGAAGTAACAACTTCGCCGGATGGCGAAATCATTTTCAATGTCGGAAACGACTTCTCTTATGACTTGGTTTATGAGGACGAAACCCACGGCACGATCCGAGGCGCGAAGCTAATCCAGCAGATTGACGAGGAAAACCACGTAGAGCCTATGCAAGTCGTTCTTTCAGAAAATCAGATAAAAGCTATGTCTATTCGGGGCGTGACGCTTCATCTACCGCAGAATGATATTGATCGACTATTTATACCTGAAAAATATGTGCTTCGTGATTTGGATGCCGGGCAGTGTACAGTGCTTTTATATCCCAACCATCAATATAGTTATGTCCCCATCGGAGATTCAAAGAAAAGGGTGAAGATACAAGGCGACCGTCTCTCCGAATTTCTGGGAAGTTCAATTAATCCTGTAACGGAAAGCACTGGACTAAAGCGTAAAATTGCTGCGGTAGAACGGCGCGCAGGAATTGAAAATGCGAAGTTCCTCGGCAAAATGTTGCAAGGCATGACCGATAGCCGAATCCACACCACCGGCGATTACGATAAAGTTATACATAATCTTGGAAAAACGCAGATCGGACTTACAAATGAACTGGCAGAGGTGAAGCAGAAGCGAACTACCTACGCAGCTGCTGCAAAACATTTGCAGATAGCAGGACTTATAAGCCTGTATGGATGGAGTATGCAGCAAAACCCTTAAATCAAAAGATGGAATATTTCAATCAACATAGTACGAAACTTCAAGCATACCGCAATGCAGCAGCATACCTCGAAAAAGAGGGCATCGACCAATCGGTAGAGATTGATAAGGTAAATGTCCTCGCACAAGAAATGGGGCATCGGATGGATGAATTAGTGGAACAATTACGAGACGTAAATTTGCAGGAACAGAAAGTCCGTCAGGAACGGCAAACTTTTGCTGAAATCCGATCGGATTTGGTTGAATGAATACCTGACTTGTACAAATTCTTGCTGAAAGTTCAAAGTACAAATTATCGGACAAGCGAGGATTTATAATAGAGTTGGCAATACTATGCGCTTGTAGAAACCGAGGGCAACGGTCAAAGCCATCCGTTTGCACCGTGGTCAAAATGCAAAAAGCGCAGCCGCAGAGAACATCTGCGGCTGCGCTTCGATCCATTTTCAAAGCTTCGGCATCACTCAACGCCATATTGTTGTCTAAATAACTTAGCGACGATGTTTTGCTTTTGAGGCATCGGGCGGACAGACGAAGCCAGACTCGCCGCCTACTCCGCGCAGAGCTCCGCCACCAGAGCGTCCATCTGCGCTTCGCTGGTTTGGTTCAGTGCGCCGCGCAGCGATACATCTGTTTCACACAGTCGGAGTTCCTTCATCTTTTCCAGCTCGGCGCGCATCAGCCGCGCGGCAGCAGGGGCCCATGAGCCGTTTTCCATGAGGCCGATCCGGCGGTTTCGGAATCCCTTTGTCTGTAAATGATCCAAAAAGGCCTTCATGGGCGGGAACAGTCCTCCGTCATAAGTGGAGCAGGCCAACACCAGTTTCCCACAGTAGAATGCGCTGGTCACGGCATAGGAAAGGTCTGTTGCCGTCAGATCGCACATGGTGACTTGCGCACCTTTTCCCTCCAGCTTGCTCTTGAGGGCCTCCGATGCGTATGCGGTATTTCCATGGATGGACGCGTGGACGATCAGGATGCCCTCCGGTTCTTCCGGTTTCCATTGTGACCAGAGATCATAGAGCCGCAGATACTCTCCCAAGTCTTCTGTGAGCATGGGGCCATGGAGCGGGCAGATCGTTTTGATCTCCAGCGCGGAGATTTTTTTCAGCAGCGCCTGCACCTGTGCGCCATACTTTCCGACGATGTTGTAATAATACCGCCGGGCCTGCGGCGCCCAGGGGGCACGGGCAGTCCGTTCCAGTGAACCGAAGCGGCCGAAGGCATCCGCCGAGAACAGGATCTTTTCCTCCTCTTCATACGCTGCCATCACCTCCGGCCAGTGTACCATCGGCGCCAGCAGAAAGCGCAGCCGGTGCAAACCCAAGGAAAGCGTATCTCTTTCGCCAACCTCCAGCATACGGTCTTCCGACAATGCACCTGTGCCGAAGAACTGCTTGATCAGGGTAAATGTTTTCGCGTTTCCCACGATCTTCATCTCCGGGTACTTTTGTGCCAGCCGCATGAGGCTGCCGGAATGATCCGGCTCCATGTGTGTGACCACAAGATAGTCGGGCCTGCGCCCCTCCAACACCCGCGCCACATTGGAAAGCCATTCCTCCGCCGCCCGTGCGTCCACGCTGTCCATCACGGCGATTTTCTCGTCCAGAATGACATAGGAGTTGTAGCTCACTCCCATAGGCTGGACGGGGTACTGGTTTTCAAAGAGTGCCAATGTGTTATCATCCACCCCTACATAGCGGATGGCATCTGTTACCGTTCGGATAGCCATATAAAAAATACCTCCTATTTTCCTTACTCAGTCTCTGACTGATAGGTTCTTCTTTTCTAATGGAACATACGCTCAACCGCGGATCGACGGTCGCGCATTTTACCGTTGCCTTGCTTCCCCCAGAGTCGTTACATGTGGTACACCGCAGCGGAGCGAAGTCCTTCCGGCAGGCCGTCGGGCGCAGCAGGTGAAAGTTCCCAGCGTACCTGCCCCGCCCACTGGGAGGCGACGGCGGAGAAGTGGAGCATGACAATACCGAGATCCAATGCGGCATCCAAATTATCGGTGTAGGCATCCTCCTGCTGCACCAAATAGATGCTGTGATCCTGCACAAGGAAGCCATAGGGCTGACGGTTGAGATAGCTGGGGGAGAGCGAAGCGGCGTAGAAGGACTGCCAGAGCATATCGTCGTAGAAGTCCATCATCTCGTCAAGCCCAGACTTGTTGCTCCAGCTCCCCATGTGAACCAAATCATGCACGCCCTTTTTGGGCGCGTAGTACTGCTGCTCGGCCCGCACATCGATCTGAGACATACTTAGGATATTCAGCCGCAGCTTTTTTGCGGTCTTTTCCCCGTAGCCAAAGGCAACGATTGCCGCCACCTCTAACGGGGTGGCGAGAGACAGTGCCTTTTTGATTTTGTCGCTGTCGGTGAAGGTCATCCAGCAGGTGTCAATGTCCAACTCAGTCAGCTTGAGGACGAGATCTTCCATCATGTAGCCGGCGTTGATGGCCGCATAGGAATGCGGGGCAGACATAAGGAGCAGGTAGTGCGGTGCTCCGATGAGAAATTGATTATAGCCCGCTGAGCTCTCCAGCGCCGGCTGTGCATCCTTGTCCAAGACGATCAACTCCGTTGCAATCTCCGGGACAAGACGGGGGCAGGTCTTTTCATAGTAGGATCGGAGCTGGCCGATAGCCTCGCTCGGAACTTCCTTTTCGCGGAATGCGTGAACGGATCTGCGATTTTGAATCATAGCGCTGTAATTCATAGTAATATCTCCTATTCTGATGTCTTTGGTTTTCTTATAAATCGTCTATCAGTGCGGTGCTCTTGGCGTAGGCGGTACTGCGTGCCTCAAAGAAATCGGTCTTGACCATGTTGGCGTCGGCGTACTGGCTGACCCATTCCATGCTCTCCGGTTCGCTCTCAAAGCCTGGATACAATGCGGGATAGCCAAGGCTCGTCCAGCGGAGGTTGCCGAGATAGCGGATGTAATCGCTGATCATCTGCCGGTTCAGCCCCGGGATGTCGTCGCCGATTACATAATGCCCCCATGCGATCTCCTGTTCCACGCCCTCACGCATCATCTCGCGCAGCGCTTGTACGCTCTCGGCGGTGAACAACTCCGGCTGCTCCTTTTGCAGCTCCGTGATGATATTGCGGAACAGCCACAAGTGCGTGTTCTCATCGCGGTTTATGTAGCGAATCTCCTGCGCCGAGCCGGGCATCTTCCCGTTTCGGGAGAGATTGTAGAAGAACATAAAGCCGCTGTAAAAATAGATGCCCTCCAAAATATAGTTTGCCATCATCACGCGCAGCAGCGTGGGAGCGTCCTTCCGCTCCTGAAACTCGTTGTAGCAGTCCCCAATGAAGGTGTTGCGGCGCAGCAGATGCTCGTCCGTTTTCCATTGGTAGAGGATGTCATTGCGCTCCACGGGGGAACAGATGGTGTCGAGCATATAGCTGTAGCTCTGTGAGTGGACACACTCCTGAAACGCCTGAATGGACAGGCAGAGATTGACCTCGTTGGCGGTAATGTAGGCGCCGATATTAGGCAGGTTCGCTGTCTGAATGGAATCCAAAAAGACAAGAAAACTCAGAATTTTATCGTAGGCGCTGCGCTCGGCTGACAGCAGGCGGGGATAGTCCTTCACATCCTGCGAGAGATTGATCTCCTCAGGGATCCAAAAGTTGTTCATGGCCTGCCGGTACCAGTCGCTGACCCAAGCGTACTTCATATTGTTGAAGTCGTTGAGGTTGGTGGTATTGCCGCCGATCATGCGCCGCAGGCGCACATCAGGGTCGCCCTCCGGGTTAAAGAGGGGCTTTTTCTTCAGTTCCGTCATGCTATCCTCCTTATGACGAGCAGCTTTCGCAGGCCTCGACCTCAAGGGCCTTGCTGCGGACATAGTAAATGGTCTTGACGCCGGCCCTCCACGCCTCCAAATACAGTCTGAGCACCTGACGCATGGAATAGTCGTTGGTGATATAGAGATTCATGCTCTGCGCCTGGTCAATATGTCTCTGGCGAAGGCCCGCGGCGCGTACCGACCAGCTTTGGTCGATCAGATGCGCCGCCTTATAGTACCACCATGTATCCATAGAAAGCTCCGGAGCAACGCGGGGCAGCATGCTGCCCTTTTTTTCCTCTAAAAAGAATTTCTTCATAATTGGATCTATGCCCGCCGACGTGCCGGAGAGGATAGATGTGCTGGAGGTCGGTGCGACCGCCAGCAGATAGGCGTTGCGCATTCCCTGCACCGCCACCGTTTTCGCAAGCGCCCGCCACTTTTCGGAGGTATAACCCCGCTTTTCAAAATACGCGCCCGTCTGCCAGTCGCTGCCCTCAAAGAGCGCGTAACGACCCTTTTCCCGTGCCAGAGCTGTGTCCGCCTTGACAGCGGCGTAGTTGATGAGCTCGAACACTGCGTCGGTGAAGGCAAGGTGCTCATCGCTCTCCCAGTGGATGCCGCGCTTTGCCAGCATGTGGTGGTAGCCGCTGACGCCCAGGCCGATGCTGCGGTACTTCTGATTGGTAAGCCGCGCGTATTCCAACGGGTAGAAGTTGAGGTCGATCACATTATCCAGTGCGCGGATGGCCGTTTCCACCGTGCGTTCCATATAGGCCTCGTCCTCCACCGGCAGATTACCGAGAGACAGACTCGCCAGGTTGCAGACCACAAACTCACCTGGACGTGTGGCCGTCACCACAATTGTGTCGCCGTTCTCCGTGTGCACCTCAGTGCTGATGTGCTCGATGGGTGCCATGTTCTGCGCGATCTCCGTACAGAGATTGGAGCAATAGATCATTCCCGTGTGGCCGTTTGGGTTCATATGATTTACACTGTCGCGATTGAAAGCGAAGGGTGTGCCGGTCTCCACTGCCGAGCGAAGCACCAGCCGCACGATGTCCTTGACGGTGACGCTGCGCTTTTCGATGCGCGGGTCATTGACGCAGTCCAGATACCGCTTCTCCCATTCTGTACCCCAGTAATCCTCCAGTGCGTAGCCCTTGACCGTGAGGATCTCATGCGGACACATGAGATGCCACGGCGCGTCTATGTTCTCCTCCGCCAGTCGCCAGAAGAGATCCGGATAGCACACGGCGGGAAACACATCATGTGCCTTCATGCGGTCGTCGCCGTTGTTGGTGCGCAGTTGAAGGAATTCCGGCAGATCCCGGTGCCATGCGTCTAAGTAAACCGCCACAGCGCCCTGCCGCATCCCCAACTGATCCACCGCCACGGCGGTGTCGTTGACCAGCCGGATCCAGCGGATAACACCGCCCGCCGCCCCTTGAAAGCCGCGGATGGTGCTGCCTGCAGCGCGCACCTTACCGAAGTACATCCCCATTCCACCGCCGAATTTAGAGACCTTTGCGAAGTTGTCCAGCGAGCGGTAGATGCCGTCCAGACTGTCCGGCACAGTGTCCACAAAGCAGCTTGAAAGCTGATGGTAGGGCTTTCGTGCGTTGGACATGGTAGGTGTCGCCATCGTGACCTCCATACGGCTGAGCATATCGTAAAAGCGTTTTACCCACCCCATGCGGTCAGAGCCTTCGTTCATAGCAAGATGCAGCGCGATACCCAAAAACATCTCCTGCGGTGTTTCCAGCGGCACGCGGCTGCGTGACTGGATCACATAGCGTTTGAGCAGCAGGTCAAGGCCGGAGTAGGTGAACAGCTCGTCCCGTTCCGGGCAGAGAAAGTCCTCCGCCATGGCAATCTCCTCGTGGGTATAGTGGGCAAGGATATAGTCACCGTAGAGTCCCTTATCCGTCAGATAGCGAAGCCTGCCATAGAGGTCGCCGATGCCGCGCCCCTCCCATTCCTGTGCGTTGCGACAGCGAAAGGAGTGGTTCAGAAGCCGCGCCGCGATGAACTCCCACTTGGGTGCCTCTGCCGTAGTCAGCTCTACCGCCGCCTTGGTCAGTGCCTCAGCCCGCTCATCCTCAGTCATGCCCAGGCGACAGAAACTCTCAAACTTCATTTGAAGCGCCGCGAGGGAGTAGACTTCCTCGGTAAAATCCATCTGGATGCGGCGCAGCACCTCGTCAAGCGAGTCATCCCCCACCGTCCGCGCGATGGTATGCCGGACACGGCGCAGCGCAGACCGCTTTTCGCGGTAGAGGATGTACGCCTTGGCCACCTCATAGTGTCCGCGCTCCATGAGCGCTCGCTCCACCTCGTCCTGCACACGTTCTACGGTGAGCGGCACTGTGACGGAGAGATTGTTGAGAACGGTGGCGAGGATCTCATCCATCTCTCTGCTCCCGATCTCCTTGCCCTGTCCGTCAAACGCCTTTTTCATGGCGTTGAAAATTTTCTCCTGTTGAAAGGGAACAGACTCCCCGTTTCGTTTTCTGATCTCCATTTCGATCCTCTCATCTTCTCCGGTCACTTCTCATGTCCTTTTGGGCAAAGAGCGGGCAAGCGCAGTATCACGCTTGCCCGCTCTGTTTTTGAAAGCCGGTTTTTCTGCAGCCGACGCGGCAGGGCTGTTTGTTGTCTTGGCTTTGGCTTCTCTGCCAGTCACTTCATAGATTCCAGAATAGCGTCCGCCAGTGCTTCCAGCTCAGTGCGCTTGTCCGTGCCCATGGACGAGGCGAGGCTGAGCCGCTCGTTGAGCACCGTCATGTTCTTAAGCTCATCGTTGACGAATTTCTGCATGAGGTCACCGGACTTCACCGCCCATGAGCCGTTTTCAATGATGGCAAAGGTGCGGTTTTGCAGATTCAGTGCCTTCATATCCATGAGGAAGTCATGCATGGCGGGGTAGATGCCGAGGTTGTAGGTCACAGAGGCCAGGACAATGTGACTGTACTTAAACGCCTCGGAGATCAGCTGGGAGACATGAGTGGAGGACACATCGTACATCGCCACCTTGCTCATGCCCTTATCGCAGAGCGACGTCGCCAGCGCCTGCGCCGCGTTCTCCGTGTTGCCGTACATAGAGGCGTAGACGATGAGCACGCCCTGGGTCTCAGGGGCATAGCGGCTCCATGTGTCGTACTTTTCGATGAACCAGCCCAGATCCTTGCGCCACACGGGGCCGTGGAGCGGGCAAATGTACTTGATCTGATCCAAAACGCCGCCGGCCTTTTTCAGCAGGAGCTGGATGTGGGGGCCGTACTTGCCCACGATGTTGGTGAGGTAGCGGCGGGCGTCGTCCAGCCAGTCCCGCTCGAAGTCCACCTCGTCGGCGAACAGCTTGCCGTCCAGCGCGCCGAAGGTGCCGAAGGCGTCGGCGGAAAAGAGGACGCCGTCGGTGACGTCGAGGGTCACCATGGCCTCCGGCCAGTGAACCATAGGCGCGCCCACAAAGGTGACGGTGTGCTTGCCGAAGGAGAAGGTGTCGCCCTCCTTCACCTCGATGCACTCATGTCCGTCCACATGGAAGCCGAACTGCCGCATGAGCATGAATGCCTTCTCGTTGGAGATCAGTTTCACCTTGGGATGGCGCAGCAGGATCTCCTCGATGCAGGCGGCGTGATCCGGCTCCAGATGGTTGACCAGCAGGTAGTCCAGCTCGCGGCCATCCAGCACATACGCCAGATTTTCCAAAAGCTGGCGGCAGGCAGACCAGTCCACCGTGTCAAAGAGCACCGTCTTTTCATCCAGCAGGCAGTAGGCGTTGTAGCTTACGCCCCGGGGAATGGGAAAGCAGTTTTCAAACAGGGCCAGGCGATGGTCGTTGGCGCCCACCCAGTAGAGGTCGTTCGTTACTTTACGCACGCAATACATCTTATCTTGCCTCCTTCACGGCCTCAAGCCTTTACAAATTGATCCTTCGTCTCCGCGCACTCGGGACACACCCACTCGGCGGGAAGCTGCTCAAAGAGCGTACCGGGCGCGATCTCGCCGTCCTCGTCGCCCAACTCCGGCACATACTCGTAGCCGCAGCCGCTGCAGACGTAGCGGTCGCCGATGGGGGCGGGCTTCGGCGGCGTGGGCCGCTTCATCTTTACCATGGGCGGCGCGGGCAGCTTTTCGCCGCTATCCAGCGCGGCAGTGAGCAGGGGCAGGATCTCCTCCACATCGCCCACGATGCCGTAGTCGCAGTTCTTGAAGATAGGCGCGTTACCGTTCTTATTGATGGCCACGATGGTGGAGGCGTCCTTGATGCCCTTAAGGTGCTGGGATGCGCCGGAGATGCCGCAGGCGATGTACAGATTGCCGGTGAACTTCTGACCGGACATACCCACATAGCGGTTCAGCGGCAGATATTTGAGAGTCTCCGCCACAGGGCGGGAAGAACCGATGGCCGCGCCGGCGGCCTTGGCCAGCGACTCTACCAGTTTCATGTTCTTTTTCTCCCCGATGCCCTTGCCCGCGGAGACCACCCGCTCCGCCTGCGGGATGGGCGTATCCATAGGGATGCCCACGGAGAAGTCGTGACCATCCTTCTTCAGCGCCGCCACAAGGTCGGCCACCTGCTGGGCAGCATCCCCCTCCCGGAAGATGGTCTTTTTGCGAATGCCGGTGATGGGCGCGGGTTTCTTGGCCGCCGAACGGCTCTCGCCGCCGGAGCTCTTGCCCAGCCTGCCCAACAGATGAGAGGCGATGACCACCCGCTGGATCTCGTTAGTGCCCTCGTAGAGGGTGGTGATCTTGGCGTCGCGGTAGGCCCGTTCCACCTCCATGCCCTTGAGGTAGCCGCTGCCGCCGTGGATCTGCAAGGCATCGTTGGTGACCTCCAGCGCGATGTCCGAGGCGTACATCTTCGCCATGGCGGACTCCATGCCGTAAGGCGCGTGCTGCTCCTTCAGCTCCGCCGCGGAGTAGATGAGGAACCGGGCGCAGCGCAGCTTGGTTGCCATATCCGCCAGCTTGAAGGCGATGCTCTGCTGGGCCGCGATGGGCTTGCCGAACTGGACGCGCTCCTTGGAATAGCTCAACGCGTGCTCAAACGCGCCCTGGGCGATGCCCAGCGCCTGCGCGGCGATGCCGATGCGCCCGCCGTCCAGCGTGGACATGGCAATCTTGAAGCCCTCGCCCTCCTTGCCCAATAGGTTTTCCTTGGGAACCTTCACGTCGTTGAAGATCAGCTCCGCCGTGGAGGAGGAGCGAATACCCATCTTGTCATAGTGGTCGCCGAACTCAAAGCCCTTCCAGCCCTTCTCCACGATGAAAGCGGAGATGCCCCGGGTGCCGATGTCCGGCGTGGTGACGGCGAAAACCACATAGGTGTCCGCCTTAGGGGCGTTGGTAATGAAGATCTTGCCGCCGTTGAGGAGGTAGTAGTCCCCCTTATCCAGCGCCGTGGTCTCCGTGCCGCCGGCGTCAGATCCGGCGTTGGTCTCCGTAAGGCCGAAGGCGCCGATCTTCTCGCCCTTGGCCAGCGGAACCAGATATTTCTTCTTCTGCTCCTCGGTGCCATAGGCGAAAATGGGCCATGAGCCGAGGGAGACGTGGGCGGAGAGGATTACGCCCGTGCCGCCGTCCACACGGGCCAGCTCCTCCACCGCGATGGCGTAGCTCAGGGCATCAAGACCGGCACCGCCGTACTCCTTGGGGTAGGGAATGCCCATCCAGCCCAGCTTACCCAGCTTCTTGACAGCCTCCTCGGGAAACTCGTTGTTCTGATCCATTAAAAATGCGAGGGGCTTGATCTCCTCCTCCGCAAAACTCCGGATCTTCGCGCGCAGCTCTTCGTGCGCCGCCGTGGTTTGAAACAGCATACGGGTACCTCCTTTTAAAATTTTACAGCTTGCTTGTATCTTGGGGATCGGATCCGCCGGTCAGCAGCCTGCGCAGGCTCACGGCACGGAACGCCTCGTCCTGCTTTTGCTGCAAGGCCGCCAGCTGACAGTGGATGGCGCACCGCCCATGCTTGTCCTGCCAGCGGCATTCATATCCCGGCTCCATGCAGGCGCACAGGATGCCCCGCTCCCCCACGACCCCCATGAGATCGTAGAGGGAGGTCGCGTCCAGATCGCAGGACAGCTCGCAGCCGCCGAGAGCGCCGCGGCTCACCCGCACCAAATTGCCGGCGGAGAGCTTGCGCAGAATCTGGTAGGCAAACTGATTGGGGATCAATTCCGTTTCCGACATCTCGGCCACCGAATGCTTCTCCCCGTCCAGCAGCACCCGCAAAATGCGCAGCGCGTAGTCCGTCTCTTTGGTGATGATCATGCTCCACATCCTCTTTTCGCTTGCTTGTTAATACTATCATATCAATCTTGATAAATTTTGTCAAGATTATTTCAAAAAAAATATTGCTTTCATACAGACCGCCCCAGCCCGGGTCAGCTTCGCTTTCCATTCAGCGAAAAGCCATGTTCCTTACAATTATAGAAGCCGAAAAAGCTGTGCCGTGGCAGTCCGCCGAAAGCAGAAAAGACTATGCCTGAAAACCAGAAAGCGGAGAAATTGGTTGGGGCTCGCAGGGGTCGCCCATCCAAGGCGGATGAGGCGGTCCCTGGCAAGTCCAAGGCAAGCACCAAAGTGCGTGCTTTTCATTTTATATCCAGCGCACTATGTTAAGATGTGCAGTAGATGTTCCATTTTTCTGTCCCATTCTCTGCTGGAATCGGCGCACTCTTTCAATTCAGTTTCGACTTCAGCATTTATCGGCAAGTTTTTCTTGTAGCGGATGGTATGCTCAAGGCTTGCCCAGAAGTCCATAGCGATTGTACGGAGTTGTATCTCCACTGGCACATGGATCTCTTTTTCCGCAAAGAATACCGGCAGCCGGATCGTCAGGTGCAGACTGCGATAGCCATTTGGCTTAGGGTGTGAAATATAATCTTTCTCCGTGATGATTTCAATGTCAGACTGATCTTTTAAGCACTTTGCCAAAAAGAACACATCCTCCTCGAAAGAGCAGATCACCCGCACACCGGCAATATCCATGATATTTGCCTGCATGGTCGGAAAATCCAGAGAAAGTCCGCGCTTCTGCATCTTATTCATAATGCTGGACGGCGACTTCAAGCGACTTTTCATACTTTCTACGGATTGCGATCATGCTGCAATGAAAACTCTTCGTTTAGAATTTCCAACCTGCTTTCCAGTGCTTTCAGCGCACATCGGTATTGCAGCATGACTTCCTGATACCTGCGATTTTCGCTTAAAAGGCGCTGGCATTGCAGATCATCCAAGCCTTTATCTGCCGCAACCGTCAAGCCAAATAAATTTTCACTCATAGTTTCTCCATTCCGCAGGGATAGGCGCTCCGCGCTGTCTGCTGCTCTTGTGTTACGACCTGATAAAAACTGTATCCGCCGGAGAGATGGGAACAGCTGAAACCATACTGCGTCAAAAGCCGACAGGCCAGATAACTGCGAAGCCCAGTCTGGCAATTCACATAGACAGGCTTGTCCCGCTCTAACTCGTCCAAGTGCTCCCGCAGATCGTCCAGTGGAATATTGCGGAATCCATTCAAGTGCCCACGCCGATATTCGCCTTCCGTACGGACGTCCAGCAGCGTCGCACTGCCATCGCAGGGCAAGTCCTCAACATCATTCCAATGGAACTGCTGCACTTTCCCGCTCTCCAAATCCTCGATCATAAAACCGGCCATATTGACCGGATCCTTGGCAGAGGAATAGGGCGGCGCATAGGAAAGGTCAAGTTCCGTCAGTTCCAAAGCTTTCATTTTTGCGCGAATGGCCGTTGCCAGTACATCAATACGCTTGTCCACGCCCTCGCCGCCAACGATCTGCGCACCGAGCAGCCGCAGGCTTTCTTTTTCATACAGTACTTTCATTGCCATTGACCGTGCGCCGGGATAATAGGCAGCGTGGGATGCCGGGAAAAGTACGACTTTGTCGTAAGCGATTCCTGCTGCCTGCGCCGCTTTTTCATTGATACCCGTGGAGGCCGCTGTCAAGCCAAACAGTTTCAGAACAGACGAACCCTGAGAGCCGGTAAAGTGGCTGTTGCCGCCGCAGATATTGTCAGCGGCAATGCGTCCCTGCTTGTTGGCGGGTCCCGCCAGCGAAATCAACGCTTTCTGCCCGGTTACAAAATGGGTGACCTCTACGGCATCGCCCACAGCATAGATGTCCGGCACGGAGGTTTCCATCCGCTCGTTGACAGCGATGCTGCCACGAATACCAAGCTCAAGACCGACATCTTTTGCTAAATGCGTATCCGGGGTAACACCGATGGCCAGCAAAACCATATCCGAATGCAGCGGCTCACTACCCTCCAGCAGGGTCAGCACGGAATCTCCGTCCTGTCGAAATCCGGTGACGGTTTCACCCAACCGCAGAGTCACGCCGTGTCTGCGCATTTCCGCATGGACAAAGCTCGCCATGTCCGCATCCAGTGGTGCTAATAGCTGATTGGGTCGCTGAACGATGGTGACAGAAACGCCCATTTCTGTAAGGTTTTCCGCCATTTCCAGACCGATAAAGCCGCCGCCAGCCAAAACAGCGCTTTTCGGCTTCTGATCCTCTACAAAGTGCCTAATGCGGAGGGTATCCTCCACGGTGCGCAGCGTGAAAACACGCTCACTGCTGACGCCGGAAAGCGCAGGAACCGTCGGCTTTGCGCCGGGTGCGAGGAGCAGTTTGTCATAGGTTTCCGTGTAGACCTTTCCACTATCCAATGCGTGAACGGTGACGGTTTTCTCTGTGGGATTGATCGCAGTTACTTCCTGCCGTACCCGCACATCAATGCGAAAGCGGTCCCAGAAGCTCTCCGGAGTTTGCAGTGTCAGTTCTTCTTGCTCCTTGATCACACCGCCCACATAATACGGCAGACCGCAGTTGGCATAGGACACATAGCCGCTGCGCTCGATCATGATGATCTGGGCGTGTTCATCCAAACGGCGGATGCGGGCAGCGGCAGAAGCACCGCCCGCCACACCGCCTACGATCACAACTTTCATCTTGCGCCCTCCACCATTGCGGCAATCTCCGACTTAGGCCGATAGCCGACCGATTTGGTAATGGCCTTTCCATCCTTGAATACGACCAGCATCGGGATGCTGGATACCTGAAAACGCATCGCCAGCTCCATCTGCTCGTCCACATTGACCTTGCCCACCTTGAGCGTACCGCTTTTTTCTTCGGCAAGCTCATGCAGTACGGGAGAGAGCATTTTGCACGGTCCGCACCAGTCCGCATAGAAATCCAGCAGGACGGGCTTGTCGGAATGCAGTACCTCATTTTCAAAATTCGCAGCAGTAATTTTCAGTTCAGCCATGAGAAAGGCTCCATTCTGTTATCTTTGTTTATTCTTTGTTTTTCAGCTTGCAAATACCCTGCGTCATGGTTCCCATCGGACAAAACGCACACCATGTGCGGGGCTTGTAGAGCACCATAACGATCAGACCCAGCAGCAGAGAGGTCAGCATGAGGCTATAAAAGCCAAAGCTGAACTGCGCCACCCAGTCAGTGACCGTACCGGCTGTATAAGTCCAGCTCCACGGCACACGGAATGTCCAGAACAGCTTAATGGCCTCCCGCAGGGACGTAGCACCCGCAGCGACCAGATAGGTCTGGAACACCATGTTGCCGAACATCGTCAGGAAAAAGAGCAAAAAGGCATAACGGAACCACTTGGAGGACATCCAGCGGGGCGTGGGCTTGCAGCGGGAGCATTTAAGGTCTGTCCCCAGCTTGCTGAACAGTTGACCCCGTCCGCAGAGGTGGTTGCAAAAGAATTTGTTCCCGCCAAAGATGGCTAAAAGCAGCGGCAGAAGAAAATCGATCATACCCAGCCACGCGAACAGGATATTGAAAAAGCCCAGTGCAAAATAGATGATGGCATATACCCACAGGTAATCGTACCAATGCTTTGCTTTCATGCGTCAGCCCTCACTTTCGCCTCAATGCAGCCGACGGGACAGAGCTTTGCGCACTTGCCGCAGCCTACGCAGCATTCCGCCTCCACGGCGGCGTAGCAGCCACGGCGCACCTTGACGGCCCCCAGTGGACAGGTATTTTCACACACACCACAGGCGACACACCGCGTCTTATCTATGGCAGCCAGTTTCTTTGACAGCATAGCTTTCCTCCCTTAATCCTACAAGGATTTGTAATAGAGCATACAGTGGCAGACCCCCTCGAAGCCCGGATCTGCAATTGGATTCTTGAACTCCTGGCACATACATTTGGTTGCCTCTGTGCGCTCCCTGCGGCAGGGGCAGTACCCGCCGGTGCGCTTGAGTCCTTTTCTGATGGTGCTGACAATCTCCTGATCGGGATCGAGATTGATTTTCACGTTCGCCAGCTCTTTCTTGATTGTGGCTTTATCATACCGCAGGACAAAGTCTTTTTCTGTGACGAGGTTACATTGATAAAAAAAAATCCGGTGCTTTTTGAGCACCGGATTTTAAGAAGGTGAATTACGCTTTCCACAGACTGTGGAGGTTGCAGTAGGCGTAGACCGCCTCGACCTCATCGCCCTCGCAGAGAGCGAAGCAGACCTCCGGCTTTTCGCCGGGATGCAGTTCCTTACGCTGATTGCCCTGCTTGGTCTGGAGAGATACCCATTCGATGTAGTGCTCCGGCAGCATGGGGTGCTCCACGGAGCCGACCTTGACATGGACGATGCCGTTTTCCACTGTCCAGACAGGGACGTGCTTCTCCACGGCGGCGTCGGTGGTGCCGGGAACGATCTCGCTCATCGGCTCGCCGCAGCAGACGACAGGGACGCCTGCGTCCTTAACTTTGGCAATGATGTTGCCACAATGCTTGCAAATGTAAAACTTCTGCTCCATGATAATTCTCCTTTTCTTTCTTTAATAGTTTTCTGCGTGAATTTCAAAATAGCTCTGGGGATGGTTGCAGGTGGGGCAAACCTCCGGAGCTTTCTCACCGATCACAATGTGACCGCAGTTGCGGCACTCCCATACCTTGACCTCACTCTTGGCAAAGACCTCTGCCATCTCCACATTGTGCAACAGGGCACGGTAGCGCTCCTCATGGTGCTTTTCAATGGCGGCTACCAGGCGGAAACGCTGGGCCAGCTCATGAAAGCCTTCCTCATCGGCAGTTTTGGCAAAGCCATCGTACATATCCGTCCACTCGTAGTTCTCACCCTCAGCGGCGGAGAGAAGGTTTTCTGCGGTGTCGCCAATGCCGTTCAGTTCTTTGAACCACAGCTTGGCGTGTTCCTTCTCATTATCAGCGGTTTTGAGGAACAGTGCCGCAATCTGCTCAAAACCTTCCTTCTTGGCCTTGGATGCAAAATAGGTGTACTTGTTGCGTGCCTCGGACTCACCGGCAAAGGCAGCCATCAGGTTTTTTTCGGTTTGAGTTCCTGCGTATTTCGTTTCTCTCATGGTGGATACTCCTTCCTGTTTTTCTGCTTTTATTGTAGCAAATCTATGATTTTCTTCCTTATGAGAAAAAGGCGTTAGAATTGCCTTTCCATTCTCAAACTTCGCATTTATTACTCCCAACCGGATGTGCTATCCCAGGAACTGCTATCTATCAGGATATTATTTTCCCCATTTGAGTCGCTATCACCATTTTGGCTTTTCCCCTCAAACTTAATGTAAACCGTTTCTGTATCAGCATGATATTCTACCCACGCCTGTGTCCCTGGGATTCCTTCAATAACAGAAAAATTTCCCAGACTATTGGGAATTGTCTCCGTTTGCCAGTCTGGCTGTTTTTGCCTGAGATTGATTTTTTCAAAATCTTTTCCACCAATATTCACATTTCCATCGACGGTAATTGCTTCAGCCATAACCTGTGCATACTGTGCGGCATCGGTTGCTTCTCGGCTTTTTCAAGCGCGATTCTTAGAATAGTGTAACATATAAGGCCGTGAAGCACAATGTAATGAATGAAAATGCTAAGGTTGAACTATGTTTACCTAAAGAATCGTAATTCTTCTGAAATTAAACAGAGTGGCAGCTATCAAAGGCTGCCACCCAATTTTACCCTTATGCAATTCCCAACTCTGCCATCAGTTCTTTTCGATACTTTTTATTATTACTTGCCTGCAATAAATCATTAATACGCCCAGCAGAGACTAACTTTTGAATTAATTCGTTCATTCGTTCTTCTGTCTTACGTTCGCCTTCACGTCTGCCTTCACGTCTGCCCTCACGAATACCTTCCTGTTTGCTGTCTCTCATCATATCATCAAACGCCTTACACATATCAAATTCACCTCCCACCGTTTCAACATCTCTCTTTATAAGTTTCATGGCCCTAATTCCCGACATTACGGTAAGTAAGTCAAATGTGTCTTCTTCTAGTTTGGAGAAAACATCTTCATTCGCCTTTACATACTCCCGTAAAGCCGTTTTGTCATTCGTTCTTGCAAAAATCCACAAACCTGTTGCAAATCGGTCTGGAACCAGTGGATATTTTTGAAATAATACACTTCAAAAAGCAGCATTGGTGTCTCGGAAAATAATTTCTGCAGTTCTTTTGGAAAATCATTTGCTCCGATCAGATCATCCATTTTGAAGGCTGCACGCCAGTGCTCTTGTCCAAAATAGATTACAATTTGAAGCACAGGGTAAAAAGATCGGTCTTTTTCATTCCCGAAAGCCGCTCGGCATTATCTTTTAAATCATTACAGTTCTTATGATCCTTTTGCAGTTTTTTCCACTGATTATAATAGTCAATTCCTTTCTCGTGCAAAAGTCTGACCGGCATTGCATAATGCTCCAGTGTTTGTATCTGAATCATGAACTGAAATTTCAGACTCTTCCACGTCACTGCAACAGACAGATCCGGTGTATTTTCTATAGCGACAACTTTTGTTCTTTTCCCGATAGACATTATGCAGCACTGGATTTTTCTCCAACAGATTATCTTCTGTAATAACCTGCCTGCCATGAAAAACCATTCCATTCAGAAGATCCACTATCCGTCGTGGATCCTTAAAGTACTCAATTGATGTGGTCGTTCTTTTCCCAGCATGCACACATCCTTTCTTAGGTATGAAAAAGTTATATAAAGTCATGTGTACAATACAAGAACGAACATTTTGTACTATCATTAGTATATACATATATTTGTATTTTTCAAGTATTAGTATACAAAAGTACACCTTTACAACAACTATTTCATCCCCACGCAAAATATTCATAACGAAATGGAATTACCTGACCGAATGGTCAGATTAGATTTTCTTTTGTAAAAGTAAATTAAGTATACGACTTAACGAAGGGCAATGTCAATCAAAAAAATTGAGGATTATGTATATGATTTTCATAAGAATTGTGCAGAAAAGCAGACCAGAAATGACTTCTGGCCTGCCCGGTAAAAAGAATTATTTAAATTGAAATCACCCAAATTTCCTCATATTACTAAGGTCTGTCAGGTCGATCATCTGTGTTTCGCCGACTTCACCGGTTGGGCTCATCGGGCATACGGCGTAATTTCGTGTTTCGCTTCCTATCGTAAGTTTAGCCACATAATGCCAGCGTGACCATTCCTCAGTACCTCTCTGATAATCGCCATAACAATTGTGAATATCGTCAAAACCACCGATTAACTTTGCAAAATCACAAAGGGCTGCCGGTGATGTGCAGGAATCCCAACGATAAGATACAAAAAATGGAGTATTAGGTTCTGCAGCCAGAGATACCAGATAATTTCCATGTACCGTTACATATTTGAAGCGACCTGGCTCTGTGAGATAATCACTTACAGCGTCCATTTTTTCAAATGGAGTCATATCGGAAGTTGTAACTTTATTGATAATGTCAGTCATCCATGCTTTCTCAGCCTGGTCATAATCCATAACATTTAATGCCACTGTTTTTGCAACCGTGTAACCAGACATGGAGTATTCTCGGAATTCGATATCGTAAGTTCCTGCTTTTTCAAAATATACATATCCGATATAACCGCCTTTTACTTTTTTCAGGGAAGTGGTCTCGGAATCGCCGTTTTCATAAGGAATATCATCATATATGTGCGTTGTTCCACCTGAATACACATTTATCAAAGGGCTTTCTCCATCACAGATCAGTCTAAAAGAATTCAGATCCTGATTGTCTGTTTTTATAAAAAGAGGTTTGATACACTGTGTGTAAATATCTGCTTTCTGCTTGTCCAAACCATAAATTTCATAGGTATATTTAGCAGGTGTTATGCCTTTCGTATCATATATTGGCAAATCTACTTTACGAATTTCGCTCCACGGTCCAACGACTTTTACATTATTGCAGATGGTGTAAGAACGTACTTTTGCATAATAACTGCGGCCTGAGTCTAAATAATAGAAACTCACACTTCCTATCCCGTCATCTTCACCGATTGTTCGCATATCCTGAACACTGTATGCAAACTTATCATTGTAAGAAAGATAACCTTCGTAACCAACATAAGGATCTGACTGGGAAAAAGTTCCCGGGCAGTTCAAATCCACCCATCCGTCACCATAATCTATTGACTTGATGGCTGGAACAGGAAGGGTGCTGTCAACTGTTTCAGATGTCACTACATAAGAAGTCTCAGTATGCGGATTGTATAGCTTCTGGGTAACTGAAACCGTGGAAGTAATTTTTTGTCCATAAATATCCGTGATGGTAATCACGCATTTCCCAGGCTCAAGCGTCGCAAATAAGTGGCTGTTTCCGCCTTCAGCTTCATCTGTGGAATATACAACAGCCGGATCAGAAATATTAATGTCTTTGATTCCATTTGAAATTTCAATCTCATAATACCTTCCGCTTTCCAGGGTTATATTTGCTTTTCCCTCTTCGAGCGTTAATTTCGGAACCGGCTTAGGGGTAGGCGTTGTATTTGAAGTATTTTCTTTTGACTTTCCGCTTGTTTTGCAATGTTCTGTGGAAGACCATTTGGAATAATATTTCTTTCCTTTAATGGCCATGTAGGTACGGGCTTGCATATAATATGTAGTTCCGGCTTTCAGTCCATTGAGGGAAACGGTGTTGTTTTTGTTTCCTTTGACTGTTATGGTTTTCGCATTTTTTAATTTGGAATTTGTGGCATAGCGCAGCTGGTAACCGCTGGTCTGAGCGGTTTGCCTTTTTATTACCACACTGGCAGTCTTTTTTCCAACATAACCACCCATTACCTGGGTCTTTGGAGGCAAAATGGTAAACTGCTTTTTCACTTTGCCGGTATAAGCACCTTTTCCAATAATCTGAACCGTATAGGTGCCTACCTTTTTGCAGCCCTTGGAATACTTCAGAACATAGTTTTTCTTCTCTTTCAGGGCTTTACCCTTATAGGTGACGCTTACCTTCGGGCGCTGGACTTTTTGATTGTAGGTGAGTTTGGTGGCTGATAGTTTAATCTTGGTGTTTTTCAGATTTACCTTTGCAGCGGCAAATACCTGGCTTGTACTGCACAGCAGAAGCAGGGAAATGATGAGGCAAAGACGAACCAGCCGATGAAGGTGGTGATTCTTTTTCATAAATTTTTGCTCCTTCCTGCTAATTCCAAAACATGTTCTTTGCTAATTTTCAGTAAAGCCGCAATCTTTTCAATGCCCATTCCATCCTGAAGTAACGAATTGACAATTTCTTTTGTTTTCAATTCCTTTCCTTCCTGTATTCCCTCTTGTATTCCTTTTTGTATTCCACTTTGCTCCCCAGCCTCAAACTCAGCTTTTCTCAATTTACGTTCTTCCTCTTCTTTGTCATATTCAAATATACTCACTGCGATAACCTCCGCTCTATTTTTCCGAAGAAATTCTTCCAGAATTTCCTCCTGAATACATTCATCTACAGCTTTTTGAACAGCTGTTTCCAGTTGCATATATTTTGCATATTTACGAACCCGCGCTACATATATTGCATATTCCCTTAGTATCTGGCACTGTTCCATCAATTCCCTGTTACTGCCTTCATAGCATCCGGAATATCGTGACCTTGTAGTTTCTGTTTACCATAGGCTGGTCCTCCTTTTCTTTGCAGGAGTCAGAAAAGACAAGCTAAGCATACATACCTTTCATTCAGAACTCCTGCTCTTCTTCGTTAATGGGTAAAAAGCATGGATTTCTGATGTGTGATTAGATAAATCAGATGGCGGATATGCCTTGAACTATATGAGAAATATGCTTTTTATCATAATAACATTGAAGTTCTTGATTTACAAGTATTTTTCGAAAGTCTGCTAAATTCTTTTGCTTTCTTTCTTCACAGCCTATTCCCCTGGTAACGGGAATGATTTTTCAAACACGCTCTAATCCGTCACCAGCCTTACGCCATCCATAAACAAAATCTCACACCCCTTATCACCCCCAATTATAATTTCCCCAATCACCATTCTCGTATTCTTCGCCACCTGGAACCAGTCAGGATACTTTTCGGTCAGCTCTTTCATCTGTGCTGCGCGTAAGCGCTCCAGGGCATTTCCCTGGGCAATATCTTTCTCCCAACCTGACAGAAGATTTTCTCTCTGGGATACCAGCTGTGCCCAGGCAGCGCTTACATATTCTTCCATCTTATGCCCCTCAACAGGCTTGGCTTTACAAAATCCACCCTTTTCTTTGCCGGAATTTATGCAACGCCACACACTTTTTCTGCTCTTCTTCACCATCCTTCCGCCACAGCACCCACAAAAAATTTTTCCATAAAAAGGTTCCAGACTGCTGCTTCCCAATTCCCGGATCTGATGATTCCGTTTAAACTCTTTGATTCTGTTGATTTCCAGCTGTGCCGCGTCCCATATTTCCCGCTCTATGATTGCTTCATGATCATTTTCCACATAATACTGTGTCAGTTTTCCATCGTTCTTTTCCAGCTCTTTCGTAAGAAAATCCCGGATATAATACTTCTGCATAAGCAGATCTCCCTTGTACTTTTCATTTTGAAGGATGCGAACGACCGAAACCGCAGCCCAACGAGATTCGCCATGCACCACAGTTTTGCAGTAACATATGCTCACTTATCGCTTGAAAACCTTTTGTTTCCTTGCTTTCAGGCTTTTTTTATTTTTAAATTTCGTCATATTTTACTAGCGTTTTGTATCGTTTTGTGGTGCAATAAATATTATACGAAACGGAGTGCTTGCTATGTACCTCAAAAAACACCAAACCTGAATGGTCGGATTCGCCTTTCCATTGTTGACACCTATTACGATAAAGCTAAGAAATGCTCCCGCCAGAAAACAGTAGAATCTATTGGCTGGCTAGACGAATTAGAAAAAAAATATGATGACCCTATTGCTCACTTTCAAAAAAGAGTCGAGCAGCTAAAAGCTGAAAAAGCAGCCAGACAGGCTCCCATCCACTTTACTTTTTACGATTCTGATTGCCTTTGTTTAGGTGACAAGCTGAGAAAAAACTTTGGCTATGCTGCACTGAGCCAGATCTACCATGAGCTCGGTCTCCATACTTTTCTAACGAACCGGCAGCGCCGCTCAAAAGAACAGTATGATGCCAATACCATCATGAAGATGCTGGTCTATTCCAGACTTCTTTTCCCTGCTTCAAAGAAATCTTCCTATGATGACCGGGAACATTTCTTTGAGAAAACAGACTACTCTTTAGACGATGTTTACCGCTGTCTGTCTTTCCTTGACAAACATAAGGAAAACTTGCAGATCTGGCTAAATGACCATATCAAAGAGAATTATGGCAGGGATACCAGCCTCATCTATTATGATGTTACAAACTACTATTTTGAGACAGATGAGCAAACCGATTTTCTCCGTAAAGGAGTTTCAAAAGAACATCGTCCAAATCCAATTGTGCAGATGGGACTTTTCATGGATAATCAGGGAATTCCTATTACTTATGAGCTTTTTCCCGGAAATACCAATGACTGTCTGACCTACAGACCTAACTTTGGACGCATCAAAAAACAGTTTGATCTTGGCAGAGTCATTTCCGTTGCTGACAAAGGAATGACAACAGGTGATAACATCTGGTACACGATCAACACGCCCACTCATGACGGATATGTTTTCAGTATGTCCATCCGGGGCGCAGAAAAAAAGCATCAAGGACTATGTTCTGGAACAGGAAGGTTATGAATGGCTTGGTACAGAATACAAGCGGAAATCCCGCAAGTCTCCAAGAACGATCCAGGTATCCTCTGTTTCCGGCAAAAAGATAAAAAAGCAGGTAAATGAGAAACAGGTTGTCTTCTGGAGTGAAAAATATGCCAAACGAGCAAAAGCAGAGCGTGAAGCTGCACTGGCAAAAGCCAGAGACCTGGCAAAAAATCCAGGGAATTATACAAGAGCCATATCTTATGGTGCTGCAAAATACGTCAAAAAAGTTGACTATGATAAAGAAACCGGAAAAATCCTTACCGCCTCTTCTGTTCTGGACATTGATGAAGAAAAAATCCGAGGGGAGGAAGCACTGGATGGTTACTATATGCTCTTAACCAGCGAAATGGAGACATCTGACGACGAGATTATCGATATGTACCGAGGTTTATGGAAAATTGAAGAATCTTTTAAAGTAACCAAAAGTGAACTGGAAGCCAGACCCGTGTATGTCTGGCCAAAAGAACATATCGAAGCACATTTCCTTACCTGTTTTGTAGCTTTGACAATCGCAAGAATACTGGAAAATAAACTGGAGAGAAAATACAGCATCGGAACCATTTTGGAATCTCTGTCAAAAGCCGAATGTAGTTTAATCCAGCAAAACTACTATCTATTTGATTATTACGATGAAGTTCTAAAAGATATCGGAAGAGTTACAGATATTGATTTTGGGAAACGTATCCGTACTCTGGGAGAAATAAAAAAAGTTTTAGCAAAGACCAAAAAGTAGAAAAAACGCCATGAAAATCTGACAAAGCCGAAAAACCGCCAAGCCCTGTATTTACTGGGTTTGACGGGTGTTTTATATCCATTTAGCTGCAAAAGTCAGGATATATGCCTGGTTGTCAAGGGGAAATATCTGTAGTTAGTCCCTACTATACCAAAAACAAGACTGTTCAAAGTTATTCAACAAAATGAATCCTTGTTTCATCAAAACGATTCTGCTGTTCTCGTATTTCTGCCGGATACCCCAGTGCAAACAGAGAAAATACTTCCAGATTTTTCGGAAGATTCAGTATTTCATGAACCAGGTTCATTCTGTCCTGCATCGGTGCAATCCCAATCCACACACCGCCAAGTCCCAGTGCATCCGTTTCCAGCCAGATATTTTCCTGGGCAATAGCCATATCAATCTGAGCCATATCCTGTACAACCAGACCTTTCGTGCGATACACCGGTACAATGACAACCGGGGCTTCTGCTGCACATCCGGAATATGGGGTTGCCTTTGACAATTCCTGTATTTTCTCTTTGTCTGTCACTACATAAAATTCCCATGGCTGCTGATTACATGCACTCAGTGCCTGCATTCCCGCCTTCAATATCTGTATGATTTTTTCTTTCTCTACTGCCTTATCCTCATATTTTCTGATACGCACCCTGTGAAAAACATTCTCCATATTATTTTGCTCCTTCTGTATACATTTTTGAACTTCTAGTTGTATCATACGATATATTTTTTATAAAAACAATCCAGAAATTTGTGCAGTTAATAGACGCTTTATGTTTCCGCGCAATTTTGCGTTGATACTTTCCTTCCAATAACGTATAATTCGGAGACAGCTGGAAAAGCAACCGGCTATTATATTATAAAAACATACGATTGGAGGGCATTGATATATGGAAGAAAACCAAACTCTAAACAGACCATAATAGAACTGCATTGTATAAAGATTTCCTTCGTAAAACGAAACTTCTTTATACAACGCAGCCTTTCCTTTAACTTTGAATCGTATGTAATTTTTCAAACAGGCTCCAACACTTTTATTTAACCGGAACCAGGAATTTCTTCAACAAAGCATAATCCTCTGCATCATAGTATACGATCTCATAGGATTCTATGTCCGGGTTGCTGAATACTCTGGTAAGCCCAATATACTGTGTCAGCTTGGAGGCAAGATTTAACACGTCTTTCACGTCTGTAATCAGTTCCACTCTTCCATGGCATTTCTCAAGTGCTCTGAAAAAGCCGTCAATGTTCTGTATTGATTTTACACGCATGGTTTTCACTCTTTTGAATTTCTTTTTTTTCTTCGACATTAGAGCATGTTTACAAAGTACTTCACTGCTTCTTTTCATGCATCTTGTCAATGATATTATTTTAACACTATTTAAAATATTTTTTGCAATTCTATTTTTGTCATCATAGTTTCTATTTGGGAAACTATAATGATCTCACCCCTTCACAGCACCAACCGTAATTCCTTTTACCAGGAATTTCTGGAAAAACGGATATGCAATCAGAATTGGCAAACTCCCAGAAATGCAATTGCCATACGCACTGATGTAGAAGGAATCTGTGCCATTACGCTGACACCAGACGCGGAAGTCTGTTTGATCATATCAATATTTCTCATAATCTTTGTTAACAATACCTGAATGCTGTAAAGGCTGTCGTCTGACAGATAATACAGACCATTCATCCAGTCATTCCAATATCCGAGACCAACCAGAAGTGCAACAGTTGCAATAATTGGTTTCGCCATAGGAAGTACACATTTCACAAGAATTGTCCCTTCACGCGCCCCATCGATTTTTGCAGCTTCGATAATTTCCATAGGGATACTGGATGTAAAATATGTTCTCATCATAATTACATTGTAAGCATTCAGTAAAAGATTGGGAATCAGCAATGCCCATATTGTGTTCTGAATATGGAAATTTCTTGTCCACATAATATAGGAGGGAATCAGACCACCATTAAACAGCATTGTGAAAAAGAGATAAAAAGCAAATATATTTCTGCCCGGAAGATCTTTTCTGGATAACGGATATGACATCAAAATTGTCATGATCAGATTAAGAACCGTTCCCACAACCGTAACACCAATAGAAACGCTGTATGCTTTTAACAGTGCACCAGTGCTGGAAAATAAATATTTGTATGCAGAAAGATCAAACTCTTTCGGCCAAAAAGTATAACCATATACTGACAGTGCCGATTCAGAACTGAATGACGCGGAAATCATCAAAAGAAACGGAGCCACACAGCATATTGTCAGCAATGCAAGAATTAAATTGGCAAAAAACTGGAATATTTTTTCGTTTTATACATAGGTGCCTCCTTTTAAAACAACGCGCTTTCCGGATCGACTTTCTTTACGATCAGATTCGCTGTAATAACAAGTATAAATCCGACTACAGATTGATATACTCCTGCTGCTGCAGACATTCCAATGTTATTTGTCTGCATCAAACCACGATATACATAAGTATCAATTGTATTTGTCACATCAAGAAGTGTTCCGGAATTCATCGGAATCTGGTAAAACAGACCAAAGTCAGAATACATGATTCTTCCCACACTCATCAGTGTCAGAATTACAATCGTCGGTTTAATCGCAGGCAAAGTGATATGTAGGATCTGCTGCCATCTTCCTGCCCCGTCAACTCTTGCTGCTTCATAGTAAGTCTTATCAATTGCAATAATCATTGCATAGTACATAATACTGTTGTACCCGATATTTTTCCATAAATTAACGATTACCAGTATCACAGGCCAGTATTTCGGCTCATTGTACCAGGAAATTTTGTTCATTCCCAATTTTGCAAGAATCTGTGTATTAATATAGCCGTTTCCTTCACTGAGGAATGCAAATACCAGATAACTGACAATTACCATCGAAACCAGATACGGAATCAGAATACAGGTCTGATATATTTTTTCGAAATCTTGATCTTATTTCGCAAAGAAGGATTGCTACCGCAATTGCACACACAGTTCCTAAGACAATAAAAAATAAGATTATAGCCAATTGTAATTTCTCATAATGATCCATGCGTCTTTGCTGGCAAAAAAGAAATTTGAAGTTTTTCAGTCCGATAAATGGGCTTCCATAAATTCCTTTCTGGAAATTATACTGACGAAATGCCAGTGACACGCCAGGCAGCGGCACATAATTATTAATAAAAATATATATGCAAGCCGGAAGCATCATCAGATACAAAGGCCAATAGCGTCTGATTTTTCTCATTTTACTTTTCATGAACAAACCTCCTCGTTTTTCTATTCAAACACATGCACTGCTAAGTGCATTTAAAAAGGACAGGACGAAACCGGCCTGTCCTTTTTATTCCCTTTACTTATTTCTGTTTTGCCAGATATTCATCCAGCTGTCTCTGTGCCTCTTCATGAATGGTTCTAAGACCAGCAGCTTCCAGTTCTTCAATGAATTCCGGAATTGCTTCTTCAGGATCTAATGCGCCCCACTGTAAAGGAGTTTCATACTTCTGCTTTACGTTATTACATGCAGTAATTTCGTTCATAATTGTAGAAGTATCCAGAACAAAACCAAGAGAAGTTGCACGTGCTGCACTATCATTGAACTCTTCAAGTTCCTGACGGACAGCTGGATCTTTTCCTTCGAATACTGGAAGAATATTTAAGTTCGGCCATGCCCACTCATATGTAGTATAAGTGTCTTTCACACCATCCGGAATCTTTACAACAGATCCTTCTTCTACCCATTCATAATTAACGCCTTCAATACCATATGCAGCCATTGTAGCTACTTCCTTATCGGAATAAAGCAGGTTCCACAATTCCATTGCTTTTTCCGGATATTCACAGCCTGCAGGAATACACCAGATACCTTTATTACGCTCTGTATCTTTAAGAGGCTCTACAAACTGGGCTGAAACAAATTCATGTCCATTGCCTTTTGAGAAATCTGCTTCTTTACCAGGAATCAGGTTTTCATAATCAGCAAATCCAACTGTGCTCATCGGACTGTTATCTGTGGAAGTAGCAGCATCTGGCATCAGAAGTCCTTCCTGGTTCCACTGGTACATATAATTACAGAAATCCTTCCATTCCTGTGTCTCATACTGGCTTGTGATAGTGGTATCACTTGGATCAAATCCATTTTCAAGTACAACTAGTCCATTATAAATATCATCAATGTGGAAGGTTTTCTGCATTCCGCCACCAACCCATGATGGAACAAGCGGATATAAATCCGGATAATTCTCTTTTACTTTTACAAGTACATCATGAAAATCGTCCATTCCTTTGATATCATCTGCATTGATTCCCAACTCATCCAGAATATCTTTTCTCATCATGACACCTGAAGCTCTTGCTTTGTCTCCATTGCTTGGAAGGAAATACATCTGGTCATCGAAATACAATGCTTTGGTATCTTCTTCTTTTACCATGGCAGCTGCGTCTGGTGCATATTCTGTATACAGATCATCCAGCGGAAGAAGCATTCCAGAGGATACCAGTCCGCTACGGTCAAGATTATGTGCACACACCAGGTCAAGTTTTTCGCCACTTGTCATTGCAAGATTCAGTTTTTCCGTATCAATTGTCTGATAGATTTCTACTTCTGCTCCAATTTTCTCTCTGGTGATTTCGCTAAGAGCCTCAGATACTTTTTCGCACTCTTCTGTTGAGCCTTCGCCAAACACCCAGATTTTAAGTTTTACAACATCATCATCTGCTTTTACTGCTACTGCCGGTGTAAATGCAGAGCATGTCATTAGTGCTGCAAGAACTGCTGCCATCATCTTTTTTCTTTTCATTTTTTCCTCTCTTCTGCACAGAAATAGATTTTATGTTCGCAGGCTTCCATGCATTGTCTGTGCTCATATGCTTTTGCCTCTTTCTGTTCTTTATTTTATCGCCCTGCCATATTTAAATCTATCAAATGAAGCATCCAGTATTGTTCTGTTTACGTTTACTTATTTTTTCATTGATTATTTTTTGTTCTTTTTCCGCACATTTTTGTTCTTTTTCCTGTTTCTACGCGTTCCGTTTCCTGAGGTATGGTGTCGTACCCATAACCTTTTTATAAACTTTACTGAAATGAGAAAAATTGTCATAACCAACTTTAGCTGCGATCAGACTGACAGGCAAAGATGTGGTAATCAACAGATTTTTTTGCAGCCTTCATTTTGGTTAATGTAATATACTCCTTCAAAGGCATTCCTTTTTCTTTGTGAAACAGTCTCGAAATATAGTCCGGGCTTAGATAGACAGCTTTTGCAATCTGTGCACACTGTAAAGGAGAGTCCAGATTTTCACGGATATATTTTTCGATTATAGCCAGGCTGTTATCGGATGTTTCAGTTTCTGAACATGCCGAAACAAAAAAAGAAGTAATTTTTTTCAAATAAGCCGCAGCTGATTCCAGTGTAACAGCACTGCTGATTCCAGCCACATCTTCAAAAGCCGGTAAGGAATGTGCCGGAAGTTCCAGTTTCCGCGCGGCACTGTAAGCGCAGTGATAATAATTTTTGCAAAATTCAACCAGAGTATCGTGATTCAGTTTATTATTTATGTTTAAGGATTGAAGATACAACAATGCTTCCTGCTCTGCTTTGCCCGCCTGATTGCCAGAAAGATACATTTCGAATTGCGACAATAACTCCGGTTCACAGTATGTAATAGTTTGTGGAACACTTGCCGAATCAGAAAAAAAGATACCAGAACTTTGACAGATATTATTTTTCCTTTCTTCCTGCAAAGCGGCAGCTGTCCTGGACAACTCGCTTACCTGGAAAGAGGGACGTGTATAAAACGCGCAGGAACAGGAAAATTGCCTGGTAATTCTGGAATAGATCATATTTAACCGAGCATAATACACGTCTGCATCCATTAACTTATTTTCCAGGCTGTAAATAAGTATTCCAATAGACGTTTTATCTGGAAAATAAGACAATATCTGATGTTGAAACGGAGAGAAAAAATCTCTGAATATTTCTTCTGTACTTTGGCGCCATTCTTCAAAAGCTACTGGAAAGGAATGCCATTGTTGTATCTGAACCCACAAGAGATAAACGTCTGAACCAGCTGAAACCGGAATCTTCATTTCCTGAAGAAAGTGAAGCACCTGGTCAAGATCCGTTTCCTTTCCCATAAACCAGTCATTTAAAGACCTTTCAACAAAGCATTTTTCTGGGGTAAAGCTGCTTTTCCAAAATTCAGCCAGGTCTGCTGCTGTTCTTTTTCTTGAATTCTTTTTATGCTCCGTTTAATAGCAGATTCAATGTCTTCATATCTTGCCGGCTGAAGAATATAATCAAAGCTTTCTAATTGAATTGCTTCCTGCGCATAGAAAAAATCAGCATGGGAAGTCAGAAAAATACATTCAAACTGGTAATGATTCTCCCTGCACCAGCGAAGAAGGGATAATCCACTTTCCTTTGGCATCTCAATATCTGTTAACAGAATATCAATAGGGTGGGAAAGAATAATTTCCCTGGCTTCGGATGCATTTAACGCCGTATAAACATTATGTACCAAAAGAGCACTCCAATTCAGACCTGATTTTAATGAAGAGAGTACACTTGGCTGATCATCTACTAATAAAATATTCATGATTCTATCTTCCTTTCCCGAAAAGGTATCAGAAGTTCCACACATCCCTGGTTTTCTATGTTATAAAATGCCAGAGTGCTTTGATTTTCGTAAATCATCTTCATGCGATAATATATGTTATAAATTCCTACATTGTAGTCTTTATACAAAAAATTCATGTTCTTCCAGATGGTTCAGTGTATTCAGAGCCTCTAAAGGAAAACCTCCGCAATTGTCTGAAATTGTAATATTCAGATAATCCTGCTGCTCTATAGATACATGAGCAGTCTTCAATTGTATCTTAATATGAGATCGATCCTGACAATGCTTGATACTATTTTCTACAAAAGTAAGAATTGACAGAGGAGGAACCAAAACATCTGTTGTATCTGCCGAGATATCAATTCCAAGCTCCGGCCAACAAGAAAAATATAGCTGTTGCAATTTAATATAGCTGGATACAGAGTGAATTTCTTCTTCCAGACTGACCAGTTCAATGTTATTTCGAAGATATAACGGAAATATTCTGAAAGAGCCAGAATGCTTTCCTGGATCTCGCCGTATTGTTTCTTTTCTGCCATGCCATACAGGCTTTTCAGACAGTTGAGATAAAAATGAGGACGGATCTGCAACTGAAGATACTGCAGCTGTGCCTGCTTTAAATCCAGTTTCTTTTCATATGCTTCCAGTTTTAAATCATTGATTTTAGTCAACATTTCATTAAAGGCCTGACCAAAGCGCTGCAGTTCCAGCAGATCATAATTGTCATTTACACGCAGCGATAAGTTTCCGTTTCCAACTTTTTGCATAGTTTCCATAAGCGTATTAATTGGATAAATCAATTTTCTGTACAGATACATTCCGATCAGGGATATTGAAAAAAGCAATGCGATCATACAAGAAATCAATACTTTCTGGAATAAATTCATATGTGACCAGATTCCCTTGTATGGAAAAAATGCAGCAAAGCTGTAGATTATATTCTCCCACTGGTGAACTGATAAACTGATATGTTTTTTTATCAAGGGTTATTTTTCTGACAGGATTATCTTCATATGGAAATAGCAGTTTCCTGGTGACAAATTCTGAGGTATAAGGTGTTCCTTCCAAAGATGCATAAAAAAGATGCATATCCGAATCAGACATACCCGCGAACAATGAGAAATTATCCAGAGACGGATCCACCATAACAGCACAAATAGTAGTGTCATACCCGATCATCCGGATCAGTACCACCCGGTCTGAAAGCATAAATGGAATCCAGCGATTGCGTTCTTCTGACAGATGAATCGGCTGCATAAAGTAATCCTTGAGCAGTTTCTGGTCTTCATAGGAATAATGTTGCTGGAAGGAAGGATAATAACAATTATCACTTTTTTCTTTGCTGTACAGAAAAAATCCTCCAAGGCAGGAATCCTGCGTCAGAATCGGACGCAGGATCTGTAAGATTGTATAGGCATTCTGGTACTTTTCCAGTTGCGTGTTACTATAATGGAACGAATGAAAAGGAGAGCCGGGTACAACAAGATTATTAAGCTGAGTTTCCGATCGTTTCAAAACTTCTTCCATATGAGTTGTAACCTGCGACAGCTGGATTTCCGTATCTGACTGATCCGCATGAATCTGCCTGCTGATAGTATAGCAGGTCAGCACAAGAAGCAGGATAAGAGCCGGGATAGATACAGAAAGAAAAGAAATATTGAGAATCTGTTTAATTGTCTTCGGATTTTGTTTCATAATAATCTCCTCCTTTTCCGGTTCCCACTTTTTCTTTCGTGAGGATTCCAAATTATGGGGTTACCTTGCTGGTCATATCCAGAAGATGGCTGACTGCATTCTCAAGCTCTCTGCGAGTCACACGCTTTTCCTGTACCCCCTTTAATATCTGGGCAATTACAGGAGGGCCTCCTGGCATGACAATATCGTTTCCAGCAGCAACAGCATCTGCTCCGTCTGTTACAATATCCATATCCCCCCAGTCGGTTACCACAGCTCCCTCAAATCCCCATTCTTCACGAAGAATATGGGTGCACAGATCTTTATTTGCTCCTGCAAAAATACCATTTATCTTATTAAAAGATGTCATAATACACGCAACCTTAGCATCACGAACCAGCATCTCAAAGGGCTTTAAATAAATTTCCCGGGCTGTGCGCTCTGTCAGGATCGAATCTACTGCATCATAATTTTTTCTGCTGCTTCCCCTGCGGAATGTTTCCTGCTCATTTACTGCAAAATGCTTCGGACATACCAGCACCGGATGATTCTCCTGTACACCCTTGGTTATCTCACAGGCACATATTCCAGTTAAATAAGGATCTTCTGAAAAATATTCAAAATTTCTTCCGCAAAGAGGATTCCTGTGTAAGTTTACAGCTGGTGCAAGCCATATATCCACTTGCTTTCTCTCGCATTCTTCCCCTATAGCATTTCCAAATTCATACCAGAGTTTTTTGTCAAATGCGCAGGCGATCAGCATTTCCGTTGGCCATGCTGTCTCTCCGATTCCAGCTGGTCCGTCTTTATAAAAAACAGACTTGATACCCTTTTCCTCAATCGCAGGAGAAACATATCCGGCATATCCAACCGGATGGCTGTTCGTGGTCAGAGGTGTCCCGTTTTCATCTAAAATTGTAGAAGGTTTACTCAGATCTCCTGCTGCTGCAAAAGGAATTCCAGGTCCGTATCCCACACAAAGGGCAGCCAGTTCTTCTATGGAAAATCCAGAAAAATTTCTTGTTTGCACTTTACAGTTATGTACTTCTGCTGCTTTTTTCTGTTGATTTCCTTTTTTAACTGTATCTACTCTCTCTGTTCTCTCTATTACGTCCGCTATTTTCGTCGTTCCATCAGGTTTTTTATCCTTTGTTAAAAATTTAAGCTTTCCACAGTTACAGGATGCTAACATCAGGCAATTCTCACATTGCTCCAGAACATAATCCTGTTCTGTTTGCATAAATTTTCCACAGACCGTATTTCTGGAAGAGTTTCCCACACGCAGTGCATACTCCCTTTTTCCAGCACCCATGCGGCTCGCTCTTCTTCATATACCGCCAGTTCTTTCCATGGAATTGTAATGCTAAGCACTTCCTCTTCACCAGGAGCCAGCTGAGAGGTTTTTTACAAAACCTCCCAGAGCCTGCATCGGATGCTCACATCCTTCCT
>ENA-OQDT01000258-OQDT01000258.1-human-gut-metagenome-genome-assembly--contig:-NODE-258-length-35265-cov-6.832574_pt1 | contig 35265 bp, 31 predicted proteins | sample MGYA00242786_ERZ504617 | MGnify/ENA primary metagenome ERZ504617 (study PRJEB26092, sample SAMD00036337) | human gut metagenome | host: Homo sapiens | study: EMG produced TPA metagenomics assembly of...
TCGCAGCTTCCAGGCCAGCTCGGCAGCTCTTCTTGTCGGAATCCTTGACCGAGATGCATCACGCAGGAACCGGGGCCCGGGGGGTCTTAACTGATAAGCCCGGGCGGCAACCAAGCCCTTGATCAACGCTTCGTGCATGTTGGGAGCAATGCCCAAAAACTTCGCCGGTGGACTTCATTTCGGGTCCCAGCATGGTATCCACACCGTGCAGCTTCAGGAAGCTGTAGACGGGTACTTTAACAGCCACATAGGGGCTCTTGCCGTTGCGCCACAGGCCGGTGCCGTACCCCATATCTTTCAGCTTTTCGCCCAGGGTGCAGCGCACGGCCAGATCGACCATGGGCACACCGGTGACCTTGGAGATATACGGCACGGTACGGGAAGAACGCGGGTTGACCTCGATGACGTAAACCTTGCCGTCCTGCACAGCGTACTGCACATTGACCAGGCCCACAACCTTCAGCTCGCGGGCAAAGCGGCCGGTGTAATCCACCAGGGTATCAATCACATCCTGCGGGAAATTATACGGCGGGTAGACACAGATAGAGTCGCCGGAATGCACGCCGGTGCGCTCGATCTGCTCCATGATGCCGGGCACCAGGTAATCGGTGCCGTCGCAGATGGCGTCAACTTCACATTCGGTGCCGTAGATGTACTTATCCATCAGCACCGGGTGGCTCATGTCCACATGCTTGGTGATAACGCCCATATACTCGATGACATCGCTGGAGTTATAGGCCACAATCATATTCTGGCCGCCCAGAACGTAAGACGGACGCATCAGGACGGGGTAGCCGACCTCCTGGGCAGCCTGCAGGGCTTCGTCCAGGGTAAAGACGGTGCGGCCCGCCGGGCGGGAATGCCGCAGCGTTCCAACAGCTCATCAAAGCGCTCGCGGTCCTCGGCTTCATCGATGGCATCGGCCGGGGTGCCGTAAATGGGCAGGCCGATCTCATCCATATGCTTTGCCAGCTTGATGGCCGTCTGGCCGCCGAACTGCACCAGGCAGCCGTCCGGCTTTTCGGCAGCGATAATATGGTCAACGCTTTCGGGGTTCAGCGGGTCAAAGTACAGGCGGTCACCGGTATCAAAATCGGTGGAAACCGTTTCGGGGTTGTTGTTGACCAGAATGGCCTCGCAGCCGTGCTTTTTCAGCGTCCAGACTGCGTGGACAGAGCAGTAGTCGAACTCGATGCCCTGGCCGATGCGGATGGGGCCGGAGCCAAAGACGAGGATCTTCTTTTTGCCGGTCTTATGGGCATTGATGAACTGCTCGGCCTCGTTCTCCTTATCGCAGGTGGAGTAGAAGTACGGGGTCTTGGCGGCAAACTCGGCAGCGCAGGTATCGACCATCTTGAAGCCGCAGACATAGTTGTCCATCGGCAGCTTTTCGGCACCGGACAGGCGCAGGATGGTTTTATCCAGGAAGCCGTAATGCTTGGCCTCCAGATACTTTTCGCGGGTCAGGGGGCCGTTTTTCAGGCCCAGCTCCAGGTTCGCCAGGTGCTGCATCTTATCCAGGAACCACCAGTCGATCTTGGTGATGTCATAGATGGTCTGGTGCGGCACACCGCGCTTGAGGGCTTCGTATACGCAGAAAGCGCGCTCGGAGTCCTGTACATGCAGGTGCTCAATGACTTCCTCGGTAGTCAGCTTTTCAAAGTCGGACAGGGTCAGGGTGTCCATGCCCAGCTCAATGGAGCTGACTGCCTTCATCATGGCGTGTTCAAAGTTGTTGCCAATGGCCATCACTTCGCCGGTGGCCATCATCTGGGTTCCCAGACTCTTATCGGCGTAAACGAACTTATCAAACGGCCATTTGGGGTATTTGACGACCACATAGTCCAGCGCAGGCTCAAAGCAGGCGCAGGTTTCGCCGGTCACATCGTTGGTGATCTCGTCCAGCGTGTAGCCCAGGGCAATCTTGGTTGCCACCTTGGCGATGGGATAGCCGGTTGCCTTGGAGGCCAGCGCCGAGGAGCGGGACACACGGGGGTTGACCTCGATGACCGCATACTCAAAGCTGTCCGGCTTGAGGGCAAACTGGCAGTTGCAGCCGCCCTCGATGCCCAGCTCGGTGATGATATCCAGCGCGGCGGTACGCAGCATCTGGTATTCCTTATCGGACAGAGTCTGGCTGGGTGCCACAACGATGGAGTCACCGGTATGCACGCCGACAGGGTCCAGGTTTTCCATGTTACATACGGTGATCACATTGCCCTTGTGGTCACGCATCACTTCGTATTCGATCTCTTTCCAACCGGCGATGCACTTTTCCACAAGGATCTGATGGATGGGGGAAAGACGCAGGCCGTTGGTTGCGATCTCGTGCAGCTTTTCAGGGTTTTCGCAGATACCGCCGCCGGTACCGCCCATGGTGAAAGCCGGGCGCACGATAACGGGATAGCCGATAACATCGGCAAACGCCATGGCGGAATCCAGGTCCTCCACCACCTTGGAGGGAATGCAGGGCTGGTTCAGCTTTTCCATGGTATCCTTAAACAGCTGGCGGTCCTCGGCACGGTCAATGGTGTCCGGCTTGCAGGCCAGCAGGCGCACGCCGCTGCGGTCCAAAAAGCCGCTGCGGGCCAGTTCCATGGAAAGATTCAGGCCCATCTGGCCACCCAGATTGGGCAGAATGGCGTCCGGCTTTTCCTTTTCAATAATGCGTTCCACAACTTCGGCGGTCAGCGGCTCAATATAAACATGATCCGCAATATCCGGGTCCGTCATGATGGTGGCCGGGTTGGAGTTGACCAGCACGGTCTCAATGCCCTCGGATTTCAGAGCACGGCAGGCCTGCGTGCCGGAGTAGTCAAACTCGGCAGCCTGACCGATGATGATAGGGCCGGAACCGATAACCAGCACCTTTTTGATTCTAGGATCTTTCGGCATCTCAACGGCCCCCTTTCACGCGGTTGATGCGGCGGACATTCTGCAAAAAGCGGTCAAACAGGAACTCGGTATCCTTGGGGCCGCCGTTTGCTTCGGGGTGGAACTGCACCGTAAAGCAGTTCCACTGCAGGTATTCAATTCCCTCACAGGTTTTATCGTTGGCGTTCACATGGCTGACGCGGCCGGTACCTGCGGGCAAAGTATCGCCCAGAACCGCATAACCGTGGTTCTGGCTGGTAATAAAGGTACGTTCCAGCGCAAAGTCGGTCACAGGTTGGTTGGCGCCGCGGTGGCCATACTTCATTTTGCAGGTTTTGGCGCCTGCAGCCAGGGCGGTCAGCTGGTGGCCCAGGCAGATGCCGAAAGCTGGGATGCCGGTATCCAGCATATCGCGGATATTGGCGATGACCTGCACGTTTTCTGCCGGGTCACCGGGGCCGTTGGAAAGCATCAGGCCATCCGGCGCAAGGGCTTTGAGCTCTGCCAGGGTGGTAGAAGCAGGCAGCACCGTTACACGGCAGCCGCGCTTACACAGGCAGCGCACAATGTTCTTTTTGCAGCCAAGGTCCAGCAGGGCAATGTGCAGCGGTTCTTCGCCCTCCGCCACACCGGCAGTGGGGGCAAAGCACTGCGGCTCGGTGCAGGTCACGGCATCCACCGCGCCGGTCACGGCATAAGCCTTGATGATGGGCATCAGGGCAGCCAGCTTTTCCGGCTCGGTTTCGGGGTCAAACTCGGTGGTAATGGCACCGTTCATAACGCCGCTTTCGCGCAGGATGCGGGTCAGGTTGCGGGTATCAATGCCCTCAATGCCGATAATGCCGTTTTCTTTCAGGAAAGTATTCAGCGTTTCCTCGCTGCGGAAGTTGGAAGGGGTCGTGCATGCTTCGCGCACGATGTAACCCTTTGCCCAGATCTTGCCGCTCTCTTTGTCTTCGCTGTTCATGCCGTAGTTGCCGATCAGCGGGTAGGTCTGGGTAATGATCTGGCCATAGTAGCTGGGGTCGGTCAGCGTTTCTTCAAACCCGACCATACCGGTGGCAAACACAACTTCGCCCACGGTAGTGCCCTGGCAGCCCAGGCTTTTGCCCTTTAAGATCCGGCCATTTGCCAAAATCAGATATGCCTGCATGTTTTGCCTCGCAATCCTTTGTTGTATCGAAATCCGGTTCCGGTTAGAGTTAGGAAGTAGGAGTTAGGATTTTATGGTCGGGCGCACACCGTGCGCCCGCCTTTTGAAACAGCCAAGGCCGTTTCCGTCCGCGCAGAGCCTATCTCCCACGCAATAACTCCTACCTCCTACTGCCTCTCTTTTACAGCGTCTGCTTTGCTGCTTCCTTCATTTTGCGGCTGCCCAGGTGGACCAGGGGCAACTTGCCCTCCTTGCAGATGGGGCATTCTTCGGGAGCATAGTTGGGCAGATCCAGCTTCAGGGCACTGGCCAGGATGGGGATCGGGGACGGAGCTTCGGGGCGGGTACGGTCCACCACGCAGGTGATGCCCAGGCAGATGCCGCCGGCCTCTTCGATGACGCGCTTGGTTTCCAGGCTGGAAACACCGGTGGTCACAACATCCTCGGCGATGATGCAGCGCTCGCCCGGATGGATGGCAAAGCGCTTGAGAGTCATCACGTTATCCACGCGCTCGGTAAAGATGGCGCGCTTGCCCAGCTGGCGGCCCAGCTCGTAAGCATACACAATGCCGCCCATGGCAGGGCCAACGATAACGTCAACATCAGTATCCTTCAGCTTTTCTGCCACATGAGCCATAACCTCGGCACACTTATCCGGGTACTGCTGCAGATAAGCCATCTGGCAGTATGCGCCGGAATGACGGCCGGACGAAAGGAGGAAGTGCCCCCTCCAAAAAATGCTTCACATTCCTTCAAAAACTTCGATCGATTCTCTTGCCATGATACTTTCCTCCGTTTATAAAAGCTGTTTTACTATACCACAAGTTGCATAAAATTGCAATATCTCGAATGTTTATACAGGCAAATTCAAAAAATAATGAATAAATAATAAAGAATCCTTGTGGTGGACCGCCGCGCGGTGCGCACTCCACCATTTTTTCATTATTCTTTATTCTCTGTTCTTTAACCCGCTTATCCTCTCGCGCACCCGCGGATCTCATCCAGCATTTTCACGCCGTGGGCGTCCATCCATTCCCCAATCTCGGCAGTAATGCGAGTGCAGGCTTTCGGGTCCAGGAAGTTTGCGGTGCCCACCTGAACGGCGGCTGCACCGGCCATGATGAACTCCAGCGCATCGCGGCCGGTCAGGATGCCGCCCAGCCCGATGACCGGGATATTGACGGGCCCCCACAGCCTGCCACACCATGCGCAGTGCAATGGGGCGGATGGCCGGGCCGGAAAGCCCGGCAAAGGTGTTGTTGAACACCGGGCGGCGCTTTTCCAGATCAATGGCGCAGGCCTGGAAGGTGTTGGTCAAGCTGATGGCGTCCGCACCGGCGGCCTCCACAGCCCTGCACATCTCCGGGATGTTCTCGGCCTGGGGGCTCAGCTTGACCATCAGGGGCTTTTTGCAGGCCGCGCGGACCATCCGCACCACCTCACCGGCGGCCTCAGCCTTCACGCCGTAGGCCATGCCGCCCACCTTGACGTTGGGGCAGGAGATGTTCAGCTCCACGATATCCACTGCGCTCTCGCTCAGCAGAGCCGCACCCTCAACATACTCTTCCTCACTGTGTCCGCCCAGATTGGCAATGGCCACGGTGCCGTATTTCTGCTTGAGCTCCAGCATCTCGTTCAGCTCCACGTCAATGAAGTGCTGAACGCCGGGGTTCTGCAGGCCGATGCTGTTGATGAGACCGGAGGGGGTCTCCCACAGGCGCTCGCCCTTGTTGCCGTACTGACCGTGCAGGGTCAGGCCCTTGCCGGAGATGCCGCCGATCTTGGAAAAATCGGCCAGTTCCTCGTACTCCACACCGTAGCCCACCGTGCCGGAAGCGCCGATGACCGGGCTGTTCATCACAAAGCCCAGCAGGTTTGTTTTCAGGTCAGCCATCAGAAGAACACCTCCGTTGCATCAAAGACCGGGCCATTCTTGCACACGCTCTTGCCCTCGCCGCCCTTGGTCTCGCAGGTGCAGCCAAGGCAGGCACCAATGCCGCAGGCCATCTTCTTTTCCAGACTCACGAAGCAGGGGGTGCCCTTTTCGGCACAGATCCGGGCGGCGTTTTTCATCATCACGGTGGGGCCGCAGATCAGCACGGCATCGTAATCTGCCGGGTCATACAGCTGGGTCACAAAGCCGTGGAAACCCACTGCGCCGGTATCGGTGGAGACCTTTACCACATTTGCGATGGAGCGGTACTCCTCCATGCAGTAAGGGGTATCCCGGAAGCCGAAGAACACGTCCGGCTTAACACAGGCAGCTGCCAGTTCCCGGGTGACCTGATACATGGGGGCGGTACCAATGCCGCCGCCCACCACGGCGATCTTATGGTATTGTTCGGCCAGGGCCGGGATATCAAAGCCGTTGCCCATGGGGCCGGTCAGCTGGAAGGTATCGCCGGTCTTGAGCTGGGCAATTTTGTGGGTACCCTCGCCGATGACCTGATACAGGAACTCAATGGTCTGGGTCTCCGGCTCCCACTTGTGCACGCTGATGGGGCGGGACAGGAAGGGGGCCTCATCGGCACCCCAGGCACGCAGGGTAAAAAACTGCCCGGCGTGGGGGGCATGCTCCCGGTCAGGCCAGAGGGCACGCAGGAGCCGGATGTCCGGCAGGATGCTCTCATGGCTCAGAACGGTGGCTTCACAGCAGGCTGCACGCATGAGCAATGGCCTCCTTCATGTTCACACACTCGTTGTAAGCGGCCTCATCAAAGGCCACGCCGGGCTGCTTCTTGTAGGCCAGCAGGATGCCGCGGCTGGAGTTGACCACGCCGCCGTTGCCCTTGGTCAGGTACTGGGCAATATCCTCCGCCTTGCCGCCCTGTGCGCCGTAGCCGGGGATGAGGAAGAAGCTGTCCTGATACTTGGCGCGGATCTCGGTGGCCTCCTCGATGTGGGTGCCGCCGATGACCAGACCGATGGAGGAGTAGCCGTGCTCGCCCATGTAGTCCTTGCCCAGAGCGTTCAGCTTATCGCCCACCAGATCGTAGACGTGGCGGCCGTCTGCCAGCTTCTCATACTCAAAGTCCTTGGCACCGCCGTTGGAGGTGCGGCAGAGGACGAACATACCCTTGCCCTGCTTTTCGGCATAGGGCAGGTAGGGGCTGATGGAATCCAGACCCATGTAGGGGGCCAGGGTGACGAAATCAGACTCGAAGTCGCCGGTAAAGTGGCCCATGGCGTACATCTCGGCGGTCTTGGCGATATCGCCGCGCTTGATATCGGCGATGACAGGGATACCAGCCTCGTGGACAGCGGCCAGGGTCTCGGCGTAGGCCTTCATGCCCTCCAGACCCAGGGACTCGTAGTATGCGATCTGCACCTTGTAGCAGCCTGCCACAGCCTTGGTGGCATCGATGAGCTTCTTGTTGAAGCGGACGATGTTCTCCCCCTTGGTCAGGGTGGTGTCCACAAAGTCAGCGGGCAGGTAGCTGAAATCAGTGTCCAGACCCACACACACCGGGCCGCGGGCCTCAACAGCTTCGTACAGTTTGTCCATGTTCGTCATTGTCGGGTTCCTCCATACTCTCTTATTACGAATTAAACTCTCAGTCAGCGCTGACGCGCTGCCAGCTCCCCTAGTAGGGGAGCCCTTGGCAAAGAGGTGAAGTGATACGTTCTGACTTTTATTCCTCAGCCTGATAGGTCAGCTTGCCGCCCTTGATGGTAGCATAGACCCTGCCGTAGAGCTGTGCACCATCAAAGGGGCAGTTATGGCTCTTGGAGTGCAGCTTTTCTTTGTCCACGGTGTAGGGGGTGTCCAGATCCACCAGCACGAAGTCTGCATCGTAGCCGGGCTCCAGCTGGCCCTTGGCAAGGCCCAGGATCTCTGCCGGGCGGGTGCTCATCAGGTGCACCAGCAGTTCCAGCGGCAGACCCTCTTCCCTGCAGAGCTTGGTGTAGCAGACCCCAAAGGCGGTCTCGCTGCCCACCATACCGGCCATGCCCTTCAGCTTGTCTTCCTCGGAGTGGGGAGCGTGGTCGGTGGCAATGGCATCCACCACACCGGAACGGATGCCATCGATGAGCGCCTGCACATCATCCGCAGTGCGGATGGGCGGGTTGACCCGGTAATCGCAGGTCTCATTGTTGAACCACAGGTGATGCGGGGTCACCTCACAGGTCACAGGTGCGCCGCGCAGCTTGGCCATCTGGATGGCCTCCAGCGCACCCCGGGTGGAAACGTGGCACATGTGCAGCCTGGTCTGGTAGTACTCGCTCAGCCAGCAGTTGCGCACGGTCTCCAGATCCTCGGCCAGCCGGTAATCCCAGGGGCTGATCTCCATATCCTCGGCGTGGCTCATCACGGTGATGTCCCGCTGGGTGCAGATGGCAAAGGCCCGGGCCATAGTGGCGTTATCCTGCACACCGTGGCCATCCTCTGTGATGAACTTCACGCTGGCGGGCAGGGTCTTGAGGTGGTCGATGGTCTTGCCGTCAAAGTTCTCGGTGATGGAAACGGTCTGGTTCACATCGCACAGGCCCACCTCGGCGGCCTTCTGCTCCACCATGGCTGCCTGTGCGGCAGAGGAGCAGACGGGCTTTGTGTTGGGCATCAGGTTGACAAAGGTGTAGCCGCCTGCGGCCGCAGCCATGCTTCCGGTGGCGATGTCCTCCTTATATTCAAAGCCCGGGGTGCGCCAGTGGCAGTGCAGGTCCACAAAGGCGGGCAGCACGGTCAGACCGCCGGCATCGAGGACAGTCTCCCCCTCCCCGGCCAGTGCGGAAAGATCCTGACCCACGGCGGCGATCTTTCCGTCTTTCACGAAAAGCTCCACCGGGCGGCCCGCAGCGTTTACAGCGTTGATGAGCAGCATATTCTTTTACCTCCCTGTTCGTATTTCGGATGGGCGGATGCGGGCATTGCAGCCCGCGGACAGGCAAAAAAAAGAACTTTTCCACAAACGGAAAAGTTCAAAAAGCGAAAAAAGGAAACACGGAACCCACCGCAAAAACGGCTGCAAACTGCTTTTTCAGTTCAGCGTTCATTTTTGACAGCATTCGTCCGCTTCTCCTTTTCCTTCGCATTTGTTTTCGTTATATTTTATCATAGAAACGCAAAATGTGTCAATGCTTTCTGTAAGATTCCTGTGTGAAAAGGTTTTGGCTGTATCTCCCGGAATTTTGGCTACTCTACCGAAAACCCGTTTCCCGCCCCATAATCCCTGCGCGGATGGGGATTTTTCTCCGTCAATTCCTACCAAAGCACTGTACATTGAAGTTTGCATGTGTTATTATAGTATCTGTCAAAAAGAGAGAGCCGCACCGAGGCGGCTGAACAAAAGGGAGGGTTCCCCACATGAGCTTATTGGAGGACGCACGGAATATCCAGCGCAAGGACCCCGCCGCACGCAGCGTGCTGGAGGTCATCCTGCTGTACCCCGGCTTCCATATCCTGGTCTACCACCGCATTGCCCACTGGCTGTATGAGCACGGGCACTTTTTCCTTGCCCGCTGGGTCAGCCAGCACGGCCGCCACAAAACCGGCATCGAGATCCACCCCGGTGCCCGGATCGGCAGGTGCCTGTTCATCGACCACGGCATGGGCATCGTGTTCGGCGAGACCACCGTGATCGGCGACAACTGCACCATCTACCACGGCGTGACGCTGGGCGGCACCGGCAAGGACACCGGCAAGCGCCACCCCACCCTGGGCAACAATGTGCTGATCGGCGCGGGCACCAAGGTGCTGGGCCCGGTGTATATCGGCGATAACGCCCGCATCGGCGCAGGCAGCGTTGTGCTGCGCAACCTGCCCGCCAACTGCACCGCTGTGGGCGTGCCCGCCGAGGTAGTGCGCATCAACAACAAGGCCGTCAACCCCGCCGACGACCTGGATCAGCAGGATCTGCCGGATGTCATGGCCCAGCGCCTCACCGAGCTGGACCGCCGCATCAGCAGGCTGGAAAAGGACGCGCAGGGGGATGTGCCGCCCAGCATCCACGAGGTCATCCAGAAACAGCAGCGCTGAACCTCCCGGTCCCACTTTGCGTGCCAGCTTTCCTCATAGGGGAGCCGCTGGCATGGCGGTACTATCCGCAAAAACTGAACAAAGCTTCTGCAAAACGAAAGCAGCTGCGCTCCGCACACACGGAACGCAGCTGCTTTTCTGTTACTTCTGGTTTTGCAAACTGCTTTTGTACTTTCATTGACTGAATGTCCATAAGTTCCTTGCCTTAAACGTAATCTGCCACGATTTTTCTCGTTGTCCTTTCAAACACATGAATATAACCAGGGGCTCCTTCTTCATTTCCAAATTGATAATCAAACTTTTCAAATTCCTTAAAGATTTCTGAGCCGAGACCATCTCGCATTACAAATGGTACCGTACCATCATCGAACCTTCCACCGTATGCCTGCATCACAAGAAGACATTGCACCAAATTGTCACAATACAATCTCTCATAGATCGGATCAATATGCAATTCCATCTCCATCCAAATCATAGGTGTCAGTGTACATCCCTCAAGATTGGGGTCCCCACCATGTTCCAAAAGAAGGCGCATGGTTCGTGCCGCCATATCAGGCCCTTCCGTGAAACGCAAATCGGCCATAATATTTGCAGTTTCCGTTGTGTCCTGATCTACAATGGTATTAGGATTCATTCCATGTTCCAACAAAAAATGTACCGTATCATATAGGTAATCCCTGTGCAACCGCACCTGTGCAGCGCTTAAATTCCCGCCAACCAGTGCGTCGCCGTATTCGCCAAAAGTATTTTCAGCCAACTCCACCGCCAGCCACATCATTTCTTCCTCACTGGGCCGATGCATTGCAATAAGAGTTTCTGCCATTTCAAAATCCGGCGGAATACAAGAAAGCACAGAATACAATTTCCGAACCTGTGCGGTGACCTTCATATCTTTCTCCTTTACACAAGAAGGGGGACATCTCTGACCCGAGATATCCCCCTTTTTATAACTTCAGCAAATCCCACCATTGCACAGTTCTTTGACCTTTTGTGCCGCTGCCGCCACCAGCTGGCCGATGGGCTGGTCGGGCACGCCCACCACGATATTCTCACAGTGGTTGATGGGCACCAGCACCCGCCGGGCGGGGCTCTGGCAGACTGCCGCTGCCATGGCGGGGGTGATCTCGCCCAGCAGCGCGTCAGCGATCACAATGCCGATGGGCCCCACGATGATATCCGCGATGCGGCAGTTCACGACCACGGCGTTCTCGCCGGTGGCGGCGCGGACCGTCCCCGCCTTGAGCATGGCCGAAGTCGCAAGGCTGTTGGTGCCCACGGCGGTCAGCCGGGCTTCCGGGCAGGCGGCAGAGATGGCCGCCACCAACTGGCGGCCCAGACCGCCGCCCTGGCCGTCAATGACCAGAACGTTCATCAGAAGTCGATCTCCTCCAGCCGCAGCAGGGCGATGATGTAGATCTTCAGGGCCTCCAGCAGCTTATCGATGGGAGCTACCTCGTTGGCACCGTGCATCGGGCCGCCGAACTCAGGCAGCACCATGTCCTCGTGCTCAGGGCCAAAGCTCACCGCATAGGGGAAGTGGCGGGCATAGGTGCCGCCGCCCATGGTAAAGGGCGTGGCATTCTCGCCGGTGACCTCGTTGTAGGTCTCGATGCAGGCCTTGATGGCGGGGGTATCGGCTGCGATATAGAAGGGCTCGGCACCCTCGGCCTTCTCCAGAGAAGCACCCGTGCCAATGGCAGCTTTGATCTGCTCCTTCATCTTCTCGGCGTTGGTGCAGGTGGGGTAACGGCTGTCCATGGTCTGGACGATCCGGCCCTCCCGCATGAAGATGCGGCCGCCGATGATGGTCAGGGGGCCGAAGGGGCCGTCGGCGCAGTCGATGCCCAGGCCGGTGCCTGCGGTGGAAGCGTGCAGCTTTTTCAGGGCTTCCAGATAGGCGCGCTCTGCATCGTTGCACAGACCGTTGTCCAGCAGGTAGTTCACCACCAGACCGATGGCGTTGACCGTGCCCTCGGGCATGGCGGCATGGCCGCTCTTGCCCCAGCCCCGGATACGCACCCCATTGCCTTCCGGCTCCAGCGTGATGTTGGGGGCATTTTTCAGCTTGGTGATATCGGTCTCCACCAGTGCGCTGGCGCGGTCAGGGACTGCGTTGTTGGCAACGCCGCCCTCAAACTCCTTGATCTCGCCGTTGCAGACCGGGCTGACCAGCTCCGCACCGAAATGGCCCTTCTCGCCGTTGCACACCGGGAACTCCGCATCCGGGGTGAAGCAGAACACCGGGGCCGGGTAGTTCTTGAGGTAATATTCCACATCGTTCATGTGGGTCTCTTCGTTGTCGCCAACCATTGCGCGGATGGGATACCGCAGGGAAACGCCCTCCTCCTTGAGGAACTTCAGGGCGTACAGGGTAGCCACCATGGGGCCCTTGTCATCAGCCACACCACGACCGATCATCCAGCCGTCCCGGATCTGCATCTTGAAGGGGTCCTGGCTCCAGCCGTTGCCCACGGGCACCACATCCACATGGCAGATGGTTGCCAGATACTTCTCGGGGTCTGCACCGGCCAGCTCGGCATAGCCGATGTAGTTCTCGCAGTTGCGGGTCGTCAGACCCATGCCTGCAGCCAGCTCCAGCGTCTTGTCCAGCGCTGCGCGGGGGCCTGCGCCGAAGGGTGCGCCCTCCTCCGGGGTGCCCTCTACACTGTCAATGGCCACCAGCGCCGCAATATCCTGCAGCAGCTGCTCCTTGTTTTCCGCAATATATGCGTCAATTTTCTGATTCAGTGCCTGATCCATGTTCTATAACGTCCTTTCTGACCGGAAGCGGCTTCCGGTTTTCACACAACTATTATTCAGTGTAGCATACTGCGGGCAGAAAAGCTACCGGCATTTTACACGACAAAAGCGCCCGCGTTTTGTCAGCCTGCCGCAAACAGCCCGCTGACCGCGCCCAGCAGCCCGGCGCTGGCCAGACCCATGATGATGCCCGCCAGCAGCACACCGCCCATGCAGGCAATGAGAACATCCTTGAACTTCATGTCCAGAATGGAGGCTGCCAGCGTGCCGGTCCAGGCACCGGTACCGGGCAGCGGGATCCCCACAAAGAGCAGCAGGGCAACGGTCAGGCCCTTGCCGGCCTTTTCCTCCAGCTTGCGGCCGCCCTTTTCCCCCTTGGTGATGAAGAACTTGCACACCGGCCCGATGACCGGCTTGTGGTAGCCCCAGATGAGGAACTTGCGGGCAAACAGATAGATAAAGGGCACCGGCAGCATATTGCCGAGCACGCAGACCAGATAGGTGGGCAGGGCGGGCAGGCCCATGCCCAGCCCGATCGGAATGGCACCACGCAGTTCAATGACCGGCACCATCGAGACAAAAAACACCATCAGATAATTCTTGAGCATCCAGGTTTCTCCTTATCATAAGATCATGATCGTAACGGCTTACAGGTCGATGACCAGCTCCACCGGGCAGTGGTCGGAGCCAAACACCTCGTTGTGGATCTCGGCGGCGGTCACCTTGCCGGCGATGCGGTTTGAAACGATGAAATAATCAATGCGCCAGCCCGCGTTCTTTTCCCGGGCGTGGAAGCGGTAGCTCCACCAGCTGTACTTCACCTCGTCCGGGTGGACAGCGCGGAAGGTGTCGGTAAAGCCCGCTGCCAGCAGCTCAGTCATCTTGGCCCGCTCCTGGTCAGTGAAGCCCGCGCTCATCCGGTTGGTCTTCGCATTCTTGATGTCGATCTCGGTGTGGGCCACGTTCAGGTCACCGCAGAGGATGACCGGCTTTTTCGCGTCCAGCTCCAGCAGGTAGGCCCGGAACGCATCTTCCCAGGTCATGCGGTAGTCCAGCCGCTTCAGGCCGTCCTGGCTGTTGGGCGTGTAGCAGTTGACCAGGTAGAAGCCGGGATATTCCAGCGTCAGCACCCGGCCCTCGTGGTCGTGCTCCTCCCTGCCGATGCCGGTGGTCACGGCCAGCGGGGCCGTTTTGCACCAGCAGGCCGTGCCGGAGTAGCCCTTTTTCTCGGCGGAGTAGGTGTACTCGGTGTAGCCCTCGGGGGCAAAATCAGCCTGCCCCGGCTGCATCTTGGTCTCCTGCACCGAGAAGATGTCGGCATCCAGCGCCGCAAAGCTTGTGGCAAAATCGTGGGTCAGGCAGGCCCGCAGGCCGTTGACGTTCCAGCTGATCAGTTTCATATCCTGTTCCTTTCTTATGCCTGATATTTTGTTTTCCATGCGCCGCTCTTCATGCGCGCCACAAAGCAGATGACACGGCAGACCCAGTCAATGACCATGGCGATCCAGACACCCACAGCGCCCCAGCCCATCCTGACACAGAGCAAGTAGCTGAATCCCAACCGCCAGATGGCCATGCTGAGCACAGAGACCACCATGGTAAATTTCACATCGTTGGCCGCGCGCAGGGCGTTGGGCAGAACAAAGGAGGCCGGCCACAGGAACAGGCCGCTGCCTGCGTGGATCTGCACCAGCAGGATGGCCAGCGCCATGGTCTCACCGGAGAGGGCGTAGATGCCCACCAGCGGCTTGAGGAAGAGCAGGATGCCGCCGTTGAAGATCCCCATGGAAATGTAGGCCCAAAGCAGCAGCTTGCGGGTATAGTAAACGGTCTGTTCATTGTCCCCTGCGCCAACGCAGCGGCCCACCACTGTGATCATGGCCAGACCAATGGCCTGCCCCGGGATGCAGCCCACGCCGTCCAGATTGTTTGCCACGGCATTGGCGGCGATCTGCACGGTGCCGAAGGTGGAGATCATGCTCACCACCAGAATGCGGCCCGCCTGGAACAGGCTGTTCTCAAAGGCGGACGGAATGCCGATGCCCAGGATGCGCTTTGCCATCCGGCCATCCAGCCGGAGCGTTCTGGGCACGGTGAGCATGTGGCCCTTCTGGTAGCAGCGGTTCAGGATGAGCACCGCTGCCACGGCACGGGAGAGGACACTGGGCCAGGCAACACCGTCCACGCCCATGCCCAGTACAAAGATGCAGACCGCGTTGCCCACAATGTTGATGATGTTCATCAGGATACTGATCTGCATGGAAATTTTGGAGTTACCCATGCTGCGGAAGAGCGCCGCACCGGCATTGTACATGGCCAGGAACGGGTAGCTGACCGCCGTGATGCGCAGGTAGAGCACACCGGCCTCCAGCACATCGGCTTCGATGCTGCCATAGCACAGCCGGATCATGGGACGGGCCAGCACAAAGCAGAACGCCCCCACACCCACGCCCAGCAGAGCGCTGAGCAGGATCAGCTGGCCCGAGCTTGCGTTGGCGTGCTCCTGCTCCTTTGCACCCAGATACTGGCTGACCACCACCGCGCCGCCGGTGGCCAGCGCCGCAAACAGCACGATGATGAGGTTGTTGATCATATCCACCAGGCTGACACCCGAGATGGCGGCTTCGCCGCAGCGGGAGACCATCATGGTATCGGCCATGCCCACCGTCACGGCCAGCAGCTGCTCCACCAGCAGCGGCCCCACCAGCCTGAGCAGGTCACGCTGGCTGAACAGCGGGGCCCGCCCGCCAAAGCACAGGGCCTTATTTTGTGCGATCGTATGTTCCATTCTATTCCTCGCTTCTTCCCACACCTTTTCTGCCCTTCCGGGCCGCAGAGCGTCTTTTTCTCATAGATGTATCCATCATAACACAGCCGCCTCCTGTTGTAAAGAATCAGCTTCTGTGATTCCGGACCTCTGCCCCCAGCCCGTGCTTGTTTCATCACTTTGCCAAATGTATCTCTCCCATTTTTGTGCGTTGTGACAAAATTGCATTTTTTGCTCGAACAAAAGAACTTTTTTCAAAAAAGCTCTTGTATTTTTCTGTGAAAAGTGTTATCTTGTATCCAACAGAAGCGTCAGTTGGATACAAAGTGAAACGACGCGCTTTCCTCTCCGGCACTCCTGTTGTTCATCCTTCTATTATTATGCTATTTTCTTCATTTACCTTCTTATCATTTACCCTGTCCTGAAACGGACAAACAAAAAACGCTTCCCCACCTGCACGGGGGAGCGTTTTTTGTTTGTCCGCCGCCCACCATAGAAAAGCGCCCTGCACCTTTCACGGTACAGGGCGCTTTGCGTTTCAGTTTTACAGCGCTGCAACAGCGGCCTTGAGCTCATCCACGCGGTCGGTGTTCTCCCACTTCACGCCCAGATCCTCGCGGCCCATGTGGCCGTAGGCGGCCAGCTTGCGGTAGATGGGCTTCCGCAGGCCGAGGTCACGGATGATGGCGGCGGGGGTCAGGTCAAAGACCTTCTCCACTGCCTGCTCGATCTTCTCATCGGCCACGGTGCCGGTGCCAAAGGTATCCACCATGATGGACACAGGCTTTGCCACGCCGATGGCGTAGGCCACCTGCACCTCACACTGCTTAGCCAGACCGGCAGCCACGATGTTCTTGGCCACCCAGCGGGTCGCGTAAGCGGCACTGCGGTCCACCTTGCTGGGGTCCTTGCCGGAGAATGCGCCGCCGCCGTGGCGGGCGTAGCCGCCGTAGGTGTCAACGATGATCTTGCGGCCAGTCAGGCCGCTGTCACCCTGCGGGCCGCCCACAACAAAACGGCCGGTGGGGTTGATGTAGTACTTGGTGTTCTCATCCAGCAGCTCGGCAGGGATGGTGGCCTTGATGACCTTCTCCATGATGTCGGCCCGGAGCTGCTCCATGGTCACGCTCTCACTGTGCTGGCTGGAGATGACGACTGCATCCACGCGGATGGGCTTGTTGTTCTCGTCGTACTCCACGGTGACCTGGCTCTTGCCGTCCGGGCGCAGGTAATCCAGCTCGCCGCTCTTGCGCACCTCGGTCAGCTTCTTGGCCAGCTTGTGGGCCAGGCTGATGGGCATGGGCATCAGCTCAGGGGTCTCATCGCAGGCATAGCCGAACATCATGCCCTGGTCACCGGCACCGCCCACCTGGTCGTTGGTGCCCAGTGCGATATCGGGGCTCTGGCCGTCGATGTTGGAGATCACAGCGCAGGTGTCAGCATCAAAGCCGTACTTTGCACGGGTGTAGCCGATCTCAGAGATGACCTCGCGGACGATCTTCTGGAAATCGACATAGCAGCTGGTGGTGATCTCGCCCATAATGTGGACCAGACCGGTGGAAGCGCAGGTCTCGCAGGCCACGCGGGCATCGGGATCGTGGGTCAGGATCTCGTCCAGGATGGCATCGGAGATCTGGTCGCAGATCTTGTCAGGATGTCCCTCGGTGACGGACTCAGAAGTAAACAGGTGTCTTGCCATAAATTTTGTCCTCCATGTGTGTGGTGAATCTTGCACAGCTTCATACACGTCCATCAAGTTTGCGCAAACAAAAACGCTCAGAACCGAAGCTCTGAGCGTTTGCACTCTTATCTTTCGGTTTCCCGCAGGATTTGGCACCTTATGCTTTCGCACAGGTTGTCGGGCTTCACAGGGCCTGTCCCCTCAGCCGCTCTTGATAAGTCGGTATTCAGTTGTTTTCTGAAAGATATCTTATCATCTCTTCGTCAGATTGTCAAGAAGAGTATCACTCTTTTTAGACATCTCAACGAAATTGATTAGGATTTCCCCTAGAAGTGCCGGGAGTTTCTTGATGCTCTCTTAGTAACCCTTGGCCTGTTCGCCGTTCAGCAGCTTGACCGCACGGGAGGTGCCCAGACGGTCTGCGCCCAGAGCGAGGAACTTTTCCATATCCTCCACGGTGGAGATGCCGCCGGCAGCCTTGACCTTGCAGCGGCCATGCACGCCCTTGACCATCAGCTCCACATCGTGGAAGGTAGCGCCTGCGGTGGAGAAGCCGGTGCTGGTCTTGATGTAGTCAGCGCCTGCCTCGCAGACGATGTCGCACATCTTTTCCTTTTCCTCGTCGGTCAGCAGGCAGGTCTCAATGATGACCTTGAGCACCTTGTCGCCCACGGCCTGCTTCACGGCACGGATGTCCTCACGGACAGCATCGTACTCCTTGTTCTTCAGGCGGCCGATGTTGATGACCATGTCCACCTCGGCAGCGCCGTTCTCAATGGCAGTCTTGGCCTCAAAGGCCTTGCTGGCGGTATCCATGGCACCCAGAGGGAAGCCCACCACGCAGCACACCGGGATGCGGCCCGCCATATACTCAACCGCCTGCTTTACATAGCAGGTGTTGATGCAGACGGATGCGGTGTGGTTGGCAATAGCCTCGTCGCAGATGACCTGGATCTGGGGCCAGGTGGCCTCGGGCTTCAGCAGGGTATGATCGACATGGGAGAGGATCTCTTCACGGGTCATATTATTTTCCTCCATCAATTCTTGCTGGCACGGCGGACCTTTGCCATGCCCACAGCGCTCAGGGCAATTGCCGTTACGGATGCGGTGGCACCAATGATGCCCAGAACAAGACCGGAAACCAGGAATGCAAAACCTTTCAGACCACGTTTCATAATACCGTACCTCCTAAGATGATTTGATTTGAAAACCTTCCCCGGCACAGCCAGGGAGGTCTTGTTTACTTTTTCTTAAAGATGATCAGCTTGCTGAACACATAGTTCAGCACCACGACCACCACGTTGGAGAACACCTTGACGCACAGACCCCACAGCTCCTGCGCATCGTAGAGGGTAGTGACAAAGATGGCCGTGGGGCCATCTGCACCGCCGATGATGGCAATGGCAGCAGATCCATCCGCCGCCGAAGCCACACTCGAAGCCTGAACGGCGTGCACCACCGTATCCGGGCCAAACCAGCGGGCCACCACGCTCAGCACCCCCTGCATCAGCTCGTCCATCAGCGCTGCGCCCTGGGCCGCCAGCAGATTGCCCAGCACCAGCATAATTGCAGTGTCCAGCAGCATTGTACCCAGACGGCAGGTGACAAATGCACCAAACTCCTTTGCCATCGCTCTGCCTCTGGTCTTGCTGTTGAACACAAAGGCCCGGTTGGTGGCGTAGGCAAACAGGATGCAGAGGATGTTGTCCAGCACATTACCCCAGCTGTTGGCGGCGGTGTAGCCGAACAGCCTGTTGAACAGGGCGTACAGCAGGATATTCAGCAGGGTGGTCAGCACGCCAAAGATCAGGTAGGACAGGACCTCATAATGCTTTTTGATCCATTTGAACATAAAAATATCTTTCCTGTCAGCATCCTCACCCTCTCCGTCATTGCGGAAGCGAGACTGAGAGGGCAATCCGCTTAACAAAAACAGCCCCGCCGCCGTTACCCGGCAACGGGGCTGTAGTCGCATTGTGTCTGAAACTCAGCGAACCACGGACTGATTACTCAGCGTCGTCGTTCAGCAGAGCCTTCATGGACAGGCTGATGCGCTTCTTGTCGAAGTCAACATCCAGCAGCTTCACATCGACCATATCGCCGACCTTCAGTGCGTCGGAGACCTTCTCAACGCGATCATTGCTGATCTCGCTGATGTGGACCAGACCGTCAACACCCGGCAGGATGCGGACGAATGCACCGAACTTGGTCAGGGACACGACCGGAGCATGGAAGGTGCTGCCGATGGGGTAGTTGTTCTTCAGCTGCTCCCAGGGGTTGTCCTCAGCCTTCTTGTAGCCCAGAGAGACCTTGTGGTTCTCGGTGTCGATGTCCTTCACATACACTTCGATGGTGTCACCAACGGAGACAACCTCGGAGGGATGCTTGATGCGGTTCCAGCTCAGCTCGCTGATGTGGCACAGGCCGTCCACACCGCCGATATCGACGAATGCACCGTAAGAGGTCAGGCTCTTGACAACGCCGGTGTAGGTCTTGCCCACCTCGACATTTGCCCAGAACTCCTCACGCTTTGCCTTGTTCTGCTCAGCGGTGACCTTGTTGATGCTGCCGACGATCTTGCGGCCGGAGCACTCGGTAACGACCAGCTGGACATGCTGGCCAACCAGAGCAGTGTAGTCCTCGTCACGGCGCATCGTGGCCTGAGAACGGGGAACGAACACCTTAACACCCTTGACGTTGACGACAACGCCGCCCTTGTTGAACTCGGTGACATCGCCCTCGACGACCTCGCCGGATTCAGCAGCCTTGGCGATCTCTTCCATGCCCTTGCGAGATGCGAGCTTCTTGCGGGAGAGCTGGATAACGCCGTCCTGGTCCATAACCTTCTCGACGATGAGGTCCAGCTCATCGCCAACCTTCACCAGGTCTTCGACCTTGGCGGAGGAATCATCGGTCAGCTCGCTCAGCTTGACAAAGCCGGTCTGCTTGGCTCCGATATCCACCTGGATCTCGTTGGCAGAGATGCTGGTCACGATTCCTTTCACAATACTGCCTGCATGAACACGCTTCTCCTCGGATGCGTTCAGCATCTCCTCGAAGCTCATGCTGTCATTGATTTCTGCGCTCATACTGTTAAGTACCTCCTCAATAATAGACGATGGCGTTGAAGCCCCTGCTGTTACGCCCGCCGTTTTTACATCTGCAAACCATTCCGGCCGAAGTTCGCTCGCTGTCTCGACCGTCACGGCTTTCGTATGCTTTGCGGCGACCTGTACCAGCTTTTGGGTATTGGAAGAATGATGACCGCCAATGACAACAATGATGTCGCATTGTTGGCTGAGGTCTTCCGCTTCCTGTTGCCTCGCCCACGTCGCATTACATATTGTATCAAAAATTCGGGCGTTTGTATAGGCTTTTTTGAGAAACTCCGAACTTTCTTGCCATTTTGTTACCTGAAATGTGGTCTGTGCAACCGCAAAAATGGGCTTTTGGGGGTCAGAAGGGCCTTTCCAGGCCTTCAGCTCGTCCAGATCGCTGAACACAAATACCTCTCCCCGGGTATGGCCCACGATGCCCTGCACTTCGGGGTGGGCAGCATCACCGGCCACCAGAAGCACCGCGCCCTCGGCCTCGGCCCGGGCGGCAATGCTCTGGATCTTCTTCACAAAGGGGCAGGTGGCATCGTGGTAAACAAGGCCGCGCTGCTCCAAAGTATCATAGATGGTGCGGGGCACGCCGTGGCTGCGGATGATGACCTCGTACCCGGTGGGGATATCGTCCACGGTATCGGCCACCAGCGCACCGCGCCTTTCCATATCGGCCACCGCCTGCGGGTTATGGATCAGCGGGCCCAGCGTTGCCACCTTATGGCCCTCGTTCAGCAGATTGTAGGTCAGCTCCACCGCACGATTCACGCCAAAGCAGAAGCCGGCGGTTTTGGCAAGACGAATTTCCATAGCGTTTCTCCTTCTCTAAACCTCTCAGCCTCGCATTCGCTCGGCAGCTCCCCTACCAGGGGAGGTGTCACCAAAGGTGACGGAGAGGTTCTCAATTCAGCTGTTCCCAGGCATCCAGCAGTGCCTGCTTATTGGCCCGGAGCACCTTCATATCTCGGCGGCTCTCCATGGCGAACTGGGCGGCGGGCATCGGCTCGCCGTAGATGACGTTCACCCGGCAGAACAGCCGCATCTTCCCGTCCGGCGTATCGTAGCGGATGCGCACCGGCACTACATCCACCCCAGCCTGCGCCGCAATGACAAACAGGCCGCTCTTGGGCGGCAGGAGCCTGCCCTCTTTTTCGCGGGTGCCCTCCGGGAAGATGAGCAAAGTCTCCCCCGCCCGGCAGGCCTCCACGGTCCGGTCAATGATCTCCAGCTCATCCTTAGTGCCGCGCACGCAGAGCGCGCCGCAGCAGCGGAAGAACCAGGTGAGCAGGGCATTGATCTCAAACAGCTCCTTTTTGGCAAAAACGAGCATCCGCCTGCCCCAGAACCGGCTGATGACGATGAACACCGGGTCAATGGCTGAAACGTGGTTGGGGGCAATGATGCAGCCTTTGGTCTGCACCTTGCGCAGGTTCTCGCGGCCAACGGTATGGACCCGGAAGCCGATGTGGAACACCAGCCAGGCCAGCGGCAGCAGTATGTAATATAGTACCATTTAATTAACCTTTTCTGCAATAATCTTTTTCATCGCCGCAAGACTCTGCTCAAAGTTGAGGTCAGAGGTATCCAGCAGTACTGCATCCTCGGCCTGCTTCAGGGGGGCGGCGGCACGGTGGGTGTCCTGATAGTCCCGCTGCTTCACATCAGCCAGCACATCCTCAAAGGCGACCTCCATCCCCTTCTGCTGGTATTCCAGCCAGCGCCGTTTGGCCCGGGCTTCAGGAGCAGCGGTCAGGAAGATCTTGACCGTGGCATCCGGCAGCACCACAGTGCCGATATCCCGGCCATCCATCAGGACGTTCTGGGTCTTGGTCATGCCGCGCTGCAGATCCAGCAGGAAGGCGCGGACTTCCGGGTTGGCACCCACGGCAGAGGCGGCCATGCCGGCCTCCTCCGTGCGGATGGCGGTGCTCACGTCCTCGCCGTTCAGATAGATATGCTGCTCCCCGTCAATGCAGTCCACCCGCAGGCCGATCTCCGGCAGCAGAGTGTTGACCGCCGCATTGTCCTTCGGGTCCACGCCCTTGCGCAGGGCATACAGGCCGATGGTGCGGAACATGGCGCCGGTATCCACATAGATGTAGCCCATCTCTGCGGCCAGCCGCCGCGCCAGGGTGGATTTTCCTGCCCCCGCAGGACCGTCGATTGCAACTGAAACCATTTGATACGCTCCTTTTATAATATAAGCTTTTCTTTCATCGGCCAGTATAAACTTTACGTAATGCCAAGGGCTCCCCTACTAGGGCAACAGCAACAACCGCCGCCAGTGGCGGATTGAGGGCGTTGCTGTTGGGGCCGCGGCCAGCAAGATGCGAGTGCCATATCTGGCACGATGCAGATGCTGGGTGCCGCAACCCGATAGCTGGCGAGCGTCAGCGAGACTGAGAGGTTTAGTCCAGATTCCTCGCAAAGCTCTGCGCCGTACAGAAAGCGATCTGCAGGTTGTAGCCGCCGGTATAGGCATCCACATCCAGCACCTCACCTGCAAAGTAAAGGCCCAGCGCCTTCTTGCTCTGCATGGTCCTGGGGTCCACCTCCCGCACGGACACGCCGCCGGAAGTGATGACCGCATGGGCCAGGTCGCCCCGGGCATCGATGGGCACGTTCCAGTGCTTCATCAGGCGCACCAGCTCCCGCTTCTGCTCCCGGGTGATCTGGTTGGCCTTTGTGGCAGGGTCAATGCCCCAGCGCGCCACCATGACCGGCTGCATACTGGCAGGCAGCAGCTTGACCAGCGCCCCCTGGGCGGCATGGTTGGCCAGCAGGGCAAAATCCCGGGTGATGCGGTCATAGAGCTGCTCCTCGCTCAGGGCGGGCTTCAGGTCGATCTCGGCGTGGTACTTGTGCTTTTTCATGTCGCCCAGATGGCTGGACGCGCTCAGGGTCAGCGGGCCGCTGATGCCAAAGTGGGTGAACAGCATCTCGCCCTGCTCCTCAAAGATGTCCTTGCCGTCCTCAAAAAGGGTCAGAGTCACATTTTTCAGGGCAAGCCCCATCATCTTTTTGCAGTCCGGGTCATGGCTGACCAGACTGACCAGACTGGGCACCGGCTCCACAAGGGTGTGCCCGGCCTGCTGGGCCAACCGGTAGCCGTCACCGGTGGAGCCGGTGGTGGGGTAGCTCACACCGCCGGTGGCCACCAGCACGGCATCGGCCCGGTATTCTTTCCCGGAAGTCCCCCGCACACCGACACACCGCAGGGCAGGCCCGGCTTTTTTCTTTTTGGGATGGCGCGGATTTTCCGGCACGGTAGGGGCGGCTTCCGGCTCCGGGGGCAGCTCTTCCAGAAGCAGCTTTTTTGCCCCGTCATAGACGATCTCCGCGTCCTGTGCGTAGCGGAGCAGTGCCTGCCGGATCTCTTCGGCTTTGTCGGACACCGGGAACACCCGGCGGCCGCGCTCCACCTTCAGCTCCACGCCCAGGCTCTCGAACAGCTCCATGGTCCTGGCGGGCGGGAACGCCCCCAGCGAGGAGAACAGAAAGCGCGGATTGGTGCGGACATGGTGCAGAAACTCCTCCGCAGTGCAGTCGTTGGTCACATTGCAGCGCCCCTTGCCCGTGACCAGGATCTTCTGACCGGGCTTGTCGGTATGCTCCAGCACCGTTACCTGATGCCCCTGCCGCACAGCGGCCCCCGCCGCCATCAGCCCGGCCGCACCGGCCCCCACGATCAACACCTTTGCCATTCTGGTTCCTCCCGCAATTCACTGCCTGTCGAAATTTGTTCTAGTTTATCATACCAGAATCGGCCCGCAATTGCAATCTGCATTCCTTTGGAAAGGCACAGAAAAGCGGCAGACGGTCGTGTCTGCCGCTTGGGGTCACTGCATCAGTTTTGCGGGGTCAAGATAACTGTCGTCCTGCTTCACTTCCAGATGGATATGGCTTTCCTCGGCGCATTCACAGCTGACGCTGCCCACTTTGCCCAATGTCTGCCCGGCACTGACCGTCTCGCCCTCTTTCACAGCCGGGCTGGCCACGCCGCAGAGCCGCCAGACACGGCCCGCGCTGTCCTTGATCGCCACAGTGGGGCCCCAGCTGCCATCGGAACCAGCCAGCACCACCGTGCCCGCCGTGGGGCTCTGGACGGCAGCATCCTTTGCGCAGGCATAGTCGATGCCGTTGTGGGTACGCCAGTCGCCCAGGGTCTTGTTGTAGACCAGCTCATCGCCGCTGTATCCATTGAGCACCCTGCCAGAGATCGGCTGCGTGGAAGCAGGCGCTGCCGAACTGCTGGCAGGCGAGGATGCACCTTGCAGCGCGGATGGTTCGCGCACCGAGCCAGAGCCAGCCTGCGGCACAGAGGAGGCCGAAGACGCACTCCGCGATGCCGAGGAGGCCCCCTTGGGCACATTGCTTACACTGTTTGCGGCGGGTTCGGTCGGCCATTCCCATGTTGTTTCGTCCTCCTGTGGCGTGGTGGTGGAAAGCCCCTCATCGATGCCGGGGGCCGTGGATGTGCTGTCCGGTGTCTTCAGGCCCGAAAGGTTCTTGTCCAGCTCGTCGCGCACGGTGCGCACCGCCCAGACCCCCGCCGCCGCTGCCGCCACCAGACAGGCCAGCAGTGCCAGCGCAAACCCTTTGTCCCGCAGAAATTTCCTGATCTGTTCCATGTTCGTTACTCCAATCCGTCATGGTTTCGGTTGATTTTCTGATTGCAGTATGCGATTCCGGAACCGGGTTTATACACATTTTATAAAAAGAAAACCCTCTCCGTCAAAGCCTGAGGCCTTGACGGAGAGGGCTGAAATACACAGATCAGCTGCGGCGGCGGTTGTTGCCCATCAGGCGGACAACATACAGGAAGATGTTGATGAAGTCCAGATACAGGGTCAGCGCGCCATAGATGGAAGCCTTTTCGGCCATCTCAGCATCAGCGGAGTAGTAGCTGTACATCTGCTGCAGCTTCTGGGTATCGTAAGCGGTCAGCAGCATGAACACCACCAGACCGATGCCGCAGTAGAGCACCGAGCCGCCAAAGCCGAAGCCGAACAGCATCCCCACAAAGCCGGTGATGATCATGGCAACCAGGGCCATCATCAGGCGGGGCCCCAGCCGGTCAGGTCCTTATGGGTGGTGGTGCCGTAAACAGCCATCAGCCCAAAGTAGAGGGACGTTGCCAGCAGTGCCATGATCAGGGTGCTTGCCGAGAAAACGAGGAAATAGTAGCTCAGCACCATGCCGTTGAGCAGTGCATAACCGAAAAAGGTCGCGCGGGCAGCTCCCACCGACATGGTCTGCACCCGGGAGCTCAGCACGAATACCAGCGCCAGCTCCGCAATGGTCAGCACAAGATAGAGCGAATCGACCAGATAGATGAGCGAGGTCGTCGCAGTGAGATAGGCCATGGCGAAGGTGATGAGCAGGCCGCAGGCCATCCAGCGGTAGGTGCGGGTCATATAGTCCGATGCGCTCATCGTGGGCTCCGCATAGCCGCGGTCATAATTTCTGTAATCCATTGTGGAACTCCTCCAGTCTTTTTGCCGGGGCGGGCATTCCGCCTTGCTCCGGTCTACGTTTTATAGTATACTGCATAGAAATGAACGTTTCGTGAAAAAGGCTGTGATATTGTATGTCTCTTGGACTTTATCTGCATATTCCCTACTGCTTTTCCAAATGCCGGTACTGTGATTTCTATTCGGCCCCCGGCCAGCGCGGCGTGCCCACCCAGTATGTGGATGCCCTTCTGCGGGAGCTTGCCCGGTTTGCGCCGGATGCTCCTCTTCACCCGGACACGATCTATTTTGGCGGCGGCACCCCCAGCCTGCTCTCCCCTGCCGATGCCGCCCGGCTCATTGCGGCGGCAGCTCCGGCACCCGGGGCAGAGATCACGCTGGAGGCCAACCCCGAGACCGTGACCGAGCAGACCCTGTGCGGTTTCCGGGAAGCCGGGGTGAACCGCATCTCCTTCGGGGTACAGTCGGCCCGGGACAGCCAGCTGAAAACGCTGGGCCGCCCCCACACCGCCCGGCAGGCCCGGTCAGCTTTTGCGGCGGCACGGCGGGCAGGCTTTACCAACATCAGCGGCGACATCATGCTGGCCCTGCCCCATTATACGCAGGCCGAGTTTGACGAGACACTGGAGCTCATTGCGGAGGGCGGGGCAACGCACATCTCCGCTTACCTCTTAAAGATCGAACCGGATTCCGCCTTTGGCAGACACCCGCCCGAGGGCCTGCCCTCCCCCGACGAAGCGGCAGACTTTTACCTCTACGCCGTGGAGCACCTGGAGCACCACGGATACCGGCAGTATGAGATCTCGAACTTTGCAAAGCCCGGCTATGAGGGCAGGCACAACCTCATCTACTGGGACTGTGGGGATTACCTCGGCCTTGGCCCGGCGGCGCACTCCTGCATGGGCGGCAGACGATTCTATTATCCCGCCGACACCGAGGCCTTCCTGAACGACAAAGCAGCCCCCGTTATGGACGGAGGCTGCGGCGCAGAGGACTATCTCATTTTACAGCTGCGGCTGCGCAAGGGGCTGGATCTTGCCGCCTATAAGGCCCGCTACGGGAAGGAGTTTTCCACCGCCCAGCTCGCCTTTGTGAAGAACTGTGTGAAATCCGGCTATGCCACCTTCGATGGCAGCACTCTTGCCCTCACCCCCGCCGGGCTCATTGTGCAGAACAGCATTCTGGCGGAGCTGCTGTGACTTTTGCTTGACAATTTACGTTAAAACGTATATACTGAAATTACAAAAGGTGCTGCCCTCCAAACGGCTAGCTCCTTACGTTACTCGTATCAAAAAAGATTGACCGATTTGCTTGGGGAAGCATAGATGGCGGTCAGTCTTTTTTGTTTTTATATCTTTTGTCGTCATGGCTGATTTTCCATGTGATGTCAAAAACACCATATGCTACGCTGGAAACAAATGTCAACAGCAGCAGCACTTCTGACAAAGTCATGCGCATTCCTCCTTTCGCCGAAGCGTCGGGATTGTGCGCCCAAAAAAGCCGCCCTCCCGATGCCTGTTTACCAGTAAGTAAAACCTTTGCGGTTCGGTAAGGAGCGTTCAGCCGCCTACGTTTAAGGCAACACCTGATGACAGCTTAAAAGCTGTATTTTTAGGATATCATATTTTCTGACAAAATACAATCGCTTACGTCAGGTCAATGACCCTCCACCCCAGCTCCCGGATGGCTTCCCGGTCATGGGTGGCCAACAGAACAGCCCGTTCGCCGCGGCGCTCTTTCAGGAGCGCTGCGGCTTTTTTCATGGTCTCCGGGTCCATGCCGGTGAAGGGTTCGTCCAGCAGCAGGGTATCGCACCCGGCCCAGAGAGCGCGGAGCAGGGCCGCACGGCGCTTCTGCCCGCCGGAAAGCTTCCGGGCAGGCAGAGCAAGCGCCTGCTCATCATATCCAAATCGTTGAAAATCCGACACGATTTGCGTTTTGTATTGTGTTTTTTCCTCCGGAAGCACCAGTTCCACGTTCTGCACGGCGGTCAGCTGCGGGCAGAGCCGATCCTCCTGAAAGACAGCGCCGACCCGGCCCACGCCCTGTACCGTGCCGGAATCCGGCGCTTCCAGCCCCATCAGGATGCGGAGCAGGGTGGTCTTGCCCCAGCCGCTGGGTGCCCAGAGAACGGCAGGCTCCGCAAGGGTCAGATCCAGATCCTCAAAGAGCGTTTTTTCTCCAAAGCGTTTTGTCAATCCGCAAATTTCCAGTTTGTTAATCATTTTCTGCCACATCCTCTCCCAACACGCGGGCCACCGCCTTGTCCAGCAGGGCCAGGAACAGCTTCTCAAAGCCTGCGCTCAGCAGGATGATGACGAACGTCCAGGCGAACAGCTCCCCGGTGGAGAGTGTGATCTTTGCCCGGTAGAGGGCATCTCCGATGCTGCCATCGGGCAGGCCGATGACCTCGGCGGCCACACCGCTCTTCCAGCAGATGCCCAGCGCCACGCTGCACCCCTGCCGGAAGGCCGGCAGAATGGCGGGCAGCCAGATGGCTTTGACCCGCCGGACCAGCGGCAGGTGGAACACCTGTGCCATTTCCAGCAGCTGCGCATCCGCGCTCTCGATGCCGGTGCGCACGGCACTGTACAGCACGGGCAGGACCATCAGAAAGCTGACGAGGATGGAGAGCGACCGCCCGCTGACCCACACCAGCGCCAGAATGATGAAGCTGGCCACCGGCGTGGCCTTGACCAGCTGGATGACCGGGGCCAGCAGCGTGTCCACCCAGGCCCAGCGCTCGGCGGCAGCCGCCAGCAGAACGCTGACCACCACGCCCAGCGCAAACCCCAGCAGGATATGCCCGGCGCTGAACCCCACCCGCTGCCAGAAATCGGCCTGCGGCAGCAGCTCCATCAGGGTGCCCACTGCCCGGATGGGCGACACCAGAAAAACCTCCTGCCCGATGGCCATGGCCGCCGCCTGCCAGACGGCCAGCCAGAACACCGCCGCCGCCAGCAGCCCTGCGCGGCGCTTTTTGTCTGTTTCATTTCACCTGCTCCGTTCTCACTCAAAAAGAGCCGTGCGGCTGCACGGCTCTCCTTTTTATCGGTTTACTGAAAACTGCGCTGGACGCTTCGCCAGAACACCTGACCGGGCGTGGCCTTGGTGTAGTAGAAGTTTGCATCCGGAAGCTTGCCGCCCACTGCAGCGGGGGAAGCATCATACAGCACCTTGAGGTAGGCGTTGACATCGGCCTTCATCTCGTCCCCCACACGGTAAACGATGTTGCACTGGGGCAGCGCCTTCTGGGCAATGACCTTTTTAGCCACCACGCCGGTCTCCTCGCAGAGAGCCGCCGTACCGGCAATATCTGTCTGGGCGGCCTTGATGCTCTTCTCGTAATCCCGCAGGAAATTTGCCACGATGTCCGGGTTCTCTTTGGCGTACTCCGTGCGGACAACGGTGACACCCGTGATGAGCTGGGTGTCACAGACCTTGTTCCACTCCTTGGTCAGGTCCAGCACCACCCGCAGGCTGCTGTCCTTCAGCTGGGCGGCGGTCACATAGGGCTGGGGCAGAACGGCAATGGCATCCTTTTTGGAGGCAGCCATCTGGGCGGTCACCTCAGATGCCTCGCTGTAATACTCGATCTTCACATCCTTGTCGGGGTCCAGGCCATTCTTGGTGAGCAGGTAGCGCAGAACATACTCCGGCGTGGTGCCCTTGCCGGTGGACAGGATGGTGCGGCCCTTCAGGTCGGCAAAGCTGTGGATGCTGTCACCCTTTTCCACCACATACAGCACGCCCAGCGTGTTCACGGCCATCACCTGGATGCCGCCATTGGTCTTCTGGTAAAGGGTCGCGGCCAGGTTGGCGGGGATGGCGGCCATATCCAGTTCACCCTTGATGAGCTTGGGCACGATCTCGTCCGCTGCACCGTAGAGCTGCAGGTCGTAGTGCTGGCTGGCCTTGCCGCTGCGCTCCATATCCAGCAGGTTGACCAGACCCATGGTGGTGGGGCCCTTCAGGCCCGCAATGCGCACGCCGCTTTTTGTTTTGGCGGCAAAAGCCCCGCAGGCCAGCAGGCTGATCATCAGCGCAGCCGACAGCAGCAGGGAGGTCAGTTTTTTCATCATGGTTCAGATTCCTTCCTCTCTTTGTTGTTCCAACCAGAAACAAAATTTGTAAATTTTGAAAAATCATTTGCTTTACGCGCTCAAGTTTACTATAATGGAGCTAAAAATACCGTTGCCCACGCAACGGAATTGCAGAAGGGCGGTGAGGGCCCGGGGAAAACCTCACGGAACTGACATGGAAAACTATCTGCCGCTGTTACAATCCACCTCTCTTTTTGCCGGGATCTCTGCTGGGGAACTGCGCCCCCTGCTCAGTGAGCTTGGGGCCTGCATCCGCAGTTATGGCCGGGGCGAGGCGCTGGTGCAGGCCGGGGCCCCCAGCCGCCGGGTCGGCGTTGTGCTGACCGGAAGCATCGAGGCCTACCGCCCGGCACCGGGCGGGGCACGGATCCCCATCACCCACATGGGGCCGGGGGCGTGTTTGGCGACGTGCTGGGCGGTTCCAGCCTGGACAGCCCGGTCACGGTGGTGGCATCCGCCCCCTGCGAGGTCCTGCTCTTCCCCTACGAGAAGCTGCTCCAGCCGGACGGCTCCGCTGCCCGCCAGCGCCTGCTGCAGAATCTGGTGCGGACCATCAGCGATAAATATTTCCTGCTCTCCCGCCGGGTGGACCTGCTGGTGATGAAGACCCTGCGGGCCAAGGTCTGCGCCTACCTGCTCAGCGAGGCCGAGCAGCAGGGCAGCATGACCTTTACTATCCCCTTCTCCCGCATCCAGCTGGCCGATTACCTCAACTGCGACCGCAGCGCCCTTTCCCGGGAGTTGAGCCTGATGCAGCGGGACGGCCTGCTGGACACCTACCGTTCCAGCTTCAAGCTGCTGGAGCCGGAAGCTCTGCGGCAGATGATTCTATAAAAGGAAAGTGATCTGTAACTATGTCTAAACCAATTCTCTGGATCGTAATTCCCTGCTACAACGAGGAGCAGGTGCTGCCCATTACAGCGCCGATGTTCCTGCAAAAGATCACCAGCCTCACCGAAAAAGGCATGATCAGCGACAAGAGCCGGGTGTTGTTCGTCAACGATGGCTCCCGCGATAAGACCTGGGAGCTCATTTGCGGCTTTGCAAAGCAGGACACGCATTTCATCGGCATTTCCCAGAGCCGGAACCGGGGCCATCAGAACGCCGTGCTGGCGGGCCTGATGGAGGCCCGCGCCAACAACTGCGACATCACCATCTCCATTGACTGCGATGGTCAGGATGACATCAACGCCATGGACGAGATGGTGCAGAAATATCTGGACGGTGCCGAGGTGGTTTACGGCGTGCGCAGCCGCCGGGACACCGATACCTTCTTCAAGCGGTTCACTGCCGAGGGCTTCTACCACCTGATGAATGCCCTTGGTGCGGATATCGTGTTCAACCACGCCGACTACCGGCTCATCAGCGCCCGTGTGCTGGACAGCTTTGCCGACTACAAGGAGGTCAACATCTTCCTGCGCGGCATGGTGCCGCTGGTGGGCTTCCAGAGCGAGCAGGTGTTCTACGAGCGGCACGAGCGGCTGGCCGGTGAGAGCCACTATCCTCTGCGCAAAATGCTGGCGCTGGCCTTTGATGGCATCACCAGCCTTTCCAACAAGCCCATCCGGCTCATCACCGGGGCAGGCATCGTGGTCAGCCTCATCAGCTTCATCGGCGTGATCTGGGCCATCGTGCAGGCGGCCATGGGCAGCGTGGTGGCCGGCTGGGCCTCCACCATCTGCATCGTCTGCTTTGTGGGCGGCGTGCAGCTGGTCTGCCTGGGTGTCATCGGCGAATACATCGGCAAGATCTATATGGAAACAAAGGCCCGCCCGCGCTACATCATCTCGGAGCGCACCTGGGCCCCCTATGAAAGGAAGTATCACGGATGAGCAAACAGAGCTGGCGGGGCAGCACCCTGCTGAACCCGGAACCGCCGGTGCTGGTCTCCTGCGGAGGGCTGGAGCAGCCCAACCTCATCACCATCGGCTGGACAGGCACCATCTGCACCCAGCCCAGCATGGTATCCATCAGCGTCCGCCCCGAACGGTACAGCCACCACCTCATCAAGGAGAGCGGACAGTTTGCCATCAACCTGCCCACCGAGCAGCTGGTGCGTGCGGTGGACTGGTGCGGCGTGAAGAGCGGCCGCGACAACGACAAGTTTGCCGCCTGTAAGCTCCACGCCGCCCCGGGCAGCGTTCTGACCGACTGCCCCATCCTGGAGGAGAGCCCGGTCAATCTGGAATGCAGGGTCACGCAGGTCATCCCGCTGGGCAGCCATGACCTGTTCCTGGCCGAAGTCGTGGCCTGCGATGTGGATGAGAGCCTGCTGGATGAAAACGGCAAGCTCTGCCTGGACAAGGCAAAGCTGATCGTGTACAGCCACGGCGAATACCTGAGCCTGGGCAAAACGCTGGGCACCTTCGGGTACAGCGTGCGGAAAAAGAAACCCGGAAAGCGGAAAAAATGATCTGACCTGCAAAAGGCGGGGCATCAGTGCAGTAATCTGATGCCCCGCCTTTTTCTGTTTTGTTCCCTTCCCCCAACAACAAAGAGCCCCGCCGGCAGAGGGAATTGCCAGCAGGGCTCCGGTAATGTCAATATGAACTTAACTTGGCTCTCCTATCAGGAGAGCTGTCGAGCGGATACGAGACGGAGTGGTTCAGTCCTCCGCACCCTCATCCAGGTTGCCCAGCTTCTTGGCCTGCTCCACCACAGCGGGCACCAGCATCTCGGGCAGGATCTCGTAGCGGGCAAACTCGGTGGTGAACCAGCCGCGGCCCTGGGTGATCTGCCGGATAAAGGTGGTGAAGTTGCTCAGCTCAGCCAGCGGGACCTCGGCAATGACGGTCTGCATGCCATCCTCATCGGGTTCCATGCCCAGCACGCGGCCGCGGCGCTTGGTCACATCGCCCATGATATCGCCGGTGTTGTCGTTGGGGACATGGGCCTTCAGGGTATGGATGGGCTCCAGAATGACGGGGCCTGCCTCGGGCATTGCAGCCTTATAGGCCAGCTTTGCAGCCATGATAAAGGCCATCTCGGAGCTGTCCACAGGGTGGTAGCTGCCATCCAGCAGGGTAGCCTTCAGGCCGACCACAGGATAACCGGCCAGCACGCCCTTTTCGGCTGCAAGGCGGACACCCTTTTCTACAGCCGGGAAGAAGTTCTTGGGCACGCTGCCGCCGAACACCTTTTCCTCAAACACCACCTGCTCGCTGTCACAGGGCTCGAAGTTGATGACGACATCGCCGAACTGGCCGTGGCCGCCGGTCTGCTTCTTATGGCGGCCCTGCTTCTGGCAGGCCTTGCGGATGGACTCACGGTAGGCAATGCGGGGAGCTTCCAGACCGATCTCCACGCCGAACTTATTCTTCAGTTTGGCCTTGACCACATCCAGATGCTGCTCACCCAGGCCACCAATGATCTGCTGGTGGGTCTCGGCGTTATTGATGTAGCTCAGGGTCGGATCCTCTTCCATCAGGCGGGCCAGCGCGCTGGAGATCTTGCCCTCATCGCCCTTTTTGGCCACGGTAACTGCCATGAACAGGCTGGGCAGCGGGAAGGTAGCGGCAGGCAGCTTGACCACGCGGGAAGCATCGCACAGAGTATCGCCAGTCTTTGCGCTGACCAGCTTTGCCACAGCGCCGATATCACCGGCACCGATGCCGTCGGTCTCGGTCTGCTTCTTGCCGATGACGGTCAGGGGCTTGCTGATCTTCTCGGTCTCGCCGGTGCGGGCGTTGACCAGAGCAGCGCCGCCAGTCACCTTGCCGCTGATCACGCGCAGGTAGCTCAGCTTGCCCACGAACGGGTCAGCCACAGTCTTAAAGACATAGGCTGCGGTGGGCTCGTTCTCATCACAATGCAGCTCCACAGGCTCGCCGCTGGCATTCTCGGCCAGGATGGCGGCATCGTGCTGCGGGCTGGGCAGGAGCTTGTGCATATTGAACAGCAGCATATCCAATGCCTGCTGGTTGACGGCGCTGCCGCAGAACACGGGGGTGATCAGGCCGTCCTTAACGCCCTTGCGCATTCCCTCAACGATCTCCTCGGTCGTAAAGGGCTCGCCGCCGAAGAACTTTTCCATCAGCTCATCGTCGGTCTCGGCAATGGCCTCGCTCATGGCCTCGATCAGGCCCTGGAAGCGGTGGCCGATATCGGGCAGCTCCACCTGGATCTGCTTGCCGCTCTCATACTTGAAGGCCTTCTGGCTGAACAGGTTGATGTAGACAGGGGTGCCGTCGTCCAGTTTGGCGGGCACAACACAGGGGCAGACGGTGGAGCCGAACTTGATCTTCATCTCCTCCAGGATCTTGAAGTAGTTGGCATTTTCCAGGTCGCACTTGGAGATGAACACCATGGTGGCCTTGCCGTTCTTGCGGGCCAGCTGGAAGGCTTTCTCCGCGCCCACGGTCACGCCGCTGCGGCCGGAAACACACACCAGCACGCTCTCGGCAGCGCGGATGCCCTCATACTCACCTGCCTCAAAGTCGAACAGGCCCGGCGCATCGATCAGGTTGTACTTGATGCCTTCGTACTCCACCGGCACCACGGATGCCGACAGACTTGCCTTCCGCTTTGCTTCCTCAGGGTCAAAGTCCGAAATCGTGGTGCCGTCCTCAACACGGCCCATACGCTCTGCTGCGCCCGAAAAATAGACCAGTGCCTCAGTCAGCGTCGTTTTGCCGCTGCCGGCATGGCCTGCAATCAAGATATTACGGATGTTGTTGCTTGCGTATTTCATATCGGTTTTTCCCTCATTTCCGCCGCACGGAGCAGTCTCTCCGTTTTTGTGGCATATTTTACAAAGATAATACCACACTCCAAATGATTTTCAAATAGATTGTCCGAAATTTTCTTTCACCTGCCCGCCAAACTTCCCAGGGTTCTTTTGTGCATTTTGACCGGATGCGCGCAAAATCGATTGCAGGACGTGGGTTGGCATGGTACAATAGACCCAATGAAAGATAGAGGGAGGCACTTTTCCATGAAACGCACCGATTACATCAACTGGGATGAATACTTTATGGGCATCGCCCTGCTCACCGCCATGCGCTCCAAGGACCCCAGCAGCCAGGTGGGAGCCTGTATTGTCAGCCCGGAGAACAAGATCCTCTCCCTGGGCTACAACGGAATGCCCATTGGATGCGATGACGATGCCATGCCGTGGGAGCGCGAGGGCGACCCGCTGGACACGAAATATATGTACGTCTGCCATGCGGAGCTCAACGCCATCCTGAACAGCGCCCACAACAACCTGAAGGGTGCCCGGGTGTATGTGACCCTGTTCCCCTGCAACGAGTGCGCCAAGGCCATCATCCAGTCCGGCATTGCCGAGGTGGTGTACTACGGCGACAAGTACCACGACAGCGATTCCAGCATTGCGGCGCGGTTCATGTTCGAGCACGCCGGTGTCCGGCTGA
>ENA-OQDT01000262-OQDT01000262.1-human-gut-metagenome-genome-assembly--contig:-NODE-262-length-34955-cov-3.472091_pt1 | contig 34955 bp, 36 predicted proteins | sample MGYA00242786_ERZ504617 | MGnify/ENA primary metagenome ERZ504617 (study PRJEB26092, sample SAMD00036337) | human gut metagenome | host: Homo sapiens | study: EMG produced TPA metagenomics assembly of...
CGGTATGGGTATGATTAATCTCACCCCGTGGAGTGAACGCGATCAAACAGCAGCCGAACTTATAGAGATATACAAAGACCGCACCTCGCATATCAAAGATGCGGATATTCAGTTCTTCCTGCCTCCTACAGTTCCGGGATTCGGTAATGCCAGCGGCTTCGAACTTCGTTTACAAGATAAAACAGCAGGCAGCTTTGCAGAATTTGCCGATGTTGCCAATACATTAGTAGAAAAACTGAATGAAGATCCGCGCATTGTGGGAGCAACCTCAGGATTCAATCCTAATTTTCCACAATATCTGCTGAAAGTGGATATTGCTAAAGCAGCTAAATTAGGAGTAAATCTAAATGAATCCATGGAAACACTCCAATCCTATATCGGCAGTTTCTACTCATCCAACTTTATTCGTTTCGGACAAATGTATAAGGTGATGTTACAGGCTTCTCCAGAGTATCGTATGAATCCTGAAGATCTGTATAAGTTCTATGCCAAGAACAAGGACGGGAATATGGTACCCTACTCTAACTTTATGACGATGGACCGTATATTCGGTCCTAACCAGATTACACGCTACAATATGTTCACCTCGGCCTTGATTACAGGTGAGCCTGCCGAAGGAGTCAGTTCAGGAGAGGTTATCGAAGCAGTGGAACAAATTGCCAAAGAGACATTACCTCGCGGTTATGATATAGAATGGTCAGGAGTTACTCGTGAAGAGAAAGATTCGGGTGGACAAACCGTTCTCATTTTCGGTATCTGCCTGCTGTTTGTTTATTTGTTGCTGGCAGCACAATACGAGAGTCTGTTACTGCCTTTTCCCGTCATACTTTCATTGCCGGCAGGTATCTTCGGTTCTTATTTTTTCCTGCAACTGGCAGGCTTGGAAAATAATATTTATGCCCAGGTAGCCTTGGTAATGTTGATTGGTCTGCTAGGCAAAAATGCCATTCTTATTGTGGAAATGGCCAACCAGTACCGCAAACAGGGAATGAGCATCTTTGATGCTGCCGTTAGAGGTTCCGTAAGCCGTCTGCGCCCCATCCTGATGACATCCTTTGCATTTATATGCGGACTAATCCCGTTGGTAATGGCAAGCGGAGCCGGTGCTTTGGGCAACCGTTCCATCGGAACAGCTGCCGCCGGAGGTATGTTTATCGGTACATTCGTAGGAATCTTCCTTGTACCTGGACTTTACCTTATTTTCGAGAGTTGGTCTGCACATCTTAACCGTAATAAAGTCAGCTATGATGAAGAAGATGAAAAATAACAATATAAACAAAACAGGTTTAATAATAGGAGCTTTCTGTCTGATTATGGTAAGTTGCAAAGCCCCTTCCCTTACTCCGACAGAAAAGATAGAGTTACCCAAGTTCTATATGGATAGGGAAACGGACAGCACTACTATCTCTTCCATGTCATGGAAAACATTTTTTCCAGATACGTTATTGCAAAGTTATATAGCCGAAGCGTTAAATAACAATCATTCATTCCTTCAAACTATAGAACGGATATCCATTGCCCGTTCACAAGTTCGAGTAGGAAAAGGAGCGCTGCTGCCCGATCTTTCATTAGGCATTGATGGTGGAGTACAACGTTTTGGCGAGTACACTATGGACGGAGTTGGTAACAGCACCACCAACACTCCCGATTTAGAAAAAGACAAACATATTCCAGATCCCTACCGGAATTTCAACCTAGGACTCAATTTTCAATGGGAAGCTGACATATGGGGTAAGCTAACCGATAAAAAACGATCGACCGTATCCCGCTGGATGCAGTCTGTAGAAGCTATGCGTCTGGCACGCACCTTATTGATATCAGAAGTAGGTACACACTATTTTGAATTAATAGGACTGGATAAACAGCGATATGTGCTACGCGAAGCCATCCTAACAGCCAGAGATGCTTATAATTTAACCGATGAACTGATGAAAGAAGGTGAAGTAACCCGACTTTCTGTAGACCAATTCCGGTCACGACGCCTTAAATTGGAAGAAATGCTGCTTGCAAACGAACAGCAAATAAGTGAAAAGGAACGTGCCATCGCCACCTTATTAGGACGACTGCCTTTCAAGGTGAAACGAGTGTCATTTGAAACTGCATGTAGTTATGAGTTTCCCACAGATGCAGGAATCCCGTCACAACTTTTGCAATATCGCCCGGATATAAAGGCTGCCGAACTGGAGTTATTAGCTAGTAAATCCGACGTATCTGCAGCGCGAAAAGCTTTCTTCCCATCCATCGTGATTGGAGGAAACGGAGGTTTTAACGCATTTGATCTGGATAAATGGTTTACTGCTCCTGCATCCCTGGTTTACAATCTCGGTGCAGGTATAACAGCACCTATATTCAAACAAAATACTATACGTGCATTATGGAATGATGCGAAAAGCCAGCAACGCATCGCTTTGTTAGGATATCACGATACGGTATTAAAAGCCTATGAAGAAGTATTAAACCTCATTACTGCATCATCGCAAATGCACCAGCGCAAAAAGTTGAAAGAAGAAGAAAGCCGTATCCATCATCGATCTATTTATAATGCAAATGAAATGTTTAAAGTAGGATTCGCAGGCTATCTGGATGTACTGTCGGCCGATGAACGTTTCCTGGATTGTGAATTGGAACGTATCGCTCTGAATGTGGAATCTTGTAAACTGCATATCATGCTTTACCGTGCCTTAGGAGGTGGAAGCAATTAGTTAATATACTTATATTTTTTGATTTGTTTGGTTAGGAACCGCCCCCGGCAAGCGTGTCGTCAGGACGGTTCTTTTTTACTCTTATAATTCAAGAAATATCAGACCTCTTGAGCAAAGAAACAATCCACAACAATAATATAGCTCCCACAATAGAGGTAACAAGACTGCCAATAATACCAGTTGCTGCAATACCAAACAAACTGAATACCCAGCCGCCCAGGACACCACCAACAATACCAACCAATAAATTAATAAAGAGTCGAAACCTCCCCCTCTCATCAACTTACCGGCAACAAAACCAGCAATAATTCCGATAATAATGTACCAAATAAAATACATACGCTTTATTCTTTAGAGTTTATAGTTAATCATCTTACTGATAAAACAGCTATTCTGTATAAAAAGTTGCCTGAATAAATCTTTTTTTACTTCATTGATAAAATTATTCAGGATGCATTTTCCCTTTTTCCGGTCTTCTTTTTCCGGTTTCAGCATTTTCTTCCCCATCTGTTCTCCCTTCAATCTTTATTTTTGTTTCAAACTTAAAAGACAAAATATGAAGATAAACGTACATTCCATGCTATTATTAAGCCTTGCCGCACTACTTTCTTCCTGTGCTGCCGAAGGCAATGATAAAAACAAGACCTTATTGTAAAAACAACACAAGCTGTTCCAGTTTCACATCAGGGTGACAAAGAATTCTCTTTTATTGCCCGACCTTTTCGCACTTCCGAGTTATCTTTCCGAGTAGGCGGTCCCATCGACCGTTTCGATGTATACGCAGGTAACCGATACCAACAAGGCAGCATCATAGCCGAAATAGATCCGCGCGATTTCCGCATCCGTAAAGAACGTGCCGAAGCAATCTACCATCAGGCAAAAGCGGAATTCGAACGTATACAAAAGTTATACGGCAAAGGAAATGTTTCTGCAAGTACTTATGAAAAAGCAAAAGCAGACTATATCACTGCAAAAACAACTTTCAATACAGCTTCCTATGAACTGGAAGACACACGCCTTATCGCTCCATTCAATGGTTATGTGGGTGAAGTATATATAGAGAAATTTCAAGATGTGAAAGCAACCCAGCCCATCATTTCTTTTATTGATATAGACCAACTTAAACTGGAGATTTATGTCACTCAAGACATTGCCCGTGCAGCGCAAGCACTAGATACAATACAAGTACGATTTGACGCCCAACCCGATAAAGTATATAATGCTAAGATAATGGAAATTTCCAAAGGGACTACCCGCAATAACCTCTCTTATCTGCTGACCGCTCTACTTCCCAATAAAGAAGGGAAATTACTGGCAGGTATGTCTGGTAAAGCAAGCCTAAATGCCCCTTCCGTTTCAACTCTTTCCCAAGGAGCAGCCATCCCTCAAACAGCCCTTTGCCATCGCCCTACAGAAGGAGATTATTTATGGGTAGTAAATTCCAAAACCCAACAAGTAACTAAGAGAAAAGTAAAGAAAGGGGATCTATTGCCAAACGGTTATGTATCTATCACCGAAGGCTTGTATCCTGATGAAACTGTAGCAAACAGTGGGCTCCGCTTCCTATCGGATGGAATGAAAATAAGTGTAGAAAACGAATAATATCACAGAAATAAACAATCATGAAACTTGTAAAATATTTTCTACAGAAGAAAGCAGTCACTATCTTGCTGTTGGTATTGATATTGGCCGGTGGGCTGTTCTCCTATATCAAAATGGGAAAACTGGAAGACGCCCCCTTTACCATCAAACAAGCACTCGTACTGACTCCGTATCCCGGAGCATCCCCCTCCGAGGTACAATCTCAAGTAACAGATGTTCTGGAAGAATCCATCCAATCTCTTGGTGAACTTTATTATCTGAAAACAGAAAACCGAACAGGACTTTCAAAAATAACCGTTTATGTAAAAAAGGAAATCCGGGCAGACGAAATGCAACAACTTTGGGACAAATTACGCCGTAAAGTAAATGATGTACAAAGCAAACTTCCCGCCGGAGCAGGTCCATCTGTTGTTAACGATGATTTTGGAGATGTATTGGGAGTTTTCTATGGACTGACTGGAAAGAGCCATACCTATCGGGAACTGGAAGACGAAGCCAAGATTATCAAAAACGAACTATTGAAAATAAAAGATGTTGCTAAAATAGAAATCTACGGAATACAGACACCTACCATTGACGTATCTGTCAGCCCATCCGTCATGGCACAAAGCGGAATTACGACCTCGGATATAGCCCGCGCTTTCGAAGCACAAAACAAAGTGGTGGATGCCGGAGGTATTGATGCCGGACAAAATCGGCTGCGCATTGAATCCACTGGAAATTTTTATTCATTAGATGATATAAGAAACCTGACTATCGTATCACGCTCCGGTGAACATTTCCGCCTTGCCGACATTGCACAAATAGAAGAAAGTTATCAGACACCTGCCAGCAATCTGATGCGCATTGACGGTAATCCGGCCATAGGTATTGCCATCTCCACCGTCCCCACCGGAAATGTAGTGGATATGGCAGAAGCTGTGAAAAAACGCATTGACGAATTATCCCAATCCATGCCTGAAGGATATGAACTGACCTCTATCTACGATCAAGGATATGAATCAGCCGTTGCCAATCAAGGCTTTGTCTTGAATCTCATCATTTCCGTTTTAACTGTTATAGCCATTCTATTATTTTTCATCGGGTTCAAGAATGGCACGCTGATAGGTAGCGGACTGATTTTTTCCATCTTCGCCACTCTCATTGTCATGATGGCTTGCGGCATCGCACTCCAGCGAATGTCACTGGTCGCCATCATTATCGCCATGGGGATGTTGGTAGACAATGCCATTGTTGTGTCAGACTCCGCTTTAATCAATATGGAGCGTGGAATGCGGAAACGTGTAGCCATCATGCAGGCTTGCTCGACTACCGCCCTGCCCTTGTTGGCAGCAACCGTAATCGCTATTCTTACTTTCCTTCCTATCTATTATTCACCACATATCACAGGTGAACTGTTATCCTCATTAGTCGTGGTTATCGGAGTATCCCTGATGTTCAGCTGGGTGTTCGCACTGACACAGACACCTTTCTTTATACAGGAATTTGTCCGCCGCCCACGTCCCGAGGAACTGAAAGCGGCACTGTTCGACGGAAAATATTACAACCGTTTCCGCAATGCTTTACATTGGGTGCTCCGCCACCGGTCGGTCACCATCGGCTCACTGGCCATTATGCTGATACTCTCTGCCTGGAGTTTCAAATTTATTCCTAAAGTATTCGTACCCGCACTGGAAAAACAATACTTTACCGTAGATATGTGGCTGCCCGAAGGAACAAACATTAACGAAACAGACCGCATGGCAAGCAGTCTGGCAGACTATATACGCGGACACGAAGAAACAGAAATGGTTTCTACCTACATAGGTCGCACGCCACCCCGCTATTATTTATCCAATGTATCTTTCGGTCCTCAATCCAATTATGCACAAATACTGGTAAAATGCAAGACCTCCAAAGATTCAAAGGAATTACATGCGCTACTGCAAGACTCCATTCGCCAGAAATATCCCGAACCCCTGATAAAAGTGAACAAATTCGAGCTTAGCCCTTTGACAGAAGCCGTCATCGAAGCCCGTTTTCTAGGACCGGATCCTGCTGTACTAGATTCACTGGCAGGGAAAGCAATAGAAATCATGCGCCGCAATCCCAAAGTAGCGGACGCCCGCAACGAATGGGGCAACATGAGTTTAATGATCCGCCCTGTTTACGATCCGGTAAAAGCCGGAGCACTGGGTATCACCAAAGCACAAATGATGCAATCCGTCAAGTCTATCAGTGATGGAACTCCTGTAGGAATTTATCGGGATAATGAAAAGAAAGTACCTGTATTACTAAAATCGGAAGGGGTTCATATTACAGACGAGCGATCTTTAGGGGATTTCTCTGTTTGGAACGGGGAGCATTCGGCACCTCTGTCACAAGTAACGGAAAAAATTGAAACCACTTGGGAATTTCCGCAAATACGTACTTATAACCGTCAGTTATCCATGGCAGCCATGTGTGGAGTAAAACCGGGACACACCATGGCGGAAGTACACGGAGAAATACGAAAAGAGATAGAAGAAATAGAATTGCCCGAAGGATATACCTTCTTCTGGGATGCCCAATACAAAGACCAAGGCGAAGCGATGCAGGCCATTGTCCAAGTTCTTTCCTTTGGCTTTTCTGATGCTCATTGTAATTCTTGTAGCATTATTCAGTAACTTCAGACAACCGGTCATTATCCTGTGTATCCTTCCCCTTTCCCTTATCGGGGTTGCCATAGGTATGCTGCTCACCGGATTCGATTTCGGCTTCTTCCCCATCGCCGGATGGCTGGGATTATTAGGTATGATTATTAAAAATGTGATTGTGTTACTGGATGAAATAAATATACAGCGCCGAAATGGAATCGCACCTTATACCGCCATCATAGAAGCTACAGTGTCAAGAACAAGACCTGTACTTATGGCAGCGACCACTACTATTTTAGGAATGGTTCCGTTATTGTTCGATATAGCATTCGGCGGTATGGCAGCCACTATTATTTTCGGACTGACGTTTGCCACATTGCTAACGTTATTCGTAACCCCGGCATTATATGCCATGTTTTATAAAATTAAGAGTAATTCTAAATATGCATCCTATGAAAAGAATTAATATACTGTTTATCTTTATTTTTAGTGTTCCGTCCGCTACTTTCTCCCAACAAAGTGATTTATTGGAAAAGTACAGGTCGATGGCTGTGGAATACAACCACGACCTGAAGGCGGCGGATAAACACATCTCTGCAAGTATCGAACTGGAAAAAGCCGCCCGAAAAGATTTGCGTCCCAAACTTTCGGGTGACGCCAACTTTCAATATACCGGCAACCCCATCCAGCTCACTCTGGACTTGCCCAGTATGCAAAACCCACTGACGTTCGAAGGCAAGGACATGAAATATGGTGCCTCACTTACCCTATTACAGCCGGTCTATACAGGCGGGCGTCTGCTGGAAACCATCCGGATGGCAAAACATCAACATAGTCTGGCAGCACATCAGGCGGAATACTTTCGTTCCGCCCTGTGCTACCAAACCGATATGCAATACTGGAATACCGTAGCCCGTGCCGAACTTCTGCAAGTTGCTACCGACTATCGAAACTCTATCGCCTCACTCACCAAAACTATCCGTGAGCGAGTCGAAGCAGGACTAGTTGACCCGCAAGACTTGCTTATGGCAGAAGTAAAACTAAATGAAGCCGAATACCAATTGCTCCAAGCAAAAAGCAGTTTGGAAACAGGAAGAATGGCACTTAATTCCCTGATTGGCACGGCACTTCATGAAATAACGGAAGTGGAAGATACCATTCCTTCCATCGTAATGAATGAGCAGTTATGGAAGCAAGACGGTTCTAACCGACCGGAACTAAAAATAGCATACGACCAAATAGGCATAGCCGAAAGCTCAAAGAAACTGACTGACTCAAAATATAAACCGCAACTGTATGTCGGCATAGAAGGAAGTTACTCTTCACCAGGATATAACTTTAAATCCGACCTTGATCCCAACTATGCCGTTTATGCTAAGTTATCTGTACCTATTTTTGAATGGGGGAAACGACGCAACGAAAAACGGGCAGCCTCTTTCCAGATCGGTGCCGCGACTGATAATCTGCACCAAGTAAGTGACCATGTAAATCTGGAAGTGCAGACAGCCCGTGTATCCTTGTCTCAAGCAATGGAACAAGTACAATTAACTAGAAACTCATTGGAAAAAGCCCGCGAAAAACGAACAAATGGCATTGGAAAGATATACAGAGGGGAAAGTATCAATAGTGGAAATGATAGAGGCACAAAACTATCGGCAGATTTCACAAACCAACTATGTACAAGCCAAAGTTTCTGCACAAGGACACTATTCCGCATTGCTGAAAGCTTTAAACAAATATTAGATAAAACCAACCATCATGAAAAGCATATTCTTCCATTCACCAAGGAACGGAATTTATCCGTACCTATAGTGAATGGAAAATATTAATTTAACACCTCTCCAGTCTATGATTATTCTGTAAAATATTGTAGCTTTGTTCACATGAAATGGAATGTTACATTATATGGTCTTTTATTCTCCGGACTAGGAGCATTTTCCTATCTTCTTCTAGCCAATTATTCCGATTTGTCACCCCATGTGGCAGATATGCTATTTTCCAAAGGTGCTTTTATCTTCTTCATCACAGCCTTCAATATTCTTGGCTGCTCAACGTTGCGGCTCAGTTCCTGGCTAAACAGTCAATATGCATTGAATATCCGCAAACGTTGGAAAATTATTACCATTTATATAGCCGTAACTCTCCTGTTCTTTCTTTTGAATTATAGTTTATTGATTGTCGGAAAACTTCTGGTAGGTTCCTACAACATATTTATTTTCCCCAATGGCGGCTGGCGCATCCTCTTTCTGGTATGGTTGGTGGAGTTAGTTATTGTAGGACTACTTTTATCTAACCGTTCTATTCAGAACACATTAAAACTGCAACAAGAAGCTGCCGAACTTCAAAAAGAAAATAACACAGCCCGTTACACCGCCCTGCAAAACCAACTCAATCCACACTTTCTGTTCAACAGTCTCAACACACTGATTGCAGAAATAGAATACAATCCCGCCAATGCAGTCCACTTCACTAAGCATCTGTCCAGCGTTTACCGCTATGTCCTTCAAAGTCAAGATAAAGTCTTGGTACCTTTAAGCGAAGAATTGGAATTTATGAAATCCTACCTCTTTCTTCACGAAGTCCGATTAGGAAATTGCATCAGTTACAAATGTCATCTTCCCGAAGACTATCCTGAAGCCATGCTCCCGCCACTAACTTTGCAACTGCTGGTAGAAAATGTCATCAAGCATAATTCCATCACCTCAAACAAGCCTATGCAAATTAATATAGAAATTGAAAATTATTACCTGACAGTAAGTAACCCTATCCAACCTAAAAAGAGTAATGACACCTCTTCGGGAGTAGGATTGAATAATCTTTCCAACCGTTGCAAACTACTGCTCGGCGAAGGAATTATTGTCACTAAAGCAAACAATTTGTTTACCGTAAAAGTACCTTTAGCATATGAATAAACTAAACGCAATCATTATAGAAGATGAAGTGCCAGCAGCACGTTTGTTACATTCCATGATTACCCGTCTGCGCCCGCAATGGACACTGACCATTATACCGGGCAGTGTGGACGAAGCTGTGGCTTGGTTTAAAGATAATCCACAACCCGACCTGATCTTCCTCGATATCCAATTGGCAGATGGAAACGCATTCGATTTCCTTTCGGCCGTGCATCCTTCCTCTATAATTATTTTTACAACTGCCTACGACCAATATGCCATCCGCGCATTTACAGTAAATAGCATAGATTATATACTGAAACCCATCGACGAAACACGTCTGCTCGATGCCATCATCAAATACGAAACTTTACAAAACAAAGGAATCTCCCGCCCCCAAGAATATCTGGATACATTGCTGGATACCCTGCAACATAAAGAAAGACGTTACCGTACACGCTTCCTTATTTATGGAGCCGACCGTTTCTGGTCTCTTCAAGTAACGGACATAGCCTATTTCTATTCTGAAAATAAAATAACTTTTGCCGTCACCCAAAAAGGACAAGAACACATAATCGACCTGTCTCTGAATAAATTTAATGGAACAGTTGGACCCAGAACAGTTCTTTCGCGCCAACCGTCAGATTATTATCAGCATTGCTTCCATAGACCATGCCGAACCTTATTTTAATGGCAAGATAGTAGTCAGTGTCCTTCCTCCTTACAAAGCCCAAATCACCATCAGTGAAGAAAAACTTTCTTCATTCAAGCTTTGGCTTAATTATTAAGAAATGAAAAAGGAAGATTAAGCACTTACTAATCGGTAAACATGATAGCCTCAATGCATATACCTTGTTTATTGATAACACACTCTATAGTCGCTGCCGGAAGCCGGAACTCCAAGATATGCGCATCGGGCAAATAGGGACATATATATCTTTGTGAATCAGGATGAAATGTTCTGATACACAATTCCGAAAATCCAATAAAGCCCCTTACTTTAAAATAATTAAAGCAAGATTGCGAAAACGGCAAAAAAGGAGGTCTATTTTCTTTCATTAGTCTTTGCAATAGATTTATGTTACTCATGTCAAAAACATGAACTTATCATAAACAAGCGTGTGTCCGAAAGGTTTATCAAAAGTTCCATTTCTTCCGCCGCAATATAAAAAAGCAGTCCGGCACAGATATTCATCCATATGCCGGACTGCTTTTACACCATATTATCCTTCTTACTATTTCTAAGTTTTTTACACAAATCTGCTTTATCCGACAAACAAGGAGGATCGAAAAAATATTCATTCCACCAAGTAACGTTTCCGCCCGATAATATAAACAGTTATTCTACCGGCGGCACCTCCAGAATACTACCATAACGATGATATTCAAATGAAATACTTTGCTCCTTGATGTAATGAATCAATTCCACACGTCCGTCTTTCACCGGTTTAGCTGTAGCAATATACTTATCAATACGTGCAGCTTCCTCGTACATTTCCATCGGAATATCAGCCCCACAAGTGCGGATACGTTCATAATTCTTCATTGATTTCAGGAATCCGGCCAACGCTTCTTCTTTTAAAAGGACATCCCAAAGAAGCCAATGCAGCGGTACGGTCATCACCAGGTTCAAAACTAATACTCAATGGAGTATGACAAATTCTGGCAGCCAAAGCAATCATCTTTGCATCTTCATTGTTATCTCCCGGGAAAAGACGCAAAACCATATTCTTTAAAGGCAGATAGCGGAATGCATTTGCTCGCCATACAGATTATTGACATCACGAGCATGCGCAAATTCCTGCTCGTATGCCTTCACATAACTTTGTGTATAGTCGGTGGTACTGCCTGGCTTATCTGCAATATTTACAAAACAAGCACAATAGTTAGGACCACCCGCCTTCACACCTCCACCAAAAGCCGACAATTTCATTCCACCGAACGGCTGACGATTTACAATGGCCCCCGTTCATACCACGATTGATGTAAAGGTTACCTGCCATAATTGAATCTTTCCCACAATTTCTGTTCGCTTCATCCAGACTCGTAAGCCCGAAGTCAAACCATATTCCAACTGTTTACCCAATCAATGCCTTGCTGCAAATTCTCAATGCAAACCACGCTCAGCATCGGACCGAACAATTCCGTTCTGAATGAATAGTTGCCGGGACGTACCCCCCACTTCACTGTAGGAGCCAATACATATTTATGCTTATCAAGAAAACGAGGTGGAACCAGCCAAGACTCCCCTTTTTCCAGTTCCAGAGCTTTCAATAATTTATCATTCTTATTGGTAATCATCGGACCTACCACATTCCCAGGATTCCATACACTACCCACCTTCATACTAGTTGCGGCATCTTTCAACTTATCTTGAAAGTTCTTGTCCTCATAGACCGAGCGTTCTACCAGCAATAAAGAACATGCGGAACATTTTTGACCGGCATTACCAAAAGCAGAAGCCACAATATTCATAATAGCATGGTCACGGTCACCGGAAGCTGTCAAGATAATTGCATTCTTACCACCGGTTTCTGCCGACAATGGAGTAGCCGGATTACTGCGTGCAATATTTTGGGCAGTGTCTGTCCCTCCTGTCAGAATAATATGTTTGACAGCCGGAGCAGTAGTCAATACCTTTAATGCCTCACGGTCTGTAATGATAACCTGCAAAGCCTCTTTAGGCACACCTGCATCCCAAAATGCCTTGGCAAACAACCATGCCACAGGAGCGGCAACAGTAGCCGGTTTCAGAATCACAGTATTTCCTCCTGCCAGTCCTGCCACAATACCACCAATAGGTATGGCACACGGAAAGTTCCACGGAGAAATAACCAAAATAGTCCCTTTAGGAGCAATATCCACATCCGGCAATTCTGCAAACTGCTTCATGCTAGTGGTATAAAAACGAGCATAATCGATCCCCTCCGATACCTCCACATCGCCTTCCACCACTGTCTTCCCTGTCACAGCACACATACAACCTATCAAATCACCACGCATCTCACCCAGTCTGTTGGCAGCTTCATACATTATTTTATGCCGTTCCTGCAATGTGGTCTTTCTCCATCCGGCAGGATCTTTTTCGGCTATTTCCCAAAATTTTCATCACCTGTCCGGCATCAGCTTGTGACATTTCACATACACAAACTTCATCATCCTGACAACGGTCCATATATTTATGACGCTTCTCACAAACCACCGTTTCAGCTCCTATCTGCAAAGGAATGATTTCAGGTGAATCCGCCGGTGACTTCTTCCACTTCGCAAAAATATTCCGAACCCACTCCTGGTTCTGAGCCAAATCAAAATCAGTATCAGGTTCATTCTTCATTACATCAGCTGGTGGAACGGAGTATAACGATGCAAGCGGTTTTGTGTACGGTAGGAATATGCGTAATAACATCTTTCATCTTATAAGCTTCCTCAAACTGGTTCTGCAAGAAGCGCCAAGTATCCGTACCCGGCTTCAAATTGAACGAATGGGTCAGAAAGTTGTCCGGAGCCGTATTTTCATCCATACGACGGACCAAGTAAGATACTGCATTCAGGAAATGCTCATCTTTTACCACCGGTGCATATAAAATCACATGATTTTCCCAATTGGGATTGGGCACGCCATACATGATCAGCCATACCTTCCAACATCTCAAAAGTCATGTACTCCGCGCTTCCCAGCTTCCGGCTCAACAGATAGGCGTATGCAATAGTGAACAAATTATGAGAAGCGACCCCCACATGCAAGGCTTTTGCATTCTCCGGTAACAAAGCCCGTTCCAGAATATGCAAATAATTGGCATCGACTTCTGTTTTCGATGTCCTCACTGGATTAGGCCAGCCACGAAGAGAAGAGATAACCGTTTCCATTTCCAGATTACAACCTTTTACCAACCGCATTTTCAATGGCGCACCGCCATCAGCCATACGCGCTTTGGCAAAGTCCAACAATTCAGTCTGAAATTCATACGCATCGGGCAGATAAGCCTGTACAACAATACCTGCCGAATAGTTTTTAAATTCCGGTCTGCTCAACACTTCTTTAAACAAGCGCAATGTAAAATGAGCATCTTTATACTCCTCCATATCCAAATTGACAAACTTGGAACGTTTTACACCATTCTCATCTACGTAAGGAAAATCAATCGCTTTCTGATATAGCGCACACATACGTTTCACCAGTTCCGGAAAACTTTCTTCATAATTCAGCGCATGGGTCTGTGCGTAGATACCCGATATTTTCACGGAGATATAATTGATATCGGGAGCCTCCAAAGCTTCTAAATAATGGAAATAACGATGGTCTGCTTCTCCGTTTCCTAATACGACCTCACCCAGCAAATTTACATTCTGACCAATCTTTTGCTTAAAACGGGCAGCCAAATGGGCTGTTAATTTAGGACGCGCCTCATCCAGAATCACTTTAGAAGTATCCATACGAAGGCGCTTCTTTATGATTGGTATGGCAATAAAATCAAAATGGTGGCCAAAAAGCCCTGGTACATTTTTAAAAAAGGAAAAGCATCACGCTTATTCAAGAACTCAGGTACACCATAACGGTCTATCAGCTTCTTGATACGTTCTGCCAATTTCTTACGATCACGAATTTGAGAAGATTCGTCCAGCATCTTCACCAGGAACTTTTGTCCTGTGGCCGTTGTACCATAACGGCATATTTATGCTGTTCTTTACGTTCCTCACTAGTGATGGTTTGTTCACACGTGTTATAAAGCTTCAGTACCCATTCTTGTACTTCAGCGATAGTCGGTCTGTTGTCCATAGTAAACTCATGTTAATGTGTAAGAATTAAGGATAAAAAAAATCATAGGTAAACAACCAAAGACATGAGCATCGTAGGACTGAACATAACGGCACGATACCGGTGCAAGGTCTGGAGAGCCTGCTGCGAAAACCGGTCAAATATAAGTTCTCTGCCCATAACGTAAATTCCTTATAAAATGTTACTGTTCATGTGCAAATATACACTAATTCTTTTATTATCAAAGGAAAAAGTGAAAAATTATAATCCGGAACATATTAAATTTCCAATTTAAAGAAAGTAGGCTGATTGGAAGCCCTACTATAGCCTTCCAACAAATAGAAATCCGTACAGGCCACATGAATGGTAAATAAATAATTGATGGTATGCGGGTGGTATCCTTTGGGAGGAGCGATACAATATAATCCACCTATCGTTTCCTGTGCCCAAGAATAAGACTTTTCCTTAAAATCGGCTACAAAAGCTGCCTTTCTGAAACGATCTGAGATTTCACGCAAATAAAACTCACCTATATGACAGGCATTGCTCCGATTAGACTCATGGTTGGCAAACAGCCAAAAATCATCCTGCAAACGAATACCTACCAAAGATCCTATATTGGAATGAATGCTATATAGAACAGATTCTCCGCTGTACAAACCATCCCGACATATAAACGCCACCTTCTCCAAGCAATAAAATATATCATAGGAAAGGCCTTCATGCTCATCTTTCCAGTGAAACAGACCATTCTGTATCTGAAGTGCATACACCGGAACCGTCCATTGCCCGCAATCCAACAGGCACAACACATCGCAGCCTCTTATCAATTTATGATAATCAGCCACACATTTATCCTGCGAATTCCAAACAATAATTTTCATCACTCAGGCTAGTTTTATCCGTTCATTTTTATGGTACAGACATAAAAAAGAGACGTGGGACCTGCTTAATATTTTATCTGCCTTAGAGGTATCCCCATACCAGCTGCACAAATAATAACAACAGTGTCCCACGTCTTTATGAATATACTAATCCTGTTAAGGAGTATAAACACAAGACGTGAGCGCTTGTTGTATTACACTTGTGCAGCTTTGAAAATTGGGGATTTTCTAAGACAAGGTAATATTTTAAACGCTCTTAATTATATATGTTCCTTCTTGTTTTCAAATGAATTTTCATCTGTTTTCAAGAATTGGTACAAAGTTAAAAAAAGAGTTCTGATTAAAGTGGAATTAATCTATTTTTTTAAATAAATAATAACCCGGATGAACATCTGAAAAAGTTATTCCCCCATTACAGTAGCTACAATTTTACGACCACCTCCATGGTTGCGGAACTCACAAAGGTAAATTCCCTGCCAAATACCCATATTCAACCGACCTTCTGTAATAGGAATAGTGAGGCTGACGCCTATAATTGTTGCTTTTGCATGAGCAGGCATGTCATCCCAACCTTCTAAAGTATGTTCGTAATAAGGCTCACGTTCCTTTATCAAATGATTAAAAATAGATTCCATATCCGTACGGACATCCGGATCGGCATTTTCATTGATACTTAATGCCGCACTAGTATGTTTGATGAACAAATAAAGCAAACCTGTTTGGGGAAGTGGCGGCAAATTGCGTACCACTTCATCAGTAATCAGGTGAAATCCCCTGGTACGGGGACGAAGCGTAAATTCTGTCTGAGATACCATAACTATTATCAACCTTTATGCATCCATATAGATGCCACTTTACGACGTACCGCTACTATATTAAATAAGGATACACCCACAAAAAGCAAAACACCTATAACCAAGGCCGGTCCTAAATTTCCTTCTTCCAATTGTGGGAATAACTTTCCTATCATATCCATATAGTTACTCCGCACATAAATCACAATTCCCACTGATAAAAACAGCACCACAGCATTGAGTGCCAATATCAGCATTTGATAAGGGAGCGCCACCTTAGCCGGACTGTAACCTATCAATAACAGATTCTCTAACTTGGATGTATTCTTTTGCAGCAACAAATAAATACTGAGCATCAAAATATAGAAAGAGAGCACACTGATAAGCAAACCTACAGAAAGCACAATTCCTATAATCACTTTCAAGAACCAGGTAGTCTTTCCCGCATCCAACTTGTCATCTTCCGTATCATATCCCTTGTCTTTAAAGAATCTGGCAATACGGTCGTCCGTAGGATTGTTCACTTCAACAATCAGTCGTGACGGTTCGCTTTTCTGCCCCGGGGCAAACTCATTGTTGGCCCACGTCATAAATGTTTCCGGAACAAGAATCGTATTCAGACGATTAGAGAAACCAACTATTTTTCCTTTAAAGTTTTCCGTACGCCCCACACCGGTAATACGTATATCCAAATTAACCATACCCATCACCCCTTCCGACAATTGCGGCAGGCTCCGGCTTTGTGCAAAACCGAAGTTATACAGATTCAGATAATTACGGGGGATGATAATAGGAACGACCCGTTCATATTCATCAAACTCCCATTTATCCAGGTTCACATCCACATACTCATCGGGAACAGACTCAAAGAACATGGCTGTAGACATGTGCAATCCCACGTTCTCCATCCCCATGCCTGCCGACACTTTAAATTGGGAAGGGATAAAAGCCCCTACCCCTTTGGTAAACGGCTGTTCGCTGATTTCAGCAATGTCTTGTTCGGAAAAAGTCTTGCTTTTACCGACAAAAGAACCCAATGTGCTCACTTTCTTGCTTACTATCACATAGTCTTTCTTCATGAAACTGTCACCTTCTGTAAAAACCGGCAACACATCTTTATAAAACTGAACACTCAGCAACACAATGACCATACCGCACAGATTGGCAAAGAAAAAACCCGCCAATTGTGAAAAGCTGATATGCTGACGTAATAATTTCCAGACCAACCTCATAGCTTCAACGTTTTTGTGTAGTTCAACTCCAAATGCTTGCCGATAGAGGTCACAATGATACCTGCCCCCTGTCTATCCGCTTCCTCCACCAATATCCGGGACATAATCCGTCCATTCTCCTCATCCAGATGGCTGATAGGTTCATCCAGAAAAATAAAATCAAAAGGTTGGCAAAGGGCGCGGACCAACGCAACACGCTGCTGTTGTCCGAAAGACATTTTAGCTATTGGCGTATCCCATTTATCGGCAATGCCGAACTGTTCAAACCAAGCCTTGATTTCTTTCTTAGATTTAAATCCGGTCAGCGAATTCTTCAACTGCACATTCTCCCACGCTGTCAGTTCTGTAAACAAACGTAATTCCTGAAACAACATACTGATGGAACATTTCCGAATCTCCACCCAGTCGCGCACCGAAAGCGTACGAATATTTTTCCCGTCAAAACAGATGATACCTTGATAGTCGTTACGGTATCCGTATACGTAGCTGCAAAGCGATGATTTTCCTGTACCGGACGCTGCCTCCACCAAATAAGCTTCTCCACGCTTCAGAGTCAACGACTGATGCCAGACATCAGATATAATAGAATCCCTCCCTGCAAAAACGGCAGGGAGGGTCTGTTGTAATTCTATAGTGTTCATAAATTCTCCAATCCACGTACAATCAACTGTAGCACGTTGACCTCTTTATCTTTCATAACAATATTCATTTGGGCGCTTTTCCAATCGGGAGCCATCACATCCATATAGTCGCAAGGTCCCAGGATGGCATTGAACATGGCGGCATCGCTGCCCAGCATACGGGTTAACCGGGGATTCTCCTGAACATCCTTCACCAGCTGCGCCGCATTGAACGCCATAAAGAAACGGTTCTTTGTCACCTGTCCGGCCCAAGGAGTATTCTGCAAAGAAACTCCGTAACGGCGGCCTGCCTCATCTGCCAGTCTTTCATTGTTCGAGATATAAAGCAGATTGTCCTTCACACCAAACCAAATGCTTTGGCGATACATACGGAACTCGTATTGGTCTTTACCCGTAGAGTTCAACTGCATCTGCCCACCGGTCATAGCCAACAAAGGTTTCAGGTCTTCGAAGGACTGCAAAAAGTCTTTATTCGTTACATCAGCATAAATCAGCAAGTCATTATTCGACAAGGAATTATAGCCAACCGCAACATCTCCATGAATAGAAGAGAATATACCTTCAATATCTATTGGTAACATCGAATTATCCAACGCTTGCCTGATGGTAGGATTTTCGCAAAGCAAATCATAAATACCCTTTCCATTGATATTACCTCCTGCCCAAACCAACGTATTGGCAGGGAAATACTCTAAACAGGCTCCTTTAATACATGAGGAAGCAGCCGACTGTTTTTCATACATAGCAATCAAATCCTTGTTTTCAATCAAAGTCTCCACGTCCACTACAATTTTGCCTTTTTCGAAAGTGGCGGAAACCAGATATTTGATATCTTCCAGTTTCAAATCGGCAGGCATTCCCATACGCATCTGCATGGTAATATCATTAGGAATGAACGACATATTCATCACTGTAACGACTTCACCTTTTGCCGAAGCCAACTTACCAAAGTCTGTAGTCTTTACGTAGCTGTTTTCAGCATCCTGACGCATCAATGAAAGCAAACTTCCTTTCAAACTGAGGGCATCTCCTTTATTACTACCCATCAATAAGAAAGTCCCCTTATTAAAAGCGCACAGCGCCGTACCCATCTGTGTCCATGTACATCCGCTTTCACTTTTCAACTCCGTACATATCTGCTCATTCTTTAATGCCTCCAGCAAAGCTTCCACTTTACCTTCATCATCCACTTTCGCCAATAAAGCAAAAGCATTAGAATGAGGAGTGATGAACATATACACCTTATCGGTAAAAGACAAGCCCGATTCAGACGGATTTTGAATAATCTTCTCGGCAGTCTTGTAAGCTTCACCCTCCAAACCGCTTTTCAATGCGTCCGTCAGTTTGGCCACAACCTTTTCTCCTCCTTTACCGTTTATGCCGCTCTTCTCCGCCATCGTCTTGAAATCGAATGACATAACCATTGCCGCATCCTTAGGAATAGCGTTGGCATACTCACTTTCAGACGAACAAGAAGCCATAAGCAGCACTATCGCTACGAGTGCAAATCCCCAAATACCTTTTCTCATATTCTTATTTTTGGTTTAATAAATTCAGCGTATGACAGGCTACCAATGCAGCTGTTTCCGTGCGAAGACGGGACTTTCCCAAACTGACAGGCTGAAAACCCGCCGCTATAGCCTTAGCCACTTCTTCCTCGCTAAAATCTCCTTCCGGACCTATCATCACCAAAGCATCTTCTCCGGAACGCAATATATCTTTCAACAAAGGTTTTTCCCCTTCATAGCAATGGGCGATGAACTTCTGCCCTTTAAAATCCCGTGAAACAAACTTATTAAAGTCCGTCATTTCATTCAGCACCGGCATAGTCGCCTTCAACGATTGTTTCACTGCCGATACCAGAATCTTTTCAATACGTTCCTTCTTGATTACTTTCCGTTCGGAATAACGGCAGTTCAGGAAAGACAGTTCATCAAAGCCTATTTCAGTCGCTTTCTCTGTAAACCATTCAGTACGATCCATATTTTTAGTGGGAGCCATGGCAATATGCAACCAACCGTTCCACCCTTTTTCCTGCGGAATCGTTTCCGTTACCTTCACTTGGCAACGTTTACCGCTTGCAGCACTGATTACAGCTTTGTAAAAACAACCTTTCCCATCGGTCAACATAATCTCATCGCCTATGGAAAGGCGCAAAACCCGTAAACAATGTCCTGCTTCCTCTTCCGGAAGCTCAAGGTTACTCGCTATATCAGGGGTATAAAAAACATGCATAGTTCTTCTTGTTTTTTCAATTTATATATCAAGCTATTGTATTCTCCTCCTCTTGTTCCCGTCGTTTTATCTCATCACGCAAACGGGATGCCTGCTCATAATTCTCTTCTTCTATAGCCTTTGACAATGCTTCTTTCAGCATCACCACATCAACTGTATTTACATTGACAGAAAATGCCGTACTCCCAACTTCATGCAATTGCTCACTTTCCATAATCTCATCAGTAGTATAGACAGGACACCCGCAACGCATAGCCAACGCAATCGCATCGGAAGTACGTGAGTCTATTTTAAATACCTCACCTTCCTTTTCCAAAAACAGATAGGAATAATAGACTCCATCCTTTACCTTATATATCAATACTTTCTTTAAAGCAGTCCCCAACTCTTTGGTCACCGTCAGAAAAAGATCGTGCGTCAATGGTCTGGGCATCTTATAGCCCATCATTACCACCTTAATAGCCTGCGCCTCCAACGAACCGATAATAATAGGCAGCTTACGGTTGCCGTTCACTTCTTCCAACACCAACGCATATGCATCCGCCGGCTGCAATGTAGAGGACATATCATGTACCTTCAATTCTATTTCATCCATAATTTAACTTTCCTTCCACCATTCCCGTCTACATCGGAAACGGTCAAAAAATAATTTATCAAACTTGCCCGGGACGATGCTTATACTTGAATATGACAGCAAACAATACCGCAACCGCCAAGGCATATCCCGCAAAGACAAACCATGTCATGCTCCATCCCTCCATCTGCGGAGCACTGCTGTTCATATCAACAAAACGATTTACCACTGCCTGAGCTCCCAACGTTCCCACCGTAGCGCCAATACCATTTGTCATAATCACGAACAATCCCTGAGCACTGGAACGGATGGATAAATCAGTTTCATTGTTAACAAACAACGAACCAGAAATGTTGAAGAAGTCGAAAGCCACCCCATACACAATCATGGACAGTACAAACATCCAGACACCCGGCCCAGGATTCCCCAGTCCGAACAATCCGAAACGAAGTACCCATGCCAACATGGCTATCAGCATAACACGCTTGATTCCGAAATGCTTCAACACAAACGGTATTAATAAGATACACAATGTTTCCGACACCTGCGACAAAGATATCAATGCATTGGCATGATTCACTCCAAACGTATCGGCATACTCCGGAACTCCCTTGAAACTGCTGAGAAACGGATTGGCAAAACCGTTGGTTATCTGTAAAGAAACCCCCAACAACATAGAAAATATAAAGAAAATAGCCATCTTTTTCTGTTTGAACAGTGTAAACGCCCGTAATCCCATAGCATCTACCAACGATTTCTGTTCTCCACCACGACTTACAGGACACTCAGGCAAAGTAAGCGCATAAACCGCCAGTATCACTCCAAAGCAAGCACAAGAAAAAAACTGCATATAATTATTTTGGAATCCCAAGATATCCGTCAGCAACATGGAGCAGATGAAACCAATCGTTCCGAAAATACGGATGGGAGGAAAAGCGATGACAGGGTCCAGTTTTACTTTATCCAGTGCGGTATAGGCTACCGAATTTGTCAAAGCCAATGTTGGCATATAAAAAGCTACACTAAGAGAATAAAATGTAAACAAAGTACCGAAATTAACCGCTTCACCATCCACATAGCCATACCACCCGGCAGCCACCATAAACACGGCAGCCATAAAATGACAGAAACCATATAATTTTTGAGCAGGCACCCACCTGTCGGCAATAATTCCCATTATGGCAGGCATAAACAAGGAAACAATCCCCTGCATGGCGTAAAACAGACCTATCTTGGCCCCCAAGCCAATATTAAACAAATACGTCCCCATGGAAGTAAGATAAGCCCCCCATACGGCAAACTGCAAGAAGTTCATGACTATCAGTCTGAGTCTCATTCCGGTAATTTCGTTTTTCATCTTTCTTCTTTAATGTGTGTTTTTTTATATTACTTGCAAAGATATAAAACAATTTCGATTTTTCATGGAGATTCATCTTAAAAAACAAAGTCCTTTCCGGCAGTTTCACAACTTCCGGAAAGGCAAGACAATTAAAATGTTTTTGTAATCTAACCAAAAGAGAGTGTTTTATTATCTTGTGTTCGTGAAAAATAATGCCATCATCTATTCAGCTATGGCATAAGCATCCAGTCCTTTCAATGACTGGCGGATAGTTTCCTGCATCTTCTCCATCTCTTCCCGACTCATTTGGCGCACCTCTATACCGGAATCCCTTAGATTATTCCCTAATTCGGCCATCTGCTCATTGAACGAATCCCAATATTCCGGGTCAAGGACAACAGAACCCACTTCTTGCCCATCCTTCATCGGACTGATAATGACGGTCATGCTTACACTTCCGCTTTCTTTGACATTAAGGGTGTAAGTACGTTTCTCATTATCCGTCTTATAAATGAACGTAAAATTCGCTTTCTGCGCCTTGCCTCTTCCCTTCGGCATATCCTTGATGGCAGTTTCGGCATATTCCTCATCCTTCTCGAAAGCCTCAATCAACCTTGCACCTATATTCTCATCCTTTAACGAGAAACTTTTCACCACCTTCACCACTTTGCGGGTTTTAGGGTCACGTTTCGTTACAGAATTGATAGCCACATCATCCCGTTTTTCCAGTTCCGCCGCCATTTTATCAATATTCTTCTGGGCCATAACCTTACCTGTTCCACCCCACATCAGCAAAACAGCCGCCAATGCACTTCCTAAAATAAATCTTGTTTTCATATCTTATTTTTTTATGTTTTTATTCGCTTACCAATAATTCCTTTTCTTCTATCTCTTTCTCGGAACGACAAATTTCCTCCACACGCTCCTGAGCCAGTTTCTCCACCCGTTCCGCCTCTTCCAGTGTTTCAATAATACAAGGCATAATCTGTTTCACATCCGAAATTCGCTTGCCTCCCACTTCCACATAACTACCTTCGTAGCACGACCATTCACCACTTCCGCCTGCTTGGTTCTCCGAATAGAAAATCAAGCCTAACCCCAGCGCAATGACCATCATTGCCGCTATACCGGCACTCCAGACAGCTACCGGAATACGCTGATAAAAGCCTTCTTTTCCAACCACCGGTATCTTTTCCGATCTCTTCCCTCCGGCAACCTCCTCCTGACCGTCTGGCTGCGACATACCCGGTTCTCCCTGCATACCTCCCTCATACCAGGCAAACATCGGAGCATATCCCATCAGATGAGAAGGTACATCCCCTGTATGGAAGAAGCGATAAATAGCCTGCTCCTCGGCATTCGTGGTCTCCCCTTCCAGGAAACGGTTAATGTATTCTTCTATATTCCTCTTATCTAATTCCATACCTTACTGTGTATCATAAATTGTTCTTTTACTCTTTTTCTAGCTCTCGACAAATTGGTTCGTACCGCCACCGGCGTACTTCCTGTGAGACGGGCTATCTCCTCTACTTCGAAACCTTCCAGGTGCTTCATGCGGAGAATAGACTGTTGCAAGTCAGGCAAAGTACCTATTACTTCCAGTATCTCCTGCATATTCTCTTCCTCTACCAGTTTCATTTCAGGATTTTCACCTCCACCAATGCTGATGCCCTGCTCCAAATCGACTTTCTCTATCCGAGTGCCTCGCAGACGGTTGATGCACAAATGCTTGGTTATAACAATAGCCAATGCATCCACGCTGCGGTATTGGTCCAGACGGTCACGAAGAAACCAAAGTTTCAACAGTGCATCTTGCACTGCATCTTCTGCCTCGTCGGAGTTTTCCAAATAACGGATAGCCATTCTTAACAAAGCCGGCCGCATTCGTTTTGCCTCTATTTCAAATCTATTTTGTTCCATGTTCACCAGTATGACACATAGAGGTAGGGAAACGTTACATCAAAATGAAAAAAAATTTGCTGACATGTCAATTTACCAATATACCAATAACCGTATGGGCATATATAGCACCGCTAATTGGCACATCAGCCAGTTGACGGATGCACCAATTATTCAAACTTATAAACCGTATGACTACGAAAGACCTCTCCCGGACGGAGTACAGTACTAGGAAATCCGGGCTGGTTGGGGCTATCTTGAAAATGCATCGTTTCGAAACATACCGCCGAACGGAAAGGATAAGCTATCCCCCCTTTACCTGTCATTTTTCCTTTCAGTCCATTACCGGTATAAATTTGCATTCCCGGCTCGGTGGTGAAGATCTCCATCTTACGCCCGCTTGCTGGATCATACACCCAGGCAGCCGGCCTTGTATCATCTCCTTTCGTATTCAATTCCCAAGTATGATCATATCCGTTTACCACCTTCAATTGGGGATGATCCGCATCTATACATTCTCCGATAGTATGCGGCATACGAAAATCAAGGGGAGTACCGGCCACCGGAAGATATTCTCCTGTAACACATTTCTTATCATCGTATGGAGTAAAACGATCTGCGTCTACCCAAAGTTGCTGGTCCTCCACGCTTTTCGTAAAATTTCCCGAAATATTAAAAAAAGAATGATGGGAAAGATTAAGTACCGTGGGTGCATCCGTAGTTGCCTCGTATGTCAAATCCAACGCATTATCATCCTCACCAAGACTATAGACCAACGTCACTTTCAGGTTTCCGGGGAAACCATTTTCTCCATCAGGAGAGAGATAAGACAGACGGACCCTATGTGTATCTGCCTGCTCCACTTTCCATATTCTATCGGCAAAACCGGGATTCCCTCCATGTGATATATGCCCGGACTTCCCATTGTTAGGGACCAGCTTATACTCTACTCCATCCAGCGTGAAACGCGCATTCAGAATACGTCCTATATAACGCCCCACCGTAGAACCAAAATTCTGCCGTTGCTCCATATATTCAGTAATCGTGGAAAATCCGCACACCACATCCTCCCGTTTTCCATTTCTGTCGGGGACAAGGATAGAAACCACCCGTGCCCCATAGTTTGTGATACAGACCTCCATTCCCTGCTTGTTGCTCAATGTAAATAAATCGGTATGCTGCCCATTCACTTCTGTTTGAAAATCCTTCCGCTGTAATCCAGAAGCTGTGATTTGCTTACCGGTGTGACAAGAAGAGAGCACCAGCAACAAGCCCATACAAACCAGACCCTGTTTTCCTTTCATATCATTCATTTTATAGGTTTTAAATACCACAAATGTAAATCCTCCGATGGAAAATAAGAAAAGCCGGCCTTCCCTTTTTCAAAGGATGACCAACTTTTCAACCATTTCAACCAATTTTTACCCTGTCGCTTCCTCTCTTTCAAAACCATCTTTTTACCATCCAGCGTATTGACAGGCTGATATTCCTGTCTGCCCCGCTATGATAGAAAATCCATAAACAACTGACTGATAACGCTTAAGCCCAAACAAACGACCTAGTGCTTCCACTCCACAGGCAACCTTAATCTCGCCTTGTAATCCTGCCTTCTGCAACAATCCTGCAAGCAGATTTATCTTTTCCGCTTCCGAACCATATGCAGTACGGATTATAAACAATGAAACGTTCGCCATACAATCATTCATCCCTGCTTCCACATAAGGTTTTCAGCCCTGCCCGTAAGTTGTGACCAAAGTTAAAAGAAAGCAAGCCAGTGTTGCATAAAGTTGTATTCTCATATTTTTCATCTGTTTTGTTTTAACCTAACAAATGCAGACAATTATCTTCTTTTTACATTTATTTTCAGAAAAACTTCTGTTTCCATGCAGTCTTTTACCCTCTCCTGTATCTTCATATAATAACATGACAAAAGAAGAATGAATGACACAGAACTAATAGAGGGATGTAAAGCCGGAAAGCGGGAAGCTTTGGAAACCATATACAGGCTCTTCTCCCGCCAAATGTATGGAGTGTGCTATCGCTATGTAGGCGAAGATTCGGCACTGGACGTCATGCACGATGGATTCGTCAAAGTATTTTCCGCCATCGGCCAGCTACATGCCACCGACCTGCATGGATTCAGATCCTGGATCACCCGTATCATGGTAACCACCTCCTTGCACCATCTCCGCAAACAGAAAAACAGCTCTTTCCTTTCTGTAGATGACCTGGAAGAAAACATGCAACCTGTGGACGAAGAAGATATGATTTCAATTCCTATTGAAACCCTGATGAAATTCATAGCTGAATTACCGACAGGCTATCGCACCATACTGAACTTGGCCGTATTCGAGGAAATGCCTCATAAGGAGATTGCGAAGACATTAGGCATTAACGAACATTCATCCTCCTCACAACTGTACCGCGCCAAATGTATACTTGCTCAGAAAATTAAAGAATACTTAACTCGACAATCATTATGAAACAGAAAGAAGAACCGTGGATAGACCACTTGAAACAACGGGTTAACGAATACGAAAAGCCACTCCCAGGAAATGATTGGAATCATTTTCAAACGGAATTTTTCACTCCCTATCTACATAAGAGAAGAAGGATGAAAACGATGCGTATAGCAGCCGTTTTCTTCTTGATATTCATACCTTTTGCCACTACTTTTTATTTTTTACAGACAGAAAAACATAAAGCATCCTCACCTGTTGTATCCTTACCGGCATACCAGCCAAGAAGCATTACAGGCAGCCTTTCCATTATGCCTGAAAACAAACTGTTACAGGACAGGACCAAATCAAAGACAGCTTCCTTGACAAGACCGCCAATCCAAACAAGTATCCACACCGATACGGCAAATAATATAGAAACAGAATGTATGCCCCCGGTACAAGATACAATCCGGGATACAGAATCTGTACACAAGCGCCCTTCCGGACACAAGCACTTTGCATTACCGTATAAGCGTTCCGGATATACTTTGGCACTTGCCATATCTGCCGGCAATAACGGAGCAAGTACCGGCTTCATAAACAAAACTTTTTCCCGGGGAGACATAGGGAGTTCTCATAAGGATGAAATTATGTATTGGAGTGACTTCAAAGACTATTTGCAGGAATATCCATCGGACTTTCCCGATGCACAAGCTTACGAAGCTCTACTACAAATAGCAAATGACAACACGGGACGGCCCATGACAGAATATACCCATTATAATCTCCCCGTCAGCATTGAGCTTTCGCTCCGTAAATCTATAAGCAGGCACTGGGGGGGTCAGCGCGGGACTGCAATACACCTATCTGTCGTCCGAAAGTTCCATAGGAGAAGATTCCAAGTGGGTTAAACGACAAAAGCTCCACTACATAGGCTTGTCCGTGAAATTAGACCGCCGGCTTTATACCACCCGCACCTTTTCCTTTTATGCCACAGGAGGAGGCACAATAGACAAATCCGTTTCGGGTAAACTGGAACAAGATTTCATCGTTCAGAAAGAGAAAATCTATTCCAGTACAGAGAATCTGAAAATAAAACCGTTCCAATTCTCCATACACGCCGCATTGGGAATACAATATAATATAAATCCCACCCTAGGTGCTTTCATAGAGCCCGGAGCAGCTTTTTATTTCAAGGACGGCAGCTTTAAAAACACCATACGTGACAAACACCCGCTCCATTTCAACCTGCAATTGGGGGTGCGCTGGAATTATTAAGGAAACTTCATGCAGTCTTTTGTCCATCCTTGTATCTATAAGATAAAAAAACAACCATGCAAAAAAGACATAAAGACAGACAATGTTATTTTAACGAGCTGGCGAATACGTCCCGTAGTTTCTATATAGACTATGTGAAACAATTTATCTCCCTCAGCCCTTCCACCCACATACTGGAAATAGGTTGCGGAGAAGGAGGCAACCTGCTTCCCTTTGCCGAACTAGGCTGCAAGGTAACAGGAATAGACCGTGCAGCCAGTCGCATACACCAGGCAGAAACCTTCTTCACCGCCTCCGGCTACAAAGGAGAATTCACCACAACGGATTTCTTCAACTTTTCCTCAGCTTCCCGTTACCAACTCATCCTGATACACGATGTTATTGAACACATCAGTAACAAAGAAGAATTCTTCCGTTGCCTCTCTCCTCTTCTAGCTAAGAGAGGCATCATATTCTGGGGATTCCCGTCTTGGCAAATGCCATTTGGCGGACATCTGCAAATTTGCCACAACCGGTTCGTCTCCTCTCTCCCTTTCATTCATTTATGTCCCGGTATACTCTATCGGTTTCTGCTCAGATGTTTCCATGAAACACCATCATGTATTGAAGAATTATCAGACATCAAACGCTGCCGCATGACCATAGACACCTTTGAACAACTTGCTGAAAAGTATGGATACGAAATAACCGACAGACAATTATGGTTCATCAACCCACACTACCAACAAAAGTTCCATCTGCGGCCACGAAAATTATATCCTGTACTGGCACAGTTAAAATATATCAGAAATTACTTCAGCACCTCCTGTTTCTATATAACGCGCCACCGTGAGCTTCATGATTGAGGCAACCCATTTATACTACTTTCATGTTTATACCTAACACTATAATTACCAAGATGTTATAACCCGTCATCTAAGCATTTTCTTCTGTTACATTAAGCTTTTTCTTCCAGCCACCTAATACAGACTCCGGCAGTGGACTGTACAGACGATTGGAATAGACTATACAGTCTACTATAGGCGACTGTACAGTCCACTGCCGGAGTCTGTACTACATAAGCATACAAATCCCCTTAATCATCAGCCCGAAAAGACTTAGGAGAGCGTATATAAAGCTTTAAACCCAGGCAGAACGAACTATGCCGCCAGCATTGAAGAAGAACCAACAGAGGGCTGTCACCCCAAAAGAGAAAATGTAAGAAGTGAAAGAAAAAACAGAGCAAATCTCTTTTTTCAGGAAGAAGAAGCCTAAAAAAACGGCCTATATCATATATAAAAAAAGAAGGGTATCTATCCCAGACACCCAATCTTTATTAACCTTAAATCTAATACCATGAAAAACACAGTGCAAAGATAAATAGTTTTATGTTATCAAACATAACAACACTACAATTATTTGCTTTCAATTAACATCATTTAAATTTTAAAGGCGCTTTTACAGTTTCAAATTCTGTAAAAACGCCTTTGTACTACATATGATTATACAAACGAATCAAATTATTCCACATACAGCACCAGCCCTTTCAAATACTCTCCTTCAGGATGGTAAATATTTACGGGATGATCTCCCGGCTGGGTCAATTGATGCAGAATACGCACACTACGTCCGCTTTGTGCGGCAGCTGTAAATACCGCATTACGGAAATTCACCTTATCCACCACCTGCGAACAAGAGAAAGTAAACAGAATGCCTCCCGGTTTGATTTTCTCAAATGCTTTAGCGTTCAATTTCGTATAGCCGCGCAATGCATTGCGGAGAGCATCCTTGTGTTTGGCAAATGCAGGAGGGTCAAGAATTATCAAATCATATTGATCCCCCATACGATCCAGGTATTTAAAAGCATCCTCAGCATACGCCTTATGACGGGTATCACCCGGAAAATTTAATTCCACGTTCATATTGGTAAGATCAATAGCTTTTGCCGAACTGTCTACCGAATGTACCAGATTCGCGCCTCCACGCATGGCATAGAAAGAGAAGCCTCCTGTATAGCAGAACATATTCAATACATTACGCCCTTTGGCATAACGCTCCAACAAATGGCGGTTCTCACGCTGATCCACAAAAAAGCCTGTTTTCTGACCTTTCAGCCAATCCACATGGAATTTCAAGCCGTATTCCATCGCTATGTTTTCGGAGCTTCCCCCCTTGATAAAACCATTCTCCGGTCCCAAATCCGCCTTGAAAGGCAATGTGGTTTCTGATTTATAATAAATGTTCCGGACTACATCCCCCATCACCTCGGACAAGGCATCGGCTATCTCCATACGGTAAACATGCATTCCGGCCGAATGTGCCTGCATCACAGCTGTATGATCATATACATCAATAATCAAGCCCGGCAAGTTGTCTCCTTCGCCATGAACCAGACGGTAAGTATTGTTTGCAGGATTACCGGCCAAACCCAAACTGCGGCGCAAATCGTATGCCACTTCCAGTTTATGCTTCCAAAATTCATGATCAATCTCACCTTCCTTGAAAGAGAGCACGCGCACGGCAATACTTCCTATCTGGAAATGCCCGCAAGCTATAAACTCTTTCTTCGAAGTGTACACATCCACTATCTCGCCTTCTTCGGGTTCTCCCTCAATGCGCTGGATAGCTCCGGAGAATACCCACGGATGAAAACGCTTTAACGACTCTTCCTTACCCGGTTTCAGGTATACTTTCTTATAAGCCATTTGTATTTACTGTTGTTTCTATTGGTTCTTCCTCTGTTATCTCATAACCGCCCGTACGTTCCAATTCCGTCAGGCAATTGTAAATTTCCACACAAGCCCACGCATCCGTGGCTGCATATAGTTTCTGTCCCTCGCTGAGCACCTCCGCCTCCCAATTGGAAAGACGCTGGCTTTTTGAAATCTTCTGGCCAAACAAATTGGCGAAGATTTTTTTGCAGACTCCGGTCAGCTATGCCGAATCGTCCTACATAGTCCTGTAACTCTATCCAGTTTCCCCGGTCGGGATGCACATCCTCACGCTTCCGCAACGAGTTAAAATCGTCTTTCAGAGACAAACCTATCTTCAAGGTATCGCTCATCAAAAACTCTTGCAGAGAATCAGGCATACCTATCCGGTTCAGGCGAAACAAGAAACAGGTATCTTGCGTAGATATTTGCAACAAAGCTACCTTATGGGTAGTACCGCGTTTAAAAGAAGGGCGTGTTTCCGTATCCACTCCCACTATGCGTTGATCTTTCAAATAGGCTACCGCTTTTTCGGCCTCACTCTCGGTATAAATCACGAAGATGCGTCCCGGAAAAAGCACCTTGGGCATTGCTGCTATCTCGGCTTTAGTAATCGTTTTCCTTATTTGTTTCATAATAATGAATTCTCATCTTCCATTTCTTCCTCCTCGCCATCATCGGCAGGGCTGTACTTCACATCATGCAAAGCACGCATAGTGTTTACCAGCCGTTGTCCCCAAAACTCTCTGAAATGTTCCTTGCAGACCACTAAAGAATCGTTCATCGTCTCATTCAGTCCCAGTTGGAACACACTGATAAAGTCCTTCAAATCCTGATAGATATCTGCCAAATCCTCTGAAATACATTTTTTGATGGGCGTGTCACTGTACACCATATCCGGCAAGAACACTTCCAGATAATCATCCTTGGCTCCTAACACACCGGCTATAGCCCTACGTATCAGTTCATAATCTTCTTCAGTAACGAAGGTTTCGGGTTCGTCCTCTCCTATCGGCTCACACGGAGGCAACAAAGTCGCTTTCAAATAAAGCAACGGAAGTATTTTTAAGGCGGTATCTACAAAGTCATAGCGTTTCATATCACGGGCACGTTCCAGAAAGCCACAAAAATTCGGCGGCTACCGTTACAAACTCTACTGTATTTTTGTCAAATATCACCTGACTGTACTTTTCCATAAACATTAAAATTGAATCGCAAAGTTAAGAAAAAAGAGATTAAATAAGGCAATAATTAATGTTTTTCATGTACATTTGCGAAATAATAAATAGAACGAAGACCTATGGCAAAGAAAAAATCAGATAAGGAGACAGAGCCTAAAAAGGTATCTACCAAACGATTCTCCGCTTTTTTAAAGAACGAAACCACACATTTTGTAATCGGATTGATCAGTGTAATTTTTGCAGTTTATCTGTTACTGGCATTTACCTCTTTCTTCTTTACGGGGGCCGCCGACCAAAGTATTTTGGATAATCAGCAGCCGGGTGAACTGATGCAAACCGCCAATCATGTAAAAAATTACGCCGGAGCACGCGGTGCACAACTTGCCGAATTCCTTATAAACGAATGTTTCGGCTTAGCTGCTTATTTTATCATTTTATTCCTGGCCGTAGTGGGTATGAAATTAATGAAAGCTTACCAGTTCCGTATCTGGAAATGGTTTATGTCCTGTTCTATCCTGCTCATCTGGTTCTCTATCACATTGGGATTTATTTTTGACGGCACCTTTGGGGATAGTTTTATCTATCCGGGGGATTGCACGGACATAATGTAAGCAATTGGCTGATTTCACAAATTGGGATTCCAGGTTTGGGATTATTGCTGTTCATAGCGGCACTATTGTTCTTTATCTATTTAAGTAACGAAACCATACTGGTTATCCGTAAAGCACTGCGTCCCAGCTTCAGACGAAAGAAAAAAGAGGATCAAACAATTTCTGCAACTGAAGAAAATCCGATTAAAGAAGCTCCCCGGAAGGAAGAATCCAGGAAAGAATTCTCTAATCCCGGTCCTGCTATCGTAGATTTCGAATTAGAACAACCGACAAAGAAAGAAGAGGAAGTGGAAGAACAAGTGCCCTTCCCTTTTGAGAGCAAGCAGGTTACCGAACCGGCAGTGATAGAAGAACCTGCCTACACAAACGAAGAAGAGGAAGTTGAAAATACAGATGAACCTGATTTTTCAATCAGTGAAGAAACAAATGAAGAAGACGAGGCGTACAAAGGTCCCGTACTTCCACCATACAACCCTCGTCTGGATTTGGAAAACTACAAATTCCCTAGTCTGGATTTGCTAAATGAATATGAAGATGATGGTCCTAATATTGACATGGAAGAGCAAAACGCCAACAAAGACCGCATCATCAAGGTTTTACGTAGCTTCGGTATTGAAATCAGTTCCATCAAGGCAAGTGTAGGTCCTACCATCACATTATACGAAATTACTCCGGCAGAGGGGGTACGTATCTCTAAAATCAGGAACTTGGAGGATGATATCGCATTAAGTTTGTCGGCACTGGGTATCCGCATCATTGCTCCGATACCGGGCAAAGGCACTATCGGTATTGAGGTTCCGAATGCCAATCCGCGCATTGTACCGATGAAATCCATCCTGAACAGCAAAAAGTTCCAAGAAACCACCTATGAGCTGCCTGTGGCATTAGGCAAGACCATTACGAACGAAGTCTTTATGGTGGACTTGGCAAAAGCCCCCCACATGTTGGTAGCCGGCGCTACCGGACAGGGTAAGTCCGTAGGATTGAATGCCATCGTGACCTCTTTATTATATAAGAAGCATCCGGCAGAACTTAAGTTTGTAATTGTAGACCCCAAGAAGGTGGAGTTCGCTATCTATGCTCCGATTGAGAAGCATTTTCTGGCCAAGCTGCCGGATGGAGAAGACGCGATTATCACCGATGTTACCAAAGTGGTACAAACCTTGAACTCACTATGTATAGAGATGGACAGCCGATACGACTTGCTGCGTAAAGCCGGTTGCCGTAATATTAAGGAATATAACGCGAAATTCATCAACCGGCAGTTGAATCCGGAAAAAGGACACCGCTTCATGCCTTACATAGTGATTATCATTGATGAGTTCGGTGACCTGATTATGACTGCGGGTAAGGAAGTGGAATTACCAATCTGCCGTATCGCCCAGTTGGCACGTGCAGTAGGCATACATGCCATTATCGCGACCCAGCGTCCGACAACGAACATTATTACCGGTACTATCAAAGCTAACTTCCCGGCACGTGTTGCCTTCCGTGTAGCTGCCATGATGGACTCACGTACTATTCTGGACCGTTCGGGAGCACAACAGCTGATTGGTAAGGGAGATATGCTTTACTTGCAAGGTAATGATCCGGTACGTGTGCAATGTGCATTCGTGGATACTCCTGAAGTGGAAAAAATAGCCAATTACATCAGTAAACAACAAGGATACACCACCGCATTCATGTTGCCCGAATATGTAGGCGAAGAGAGTGAAAGCAGCGTTGGCGAAGTAGACATGAACCGGTTAGACCCTATGTTTGAAGACGCAGCCAGACTGGTCGTGATTCACCAGCAAGGCTCTACCTCATTAATCCAACGCAAGTTCTCTATCGGCTATAACCGTGCGGGACGTATCATGGACCAACTGGAAAAAGCTGGAATTGTTGGCCCCACTCAAGGAAGCAAGGCGCGTGACGTACTCTGCATGGATGAAACAGACCTGGAAATGAAATTGAACAATCTGCAACAATAAGTTGTTTAATAATGTTATGATAAAAATGAAAAGAACATATTTACTGGTATTAATCCTTTTCCTTTCAGTCAGCCTATCCGCACAAAAGGACAAACAGGCACGGGAGATATTGGACAAAACCGCCAATGCCCTGCAACAGGCCGGAGGCATCCGTGCCACCTTTGGAGGGACAGGAAATGGAACCTTATTGCTAAAAGGCAACCGGTTCTATCTGAACAGTGGCGGAATACAAAGCTGGTTTGACGGAACAACGCAATGGAGTTATCTGGAAAGCAGCGAAGAAGTGAATGTGAGCAATCCTACCCCGGAAGAGTTGCAAACCATCAATCCTTATGCACTGTTATCCATTTACAAAAGCGGATATAATTATAAGTATACAGGGATCAAAAGCCGTAACGGCAAACAGGGGTTTGAAGTGATACTGACTCCGGAGAATAAACAGGATATCACATCCATCACCTTGTTCGTTTCCCAAACATATCAGCCTTTACTTTATCACACTACCTGATAGCTGCATAAGCTCGGTCATTCGGTCTCCGAACTCTTCTTTTATTATAAACCAAACATCTGTTCCTGTAAACTGTTTTAATATATTTTTTAGAGACTCCCTGTCGCTG
>ENA-OQDT01000263-OQDT01000263.1-human-gut-metagenome-genome-assembly--contig:-NODE-263-length-34860-cov-6.199436_pt1 | contig 34860 bp, 37 predicted proteins | sample MGYA00242786_ERZ504617 | MGnify/ENA primary metagenome ERZ504617 (study PRJEB26092, sample SAMD00036337) | human gut metagenome | host: Homo sapiens | study: EMG produced TPA metagenomics assembly of...
ACAGCTTCCAGGTTCACCAGTTGACCCAACAGTGATTGATGACGGAGAAATCCCGTTGGCAGCACTGCCAAAGACAGGACAGAGTTCTGTTAAATCAACACTTACAATGATGATGTCCGGCATCTTCCTGATGCTGACAGCCATGAGCAAGAAGCGGAAAGAAGAGGATTCCTGATAATCATTAATCAAGGATAAGTTACAGGTAACAAAAGCATAAGAGAGGGCGGCGCCTTACGGCTGAAGGATTATCAGCCGGAGGGTGCCGTCCCTTTTTGCGTAAAAATCAATCCCGGTTTATGTAATCGAAGCCCACGGGAGGTAAATCCCATGACCAAGCATAAATGATTTAAAAGATAAAAACCAATTTACAGAAATTTTCCCTAAAATGTAACTGGTTTTGTAACCTGCATTTGTTATACTGTCCCTAGATAACAAAAATCCTGTTTTGGAAATAGAATGTAAGAAAGGGGAAAACAGTATGGAAGGAAAGAAAACAGCCAGGGCGATTGTAAGAAGCATGCACAGTGTGCAGAGAAGGTTCCTTGCATTTGTACTTGCGGCTGCAATGACCATCACAAATGTAGGCGTAAATGTGAATACGGCGTATGCAGCCAGTTCATCGGAACCAGTTACATTTTCAATGAGCGGCTCACAGCTTGTGCAGGCCATTGAAGACGCGATTGCCAATGGTAATGAAGTCACAGCAGATGACCTTGATTTCACCAATGGAAAGATGCTGAATTTGAGGAATTATTATTTGGGAGGGAAAGATTTACGAAGCATTCCCTGAGCCGGAAGGCGGCAGTATGGATGCAGAACTCCGCGTGTTTGTACGCCTGCCTGAAGATGCAGATGACATGTATATGGTAACTGGCGATGAGGAGATTATTTTCTTATATGTCAATAACGGTGATGACACCATCAGCTGTACCACTGAAATCACAAGAATGGATGATGGTAAGGAAAAGGTCAAAAAGACCAAGCGCGTAACGGTAAAGAGTTATGAGTCGGCATATGGTGATGAGGAAGTAAATTTTATTTCTAAACCAGCCGAGACACCGGCACCCGAAGAAAACCAGGGACCATCTGCAGAAGAAACAACTGCTCCTGCAGAAACCGTGAATCCAGATGGGACAACAGTACCGGATGAGGACGGAACCGCAGCAGCTCCGGAGGAGACAACAGCCGCAGAAGAAAGCACATCTTCTGAGAGCACAACCGCACCGGAGGAAACAGATACACAGGAGGAAACCACGGCAGCTCAGGAAGAAAGTCAGACAGAGCCCCAGACAGGGTCAGATGCCGCTGAACCTACCGAAGAAAAAAGCTCCTGAAACAGAAGAATAATTTCATTAAATAAAAAGTGTCTCGCCGGATCAACTACCGGCGGGGCACTTTTGCGTAATTGCGTGAATCTGGATCAGGCTTTGGGAAGCTTGAAGGAACTCTTGAGAGAAACGATGCGGTTGAATACCGGCTCGCCTTCTTTGGAGTCGTGGATATCTGCACAGAAGAATCCGTTTCTTACGAACTGGAAGCTGTCGTATCCTTTGGCTTCCATAAGAGCTGGCTCTATATAAGCAGTTACGGTGGTCAGAGAATTCGGGTTCACATTGAGGGAACCGTCTTCTTTGTTGTAAACACCCTTTTCTTCATCTACGATGTTTTCGTAGAGACGAACGGTTGCTTTGCCTGCATTGGAAGCTTCTACCCAGTGGATCGTTCCTTTGACTTTACGTCCGTCAGGAGCGTTGCCGCCCTTGGTAGCAGGATCGTAAGTACAGTGTACAACACGTACAGTACCGTCATCATCTGCTTCATATCCTGTACAGGTAACGAAGTAAGCGTTCATAAGACGAACTTCAGCACCTACAAAAAGTCTCTTGTATTTACGTGGAGGCTCGATCATGAAGTCCTCACGCTCGATATAAAGCTCCTTGCCAAATGGAAGCTTACGTGTTCCGAGAGCTTCGTTTTCCATGTTGTTCGGAGCTTCCAGGTATTCAACCTGACCTTCCGGATAGTTGTCAATCACGAGTTTGATCGGATCAAGGATTGCCATCATACGCGGACGTTTGAGCTTGAGATCCTCACGGATACAGTATTCAAGCATAGCGTAGTCAACGGAACTGTTGGCCTTGGATACACCGCAGAGTTCAACGAACATCTTGATGGATTCCGGAGTGAAACCTCTTCTGCGGAGAGCGGCGATGGAAACGAGACGCGGATCATCCCATCCGTCTACGATGCCGTCCTCAACAAGTTTCTTGATGTAACGCTTGCCGGTAACAACGTTTGTCAGGTATAATTTTGCAAATTCGATCTGCTTCGGTGGCTGCGGGTATTCCAGTTCTCTTACTACCCAGTCATAAAGCGGTCTGTGATCCTCAAATTCCAGTGTACAGATAGAATGTGTGATTCCCTCGATCGCATCCTCGATCGGATGAGCAAAGTCGTACATTGGATAGATGCACCAGGTATCGCCGATTCTGTGGTGAGTCATATGAGCAACACGGTAGATGACCGGGTCACGCATGTTCATGTTCGGGGATGCCATATCGATCTTGGCACGGAGAACTTTCTCTCCATCCTGGTATTTGCCGTCTTTCATTTCTTCAAAAAGCTGAAGGTTTTCTTCGACGCTGCGGTTACGGTATGGGCTTTCTTTGCCTGGCTCTGTAAGAGTACCACGGTATTCGCGGATCTGATCGGCAGTCAGATCGCAGACATAAGCTTTGCCCTTCTTGATGAGCTTGACAGCAGCTTCATACATCTGCGGGAAATAATCAGACGCAAAGAAAAGTCTGTCTTCCCAGTCAGCACCGAGCCATTTGATGTCCGCTTTGATGGACTCTACAAATTCGCTCTTTTCTTTGGTCGGGTTGGTATCATCGAAACGCATGTTGAATTTGCCGTTGTATTTCTGTGCAAGTCCATAGTTTAAAAGAATGGATTTGGCATGTCCGATATGGAGGTACCCGTTCGGTTCCGGTGGGAAACGGGTGTGTACGGTATCATAAACACCTTCGGCCAGATCCTCGTCAATGATGTTCTCAATAAAATTTTTGGAAACAGTTTCGTTTTCCATCTCTGTCCCTCCTGAGTGATTCAATGGTTTCCAGACTTTCGGCTTGATTACTTTTGATTATCCTAACAGTCAAAAAATCAAGAAAATACAAGGTTTTCATCGAAAATCTGGTTTTGATTACTTTGCATTATATCACAGTATAAATGCAAAGTGTATAGAAAGTTAAATAACTTTTATATTGTATAACATAATTCAAAATAAAACAAGGAGGAAATCCACACATATGACAAATAACAGAATGAAACAGGCGAAGAAACGGTATTATACAATCCGACAATATTTTAGAGAGAAGCATATCAGAGAGAGGCAATTGAGTTTTCAGTTGCCTCTCTTTTTGGTCAGCTTTCGTATAGATCATTGACAGCCGCATATACTGTACGTATAATAAAAGTACAGAATACTGTACAGAAAAGGAGGACTGCATATGTTAGCGGTGAACTATACAAATTTACGAGAGAATATGAAAAATTATATGGATAAGGTCACAGATGATTACGAAACCATGATAGTTACTCGCAAAAACAATAGAAACGTGGTAATGATGTCGGAAGAATCCTAACAATAATCTTAATGGAAAATCTCATATCTTATGGAAGATCGGGCAAATTATGACTGGATCATGGAATCAAAGAAACAGTTACAGGCAGGAAAAGCAGGTATTCATAAGTTAAAAGAGGTTGAATGATGAATAAAGTGTTCACACAGAACGGATGGGAAGACTACGTTTACTGGGAAACAGAAGACAAAAAGACACTGAAGAAGATTAATGCTCTGATAGAGGATATATGCAGGAATGGTAATCAGGGAATCGGTAAGCCGGAACCATTGACAGGTAATTTGGCAGGATTTTGGTCAAGACGCATTAATGATAAGGACAGGCTTATTTATCAGATAGATGATGAAAATATCTATATGCTGGCTTGCAGGTATCACTATGCAAGATGAGTGTGAGATGGTGAGGGGATAAGAGGGATGTGCTGAAAAAGTAACCGAAAACACTGTAAAATAGGCCAAAAAAATAAAGCTGATGACGGGAATCGAACCCGTGACCTCCGCCTTACCAAGGCGACGCTCTACCGACTGAGCCACATCAGCAATTACTTTGTGAAGCGTTTATCTGCCGCTCACAGTTGATAATATTAACAGAAGTACAAGAAGTTGTCAACACTTATTTTAACCTTTTTTTGATCTTTTTGAGGAATACTTTTTGCTATTTTGATAGTTGCCAGTTTGAAAGGGACAGGGTATACTGGAACAGAAGAAAAGTAAAGGAAGACTTGAATTATGAGAAAAATCATACTTGCTTCGGCATCTCCGAGAAGGAGAGAACTTCTGGCGAATGCCGGAGTGATCTTTCAGGTATGTCCTGGGAACAGCGAGGAAAAGATCACGAAGAAGATTCCGGAAGACATCGTAAAGGAACTGTCCCTGCAGAAAGCAATGGCGACGGCGTTGAAATTTGACATGGAAGAAGGAACGGTCATTCTGGGAGCAGATACGATCGTATCTTTTGATAATAAGATCCTTGGCAAACCAAAGAATGAAGAGGATGCGGTAAATACATTATCCATGCTCCAGGGGAATACGCATCAGGTCTATACCGGAGTGACAGTTATGGAACGTAAGGATTCCAAATGGGAAACGATCACTTTTGCAGAATGTACAGATGTTTCTTTCTATCCGGTTTCCGAGGAAGAAATCAGGGCATATGTAGCAACGGGCGAACCGATGGACAAGGCAGGAAGCTACGGTATCCAGGGCGGATTTGGTGCTTATGTAAAGGGAATCCGCGGGGACTATACAAATGTAGTAGGCCTTCCTGTGGGCAGACTGTTTTACGAAACGAAGAAACATGGAATAGAATTACGAGGATAAGATCATGATAAAAGCATGTATTTTTGATCTGGACGGCACCCTGGCAAATACACTGGATTCTATGGCATACGTTGCCAATGAGATCCTCAGGGGAATGGGACTTAAGGAACAGCCGACAGAGAATTTTAAATATTACAGCGGTGAGGGAGCAGATATGCTGGTACGCCGCTGCCTCAAAGATGCCGGAGACCCGGAACTTACCCATTTTGAGGAGTGCAGGGCTCTTTACAGAAAGAAATTTGACGAGGATCCTTTATATAAGGTAGTTCCGTATGAAGGAATCAGGGACACACTTCAGACACTGAAGAATGCAGGAGTGAAGCTTGCTGTCTGCTCCAACAAGCCGCATATAGCCGCAGTCAAGGTGATCGACAAGATGTTCCCGGGATATTTTGACCTGGTGATCGGACAGAGCGATGCGATCCGCAGGAAACCGGCACCGGACGGTCCGCTTAAAGCAGCAGCAGAATTCGGTGCTTCTTCAGAAGAGTGTATGTATATCGGAGACACCAGGACAGATATGGAAACCGGTACAGCGGCAGGCATGCATACGATCGGTGCTTTATGGGGATTCCGTGACAGAGAAGAACTTGAAAGCAGCGGTGCAGAGATCGTTGCGGAGAAACCAGAAGATTTACTTAAGATATATGAGGGACTGAATCATGATCAAACTGGTTGCAAGTGATCTGGATGGGACTTTGCTGCTCAACGGAGCGCAGAGTCTGCCGGAAGAACTTTTTCCATTAATAAAAGAACTAAAAGAACTTGGCATTTTGTTTGTGGCAGCAAGCGGCAGACAGTATGCAAATATGAAGCGCATGTTTGCACCGGTGGTGGATGACATGGCGTTTATTGCTGAAAACGGCGGTCTGGCGATCCAGAATGAGAAAGTACTCTATCAGGACAGCTTTCCGAAGGAACTTGTCAGAGAAATCGTAGAAGCGATCTATGATAAGAAGGATGCCGACTTTACCTGTTCGACTAAGGATTTTTATTACATCCGTCCAAAGACAGAGCATTACAGAGACCTGATGCTGAATGTGGTCAAAAATAACTGCAAAGAGATCGATAGCTTTGATGAGATAACAGAGCCATGCATGAAAGTAGCTGTATACGAAAGGGAAGGAATCCAGGAGGATTCTATCCGGTACTGGAAGGAACGGTTCGGAGACAGATGTACGGTAGTGACATCCGGTTTTGCCTGGGTTGATTTTATCCCGTTTGAGACCAATAAGGCAAAAGGTCTCAGGGAATATCAGAAACTGCTTGGTATCAGACCGGAAGAATGTATTGTGTTTGGTGATGAGTATAATGACATTGCGATGCTGGAATCCGTACCATACAGTTTTGCCATGGCTCACGCGAAGCCGGGGGTCAAAAAAGCAGCGTCTTATCAGACAGAGCGCGTAGAATATATTCTTAAGAAACTGATCCGCGCAGGTGGAAACATAGAGGAGGTAATTAAATAATGTATACAGAAGAAAGCGTAGAAACATTTCTCAAAAACCAGGGACAGCTTTTTGACGAAGCAGTTGCATCTTCCTATGAGGAAGCAGAAGAATTCCTTGAAGACTGTATGGCGGTAGAGCTGAAAACGCTCAAAGAAGTACGTGCATACTTTGATGAAGCAGGTGCAGACATCAGTGGAATGACAGATGAGGAACTGGAAGATGCAAGTGAAGTATTTGTTCTTCCGTCAGGCGGATATCTTCTGGTAGAAGGGTGAGCCGATATTTGAAGTAGAAATTTTTTATGACAGGGAAAGGTTATGTAAAATAGAAATTACATAGCCTTTCCCTGTCATGCTATAATGACGATACGGGAAGTGGGGAATATAGTATCAATAAAAGGGTCATATCCGTGAATATTTGTGATAGAAACCCAAAAAGGAGGAAAATTATGAACAGAAGGAGATTTCTGGCGATCATTATGTCTGTGTTTATGATATTGTCGCTGCTGCCGGTGACAGTATTTGCAGAGACAACCGCCGCTGTGCTGGATGGACAGCTCAAGATCCAGGGCACGGCAGTAGCAGGAACGACATTGAAAGCAGATATGCAGGGGATAAAGAACGAAGGGATAACAGAGGACAGTGTCAGTTATCAGTGGTTTCGCAAAACTTCCGATGATGAAAAGAAAGAACAGCAGGGAGAGAAACCTGAACTGAAATCCCTCAGTAAAGAAAAAACTTATACGATCACCAAAGATGATATAGATTCAAAGATCGTTCTGACGATTACCGGTTTGGAGGATAAGGGATTCAGCGGCAGTCTGACAGCTGTGACAGCGACTGTTACAGAGACAGCAGATCCTAAAGCAGCAGAAACAGAACAGAATACAGAAGCTTCAACAGAGGAACAGAATCAGGATACCTCCACAGCAGAGGATGCTTCATCAGAGGAAACACAGGAAATTCCGGAGGCAGCGAATGATAACGAGGCCGGATCAGAATCTGTAGATGGCATTCCGGCAGCAACAAATGATGCAGAATCATCAGAGCAGGAGAATGAAAACTCTGAAGAAGAACTGGAACAGAACGAATATCAGGAAGAATTACAGCCTGCGGATGAAACTGGCAGCACAGAAAAGAACGAACAGGATTCAGAGGAGGCTGGAAGCACTTCTGTAGAAGGAATCCCGGAAGCAAAAGAAGATGGAACATACAATAACACAGAAGATAATACAGAAACAGAAAGTCCGTCAGATACAGATGAGGCATCTTATCAGGCAGAAGCAGAAGTCGGCGACGGAAGCAGTGATGTTTTGGCATTTGGCACGGTTGTTTCAGGACAGGAAGACGAACAGGCACAGTATGTGACCATCAAAAATACCGGTACAGAAACTCTGAATTTCATAGATATAAGCCCGGAGCATTTTGCAGTCCAGGATATCACCGAGCCTCTGGAAGCCGGTCAGAGCGTACAGGTATGGATCGCACCGCGGGTTGGAACAGAGCCTGGCAGTTATGAGGATACGATCACATATAAGACAGAAGAAGGAGCAACAGCTTCTTTCAAAGCACAAATGACTGTCGAAAGTGAAGATACACCGGAACCGACGGAGGTGCCGCAGGATACACCGACACCGGAACCGACAGAGACACCACAAGATACACCGACACCGGAGCCGACGGAGACACCACAGGATACACCAACATCGGAACCGACACAGGTACCGGCAGTGAGTAAGGTAAATGCCGATACAGGCGCGGCAGATTTTGGCAGTGTCGTAGAAGGCTATACAGAGGCACCGCAGGCACAGACGATCACACTGACCAATGAAGGCAATGCAGATGCAGTTCTGTCAGATATATACAGTGATCAGGGAGAAATTAAATATTTTGATGCGGCATTATCTGCACAGGAAATCAGTGCAAATGGAGGTACAGCAACATTTACCGTGCGCCCGAAGAATGGGCTGAGTGCCGGTACCTATACAGAGGCATTTACGATCAATGATACAACTTCCGGACAGGGGATCGTGATCACGGCAACGGTTACTGTAAATACAGCGAGCCACAGTCTTGGAATCTCAACAGATACACTTGATTTTGCAAGTGCAAAGAAAGGATACAGCGGAGTCAGTGCACAGCAGATCACTGTTACAAACAATGGAAATGTGGCAGAGACACTTGTACAGCCTTCTGCAAAATATTTCACGATAACAGCAGCCACCGGACTGACAATCCAGCCAGGAGAATCAGCGGTATTTACAGTAGCACCGAAGGATGGCCTGGACGTAAATAGTTATCAGGAAAATATCACGATTGCTTCAGCGGCGACAGAAACTGTGTGCAAGGCATCCTTCCAGGTACTCAAAGGAACTGTTTCTCTTACAAAGATCCAGAATCCATCAGAGATCAGCGGAATTGCAAATGGCACAGCCAAAGATGCACAGAAGCTGAAACTGCCGTCCACAGTAGTGATCGAGACTACCGGAGGAAAGGCCAAAGCCAAAGTAGCCTGGGATGTCAAGAACTGTTCTTATAATGCCGCTGATACAGCAGCACAGAGTTTTACAGTCAAAGGAGCAGTAACACTTCCGGATGGCGTGGACAATAACAATAATATAGATCTGTTAGCCTATGTTAAAGTAAATGTAGAAGCCTATACACCAAAGACTGTCTCCGCAGATGATAATAAGATAACAGGAATTGAGGTAAATGGCGTTTATACAACTCAGTCCAAAATCTCTTTCACAGCAGTAGGAGCAGGAATGGACAACAATTCTCCTAAGAAAGGTGATATCCGTTATGTTCCGCTGAACTGGACTGTCATCAATACAAATGCATGGGATAAAGCTCCTTATACAGCATGCTTCGGACTTTCCAAGAGCGGTGATTATACATTGAAAGTCGTTTTCCAGCAGCAGCAGTACAATGGCAAAAACTGGAAAAATACTGACAGTCAGGATACCAAACAGGTAGCTTTCAGTATTTCAGAGGCGAAGGTCACAGCACCGGGAACAAATCTTACTCCATCTGCAAATCAGAAAAAATCTGTCAAGACAAATGATCCAACGGATATCATTCCATTTGTGGTCATCTTGATTATTGCAGCAGGAGCTGTATACGGCGTGATCTATTACAAGAAGAAAAAGAAATAATAAAATATATTTTGTTAGCACTCATTTTAAATGAGTGCTAATTTTTCCTTGACTTTTGCAAAAAATGGTATTAGTATATATAAAAAATGAAATTAAAGAAACAAAGGAGCGTGTTTTTAAATGGCAGCAAAACATGGAAATTTGTCAATTAACAGTGAAAATATTTTTCCTATCATAAAGAAATGGCTGTATTCAGACCATGATATCTTTGTAAGAGAGCTTGTATCCAACGGATGTGATGCGATCACCAAACTTAAGAAACTGGAAGTAATGGGAGAGTACACTTTCCCGGATGACTATAAAGCAGCAGTTCAGGTAGTAGTGGATCCGGATGCCAAAACCCTGAAATTCATTGATAACGGTATCGGTATGACTGGTGATGAAGTAGAAGAATACATCACACAGATCGCTTTTTCCGGTGCAACAGAATTCCTTGAGAAATACAAAGATAAAACAACAGATGACCAGATGATCGGACATTTCGGACTGGGATTTTATTCTGCATTCATGGTTGCTGATGAGGTGCACATTGATACACTTTCCTATAAGGATGGAGCAACAGCAGTACACTGGACTTGTGATGGCGGTACAGAATATGATATGCAGGACGGCGACAGAACCACACCAGGTACAGAGATCACCTTATTCCTGAACGAAGAGAGCCTGGAGTTCTGTAATGAATACCGCATGCGTGAAGTAATCGAGAAATACTGTTCCTTTATGCCGGTGAACATCTACCTGTCCAAAGCAAACGCAGAGCAGGAATATGAGACGATTGATGAATCTGAACTTCGCGATGACGATGTAGTTGTAGAACACATCCACGAAGACGCCAAGACAGAAGAAAAGGAAAACGAAAACGGCGAGAAAGAAGTCGTAGAAGTTTCACCTGCAAAGGACAAAGTAAAGATCAACAAACGCCCGGTATCCTTAAGTGATCCGAATCCGCTGTGGATGAGACATCCGAATGAATGCAGCGATGAGGATTACAAGGATTTCTACCGCAAAGTATTTATGGATTACAAGGAGCCTCTGTTCTGGATCCATCTGAACATGGATTATCCGTTCAACCTCAAAGGTATCCTGTACTTCCCGAAGATCAACACAGAATATGATTCCATCGAAGGAACCATCAAACTGTACAACAACCAGGTATTCATCGCAGACAATATCAAGGAAGTCATTCCGGAATTCCTGCTCCTTCTCAAAGGCGTGATCGACTGCCCGGATCTTCCGCTGAACGTATCCAGAAGTGCCCTGCAGAATGACGGATTTGTTCAGAAGATTTCTGAATACATTTCCAAGAAAGTTGCAGACAAGCTGACAGGCATGTGCAAGACTGACCGTGAATCCTATGAGAAATACTGGGATGACATCAGCCCGTTCATCAAATATGGCTGCATCAAGGATGCGAAGTTTGCAGAGAAACTGCATGACTACATTCTGTTCAAAGACCTGGATAACAAATATATGACTCTCAAGGACTGCATCGAGCAGAACAAGAAAGAAGAAAGAGAAGAGACTTCCGAAACAAAAGAAGCAGAGTCAGAAGAAAAGAAAGATGATGATGAGAACAAAGAGCCGGAGAAGACAACCATCTTCTATGTAACAGATCCGGTACAGCAGAGCCAGTACATCAACATGTTCAAGGAAGCAGGCAAGAATGCAGTGATCCTGTCACACAATATCGACACTGCCTTCATTTCTCATCTTGAGCAGAAGGACCAGACCATCCAGTTCAAGAGAATTGATGCTGATCTTACAGAAGAACTCAAGGGAGAGGGTGCTGCAGATGAAGAGACAACAAAGACTCTGACAGATCTGTTCCGCAAGAGCCTTGGCAAAGAGAAACTCGAAGTCAAAGTAGAGAACCTCAAGAATGACTCCGTAGCTGCAATGATGATGCTTTCTGAGGAGAGCCGCCGTATGCAGGATATGATGAAGATGTACAATATGTATGGAATGGATCCGTCCATGTTTGGTGGACAGGAGACACTGGTACTCAATGCAAACCATCCGCTGGTACAGTTTCTCGGCAAGAATCAGGAGTCTGAGCATGTAGCAGTGATCTGCGAGCAACTGTATGATCTGGCTATGATCAGCCATAAACAGCTTTCGCCAGATGAGATGACCAAGTTTGTTCAGAGAAGCAATGACATCCTGATGATGATTGCTAAATAAAATTTCATTAGAAAATGTAAGATTAATTTCCAAATTCCCGGATGTGGACAACAGTCAAAAACCACATCCGGGAATTTCTTTTGCATGATTGACAAATGGTACAAAAATTTTTATGCTATTTTTGTATGTAGATGTTGTTTTTGTCGAAAAATCGAGATATTTTTCCGGAAATGTAATCTTTTATCGAGGAAAGACTATTTTGCTAGGATATGAGAAATGAAGCAAAATATGTCGTATAATATTGAGAAAGAAAAAACCGGAGGGAAAAAGGTATGAGAAAAGTATATCGGTTGATACGGCAATTAGGAGTAACTTCCAAATATAAAGGTTATTACTATGTGGCAGAAGCGGTAAGAATGTTCATGGAAATTCAGGATCATCCTATAAAAATCACAAAAGATATATATCCATCCCTGGCAAAACAGTTTAAGTCCACACCGGTAAATGTGGAACATGATATCCGAACGGTGATCAATGTCTGTTGGGAATCAAATAAAGAAGCCATGAATGAAATTGCCGGTTATCCATTGCGTTATAAGCCGACAAACAGCGAATTTATAGATATGATGGCATATTATCTGATGCAGATGGAAATTGAGACGACGCATTCTGACAGAAAATTATATCCAGATTATAATATGGTGAAATCAATCTGATGTCCTCTGAAAAAATTCATCACAGCGTTATCCCATGTAGTTTCGAAAGTTTTGTCCAGTGTAAAAAGTCTGGAAAAGGTACCCGTTGTACAGAATAATTCATGGTTTTTGTATTGAATATTCAGGAACAGATCCGAAATTTCATCGGCGGGAACAGACGGGGCTTCTGAAAGAGGAAGAAGCATCATCTGTTGGGGCGAAAGACGCATTACAAATTTAAACTGGAGAGGCGGGAGCTTTCCCCGTATGATGGAATAACAATAGGATTTTACATCTTTCCAGGAAGAGTAAATGTCACCGTTTTCAGATAACTGCTGTGCAGTATCAGTGTCAAAAAAATCCATATGCAGTTTCCCGTCTATATGGAACTGGTTAAAGGTTGTAATGGATGCTTCGGCCAGAGAAAATATATGGAAGGTATCTCCGATCAGTAATTTGTGCATAAAAGCTTTGGTAGTATTGATCTTGAGTGCAAGCATTAAAGAACTCCTTTCTGTTTACTGTTGCTTCTATTATAAAGCAGAACTGAAAAAAAGAATATAGTTTTTACAAAAACTCTTTTCAAACAATGGGCTATATGTTAATATAGATGTGGTATTCGAAACTACATATTACGGGAAAGAGGACGATATAATTGAGTTATAAGATTATTATAGATAGTTGCGGTGAATTGTTAGAAGAATGGAAGAATAATGAACATTTTGAATCGGTAGCGCTTACTTTGAATGTAGGCGGCGAGAATATTATAGATGATGAGACTTTTGATCAGGCAGATTTCCTTAAGAAAGTAGCTGCATGCCCGGAGTGCCCGAAATCAGCGTGTCCTTCTCCGGAACGTTATATGAGGGCTTTTGACTGTGAAGCAGATCATATCTATGCAGTGACACTCTCAGCAGAACTCAGCGGTTCTTATAACAGTGCAGTTCTGGGAAGTAATCTTTTGAATGAGGAGAAACCGGGCAGACAGATCCATGTTTTTAATTCCAGATCGGCTTCTGTCGGTCAGACCCTGATCGCGATGAAGATCCAGGAGTGTGAAGAAGCCGGGTATTCCTTTGAGAAAGTAATTGAGACTGTGGATGCATATATTGCAGGACAGCACACCTTCTTTGTACTGGATAATCTGGAAACACTTCGCAAGAATGGAAGACTCAGCAAAGCAAAGGCACTTGTTGCCAGCGCACTGAAGATCAAACCGGTCATGGGATCTACAGATGAAGGAAGTATCTGTCAGCTTGATCAGGCGCGCGGAATGAATAAAGCACTGGTCAAAATGGCAGAACAGATCGTAGCCAAGACACAGAATAGTGAAACCAAGACACTCGCGATCTCACACTGCAACTGCCATGAGAGAGCAGTCCTTCTTCGAAATGCACTTCAGGAGCGCATGAACGTGAAGGATATTGTAATTCTGGATACTGCAGGTGTAAGCAGCATGTATGCAAATGACGGAGGCGTGATCGTTGCCGTATAAGCCTGGAATATCCCGGAAAGGTACTTCACTTTTGGACTTTCCTGTGCTATAATGCAATGAGTACTTATATGCAGCAAAGGAGATTCGCAAATGAGTCAGAAAAAAGTAGACAGCTACAAAGCTGGTAAGAACAACCGCAGCAGAGCAGCCAGAAAAGAGAAACTGATCGACAGATTAGAGATCCTTGCATGGGTAGCAATCTGTGTGTGTATGGTTGCATGGATCGGATTTTCCGCATATGCAAAGATAACTGCCAAGGAAGCTTCCGTAGTGAAGGAAACGGTTGTAGATACTTCAGCGATCGATAATTATGTGTCAGGACTTTCTTCCGATACACAATAAGCCAAATGAAAATGAACAATAAAAAACCCCGGCTGATCCAGCTGGGGTTTTTTGTTGAATGGTTATAAAACCTGAAGTATCGGATGTTAATTATAATTTTGTAACGTTAGCAGCCTGCATTCCGCGAGCGCCTTCTGTTAAATCATAAGTTACTGCCTGTCCTTCGTCTAAGGATTTGAATCCTTCGCCATTGATTGCAGAGAAGTGTACGAATACGTCAGCTCCATCCTCTCCTGTGATGAAACCATAGCCTTTTTCTGCGTTGAACCATTTTTACAGTTCCCTTGTTCATGATGTTACCTCCATAAAAAATAAAAAGTTAAAAGACCATCTGACGACAAAAATCACCAGATTTTACAGACTATATTAATAATATATAATCTCTAAAAACTAGTGATTTTACATTAAGAATCTATTGGTCTATGACTGAATTATATATCCGGTGGATAAAATTGTCAAGGTTATTTAAAAAAGACTTTATTAAATCAAATATTTCGTGTATGATGTTGGTGATAACGTAATTGTACATAAATAATTACAAAGATAAATTCCAGGAGGAGCCGTTATGATTAACAAACTTATTGAAAAAATCCGTAAAACAAATGCACCGATCGTAGTAGGACTGGATCCGATGCTGAACTATATTCCGAAGCATATCCAGGAGAATGCGTTTGCGGAATTCGGGGAGACACTGGAAGGTGCTGCAGAGGCAATCTGGCAGTTTAACAAAGGCATCGTTGATGCAACTTATGATCTGATCCCGGCAGTGAAACCGCAGATCGCAATGTACGAACAGTTCGGGATTCCAGGGCTTCAGGCATATAAAAAGACCGTAGATTACTGCAAATCCAAAGACCTTGTAGTGATCGGCGATATCAAGAGAGGTGACATCGGATCTACATCCGCAGCATATGCAGTCGGACATCTCGGACATGTGCAGGTAGGAAGTAAGAAATATGCCGGATTTGATGAGGACTTTGCAACAGTCAATCCATATCTCGGATCTGATGGTGTGAAACCATTCATCGATGTCTGCAAAGAAGAAAACAAGGGACTTTTTATCCTTGTCAAAACATCTAATCCATCAAGCGGTGAATTTCAGGATCGAGTGATCGATGGCAGACCGCTTTATGAATGGGTAGGAGAGAAGGTTGCACAGTGGGGTGAAGACCACATGGGCAAAGAATACAGCTACATCGGAGCTGTTGTCGGAGCAACTTATCCGGAAATGGGCAAAATCCTCCGTAAACTGATGCCGAAGACATTTATTCTTGTACCTGGATACGGTGCACAGGGCGGCAAGGGCGCAGATCTTGTTCACTTCTTTAATGAAGACGGACTCGGCGCGATCGTAAACTCTTCCAGAGGAATCATTGCTGCATACAAGCAGGAAGCATACGCATCTTTCGGAGAACTGAACTATGCAGATGCATCCCGTAAGGCAGTAGAGGTGATGATCGAGGATATCAGCGGAGCACTTAACAACCGCTAAGATGATTTTTGGAGGAAGACAAATGAGCACAAAGACAAAAGAAAGTCTTAAGATCGTAAGTCAGGAGGAGATCGGCACAGGGATCTTCAGTATGTGGCTTCAGGCTGACCGTATGGCAGAAGCTGCCAGACCGGGACAGTTTTTATCCTTATACACAAGAAATGGAAGCAAACTCCTTCCGCGTCCGATCAGTATCTGCGAGATTGACAGAGAGAATGGCAGGATCCGTCTTGTATATCGTGTGACAGGCAAAAATACAGGAACAGAGGAATTTTCCAGACTTCACCCTGGAATCCAGGTGGAGGCAATGGGACCTCTCGGTAACGGATTTCCGCTTGAAGAAGCTGAAGGAAAGAAAGTGTTCCTGATCGGAGGAGGCATCGGAATTCCGCCGATGCTTCAGACTGCCAAAGAACTTAAGGCAGAGAAGACAGCCGTTCTCGGCTACAGAGATGAGCTTTTTCTGAATGATGAGTTTGAGAAATATGCAGATGTCTATGTGGCGACAGAGGATGGAAGTGCAGGAACCAAAGGGAATGTCCTCAACGCAATCAAGGAGAAAGCCCTGGAAGCAGAGGTGATCTTTGCCTGCGGACCGACACCTATGCTTCGTGCCCTCAAGGAATATGCAGCAGAAAAAAATATCACATGCTGGATCTCCATGGAGGAGCGTATGGCATGCGGCGTTGGAGCCTGTCTTGCATGTGTCTGCAGATCAAAAGAAATCGACGCACATTCTCAGGTGCACAACAAACGTGTCTGCAAGGATGGCCCGGTATTCTTAAGCACGGAGGTAGAGTTATGATAAAAACAGGCGTGACTCTTGCGGGAGTAGAATTAAAAAATCCTGTAATGACAGCTTCCGGAACCTTTGGATCCGGAGCCGAATACAGTGAGTTTGTAGATCTGAACCGTCTTGGTGCAGTTGTGACCAAGGGTGTTGCCAATGTGCCGTGGCCGGGAAACCCGACACCGCGAGTAACAGAGACAGCAAGCGGTATGCTGAATGCAATCGGACTTCAGAATCCAGGAATCGACCTTTTCTGTAAGAGAGACATTCCGTTTCTGAAGCAGTATGACACAAAGATCGTTGTGAATGTATGTGGAAAAAGCACCGAGGATTACTGTGAAGTTGTAGAGTGTCTGGGAAATGAACCGGTTGACCTCCTTGAGATCAATGTTTCCTGCCCGAATGTCAAAGAAGGTGGAATTGCTTTTGGACAGGACCCGAAAGCTCTGGAAGCGATCACTAAGGAAGTTAAGAAGTATGCAAAACAGCCGATCATCATGAAACTCAGCCCGAATGTGACTGACATTACAGAGATGGCGAAGGCAGCAGAAGCAGGCGGCGCAGATATTCTTTCCCTCATCAATACTCTGACAGGAATGAAGATCGATATTAACAGAAGGACCTTCGCACTGGCAAACAAGACCGGTGGAATGTCAGGTCCGGCAGTGAAGCCGATCGCAGTCCGCATGGTTTATCAGGTGGCGCAGGCTGTTTCTCTTCCGATCATCGGAATGGGCGGAATCGCAACAGCAGAGGATGCACTGGAATTTATCATGGCAGGTGCGACAGCAGTATCTGTGGGAACTGCAAACTTCTTCAATCCGTATGCGACTGTTGAGATTGCAGAGGGGATTGAGAAATTTATGGAAGCACAGCATGTGGAGGATATCCACGAGCTCATCGGAGCAGTAAAATAAAAAGTATCAAAGCATAGTAATAAGTAAATGTAAGATCACAAAATGGCAGGAAAGAGCACAGTGCTTTTTCCTGCTTTTTGTGGGAGAGGAGTAAAAGTGGAAAAAAATCGAACAAATGACATGACAACAGGGAATCCGATCAAACTGATCATTATGTTTATGATCCCGATGTTCCTGGGAAATATTTTTCAGCAGTTTTATAACATTGTGGATTCGATCGTTGCCGGACAGTTTATCGGTGTAGATGCACTTGCAGCGATCGGAAGTACCGGTTCGCTGATGTTCTTTGTGACCGGATGGCTGAATGGCCTCAGCAGTGGATTCGGAATCATTGTGGCACAGATGTTTGGAGCTAAGAGATATGATGATATGAGACATTTCGTAGCGATGTCCATCTATCTGATGTTTGGATTTGCGGCAGCGATGACGGTTGGATTCCTGGTATTCAATGTACCGATCCTGAAACTGATGAATTCACCGGCAGATCTGATGGGGGATGTCGCAGGATATATGGGGATCATCTACGCAGGACTTCTTGTGACAGCGGCATATAATACACTTGCGGCGTTCCTGCGTGCGCTGGGTGATTCCAAATCCCCGTTGTATTTCCTGATCATTTCCGCAGGAATCAATGTGATCCTTGATGTTGTCCTGATCCGTTTTGTGGGAATGGGCGTAGAAGGCTGCGCGTATGCAACTGTGATCGCGCAGGGAGTCTCGGCAGTCTGCTGTCTGGTTTATATCAAGAAAAAATATCCGATCCTTCATCTGGAGAAGAAAAACTTTGAATTGCGCAAAGGCAGCATGAGTAAGCTTCTGATCCTTGGAATCCCGATGGGACTTCAGTTTTCTATCACAGCGATCGGAACCATTATCGTACAGAGTGCGGTAAATATTTACGGGGCTACCCACATGGCAGGATTTTCTGCGGCAGGAAAGATCCAGAATGTCATCGGCATGGTGGCTGTTTCCATGGGTGCGACGATCGCGACTTATGTCGGACAGAATCGTGGAGCAGACCGTATGGACCGCGTAAAACAGGGTGTGAGATATTCCTGCATCATGCTTCTTGTCTGGAGCGTGATCCAGATGATTCTTGTGTATTTCGGAGGAAAATATTTCACCTACCTGTTTATCAATCCGTCCGAGACAGAGGTGATCCAGGTGTCTGTGACTTATTTCCACACGGTATTCTGGGCGTATCCATTCCTGGACATGATCTTCGTATTCCGAAATGCACTGCAGGGAATGGGATACGGACTTGTTCCGATGCTCGGAGGTGTTTTTGAACTGGTCGCAAGAACCCTGATCGTTGTATTAGTCGCAGGCCATACAACTTTTGCCGGAGTCTGTCTCGCAGACCCGGCAGCATGGATCGCAGCACTGATCCCGCTGATTCCGTATTATTTTTATACTATGAAAAAATACAGCACAAAGGCAGAGTAGACAGCGTAAAATCAAAAATCAGGCAGATTTATTTATAGACAAATACCAGGTTTTATGTGACAATAAACTTATCAGATTATTTTGAAGATAAGGAGGATTTTATGAAAGGGAAAAGAATATTTGTATTTGTGCTTCTGGCACTGTGCATCTGTTTTCTGCCGGCGAGAAATACGGAAGCGGCAGTGAGTTACAGAAATCAATTTGTAAAGGCACAGAATGGAAATATCAGTTATTTTAATTCCAAAGGTGTAAAAGCGAAAGGAATAATAACTGTAAAGGGCAGGAAATATTATATGGATTCAAGAGGAATCCTACGTACTGGATGGCGTAAGGTCGGACAGAAATATTATTTCTTCGGACAGATAAATGGCGGGGCTGGTTACATGAGAACTTCTGCCAGAATTAACGGGATTCAGGTAAGAAAGGATGGCAGCGCATCTTATAACAGGACACAGCTTCAGAAATTGAATCTTATGGTCAGGGCAAACCAGATCGTAGATGGAATTACCAATAACAGAATGACAAAACCACAGAAATTAAGAGCATGTTTCCGCTATATTGTAAATTATAATTATGGAGACGGTGGAGATTTTGCCGGAGGTTCAAACTGGGATATTTACTATGGCAGCAGGGTGCTTAGCAGAAGAAGAGGTGACTGCTTCGGATTTGGATGTGCATTTGCATACCTGGCTGATGCAGTAGGGTATACATCATATGCAGTTTCATCTGGTGGACATGGATGGGCAGAAGTAAACGGGAGAGTTTATGATGCAAACTGGGCAAAAGCAACCGGCAGGATCGACTGGTATTGTGGAATGGACTACAATCTCAGCGGCAGAGGTGGTCGCCCGAATTACAAACCAAACAGAGTATATGTGAAACGTATCTGATCAGGCGGCAGTGAATGGAGTAAACAGTTTGTTATTTGAACAAAAGTATGATAAAATAAAATGACATTCAACAATTGATAAGTATGAACAGTTAATATGGAGGAATGAATCATGGAAGCATACAAGCAGGAATTTATTGAATTTATGGTAGACAGCCATGTACTGAAATTTGGAGAATTCACACTCAAGAGCGGAAGAAAGTCTCCGTTTTTTATGAATGCAGGTGCATATGTGACAGGTTCCCAGCTTAAGAAACTCGGAGAATATTATGCAAAGGCGATCCACGACAAATACGGTGATGACTTTGATGTGCTGTTCGGACCGGCTTACAAGGGAATTCCGCTCAGCGTAGTAACAGCGATCGCTTTCAGCGAATTATACGGTAAAGAGATCCGCTACTGCTCTGACCGTAAGGAAGAGAAGGATCACGGCGCAGATAAGGGAAGTTTCCTTGGAAGCAAACTTCAGGATGGAGACCGTGTCGTAATGATCGAAGACGTAACAACTTCCGGTAAATCCATGGAAGAAACTGTTCCGAAGGTAAGAGGAGCAGCAAGCGTAGAGATCATCGGACTCATGGTATCTCTTGACCGTATGGAAGTCGGCAAGGGCGGCGTGAAGTGTGCACTCGAAGAAGTTCATGATCTGTACGGATTTGAGACAAATGCCATCGTAACAATGGAAGAAGTCATCGAACATCTCTATAATAAAGAATACAAAGGAGAGATCATCATCAACGACGACCTCAAGAAAGCAATCGATGCATATTACGCACAGTACGGCGCAAAATAAAAGAGTCTGCTGTCAGAAGGATATTCAGGAGGAATGAAGTTGAACGAAAAAATCTACAAAACAATGGCGAGAACAGGAGGCTGCAGCGTTGCAGTCGGGATCGTCACTCTTGTTACCGGAGTTGCCGCAGGAATCCTCATGATCGTCAGCGGCGCACGCCTTCTCAAAAGAAAAGGCGACATTTTGATCTAAGAACCGGAGGCGGTATAAGGTTAGGATAATATAATATGTCAAAAAACAGTGCAAAGCGCAGGATTAAACATCTGGGGACTATGCTGTTTGTCTTATACATTCTGCTGCTGATCTATTTCCTTTTCTTTTCAGAGGAATATGGACGGGTCGCAGCAGAAGAAAGAGTATACCGGTACAACCTGATCCCGTTCGTGGAGATCAGGCGGTTCTGGACCTACAGAGAGCAGCTCGGGGTGTTTGCGGTTGTTACAAATCTGTTCGGGAATGTGATTGGATTTATTCCCTACGGATTTATTCTTCCGGTCATAGCAAGGAAGTGCCGCAGCGGATTTTTTATCATTTTGTCAGGATTCGGATTCAGCCTCGTCGTGGAGACGATCCAGCTTATTACGAAGGTCGGATGTTTCGATGTGGATGATCTGATCCTGAACACACTGGGAGCGGCACTGGGGTATCTGGCTTTTGCCGTTTGTAATTACCTGAGGAGAAAACGTTATGGCAAGAAGATATAGATATGCGATCATAAAGAAAAAGGAACCAGGTAAGGGGAAGCTGTCAGTGGGGCTGGCGATTGCTTCCCTCCTTCTGTTTGTAGCGGCAGTGGCCGTGGCTTATATAGCACAGGGGAAATTTGGTTTTATCGTAGGCGGGCTCTGTCTGTTTGCAGTGCTGCTTTCTGCTTACGGCTTTGTGATGGGACTTATGAGCTTTTCTGATGAAGAGTGCATGCATCGGACCAGCGTTGTGGGATCGATCCTGAACGGAGTGATCACAGTAGGATGGCTGGTCTTTTTTTTGATGGGAGTATAAGAGATGGATATGGAACGTTTACAGAAACAGATGGATTTTATCGTTGAGGTGGACAAAGTAAAGCAGATCATCCGGCAGACCTATCTGTCAGATGCAAGCCGTAAGGAAGACGATGCAGAACATTCCTGGCATCTGGCACTGATGGCAGTTCTTCTCAGCGAATATTCCAACGAGGAAGTAGACCTTAAGAAAGTTGTACCGATGGTGCTGATCCACGATCTGGTTGAGATCGATGCGGGCGACACCTACGCATATGATGAAGCAGGCGCGCAGACTAAAGTGGAACGGGAAACAAAGGCGGCAGACCGCATTTTTGGAATGCTTCCGGAAGATCAGGGCAGATGGTTCCGGGACCTCTGGGACGAATTTGAGGCATATGAGAGTGCAGACGCCAAATTTGCACACGTGCTTGATAACTGCCAGCCGCTTCTTCTGAACGATGCTTCCAATGGCAGAAGCTGGGCAGAACACGGTGTCCGCAAAAGCCAGATCTACAAACGAAATGAGCATACTTCAGAAGGTTCCAGGGAAATCTGGAAGTATATGCAGAAATTAATAGACAAACATGTCGAACTCGGACATGTGATCGATGAATAAGAAACAGAAAGGAAGACGAATTTGGACGAATTACTGATGGAACGTTATCATCTGGCAAAAGACCGGATCAGTGAGATCTGTATAGAAAAGACAGCACAGCCAGATTTTGAGGACTTTTTCAAAAAGACAGCCGCTTTTTTGACAAAGACAGCGGCTATTCTCGAGAGAGAAAAGGAAGAACTGACAGAAGAAGAACTCGCACAGGAAAATAGAGAACTCTACGAAGAACTTTTTCCGGAAAACTATGGGATCTGCTATGGAAATCCTTCCTACGCAGCAGTGAAACTGGGCGAATACGGCAAGGCGTTTTGTTTCCTGTATGCAGAACTCCGCGGTACGATCGCATATGCATATGAGAAAAAATGGTGGGATTATACCATCGCTGCAGAGCTTTTTCTGGAAATCTATGCTGCCTTTGAGGACAGCGAACTTCCGGCAGTGAAGACCGTGGAGGATATTCTGCGCTCCTATGTGAATGACTACTGCCAGGATCTGATGGAACAGAGAATCGCGGAGGCCGTTGACCCACAACTCGATTTTGCAGTCCGTATTATCATGGATTCTGATCTTTCAGATCTTAAATATCTCTACGCTTATGGAGAATATGTTTCTGCAAATGAGAGAGGTGTGGCAGAATTTCTGAACAGCCTTTCCCAGGAACAGATCGACAGCATGGCAGAAACCTATACAGAAGGATATCGCATCGGCTTTATCAACGGAAGAAAAGACATTACCAGGAAAAAAACAGTCAACATCCGCTATAATCTCGGATTTGAGAGAATGGTAAGATCTGCGATCCTGAAATTCCGTGCAATGGGACTGGAACCTGTCATCTACCGTCATGCGACACATGTAGTCAACAAGCGGGGAAATGCAAGAATCGGCTTTACCGGCGGCGTTGCAAACCCGCAGTATGAGTATGATCACAGACAGGACCAGGCACTTTTCCTCGACAGTGATTTTGTACAGCGGAAACTGCGCTCCATGCAGAATGCTTACGAGAATTATAAGGAACTGGCAGCAGTACACGGCGGTCCGGCATGCATTGAGACTTTTGGAGAGGAACCGTTTGCACCGGAGACCAAGGCTGAGGCGTGGACACTTTCCGAGACACAGCAGAAGCAGCAGGTGGAACTTGACAATGAATCCGGACAGATCGTCAACCGCTATATCAAGGGAGATGAGAGAAGCTTCACGATCATTGCTTATCCGATTCCTGAGATCGGAGAGAAGTTCCCGGAGATCTTTGCAGAGATCGTCAAGATCAACACTCTGGATTACAAATTATATGAGCGGATCCAGCAGACGATCATTGAGACTCTGGACACCTGCCAGTGGGTAGAAGTCAAGGGACGCGGCGACAATGAGACAGACCTTATCATCCACCTGCATGATCTCGAAGATGTGAAGAAGCAGACGAATTTCGAAAACTGTGTAGCGGATGTGAACATTCCGGTAGGAGAAGTATTTACATCTCCGGTACTTGCAGGAACAGGCGGAATCCTTCATGTCAAGAAAGTATATTTAAATGGTCTGCAGTTCCGTGATCTCAAACTGGTATTTGACTGCGGACAGGTCATCGATTATACCTGCTCAAACTTTGAGACAGAAGAAGAGAACCGCGCGTATATCGAGGACAATATCCTGTTCCATCACGCCAAGATCCCGATGGGTGAATTTGCGATCGGTACCAACACGACAGCCTACGTTGCTGCTGAGAAATACGGCATCGCGGACAAACTTCCGATCCTGATTGCAGAAAAGATGGGACCGCATTTTGCAGTGGGCGACACCTGCTACAGCTGGGCAGAAGATACTCCGGTGTTTAACCCGGACGGAAGAGAGATTATTGCCCGCGACAACGAGATCTCCGCACTGCGTAAAGAAGATATCAGCATGGCATATTATGGCTGCCACACCGATATTACCATTCCATATGAGGAACTTGGAAATATCAGCGTGATCGACGAAGAAGGCGAAAGCACTCCGATCATCGAGAACGGATGTTTTGTACTTCCTGGTACAGAAGAACTCAACAAACCTTTTGAAGAGTAAACTTCATATACAAAAAGAGTTTGCGTATCTAAATATTTCTTTTCCGGAATTATGTTGACACAAATTTAGAATCTTAGTAGAATCAACCTGGGATAGAAAAAAATGGAGGCCACCAATGAAAAAAGTTGGAATTGTAATGGGAAGCGACTCAGATATGCCGGTTATGAGCAAAGCGGCAGCAATTCTTGACAAGCTGGGCGTTGAGTACGAAATGAAGATCATCTCTGCACACAGAGAACCGGACGTGTTCTTTGAATATGCAAGAAGTGCAGAAGAAAGAGGATTCAAAGTAATTATTGCAGGTGCAGGAATGGCAGCACATCTTCCGGGAATGTGCGCAGCGATCTTCCCGATGCCTGTGATCGGTATTCCAATGCATACCACTTCTCTGGGAGGACGTGATTCACTGTATTCTATCGTACAGATGCCATCCGGAATCCCGGTTGCAACAGTTGCAATCAACGGAGGGGCAAATGCAGGACTGCTGGCAGCCAAGATACTGGCTACTTCAGATCCGGAACTTCTTGAGAAACTGAAAGCATACAGCCAGGAACTGAAGGAACAGGTAGAAGCAAAGGATGCCCGCCTTCAGGAAGTTGGATATCAGGCTTATTAAATATACGGCCACGAAAACCAAGTGGCATAATATTAAAATCTTAAGAAAGGAAAAGCTATTTTAGATGAAGACCTATAACAATAGGTGTGTACCGATGGCTTGTCGGGAATTTACGACTGTGGAGTGTACAGGAACTTGTAAGTAGTGAATTATTTGATAATCACAAAAGCATACACGGTGAAGCAGTAACTACAAATCGTGAGATTGTAGCTATTCATCTAAGCATATACTTGTTGGTATATGTTTTAGCAGCAGGAACTATGGATTACAAGAACGCAGGTGTTGATATCGAAGCAGGCTACAAGTCAGTTGAACTGATGAAGAAACATATCGCAAAAACCATGAGACCGGAGGTACTGGGAGGAATCGGCGGATTTTCCGGAGCTTTTTCCATGAGCGCATTTAAGAACATGGAGGAACCTACACTGGTATCCGGTACAGACGGATGCGGAACCAAGGTAAAACTTGCCATGATCATGGACAAACATGATACCATAGGAATCGATGCAGTTGCCATGTGTGTAAATGACATTGCATGTGCAGGCGCAGAGCCGCTGTTTTTCCTGGATTACATTGCATGCGGCAAGAACTATCCGGAGAAGATCGCTGAGATTGTAAGCGGCGTGGCAGAGGGCTGTGTACAGTCTGGTGCGGCACTGATCGGTGGAGAGACAGCAGAGCATCCTGGACTTATGCCGGAAGATGAGTACGATCTTGCCGGATTTGCAGTAGGTGTGATCGACAAGAAGGATCTTCTCACAGGAGAAGAACTGAATCCTGGAGACGTGCTGATCGGTATGGCTTCTACCGGTGTCCACAGCAACGGATTCTCTCTTGTCCGCAAAGTATTCGAGATGACAAGAGAATCTCTTGACACTTACTATGATGAACTGGGAACAACACTTGGTGAAGCACTGATCGCTCCGACCAGGATTTATGTCAAAGCACTCAAGAGCATCCGCGATGCAGGCGTGAGAATCCATGCATGCAGCCATATCACAGGCGGCGGCTTCTACGAAAATATTCCGCGTATGCTCAAAGAAGGCACACATGCAGTTGTAGAGAAGGACAGCTATCCGGTTCTTCCAATTTTTAAACTTCTTGCAAAAAAAGGTAACATCGAAGAGAAAATGATGTATAATACATTTAACATGGGTCTTGGAATGGTCCTCGCAGTAGCTCCTGAGGATGTAGACAAGACGATGGAAGCAATCCGCAAAGAAGGAGATACTCCTTACGTAGTAGGCCGCATTGAGGCTGGCGAAAAGGGAGTGACCTTATGTTAAAACTGGGTGTTCTGGTATCCGGAGGTGGTACAAATCTCCAGGCGATCATGGACGCAATCGATGCAGGTGTGATCACCAATGCAGAGGTTGGTCTCGTGGTCAGCAACAACAAGGGTGCGTATGCCCTCAAGAGAGCGGAGAACAAGGGAATCCCTGCCAGATGCATTTCTCCGAAGGACTATGCAGACAGAGAAGAATTTCATAAGGCACTTCTGGCAGAGCTTCAGGAGAACCAGGTAGATCTTGTTGTGCTTGCCGGATTTCTGGTGGCAGTGCCGTCGATGATCGTGGAAGCATATCCAAATCGGATCATCAATATCCATCCGTCACTGATCCCGTCTTTTTGTGGAACAGGATATTATGGACTTCATGTCCATGAAGGTGTCCTTTCCAGAGGCGTCAGGGTGACCGGTGCGACGGTTCATTTTGTAGATACAGGTACAGATACCGGTCCTATCATTCTTCAGAAGGCGGTAGAGGTACACCAGGGAGATACCCCGGAAGTACTTCAGAGACGTGTTATGGAAGAGGCTGAATGGAAGATACTGCCGGCTGCGATCGATCTGATCGCCAATGGCAAAGTATCCGTACAGGACGGTAAAGTTATCATCAATAATTGATTTTCTGCAGAGGAGCGAAAGATATGAAAGTATTAATTGTTGGAAGCGGCGGAAGAGAACATGCAATTGCCTGGAGCGTGGCCAAGAGCCCAAAGGTAGACAAGATCTATTGCGCACCGGGAAATGCAGGAATTTCTGAATATGCGGAGTGTGTAGACATCGGAGCAATGGAATTTGAGAAACTTGCTGATTTTGCGGAGAAGAATTCTGTTGATCTTACAATTATCGGAATGGATGACCCGCTGGTTGGCGGTGTTGTAGATGTGTTCGAGACACGCGGACTCAAGGTGTTCGGACCTCGCAAGAACGCAGCGATCCTGGAGGGATCCAAGGCATTTTCCAAAGACCTCATGAAAAAATATGGAATTCCGACAGCGGGATACGAAAACTTTGACGATCCACAGAAAGCACTGGATTATTTACATACACAGGTCAAATTCCCGATCGTGCTCAAGGCAGACGGGCTTGCACTCGGCAAGGGTGTTCTGATCTGCAATACTCTGGAAGAAGCAGAAGCCGGAGTTAAGGAGATCATGGAGGACAAGAAGTTCGGCAGTGCAGGAAATACAATGGTCATCGAGGAATTTATGACAGGACGTGAAGTGTCTGTCCTTTCCTTTGTGGATGGCAAGACGATCCGTCCGATGACATCCGCACAGGATCATAAGCGTGCCAAAGACGGAGATCAGGGACTGAACACAGGCGGTATGGGTACTTTTTCACCGAGCCCGTTTTATACAGAGGAAGTGGATAAGTTCTGTAAGGAGCATATCTACCAGGCAACGGTTGATGCGATGGCAGCAGAGGGACGTCCATTTACAGGAATCATTTTCTTTGGACTGATGCTGACAGCCGACGGACCGAAGGTCCTGGAGTACAATGTACGTTTTGGTGACCCGGAAGCACAGGTTGTTCTTCCGAGAATGAAGACAGACATCATCGAAGTGATGGAAGCTTGCGTAAATGGAACTCTGGATCAGGTAGATCTTGAGTTTGAGGATAATGCAGCTGTCTGTGTCGTTCTGGCAAGTGATGGATATCCGGTAAAATACGAAAAAGGAATTCCAATGCATGGATTTGAGAACTTCAAGGACAAAGAAGGCTATTACTGCTTCCATGCAGGAACCAAATTCAAGGATGGCGAGATCGTTACCAACGGCGGCCGTGTCCTTGGAATCACTGCAACTGGAAAGGATCTTAAGGAAGCCCGTAAGAATGCTTACGAGGCAACAGACTGGATCCAGTTTGCAAATAAATATATGCGCCACGACATAGGAAAGGCTATTGACGAGGCCTGAAAGGACAAAATATGGGAACAAGTGTAGAAGAAACAATTAAGGAAATTCAGGGAAGGGAGAATATTTTTGTAGCATACTCTCAGACTACGAAGCTTCCTTATGTAACCTGTGGGGAAGAATCATTCAACGACCAGGCATGGTTTTTCACAGAGGAAGAAGCAATCAAAGAATTTGGCAAAAAGAAAATCGAAGAAAAAGTTCTCCTTATGGGAATGCGTTACGAAAAGAAAGATTTCCCTAAGATGTACGGTCTGTTATTCTCTATCGGTGTAAACACGATCATGTGGAATGATGGCGGTGAGCAGATGGAGATCGATCTTGAAAGAATCGTAAGAAAGCCGGATCTCAGCAAAGTAGAGCCGCAGAAGCGTCCGCTGATCAATCCGACACTGCAGCTTTCCGGAATCTACTTCATGCAGGAACTTCGCCGTCCGGTACCTCAGGAAGAGCACAAGAACTTAAGAGCACTGGAAGAAGAAGTGATCGTAAACTTAAGAAAATCAGATTTTCTTGTTGCAATGCAGCGCAAGGGAGATGAGCCGGACAAGGTAAATATTCCTTACCTCAAGAACAAAGAAGGTAAGATCCTTCAGCCGGTATTCTCCGATGTTATGGAATTTGAGAAATTCGCAAAAGGAAAGAAACTTCGTATTGCCAAAGTACCATTTAACAAACTTCCAAATATCCTGATCGAGCAGGCAGAATCACTGGTTATCAACCCTATGGGATTCAATCTTGTTCTCAACAGAGACCAGCTCAAAAAAATAATTGGTTAAAAATATAAGTATAAGAAACAGGCAGTCTTCGGGCTGTCTGTTTTTTATGTCTTTTCACGCGGGGATTAGACAGGATAAACTTTATAAAATTATACTTGCAAAATCCAGATTATGTGCTACCATATGTATAACATGATGTTGTTATGAAAGATAAGGGGCTGAGGATTATGGTCATTGAAATAGACTTTAACAGTGATGAGGCTATTTATGTGCAGTTGATGAATCAGATCATCATGGGAATTGCCACATCCAGGCTTCAGGAGGGAGATCCGCTTCCTTCTGTGCGACAGCTTGCAGATACCATCGGCATTAATATGCATACTGTGAACAAGGCATATTCCCTGCTTCGGCAGGAAGGCTTTGTAACGATCGACCGCCGCCGTGGCGCGATCATTGCGATTGATGTGGACAAGATGAAAGCACTGGAAGAAATGAAACAGAATCTCATGGTAGCCCTCGCAAGAGGATACTGCAAAAATATTTCCAGAGCAGAAGTTCACGATCTGATCGATGAGATTTTTGACGAATATGGAATAGAATAGCATAAAAAGAGGAGGCAGGAATGCAGGAGAAATTTACCAGACAGGCAAAGGCAGCACTGAAACTTGCGGAAAGTACAGCCCGGTCCTGGAAACATTCATATATTGGGACAGAACATATACTGGTAGGACTTCTTGATGAACAGGAAGGAACTGCAGGTAAGATTCTGGAAGAATTTGGCGTAGACAGGGAAAAACTGGAATCCCTGATCACGAAATTGATCGCACCATCCGGAGTGCCTGTAGCAGAAAAATCCGCCGGCTACAGTCCAAGAGCACAGAAAGTCAGAGAACAGGCAGTCAAAGAAGCTGAGAAGCAGAAGGAAGATCTGGCAGGAACAGAGCATCTGCTTTTGGCAATGCTCAAGGAGACAGACTGTGTAGGAACCAGACTTCTGTATACCATGGGTGTAAATATCCAGAAATTATACAGCGCAGTTCTCGCGGCAGCAGGGATTGATACAAATGCAATTCCGGAAGAATTACAGATGCCAAAGAACCAGAAGGGAAAACAGGGATCCACAACACCGACGCTGGATCAGTACAGCCGTGATCTGACGGCAATGGCAGCAGATGGAAACCTGGATCCGGTAGTAGGCAGGGACAAAGAGATTGCCCGCCTGATCCAGATATTAAGCAGAAGAACAAAAAACAACCCATGTCTGGTAGGTGAGCCAGGCGTCGGAAAGACTGCAATCGTAGAAGGGCTTGCACAGAGGATCATTTCCAGCATGGTTCCGGAGTCTGTCAAAAACAAGAGAGTCGTAGTCCTTGATCTGTCCGGAATGGTGGCAGGAAGCAAATATCGTGGAGAATTCGAGGAAAGAATCCGAAATGTGATCAATGAAGTACGCAGCAATCAGGGAATTCTTCTTTTTATTGATGAGCTGCATACGATCATTGGCGCGGGCGGTGCAGAGGGAGCATTGGATGCTTCCAACATTCTGAAACCATCTCTTTCCAGAGGCGAGATCCAGCTGATCGGAGCAACGACCCTGGAGGAATACAGGAAATACATTGAGAAAGATGCCGCTCTGGAGAGACGTTTCCAGCCAGTGACAGTAGAAGAACCGTCAGAGGAAGAAACCATCGAGATCCTTAAGGGACTGCGCCCGTATTATGAGAAGCATCATGGCGTGGTGATCGAGGACAGTGCACTTGAAGCAGCAGTAAAAATGTCCGAACGTTACATCAATGACCGTTTTCTGCCGGATAAGGCCATCGATATTATCGACGAGGCAGCTTCCAAAGTACGTCTCGGCGGCTACCGCATGGCACCGGAAGTAGATGCCATGGAACTGGAACTCCACGAGATCCAGAAAGATAAGGAAAAAGCTGTCAAGCAGGCAGATCTTTCCCTGGCAAAAGAACTTCAGGCGCGCCAGCGTGAAATAGAAACAGAAATTTCCAAATATAAAGAAAAAGAAGAACGCAGAAACAAAAGAAAGAAAATATCTGTGACAGAGGCATCTGTGGCAGACATCATTTCCGACTGGACCAAGATCCCGGTACAGCGTCTTACAGAGGGTGAAACGAAACGTCTTGCACGTCTTGAGAAAGAACTTCATAAACGTGTGATCGGTCAGGAAGAAGCAGTAAAGGCAGTCGCACAGGCAGTCAAACGAGGCCGTGTCGGTCTCAAAGATCCAAACCGCCCGATCGGTTCCTTCCTTTTCCTTGGACCTACCGGTGTAGGTAAGACCGAACTTTCCAAAGCGCTGGCAGAGGCCGTATTTGGAAGTGAGCAGGCAATGATCCGTGTTGATATGTCTGAGTACATGGAGAAACACAGCGTATCCAAACTGATCGGATCACCTCCGGGATATGTAGGATACGATGAGGGCGGGCAGCTCAGCGAAAAAGTACGCAGAAATCCATACAGTGTGCTTCTGTTTGATGAGATTGAAAAGGCACATCCGGATGTGTTTAATATTCTTCTTCAGGTTCTGGATGATGGACATATCACAGATGCACATGGACGAAAAGTGGACTTCAAGCAGACGATCATCATTATGACATCCAATGCTGGTGCGCAGGCGATCATTGAGCCGAAGAAGCTTGGCTTCCTTTCTAACAATGATGAGAAGCAGGATTATGAACGCATGAAATCTGGTGTTATGGAAGAAGTCCGCCGTCTGTTCAAACCGGAGTTTTTGAACCGTATTGACGAGATCATGGTATTCCATCCACTGAACAAGACACACATCAAAAAGATTGTCAACATCATGCTCAAAACACTGGAAAAACGCTGTAAAGAACAGCTTGATATCCAGCTTAAGATCACAGAATCTGTCAGGGATTTCCTTGCAGAAGCAGGTTTTGACAGCAAATATGGGGCCAGACCATTAAGAAGAGCTATCCAGACAAAACTGGAAGATCCGATGGCAAATGCACTTCTCGAAGGAACCATCAAAAGAGGAGATACCGTCCGGATCCAGCTTCATCAGAAAGAGATCCGTTTTACTCCACTTTCAGAAGATGAGAAGAAACCAAAATCTAAAAAAGCTATAAAATCTTAAACAGGATACTGGTCAAAAAAAGTGGTCAATGTTATAATAAAAAGACACTAAGGAGCAATCCACAGGTGTCGAAAACACAACAGAAAAGTCTTAGGGAGGACATTGGTTATGGCAGTAGTAAAGGAACTGATCCGTACAGAAGAGAATCAGAGCATCAGCTTTGGCAATTATGAATTGCCACAGAAATCCAAGGTATCAGATTTCGCACATCAGGGAGATATGTACAAGGTAAAAACATTCAAAGAGATCACCAAACTCGAGAGAAATGGCATGTTTGTATATGAATCCGTACCGGGAACTGCTGTATTTTCTCTGAAACAGGACGGCTCCAGCATGAGTTTTGACGTAGAAGGAACTGAGGATGCACAGATCACCGTAGAGATGGAAGCAGATACAGAATATGATATCTCCATCGATGGCGCAGATGCAGGCAAAATGAAAACAAACCTTGGCGGTAAGCTTTCTTTCAGTGCAGAACTGGGAGGCGACAAAGCCGTACATGTTGAGATCAAAAAATGCTAAAAAATAAAAAGACTGTTTATTTTTGTCAGGAATGCGGATATGAATCCTCCAAATGGATGGGACAGTGTCCGGGCTGTAAGGCATGGAATACTTTCGTAGAGGAGACGGTTTCCACGAAGAAATCTTCTTCATCCGGTAGCAGTTCCTTTCAGAATCCGGGGAAGCGTCCGGAACCAGTTCGTCTGAAGGACATTTCACTGTCAGAGGATGAACGGCGGCTGACAAAGATTGGCGAGCTTGACAGAGTGCTCGGGGGCGGGATCGTCCCCGGCTCTCTTGTTTTAGTGGGTGGAGATCCGGGAATCGGAAAATCCACCCTTCTTTTACAGGTGTGCCGGAATCTTGCACTATCAGGAAGCAATGTACTGTATATTTCAGGAGAGGAATCCCTGCGCCAGATCAAGCTCCGCGCAGAACGAATCGGAGAATTTAATGAGAAGCTGCAGCTTCTGTGTGAGACAAATCTGGAAACAATCCGCGAAGTGATCGAGCGCAAGAAGCCGGATACCGTTGTGATAGATTCCATACAGACTATGTTTCATGAGGATATCAGTTCTGCACCGGGAAGTGTTTCTCAGGTAAGAGAGTCCACCAATATCCTGATGCAGATTGCCAAGGGACAGGGCGTATCGATCTTTATCGTAGGTCATGTGACCAAAGAAGGAAACGTGGCAGGTCCCCGTGTGCTGGAGCATATGGTAGATACCGTGCTTTACTTTGAGGGAGACAGACATGCTTCCTATCGGATCCTGCGTGCAGTCAAGAACCGTTTCGGTTCTACCAATGAGATCGGTGTATTCGAAATGCGAAGCACAGGACTTGAGGAAGTTAAGAATCCGTCAGAATTTATGCTGAATGGAAAGCCCAGCGACACTTCCGGGTCGATCGTGGCATGTTCTATGGAAGGAACACGGCCGATCCTGGTGGAGATACAGGCATTGGTATGCCAGAGCAATTTCGGAATTCCGAGAAGAACAGCAGTGGGAACAGACTTTAACAGAGTAAACCTTCTGATGGCAGTTCTGGAGAAAAAAGTCGGCATCCATCTGGCAACCTGCGATGCCTATGTCAATATTGCAGGTGGAATGAAGATGACAGAGCCGGCGATCGATCTCGGGATTTCACTGGCAGTCGTTTCAAGCTGTAAGGATATCGTCATACCGGATTCTGTGATCGCATTTGGCGAAATTGGTCTGAGTGGAGAAGTGCGTGCTGTGAGCATGGCAGGACAGCGTGTCGCAGAAGCGAAGAAACTCGGTTTTGAAACAGTGATCCTGCCGGAAGTATGCAGGTCAGCTACAGAGAAGATCAAAGGGATCAAACTGGTATACGTTTCCTGGATTCAGGATGCGATACGTTTTATCATGCAGAAATAAAGTTGCTGTGAACAGTAACGAAATAAATACCAAGGGGGAAAAGATGAAGGCAGTTGTATTTGATATGGATGGAGTTATTTTTGACTCAGAGACGCTTGTGTTCCGTATGTGGAAGGTTGTGGCAGAGAAATATGGAGTCGCAGATATAGAGGAAACCTGCAGGGCATGCCTGGGGATCAATGCTACAGTGACCAGAGAAATTTTTTTCGAGCGTTATGGACAGGATTTTCCATATGACAAATACAAAAAAGAAATGTCAGATCTTTTCCACGCAAATGCAGCAGGAGGGAAGCTTCCGAAGAAACCGGGGATCCGGGAACTCCTGGAATATCTCCGCAGAGAAAATATAAAGACAGCGGTAGCTTCCTCCACAAGAAGAGATCTTGTGACGAGAGAACTCGAGGAAGGAGGCTTGCTTTCCTATTTCGATGAGATCGTATGCGGGGATATGGTCAGTCGGAGCAAACCGGAGCCAGACATCTATCTGGAAGCCTGCAGACGCCTTCAGGAGCGGCCTGAGGACTGCTATGCGATTGAGGACTCCTACAATGGAATAAGATCCGCCAAAAGAGCCGGAATGCACCCGATCATGGTGCCGGATCAGGCAGCTCCAACAGAAGAAATGGAGGAGCTGGCAGACAGCATCTTACCTTCTTTACATGAAGTTCAGCAGTACATCGACAAAAATTGCAAAAAAATCTAAAAAAGGTGTTGACAGATTGGTTTTATAGTGGTATTCTGACTGAGCTGTCACGAAGAATTGTTTCTTCTGAATAAACAACTTAAACAATTTCGAAAGTTTTGAAAAATGTGAAAAAGTTGTTGACAAGGAAATGAAAATGTGATAGAGTAGACGAGTCGCCTGAGAGCGACGCGCAAACATCATAAAAGCTTCGGAAAGAAAATGAAAAAAGTACTTGACAAGCGCTGATGAATGTGATAATCTAAACGAGCTGTCGCAAGAGAGCAAAACAAAAGGACCTTGATAACTAAACAGTGAAACACATACGATTCTCGAAAATTCTTTAAGAATCATCATTCAATAGAATGAACTTTTTATAAACAGTAATGACGAGAGATAACTAAGCTAGTTGGTTGTCTTGAGT
>ENA-OQDT01000264-OQDT01000264.1-human-gut-metagenome-genome-assembly--contig:-NODE-264-length-34794-cov-6.648311_pt1 | contig 34794 bp, 34 predicted proteins | sample MGYA00242786_ERZ504617 | MGnify/ENA primary metagenome ERZ504617 (study PRJEB26092, sample SAMD00036337) | human gut metagenome | host: Homo sapiens | study: EMG produced TPA metagenomics assembly of...
CACTGGCGTATGTCGGAATGTTCGTGGCGGCAATTATATCGCTTGGAGCGTGTAAGTCTGGTATTTGGGTGGCTGCGATATTAGCATGGATTGTAGCAGGTATAATTATCGGATTGGCGATTATTTCTGACTATAAAAAGGCAGAACTTTTGAAAAATGGAACAAGAATCACCGGAAAGGTTACAGCAACAAAACGAGTACATATAAAATTTCATATGAGTACCTATCATCTTGCCGATGAAGATGTAATCTATCCATATGTGGTACATTATCAGTATAAAGTTAAAGGCGAAACCTATAATGGAAAGTCGCAGTGGTTTTGGTTCAATCCACGTATTCCGAAAGGAACGCCAATAAAAATTCTAGTGGACCCAAAGAATCCGGCCCGAAGTGCAGTTTTCAAACCAGAAAGCTGAAGATAGTCTTCAATCGAAGTAGAGGTAAAATAAAAAGTTTGGCCTTATAGCGTGTTTATCTAAAAGAAGATTGTAATTGTGCTACAAATTTTCTGGAAGTTTATGTGCAGCTATACGATTTTGAAAAATTTTGTGGACAGATGAAATAAAGCAGACTTAACTTTCGTTGTTTTAATAAAGATTTGTAAGAAATTCTTTTAGAACGTATATAGGAGGTCTTTTTATGTTAGAGCAGTTTTTCAAATCGCAAGTTGCAGCTGTTTCTGACCCTTACCAGTGCAATCGTATCACGGATGCGTTGGCGGCGGCTGGAATCAAATTCTATTGCAAAACCAAAGATGTCAATCGCCGTAATACGTTCGATCAGGCAAGAATTGGAACTCTAGGCATAAAGCCAAAGTATGTTACAGAGATATTTGTAGACAAAGAAAATGCAGATATGGCACTGCATATTGTACACACGCTAAAGTAAAGTCTGCGATATCATAGTTCTTACAGCGTGATATGTTTTCAGTTGACTGGAGAAAAACATGAAAAGAATTTGCATTGGACTTTTGACCGCACTAGGGTGTATTGCTGTAGCTACGGCGTTGATTGTTCGGCCATTTAGCAAAAAATCCATCCAGTCTTATGTACTGCGAAATCAGGATGAGCTGACAAACTATGCGCGGAAAGTGATAGAAGAACATCCAATGGGACCGCTAGAGTGGAATGGATGGAAAGTATATTATTACGCAGATGATATGGTGGAATTTTGTACAGGCTCTTTCGGGCTCATTCCGAGTACTACATATAAGGGCTTTTACTATTCTGAAGATGATGAACCACATGGCTTTCAAGATGTTCCGGTTGAGTTTGTAAAAAGTGGAAATGGATGGTCGTGGGCAGAATCAGAAGGTGATAATACACAATATACTGAACGAATTGCAGCACATTGGTATTGGTATGAAGCAAAATTTTAGAAGTCGGAGAACCTGAAGTTATGTATAACAATAGACGAAATAACCGATTTAGTATATTTATTGCCGCTATTATTGTAAGCCTGCTGGTTCTTCTCACAGGATGCGCATCTACCAAGAAGGAAACTGATTTAGCTAAGCCCGTTGCAGAGGATAGCTCAAATCCAGTCACTTTAACAGTCTACCTTACGGCTCACTATGCAAATCCTGATACACATTGTCCTATCTATGAAAAACTGCTAGATTATCAAAAAGAGAACCCGAATATCACAATACAGTTCGTATCGCCAAAAGAGGGTGATACCGCAGAGCGTGAGGCAGAGATTCATCAGCTAAATACGGAAATCCTTTCAGGCAAGGGTCCCGACCTTTTTATTATGGAAGGAAACCGATTGACGAATGTTAATCTATTTCCAGATATTGAAAAGAGTATGATGAATGGAGCTTTCCTCGATCTCACCGATGTAATGGATTCAAACGAATTCACAACAGAGAATTTTTATATGCCTCTTTTAGATGCTGGAAAACTAAAAGGAAAGCAGTATATTTTACCTTTGTGCTTTTCAGTTCCAACGCTGACAAGTGCAGAAAGCGTTTTGAAAGACAGCGGATTTAATATGCAAGCCGCATCAAAAAGCCTTGTGGCCACGATGGATGAACTGCTGCGTATCTACAAGGAAAAACCAATGCTGGTTGTGATGGACTTTAGCATGACAAGCGCGTTATCGCAGCCAATTATCGATTACAAGAATCACACTATTAACTTGGACACAGTTAGTTGTCGGCAAACATTAGCATACGAGAAAGAATTCCGTACGGGTGAAATTTCTTATGAGATGCAAAATGGTTTGTTTGACAGTTTCAATCCAGAAGTAGTCCAAGATTATTTTGCAAACGGTGAACCTTTTGCTAGTCTTGACCCAAGCTATATGACGGTGGGACTTCTTCGGCAGTGTGCAGCTCTTGGAATCAAAACCGTAACACTTCCCATTCCCAATGAGCTAGGCGGTGTTACTGCTGAAATCGGTTCTTACGCAATGGGAAATCGAAATACAAAGCATCCAGCAGAGGTAAAAGCACTTTTAGCTTATCTTCTTAGTGAAGAATGCCAGTCGAGTTCGGCGTTTGCAGATAAAGATATGTTTCCTGTCCGACGTGGATGTCTTAAAAAATGTATGGAAGCACAATATCAATTCAGTGTCTATGATGCATCCCATGAAAAAATAGGGCAAGAAGATATTGAAAAACGAAAAGAGATGTATGGTGAAAATTTGACTGATGCACAGCTAGATCAGCTTGGAACAATATGTGACAAGATCAATGCCGCGCAATATCACACAATTTGGTACCGTGCCTTGCAGCTTGATCAAAGTGAGGATGGCGGAAATCTTCTAAGCGAAACGATGGTTCAGTATTGGAATGATGAAATTACCCTTGATAAGCTTGTTGATCGACTTACTCCGCGGCTCAAATTGTACCTTGATGAATAAAATGAAAAAGAATCTTCAGAGCAATATCCTTCTTCTGCCGGCACTTATTGCCGGATTTTTTTGCTATCTGTTTCCAATCTTGATTGCTTTTGGGAAAAGTTTCTTTCTTGGAACAGGAACTGATTTTGTCGGCATACAAAATTATGTGGATCTTTTTGAAAATGAGGCATTTTCACTCGCTGTTAGAAATCTGTTTCATTTGTGGGCCATCATTGTACCCGTCAATTTGGTTATTGGCATTTTCATTGCGGAAGTTTATATAAAGCTCCGAAAAGAAAAACTTTGTCTGTTCTTCCTTGTTCCTTCAATACTTCCGGCAGCTTGTGTTGTGACAATTGCATCAAGCATCTTACAAAAGTCTCCTAGCCAGTGGGGTGAAACACCAGTTGCATTTTATGTGTTCCTTATAATTGTGTTATGGAAAACACTGGGATTCTCGATTTTGATTTTTATAGTTGCTATAAAATCCATAGAATCCGAGATCATAGATGCCGCCATGCTAGATGGAGTCAACCCTCTACAATGTTTTTGGTATATAAAGCTTCCAATCATAAAGAGTTCTCTATTGATTTGTGGAATCTTGACGATTTACAATAGCTTTCGATGTTTCCGTGAAGCCTATTTGATTGGTGGAAGTCATCCGAATGAGCAACTATATAGTATTCAACACTTTTTGCAAAACAATTTTATGAATATGAATTATGCACGGTTGGAAGCAGCATCTATCTTGGTTGTGATTTTTGTTGGAGCCTTTGTACTGAGTGGAATGTGTTTGGCGAGAAAAAAGAGGAATAACTGATGAACCCACGAAAAGAAGCTACATATAGGATGTTATCTTTGATAGCTGCTGTGATTTTTGTGCTGCCATGCGTATTTCTTGTTTTCCTGACATTTGATATAAACCCAGATGACTTGTGGCAGATGGATTCTCTGATGGAATTCATTTGCGCCTATAAAAATACCGCGATTCTTGCAATTGCCGGAGTGCTTATTCAAATTGTGATTGCACTGCCTGCAGGTTATGCGATTGCCAGAATCCCATCTCCGAAAGCGCAGACATTTTTCTTTTGACCTGTGTTTTCTTTTTGCTTTTGCCGCAGCAAGCACTTATGCTCCCTCAATATCTGGTTCTGATGAATATTGGATGGTTGGATTCTCTGAAAGGGCTATTGATAATGACGGCTTTCCAGCCGTGGATGATTTTACTCTTTTGGTTCGCAGCGAAAAGAATTGATAATAGTCTATTCGATGCAGCAATTTGTGACGGCGCAAGCAACTGGGTGCTTTTTAGGAAAATTTATGCTCCAATTGTACGACCGTATGTTATGATTGCGGCATTCCTTTCTATCGCTGAGAGCTGGAATCTTTTGGAACAACCCATGACATTTTTGCAGAGCAAAGAAAAGTATCCGCTCTCTATGATTTTGATGCAGTTTTCAACGGATAATGCTGAATTAAAAAATGTCCTATGTTTGCTCTTTGCGATTCCGCTGATGATTTTGTTCGGTACAATGGTAAAAAAGATAATCGATACATGAAAAATAAGAATGACTAGCTTGATTTCATTTCAGCAACTGGGTGGATATTTTGCTCTTTGAACAATTCTGCAATAAATATGTTGTGCACTATGGAGAAATTTAATTATAAGTTTGGAAGTCGTTGATTTGCAACGCAAAATACGTTACAATAAAGTCGAGGTGATAACCATGGAAAAAACGATGACACTCAATCTTCGTGTCAACCCTACCGTCAAGCAGCAAGCCGAGGATGTGTTGAAGCAGCTCGGCATCCCGATGGCAACTGCTATTGATATGTACCTGCGCCAGATCACCCTGACTGGCGGCATTCCGTTCTCGCTGTCCCTGCCGAAGGCTCCGGCTGCGCTGAACGCTGACACCATGACCGATGATCAGCTTCATGCAGCCTTGCAGGTAGGCATTAAGGAAATTCAGAACGGTGATACCGTGGATGCCGCAAGCGCATTCGCACAGTTCAGGGAACAGCACCGATGAAGCAGTATGACGTAAAAATCTCCCATGCAGCCCTCAGCGATATGGAGCAGATTTACAGCTATATTGCTAACCGTCTGTTGGAGACTGACACGGCTATGGGGCAGTATAACCGCATTGCGGAAGCAATCCAGTCGCTGAACATCCTGCCGGAACGCTGCGCGCTGGTGGAAAGCGAGCCGGAGCGTACCCAAGGGCTGCGGCAGATGCTGGTGGATAACTACTCGGTGCTCTACATTGTGGGCGAGGATACCGTGTCGGTGGCCCGTGTGCTGTACAGTGCATCCGACCTTGTGCGCCGCCTGCGGAGAATGAAGTGAAAGAGGTGTTTGCATGACCGCCGTGATTTACGCCCGCTATTCCAGCGACAACCAGCGCGAAGAATCCATCGAAGGTCAGATTCGTGAATGTACGGCTTATGCCGAAAAGAACGGCATCACCGTGGTCAAGCACTACATTGACCGTGCCCTTTCCGCCAAAACCGACAACCGCCCGGATTTTCAGCAGATGATCAAGGACAGCGAAAAACGGTTGTTTGACATTGTGCTGGTCTGGAAACTTGACCGCTTTGCCCGGAACCGCTATGATTCGGCCCACTATGAGTACCAGTTGGAGCGGAATCATGTCAAGCTGGTATCAGCCACAGAGCCTATTTCTGACAGCCCTGCCGGTATCATGGTCAAGAGTATGCTCACCGGCATGGCTGAATACTACTCGGCAGAACTTTCTGAAAAAGTTGTGCGCGGCATGACTGAGAATGTTCTGAAGGGCAAGTACAACGGCGGCACGATTCCCATTGGCTTCAAGGTGGACGAGGAAAAGTTCTTCCAGATCGACCCGCTGAAAGCCCCCTTTGTGGTAGAAGCCTTTCAGCGGTACAACGATGGCGCGACCATGAAAGAATTGATGAACTGGCTGAACGACAGCGGTGTGACTACCAACCGCAACCAGAAGTTCACCTACAACAGTGTTCAGAAGCTGCTGACGAATAAACGATACATCGGAGAAAACCACTTCAAGGACATCGTAATGCCCGACAGTATCCCGGCCATCGTGGACAAGGACTTGTTTGAGGAAGTGCAGCTGAAAATCAAAAAGAACAGCCGCGCTCCTGCCCGCCACAAGGCCGAGGACGATTACTTGCTCACCACCAAGCTGTTCTGCGGAATGTGCGGCGCGATGATGTTCGGCGAGTGCGGCACGGGTAGAAACAAGGTCGTTCATCATTATTATAAGTGCGCCACCGCGAAGCGTTTCAAGACCTGCAAGAAAAAGACCGTCCGTAAAGAGTGGCTGGAAGATTTGGTCATAGCTGAAACCATGAAGCTGATTCAGGACGATGCCGTGATTGATGCCATCGTTGCGGAAGTGATGGAGTTGCAGGATCGGGAAAACACCACGCTCCCTTTGCTGGAAAAGCAGATGCGCGAGGTGGAGAAGGGCATTGAGAATATGCTGAACGCCATCCAAGCAGGTGTGCTGACAAACTCCACTAAATCGCGTTTGGAAAAGCTGGAAGCCCAGCAGAAAGAACTTGAGGTTCGGATCGCTGAAGAAAAAATCGCTCGGCCTCGGTTGAGTGAAAATCAGGTTCGGTTCTGGCTGACCCGGTTCCGCAAGCTCGACCCGAATGTGAAAAGCCACCGGGAAACGCTCATCAATACATTCGTGAACGCCGTTTATCTCTATGATGAAAAAGTTTTGATTACATTCAACTACAAAGACGGCACAAAAACCATCACTTTCGATGAAATCGCCGCCAAAGATGCCCCAGAGGGCAATGGTTCGGATTTGGGTTGCTTCGCTCCACCAAGAACTCCAGCGTTGTGATGACGCTGGAGTTTCTGTTTTATTTGAACTTCTACAAAGCACCGCAAGGGTGGATTCGAACAGCTGCGGCGCTGTCGTGGAAGACAGCGCAAAAACAGCCCAGTGGGCTGTTTTTAGCAGCGCGGCTTGCGTAATCCACCCGTGCCCCAAGAAAAGACCGCCGACGTAGAGATACGCAGGCGGTTCTTGGCATGGAGCTGGCGGCGCGGCGCGGAAAACACTGCAAGCGTTAAGTCAAACAACGGTTTCGATTGAGATCGGGGGTGTCACTGGCCCGCCTGCATGGCGAGCTGTGCATTCCTGATCTTTTTGCTGGAACAAAAAAAGAAAAGCACCATACTTCCTACGAAGTACAGTGCTTTTTTGGTGGAGAATAGCGGGATCGAACCGCTGACCTCTTGCATGCCATGCAAGCGCTCTCCCAGCTGAGCTAATCCCCCACATATTCGGTTGGTGTCTTGCGACGTGAGTTATTATACCAGCCGGGCGGGCGGTTGTCAACACCCAATTTGAAAAAGTTTGCAATAACAAAAAAGCCCTGCCGGGCACAGAGCCGGGCAGGGCGCGGAACAAAGTGAGGATGGGTTAGGCCTTTGCGTGCTGGCGGTCAAAGATCTGCGGAGCCACGCGGCAGAGCAGAACGGCGGCCACCATGGTCAGCAGGGTCTCGGGCAGCATGTAGCTGCCGTTGTACACCAGGCTGTAAGTCCAGGCGGACAGGCCTTCGTTCAGGTTGCCCCAGACCAGCACACCGGACAGGAAGCTGCACATAAAACGCAGGAAACCTGCCATAAAGGTGCCCACGGCCACGCCGACCATCCGGTTCTTGAAGGGACGGGCAAAGAATTCGGCAGTACCCAGCGCCATAAAGGCCACCAGGTAGTCTAGCAGGACTTCACCCAGGAAATACAGGAAGGTCGGGGTCGGGGGTGCCCAGAAGCCCAGCAGCATCTGCAGGCAGCCGTTGACAAAGCCGGTGAACAGGCCCCACTTCACGCCGTGGCGGAAGGAGACCAGCACAAAGGGCAGCATGCTCAGCAGGGTAACGCTGCCGCCGTTGGGCAGGGTGAAGAACTTGATGTTGCTCAGCACGGTGCCAATGGCGATCATCAGGGCGCACTCCACAAGAATGCGGGTCTTGGAATAGGTTTTTGACATGGGAGATTCCTCTTCTCAGATAATAGTACACAAAAACAAATGCACCCGCACAAAAAAGGCAGGCGCATGGGCTTCGTTTGTGAAGAGGGTGGACCTTTCCGCAAACTACCTACGCCGGCATTACCCGGATCAGGTTCGAGGGTACTCCGCTCAGGTGCGGATCTCAGCTTTTCAGCGCCCCTGTTTTTATGTCCAGCTCCCAGTATAGCGGCCAGCGCCCAAATGTCAAGCCCCGGCGGGCATATTGGCGGCCGATGGCTCATATTTTTTAGGGAGACCGCAAACAGGGGAGGCGTGACCGGATGAACGTGGAGCCGGAGCAGCGGGCAGCGCTGCTGGGAGAGTACATTGCAGAGCACAGTGCCACGGTGCGGGCAGCCGCCCGGGCGTTCGGGTGCAGCAAATCAACGGTGCACAAGGATGTGTCCACCCGCCTGCGGGCCGTGGATGCGGCCCTGTTTGCCCGGGTGCAGGCCGTGCTGGCCCGCAACAAGGCCGAGCGCCATCTGCGGGGCGGGGCGGCGACCAGACGCAAATACAAAAAGTAGGAGAGCGGTGCAGGGAGGCCTGTGCCGCTCTCCTGTTTATTTGTGCCGGAACTGCTCCAGCGCGGCCTTTTCCAGCCGGGAGACCTGCGCCTGGCTGATGCCGATCTCCCGCGCCACCTCCATCTGGGTCTCGCCCTTGAGGTAGCGCAGCTCCATGATCCGCTTTTCGCGCGGGGTCAGCCCGGCCACGGTCTGCCGGAACTCCAACCCGCTGATCCAGCTGTCTTCGCTGTCCGGGTCGCGCACCTGATCGATGACATACATGGCATCGCCGCCATCGGTGTAAAGAGGCTCTTCCAGACTGATGGGCTCCACCACCGATTCCAGCGCCGCGTTCACCTCCCGGCGGGAAAGTCCTGCCTGCCGGGCCACCTCGTCCACGGTGGGCTCCCGGCCCAGCTGCTTTTCCAGCGCCTCCCGGGCCTGCATGGCCTTGTAGGCGGCATCGCGCAGGCTGCGGCTGACCCGCAGGGCGTTGTTGTCCCGCAGGAAGCGCCGGATCTCCCCGATGATCATGGGCACGCCGTAGGTGGAAAAACGCACCGGCTGGGCCGGGTCAAAGTTGTCGATGGCCTTGATGAGCCCGATGCACCCCACCTGAAACAGGTCGTCCAGATTCTCCCCCCGCTGCGCGAACCGCTGCACCACGCTCAGGACAAGCCGCAGGTTGCCCTCGATCATGGCCTGCCGGGCGGCGGCATCGCCTGCCCGCGCCCGGGTGAGCAGCTGCCGCTTTTCCGCCTCGGAAAGCACCGGCAGCTGGGCCGTGTCCACCCCGCATAATTCCACTTTGTTGTACATCCCCCGAACCTCCGGTTACGTTGATACCGGAAGTATGGGGTAAGAGGGCAGGGAAGATACATGGGAATTGTTAGCAGCTACTCCCGCTCCAGCACCTCTTTCAGCTGACGGATGATCCGCTTTTCCAGCCGGGAGATGTAGCTCTGGCTGATGCCAAGGGCATCGGCGGCTTCCTTCTGGGTGTGCTCCACGCCGTCCACAAGGCCGAAGCGCAGCTCCATGATCTGCCGCTCCCGGGGGGCCAGCTGCTCCACGGAGCGCCGGAGGGTGGCGCGCTCGGCGGCCTGCTCCAATTGCAGGCCCACAAGGTTTTCATCGCTGCCCAGCACGTCCGAGAGCAGCAGCTCGTTGCCGTCGCCGTCGGTGTTCAGGGGCTCGTCGATGCTGGCCTCCTGCCGCCGGTTGGAGCTTTTGCGCAGGTACATCAGGATCTCGTTGCCGATGCACCGGCTGGCGTAGGTGGCCAGCTTGATGTTCCGCGCGGGCGTAAAGGTGTTCACCGCTTTGATCAGCCCGATGGTGCCAATGGAGATCATGTCCTCCTGCGGAACGCCGCTGTTCTCGTACTTTTTGGCAAGGTAGACCACCAGCCGCAGGTTGTGGGTGATGAGGTCATCGCGCGCGGCGGCATCCCCCGCCATCATCCGGGTCAGGAGGGCCTTTTCCTGCTCCGGTGTCAGCGGCGGCGGCAGGCTGGGCCCGCCGTTGATGTAGTGGGCGGCGGAAGGGGCCAGCAGAAAGCAATAAAGACGGCAAAGAAGTGAAAGCAGATGATGCAAGGGCGGTTCCTCCTTTGTGAAGTCCTCGGTCACGCTTGGCGGTGACGGAGGGGGTGAATCATTTCCCACGCTTCCACCCCCACCAGCACTTCCCACCCATCAGGCGGCGGGGGGAGGTCGGCAAAGGCGGCATAGAGGTGCTCGGCCCTGCCCTGCCCGGCGGGGGAGCCGGTGCAGCACAGGCTGGCCGGGACGGCCGGCAGGATACAGTGCCCGGCCACGGTGGTGCAGGGAACAAGGCGTATCCCCAGCGCCGGGACGGGCAGGGGAGCGGCCCCAGAGAAGTGCTGCTCCAGATAAGTACCCAGGGCGGGCGGCAGGCGGCCCTGCACGGCACCGAACCGCACCAGCACCACCGTCCGGCCCGAAAGCGGCTCCTGCACCGAAAAGCCGGTGTCGCAGAAGGCCCGGACATCCAGCGCTGTGTCTGCCACGGTGAGCCGGGCGGGAAATACCTGCCCGCCGCCCCGGCCCAGAAAGCGGAGCACTCCCTGTACGGCCAGCACCACCCCGCCCGCGCCCGCCAGCAGTGCCCCCGGCGAGAGGGGCAGGTAGATGCAGCCGTTGTTGGTCTGGGCCCCGGGCAGGAGCAGCGCCCCCGCCAGCAGCAGATTCCCCGCGCAGAACCACCCCACAAGCCGGGCAAAGCATCTGATCCCGGGCCAGCCGTAGGCAGCGGCCACCGTGAGGGCGGCGGTTGATACTTTATATAAGAGCGCGGCAGCGTCTGGCGCTTCCGGGGCCAGCAGGGCCAACGAGGAAGCTACCCCCGCTGCCCCGCCCAACAGCAGCCGCCCGGCCCGGCACTCCACCCCTGCCAGCAGCCCCGCCGCCAGCAGGAACAGCAGCGTGAGCGCAAAATTTGTCAGCAGCAGGACATCGAGGTAGATCACAGTCTTGATGGGCGGCACCTTCTTTCTGGTATTGACAGGGTAACAGAAGCGTAAGAAAAAGGATGTCGGAACACGGGCATGCCCTCTCAGGCGCTAACGCGCCAGCTCCCCCAAAGGGGGAGCCAAGACTGCCCCGGCCTTTAGCAGCTGCTTGCGGTGGTCCTGCCAAAGGCTCCCCCCTCGGGGGAGCTGGCAAAGCCGCAAGGCTTTGACTGAGAGGGTTCTGCCCCTTTGAAAAACTTTTTTCACAAATTTCCAAAAAAGGCTTGCAAAAGGGAGCGAGAAGAGTTATAATACCTCTCGCAGTCAATTGTGCGCTGCGGAATTGTGTTTTGAAAGATGTGCCTCTTTAGCTCAGTCGGTTAGAGCACCTGACTGTTAATCAGGGTGTCGCCTGTTCGAGTCAGGCAAGAGGCGCCATTAGGCGGCGAGGGCAACTTCGCCGCTTGTTTTTTAACCGGGTGTTGTAACCAATCTGAGACTTTTTTCACAAAATCTTCAAAATTAACGGTTTCTTAAAAAATGTCCTCTTGAAGATGCTGTCAGATTGTGGTATACTACACCCAAACCTTGGAACAGTTTTTAAACGTTCTGTGGTGATTGACTCAGATCAAAGGGTAGGCGCTCCCTTCTTTTGATAGCAGCGGACTTCTGCTTTGCCCTGGTTCTCCGCAGGGCAGGGCAAAGCAGAAGGCTATGCGCTGTTAAACCGGAGTGCAAAAAGAAAACCTTTTTCATTTGTCAGACCTACGGTCAAAACAACAGCAAACTGGGGCTTGTGCAAACAGACCGGGTGTGCTAGAATAAAAGCCGTAGTTTTGAAATAGACACAGTACATTGAAAAAGAGATCGTTTGCTTTTGGTTGTCGGTCTCTTGTAAAGGAAACATCGTATGCGTTATACCTATGTGCGGCAGCACGATTCTACGGACTGCGCGGCCGCTTCGCTCGCAATGGTGTGCCTCCATTACAAAAAGGAAATCACCATCACCCGCCTGCGGGATATGATGGGAACCGACATGAAAGGCACGAACCTCGTTGGCCTGCAGAAAGCAGCCAATGAGCTGGGCTTCAGCACGGCGGCTGTCCGTGTTGACCGCGAAAACTTTTTAAGCGATTTCACACTGCCCGCAATTGCGCAGGTCATTACCGACCAGGGCATGACCCACTTTGTGGTCATCTTCAAAAAGACGACCATCAAGGAGGACGATGCCCGCCGCAAGCATGTGGTGCAGGAAGAAGAACGCAAGGCTGATGCAAGCAAAAAGTACAAATGCAAGGATTACGTCGTCATTGGCGACCCTGCAAATGAACTGAAAAAGATCAGCCTGGATGAGTTCTATAAAAACTTCACCGGCGTGCTGCTGCTGCTGAACCCCACAGCGGAGTTCAAGGGCGGCACCGGCAAGCATAAGGTGGAGGGCAAAGAGGAAGCCAAGGCAGCCCGCAACAACATGTTGAAGCGGTACATGGATCTGCTGCTTCCCCAGAAAAAGCTGTTTGCTTACGCTATTCTCAGTTCAGTGATCCTGACACTGATCGGCATCGTGTCCACCGTCTTTAATAAGGCGATCATGGACGAGGTGCTGCCTTATGGGCTGAAAAATCTGCTCGTATCGCTCATTGTCGTGTTCAGCGTGGTCAACCTGACCAGCACGCTGCTTTCGACCGTGAGACAGTGGATCCTGATCTTCCTTTCCATTAAAATCGATATCCCGTTGATGCTGGGCTACTTCGAGCATGTGTACAAACTGCCGATGAAGTTCTTTGCATCCCGTAAGACCGGCGAGATCACCACCCGCTATTCCGATGCAAGCACCATCAAATCGGTGTTGACCAGCATTGCAATGAGCGTGGTCATGGACATTGTGATGGCCGTGGGTACAGGCTTTGTCCTGTTCCGGATGAACTCCTCGCTGTTCTCCATTACCCTGTTTACCACCGTTCTGAGCCTGCTGCTCGTCATCATCTTCAAGCAGCCCTACAAGCGGATCAATGAAGAGACGATGGTGCAGTCGGCCGTTCTGAACAGCCAGATGATCGAGAGCCTGCGCGGCATCGAGACCATCAAGTGCAACGCCTGCGAAGAGCGCGAGTTGGAAGCCCTTGAGCGTGAATACATCAAGAGCCTGAAGATCAGCCTGCGTTCCAGCAAGATCAGCACCGGCCAGAGCCTGATCTCCAGCGTGATCATGACCGTGTTGAACATGGTCACCACTTATGTGGGTATCACGCAGGTGCTGAATGGCCAGTTGACGCTGGGCGGCTATATGGCGTTCAGCACCCTTTCGGGCTACTTTACTTCTCCGGTGAGCGAGCTCATCAGTATGCAGATGTCCATTCAGGAGGCTTCCATCTCCATGAAGCGCCTGACGGAGATCATGGATTACGAATCCGAGCAGGACGATGACCGCGAGTACACCGAGATGGAGAGCATGGAGGGCGACATTACGTTCAAGGATGTCACCTTCCGGTATGGCAACCGCACCCCGGCACTGGACCACATCTCCTTCACCATCCCGCAGGGCAAGAAGGTGGCGCTGGTTGGTTCCTCGGGTTCCGGCAAGTCCACCATCACCAAGCTCCTGCTCAAGTATTACGAGCCGGAGAGCGGTACCATCAGCGTGAATGGCGTTGATCTGGACGAGTACAGCAATGCATCCGTCCGCCGCTGCATTTCCTATGTCCCGCAGAACGTTGAGCTGTTCAGCAAGACGATCTTCGAGAATATTCGCATCTCCCGCCCCGAGGCTACCCTCGATCAGGTACGGGAAGCGGCCAAGAAGGCCGACGCACACGAGTTTATCCGCAGGCTGCCGCTGCAGTACAATACCTATCTGGAGGAAGCCGGCAACGGCCTGTCCGGTGGTGAGAAGCAGCGCATTGCGCTGGCCCGTGCGTTCCTGAAGGATTCGAGCCTTTACATCTTTGATGAATCGACCTCCAGCCTGGACTTTGGTACAGAGAATACCATCTTTGATATGATCTATAACCAGCTGGCTGACCGTTCGATGCTGATCGTGGCACACCGCCTTTCTACCATCCGTGATTGTGACCTGATCCTGGTCATGGATCATGGCCAGATCGTGGAGCGCGGCACCCATGACGAGCTGCTGGCAAAGCAGGGCAAGTATTACGAGCTCTGGAACCTGCAGCAGGGCATCTTCCGCCGCAAGAAGGAAGAGCCTGCACCCGTTGCCTCCGCGGCAGTTGTTGAAGAAGACGACGATGGCGAGGCAATGACCTATTAAGTTGCAGCCGAGTGCGCACTCGGTTACATAAATGATCTTTGGATGGATGCGCAGCCGGAAAAAGATCGCCAAAATAAGTTTTTTCATTCATTTGAAGGGAGTAATTCATTATGATGATGCCTGCAAACTACTCTGTTATCGCAGAGAACGAAATGACCTACGTCAACGGTGGCGCTAGCTTTATCGACGCTATCGGCGCTGTTACCGCTCCTATCTGGACTCTGGACAACGTTAAGACCTTCAACACCAACATCGTGACTCTGGTTGGCAACACCTTCCTGAGCAAGGTTGTTAATCAGACCATCGGTGTCCTGTTCAGCGGCAACACCACCTGGAAGGCTGTCGGCGCTATCCCCAAGACCCTGTTCACCACCAATGTTGCTAATGGCACCATTGAGAAGAACAACATCGGTGACTATGTCATGAACGCTCTGGGCGTTGCTGCTGCTGTCTACAACCTGGGCGTGGCTCCCACCAAGAACAAGGTCAAGGAGGACGTTCTGACCTTCAAGACTGTCTAATCAGATCTGATCTGAAATTATGAAGCGTTGAGGAAACTGCACCGCCCTACTTGTTAGCGCGGGGCAGACAACAATGCCTCGTTATGGTGTGCCAGGAGGCGTGTGCCTCCTGGCACACCTTATTTTTATGTTGCTTATCGCGTTGCGGTAGGCAATTGTGTGTGGTAGAAGATTATGTTTATCCTTACAGGAATGCTCTTTACATAGTGACACTTTATCGCTGTGTGAGTGGCTTACCGTGAGCATCCTCACCCTCTCAGGCGCTTTGCGCCAGCTCTCCCGAAGGGAGAGCCCTTGGCATAGCGCAGTGTACGGCGGGTTTCCCTTTGCGTAGTGTGAACGCAGACTTGCCCACAGTGCAGGGAGTGAATCATTCTGTCAAAACCTCCCACTTTGGGGGAGGTGGCAGCGCGTGTGCGCTGACGGAGAGGGTGAGCCCGGCAGAGGTATAAGCTGATGAAAAAGACGATAGTTGTCAAGAATAACGACATGCTGGATGTAGCCCGAAGACTTCGGAGGGAAATGACACCACAGGAGCAACGGCTTTGGTATGTTTTCTTGCGGAAATATCCGGTAAAATTCTACAAACAGCGGATCATTGAATCGTTTATTGTGGATTTTTATTGCGCGGATGCAAGATTGGTTATTGAACTTGACGGCTCACAGCATTATACTGAACAGGGGAAAGCTTACGATGAGGAACGAAGTGCTATCCTGCATGGCTATGGCTTGAAAGTTTTACGGTTCTCTAATCGGGATGTTAACAATCATTTTGATGCTGTATGCGAGACCATTGATAGGGAAGTACAAATTCGGATATAAAAGCAGCTGTGACCCTTTTTGTCAAGAGCTCCCACTTTGGGGGAGCTGGCAAAGCCGTCAGGCTTTGACTGAGAGGGTGAGGCCGCTTTGAGGAGAGTCTTTGGCAAAACGGTAAAAAAGAATCTTTGACCCCAGACAATTGCTTATTGCAAACAAAAAAGAAACAGGTGGACATTATTATGAGAGAGATCCAAGTTGCAGAAAACAAGACCCTGAAGCTGACCAACGTTCTGGCACGCAAGATCGATGCCAGCGAGCTGGGCAACCTGGGCGTGATCCTGACCCAGATGCAGAACTTTATCAAGAGCCACAGCGCCATGCCGGTTGGCCCTGTGATCCAGTGCGTCAAGTTTACCTCCGGCCCCAACCCGGAGCCGCAGATCTATTTTATGATGCAGGTCAACCAGCTCATCCCCCGCCTGGAGCCGGGCTACGAGCAGGACGCTGTGCTGCGGGTGAAGGGCTGCCTGTACGCCCACTTCACCGGCCCCATGGACCACAGCAGCCTTGCCAGCCAGAAGCTGAACATCTATGCCTACGAGCACGAGATCGAGCTGACCGGCACCGCCTACAGCATCTACGTCAATCAGGACAGCGAAAACGGTGTCATGGACGTTTTTATGGAGACGAAGTAATATGACCACTCGCATTCAGAATCTTTCCGACCTGCAGGACCGCCGCATTATGATGGAGAAGAAGCTGCCGGCCTTTGGCTACGCGCTCATTCTTCTGGTGGCTTTCCTCATGGTGTTTCTGGTGATCTGGAGCACCCAGAACAAGCGCACCTACGTCAGCCAGTCCACTGGCTCAGTGCAGGCGGCCAACAAGACCTATATCATGTCCAGTTACTCCGGCTCCATCACCGAGCTGAACATCTCGGAGGGCAGCTATGTCACCGAGGGCGACCTCATTGCCCACATCAAGAGCACCGATCTGGACATCCAGCAGGACAGCTACCAGAAGCAGCTGGACATCTACAAAAAGCAAAAAAGCCAGTACGAGAAGCTGCTCAAGTCCATTCAGGACGACAAGAACTACTTCAGCGAGACTGACATCGACGATCAGCCCTATTACTACCAGTACGAGAGCTACAAGAGCCAGGTCAGCCAGAAGGCGTTTGACGCTTCGCCCTATCAGGCCGCCGGTTACACCGATGAGCAGATCAAGACCATGATGGAGCAGAACCAGAGCGAGGTGGAGAGCTTGTACTACTCCACCCTGCAGTCCATTTCTGCCAACCTGACCAGCGTGCAGGCCAACATTGACAACATCGAGGCCCAGCTGGATGCCCTGAACACCGGCGCGAATGATTACTATATCTACGCTCCCACCTCCGGTGTCATCCACATGGACACCCCCTACAAGGTGGGCATGGTGCTCAGCGCAGGCTCCGCTCTGGCCACCGTGGCCAGCGAGAACAGTGACCTTGAGATCGTGGCGGCTGTCACCGTCAACGACCGGCCGCTGATCAACGTGGGCGACCCCTGCAAGATTGCCATCACCGGCCTGTCGGAGTATTCCTACGGCACCCTGACCGGCACTGTTACCTCCATCGACAGTGACGTGACCTCCAGCAACAACGGGTCCTACTACAAGATGACCATCAAGCCGGATAACACCTATGTCGTGAGCACCAGCGGCGACAAGGTGGATCTTTCCAACGGCATGAGCGTCACCGCCCGTGTGGAGTACGATGAACTGACTTACTTTGACTATGTGATGGAGGCCCTGGGCGTGCTGTTCCGCTAAGCGCCCGCCGATTCCACGCCCAAGAGGTACGAAAGAATGAAACTGAACCCGAAACAGCTGGCCGCCAGCGCGGCTTTGCTGGGTGTGCTGGCCTGTGCCGCCGCCCTGCCTGCGTCGGCTGCCGGCCCTGTTACCACGCCGCTGGCCCTCACGCTGCCCAAGGTGAGCTTTCCCTGGGATAAAGTTACCGCCGAGAGCATCGAGACCGGCAGCTACGATGCCGCCCCGCTGGCGGGCACGGCCCAGCAGCTCTCCCCGGTGACCACTCCCGCCAATGCCGCCAGCAAGAACGGCGTGACCTATGTCTCTGATAACCCCAATGTTGTCTCGGTGGACAGTGAGGGCGTGGCGCAGGCTGTGGGCCTGGGCACGGCCAACATCACCGCCACCTGCGGCGGGGTGAGCTGCACCTATACCATCACTCCCCAGCCGGATGCCAGCATGATCGCCACCGAAATGGACATCACCCTTGCATCCAGCACCATTGCCGTGGGCGAGACCACCAGCCTTTCGCTGGCAGTGCTGCCCACCTCGGCGGCCAACTACATCAACGTCAGCCTGAGCTCTTCCAATGAGAAGGTGGCTACCGTCAATAACTTTGGCAAGGTGACCGGCGTTGCCCCCGGCAAGGCCACCATCACCGCCACGGACGGCAATGTGAGCTGCACGGCCACCGTTACGGTGGTTGCGGCCAACACCAGCACCGTCTCCAGCCAGTCCATCTCCCTGAACACCAACTATGTGGTGCTCAAGCCGGGCTCCTCCAAGACCATCACCGGCAAGGTGTCGCCGGCCTCTGCCAGCCAGAGCCTGACCTTCAAGAGCCAGGACAAGAGTATTGCCACCGTCAGCGGTTCCGGTGTCATCACCGGCGTTGCCACGGGTGCCACCTCCGTGGTGGTCTCCAACGGCACCGCCTCCACCTCGGTCACGGTCATCGTCAACCGCACCGCCTCCACCTCCGGCAGCAGCAGCGATACCAGCGGTGAGGGCACCGAGGACAACGTCACCACCGATGCCACCGTGGCCGCCATCCAGAACGCCGCAGGGGAGGAAGTGTCCCTCTATCAGAGCGACGTGCCTGCCATCACCGGCGAGATCCTGAGTGCCCTGCGCACCACGGGCCGCAGCCTGATCGTGCTGGGCGAGGATTATACCCTGCGGATCGATGGCACCGGCATCAAGAGCACCCAGGGCGGGTTCAGCACCGCCCTGACCTTTGCCCCCGATGAAAACGGCCTGAGCTTCCAGCTGGGCGAAAACGGTGCGCTGCCCTGCGTGGTGCAGATCACCCTGACCGGTGAGAATGCCGCTTACAGCCGCCTGTATCTGCACAACACTGCCAGCGAAAAGTGGCAGTTCCTGAACAGCTACAAGGATGGCACCATCACCGCCGATACGGCTGGCAGCTACCTGCTGACCAACCAGAATCTGCGCTTCACCAATATCAATTGGACCTTCTTCATCGCCGCCGGTGCGCTGACCGTGGTCTGCCTGATCGTGTATATCGCCGTCAAGAAACGGTATTGGTTCTGGTAAGTATAACTGTACGTAATAAAACCTCCCGCTCATTCGAGTGGGAGGTTTTTGTGTTTATCGGAAGTTCTTGACAATTAAAATACAATATGATATGATTTTGATATCAGAAAGAAACTTCCGAACCCTGTAAAGGAGGGACATTTTATGGAAGAGAAGATCTTACAGACCAAGAAGAACGGCATGACCATGCTTCTGCTGACCCTGCTGGGCTATGTAGCATCCATTGCTCTGTTCATTTGCAGCATCACCCTGCTGGATGCAGACCGGATGCTTCTGGGCGTACCGCTGCTGATTTTGTCCATTGCGTATTGGATCACAGGTATTTTCCTGTTCTGCGGCCTTAAAGTATTAAAGCCGCAGGAGGCGCTGGTGCTCACCCTGTTTGGTGACTACATCGGCACCCTGAAGGGGGAGGGCTTCTACTGGGTAAACCCCTTCTGCACCGCCGTCAACCCCGCCGCCGGTACCCGCCTGAGCCAGAGCGGAGATGTGAACAGTAAGGAAAATGGCGTGGCTGCACTGTTTGGTAATAACGGCCAGAATGCTCAGATGAGCGTCGAGTCCATGAGCAAAAAGATCTCGCTCAAGATGATGACCCTGAACAACTCCCGCCAGAAGATCAACGATTGTCTGGGCAACCCGGTGGAGATCGGCATTGCGGTCATCTGGCGCGTGACCGATACCGCCAAGGCTGTGTTCAACGTGGATAACTACAAGGAATACCTCTCCCTGCAGTGCGACAGCGCCCTGCGCAACGTGGTGCGGGTGTACCCCTATGATGTTTCTCCTAATGTGGACACCACCGGCGACGGCGTAGCCGATGAGGGCAGCCTGCGCGGCTCCTCCGAGGTGGTGGCAGCCCGCATCCGGGACGAGATCCAGAAGAACGTGGCCGAGGCCGGTATCGAAGTGGTGGAAGCCCGCATCACTTATCTGGCCTACGCCCCCGAGATCGCGGCGGTCATGCTGCAGCGTCAGCAGGCAAGCGCCATCATTGATGCCCGTAAGATGATCGTGGACGGTGCCGTGGGTATGGTGGAGATGGCGCTGGATCGCCTGAGTGAGAACAAAGTGGTGGAACTGGACGATGAGCGGAAAGCGGCAATGGTCTCCAACCTGCTGGTGGTGCTCTGCGGCAACCGTGACGCGCAGCCCATTGTGAACAGCGGCAGCCTGTACTGATGGCAGAGCCGAAAAAGCAGATTCCCCTGCGCCTGAATGCGAAGCTCTACGATGCCCTTGCCGCGTGGGCTGAGGATGACTTCCGCTCGGTGAACGGGCAGATCGAGTATCTGCTCACCGAGTGTGTGCGTCAGCGCAAAAAGAACGGCAAGTACGTCTCTGATCAGATCGACGTGCCGCCCGAACTGGATATCAAGTAAAAATAAATGGCTCGACGTTCTGTATAGCGTCGAGCCATTTTTGCAGAGGATTATATTTGAAGGGAGAACTTGCCCGTACTGCCAAGGGCTCCCCTACTAGGGGAGCTGGCGAGCGTATGCGAGACTGAGAGGTTTAATTCGTATGCTCGCTCCACCCACTGGAGGTGACCACTTCGCCATCGGTGGTGCACCAGAGAGCTTCCACGCCGTCCAGCGATTCCACGAGCTGCCTGCCCTCTTCCAGAGGCAGGCAGAACAGGCCGGTGGTCAGGCAGTCGGCCACACCGGAGTCCGGAGCCAGCACGCTCACGCCGTCAAAATAGGCGGCGGGCCAGAGGGTGGCCGGGTCGATGAGGTGGTGGTAGCGCACACCGTCCACAACGTAGTAGCGCTGGTAGTCGCCGCTGGTCACAAGGGAAAGGTCGCTCATCTTGACGGCGGCTACAGTGGAGCTGCCGTTGGTGTAGACCTCGGAAGAGTTCCACGGGTTTTCCACGCCGCCTACCCACTGGGAGCCGTCCGGCTTGGTGCCGATGGCCCGCAGGTTGCCGCCCACGCTGATGAGGGCACTGGTCAGGCCCCGGGCTTCGGCGGCCTGTGCGGCCTGCTCCACGGCGTAACCCTTGCCCACGCTGCCTACGTCCAGCGACATGGCCGGGTCAGCCAGATAGACCGTTTTGGCATCTTCATCAATGATGAGGTTGGCGATATCGCAGTGCTGTGCGGCAGCATCCAGCTCTTCCTGCGTGGGCAGCTGGTTGTTGCTGTCGTTGTCATCGGCCAGTGCAGCCTCGCGGTAGTTGTGCCAGATGTTCAGCACACTGCCCAGCGCAATGTTCAGCTTGCCGCCGGTGGTGTCGTACATGGTCTGGGCCAGTTCCAGCATCCCGAGGATCTTGTCATCCACCGTCACCGGGGCAATGCCCGCATTGTCGTTGATGGTCTTGATGTTGGTCACGCCATCGTAATCATTATAAATGTCGTAGAGCTGGTTGTACTCCACAAGGTCGGCGTGGAGCGCGTCCATCTGGGCGGTGAACTCTTCCTCGCTGTCGCAGTAGGCGATGACCTGCGTCACGGTGTCGAACACATCATAGAACACGGTGGAGTAGCGCTGCGGGCCATCGGCGGCGCTGGAGGCGGTGGAGCCGGAGGTGCTGCCGCAGCCAGCCAGCAGGCTCAGGCTGAGCGCAGCCGCCAGCAGGGCGGAAAAAATACGCTTGGTCATCATGCTTTGGCGGTCTCCTTTGCGGCGGTAAAGGCGGTGTGCTCTTCCTGCAGATGTGCCAGCAGGTCACCGAACACCCAGCTCTTGCTGGTGGGGGTCACAACGGCCTTGAGGGGGATGTTCACCTGTGCCTGCTTCATCAGGTCGAGCAGGGTGTCCACATCCTTATCCTTGAAGTTGGCCAGCACCAGCGCCGGGGGATAAGCACCCGGCTCCAGCACCAGAGTGCGGGTGGTTTTGACCTCCACCTCGCCCAGCAGCTGGGCCACGGTCCTGCCTGCATCGGCAGGGGAGACCAGCTGCAGCTTCATCCCGAAAGCGGGAGCCATTCCCTCCAGAATGCCCCGGTCGGCGGCAGAAAGGTTCCAGCCCAGCGCCAGCGGGATGCCGGCATTCTGGTTGCGTGCAATATGAGCTTTCATAGAAATACCTCGTTTCAAGGGTGAATTCAAAATACACCATAGTATACCATATTTGATGACAAAAGAAAACAACCCCCTCAGTCACGCTGCCGCGTGCCGAGAGGGTCGTTCCATTCTCAGTTCATCTTCTTGCCAAAGAACTCGACTTCTTTGGTGATAAAGCCCATCAGTTCATCGAACTGGTCGGGGGTCAGGCTCTGGGCACCATCGCACTTGGCCTTGGCGGGGTTGTTGTGCACCTCGATCATCAGGCCGTCGGCACCGGCGGCCACAGCGGCCTTGGCCAGCTGGGGCACCATCCAGGCATGGCCGCAGGCGTGGCTGGGGTCCACCACCACGGGCAGGTGGGTCATTTTGTGAAGCATGACCACACCGGCAAGGTCCAGGGTGTTGCGCATACTGGTCTCAAAGGTGCGGATGCCGCGCTCGCAGAGGATAACGTTCTCGTTGCCCTCGGCCATGATGTACTCGGCGCTCATCACAAATTCTTCCAGCGTGTTGGCCAGGCCGCGCTTGAGCAGCACGGGCTTTTTCTGGCGGCCCACGGCCTTGAGCAGCTCAAAGTTCTGCATATTGCGGGCACCCACCTGGATGAGGTCTACATTCTCGAACAGGGGCAGGTGCTCGGTGTTCATGATCTCGGTGACGATGGGGGAGCCGGTGGCGCGGCGGGCCAGCTTGAGCAGATCCAGGCCCTCGCTCCGCATTCCCTGGAAGGAGTAGGGGGAAGTGCGGGGCTTGAACGCGCCGCCGCGCAGCAGGGAAGCGCCTGCATCCTTGACGCGCTGGGCGCAGTAGGTGATCTGCTCCTCGCTCTCGATGCTGCAGGGGCCTGCAATGACGGCGAAGCTGCCGCCGCCGATCTTCACGCCATTGACATCGATCACGCTGTCGTCGGGGTGGAACTTGCGGTTGGCCTTTTTGTAAGGCTCAGACACGCGGCGGCAGGTCTCGACCACGGGGTTGGCCAGCACCCAGCTCTCGGCAATGGCCTTGGTGTCGCCGATCAGGCCCAGAATGTGGGTGTCGCTGCCCTTGGAGTCGTTGAGCTGCAGCCCCATATCCTGCAGCTCGTGGCAGAACTCGCGGACCTGTGCGTCGGGGGCATCCTGTTTCAGTACAATGATCATGGTGGTCGTCTCCTTATCCTTCTCACACAAACGGCACAGGAGACCGGCTCCATTGCCGTGATTTATTTTCGTGAAGTTCAGTTTCCTGAAGCATGGGCCTATGATAACACTTCAGGGAACTGAAGTCAAGAGAAATTTTGAAATTTAGGAAAGAAAGTGGTAGAATAGGGGCAGCCTGAGAGGGCAAGGAGTTTACAAGGAGCGATCATCAATGGGAAAAGAAGCAAAAACGAATGCCATGCGCATCCTGGAACGGGCCAAGGTGCCCTATACAGCCCACGAATATGCCCACGAGGAGGGCGTGGCGGTGGACGGTGTAACCGTGGCCGCCAGCATGGGGGAGGACCCGGCCTGCGTATATAAGACGCTGGTGACCCAGGGCAGCAGCAAAAACTACTTTGTGTTCGTCATTCCGGTGGCGGCAGAGCTTGACCTGAAGGCCGCTGCCCGCAGCGTGGGCGAAAAAAGCGTAGCCATGATCCATGTGGCCGATATCAATAAGGTCACCGGCTATGTGCGCGGCGGCTGCAGCCCGGTGGGTATGAAAAAGCAGTACACCACCGTGTTTGATGAAAGCGTGCTGGCTCAGGAAAAGGTCTATGTCTCCGGTGGCCGCATTGGTACGCAGGTGTGCTGCGCACCCGCCGACCTCATCCGGGCAGCAAGGGCAACAACAGCGAAGATCATCTTTTAAGGTAAAACGCCCTTACTGCCAACGCAATGACGGAGAGACTGTACAGAGCGGGGCCTGTCCCAGTGAGATAAAACTTACTTTATTATATTTTCTAAAAAAGTCATACTTAAAAAGAAATACGGTGTCGAAACTGCACAAAACTTTTGAAAGTTTTTTGACGCGGGAGAACACAAGGGAGAAATTGCCCCAAGGGCCTTTGCAAAGTGGAATTTTTGCCGTAAACTGTATGTAGTACAGGGACGGTACCCCGGCGGATGCCGGGTGCCGCCTGAAAAAGCGCAGAGCAAAAGGGGAACTTCAAAGATGAAGATGCTGTCGGGCTTCACAGAACAGAACACCATTCGTGCTGTTCAGGGGCATCGTGCAGCTTTGTGCAAAGCGCTGGGAGAGCATACGCAGAAATAAAGGCCGTGGTGCAGGTGTACCACAGCTTTTTTTTGTTTTGCAGACGGAGAAAGAGAGGTTCGGATATGATTCGGAAAGTTGCAGTGATCATGGGCTCGGACAGTGATTGGCCGGTGGTAAAGGGGGCCTGTGCCCAGCTGAAGGCGCTGGACATCCCCTTTGAGGCACACATCCTTTCGGCCCACCGCACCCCTGCCGAGGCCGCGGATTTTGCCAAAAATGCCCGGGCCAACGGCTTTGGTGTGATCCTGTGCGCGGCGGGCATGGCGGCCCATCTGGCCGGTGCCTTTGCCGCCAACACCACCCTGCCTGTCATCGGCATCCCGATGAAGGGCGGCGCGATGGACGGTCTGGACGCGCTGCTGGCCACGGTCCAGATGCCCAGCGGCATCCCGGTGGCTACCGTGGCCCTGAACGGGGCCAAGAACGCCGCCTGGCTGGCTGCCGAGATCCTGGCCCTGAGCGATGATGCACTGGCCGGGAAGCTGGAGGCCGAGCGGGTGAGCATGGCACAGCAGATCGCAGCTAAGGAAGAAAAGCTGCAGAACGAACTGAAAGAGTTGTAAGGAGAACCAATGTCTGATTTTGCATATCCGCTGCACGAGGAATGCGGCGTTTTTGGCATTTACGACCGGGCGGGCACCGAGGACGTGGCCGCTGCCGCCTATTCTGCCCTGTATGCGCTGCAGCACCGCGGGCAGGAGAGCTGCGGCATTGCGGTCAACGATGACGGCGTCATCCAGGGCCACCGCGACCTCGGCCTGGTGAACGAGGTGTTCACCCCTGCCGTGCTGGGCAGTCTTTCCACCCCCACGGCCCACATGGCAACGGGCCATGTCCGCTATGCCACGGCCGGCAGCCGGGTGCGGGCCAACGCCCAGCCCATGATCGTCCGGCATGGCCGGGGCACCATGGCCCTCTGCCACAACGGCAACCTGACCAATGCCCTGGAGCTGCGCCGTCAGCTGGAGAACGAGGGTGCCATCTTCCACGGCTCCTCCGATACCGAGGTCATCTGCTACCTCATCACCCGCAACCGCCTGCGGATGGGCAGCATTGAGACTGCCATCAGCAAGACGATGGATGTGCTGGAGGGTGCATACAGTCTGGTGATCATGTCCGCCACCAAGCTCATTGCGGTCCGGGACCCCCGGGGCTACCGCCCCCTGTGCATCGGCACCCTGCCCGGCGGCGGCTACGTCTTTGCCAGCGAGAGCTGTGCGCTGGATGCTGCGGGCGCGACCCTGCTGCGGGACGTGGAGCCCGGCGAGATCGTCATTGCCGACACCAAGACCGGTGAGCTGCGGAGCATCAAGGATCACTGCGGCCGCCCGGACACCCAGATGTGCGTGTTCGAGTTCATCTATTTCTCCCGCCCGGACAGCATCATCGAGGGCAGCTCGGTGCACGAGGCTCGCAAGCAGGCAGGCCGGTTCCTGGCACAGGAGCACCCCGTGGAGGCCGATGTGGTCATCGGCGTGCCGGATTCCGGTTTGGATGCGGCGCTCGGCTACTCGCAGGAGAGCGGCATCCCCTACGGCATCGGTTTTATCAAGAATAAATACATCGGCCGCACCTTTATCCAGGGCAGCCAGAAGCAGCGCGAAAACAGCGTGCGCATCAAGCTGAACGTGGTGTCCAGCACCGTCAAGGGCAAGCGGGTGGTGCTGGTGGATGACTCCATCGTGCGCGGCACCACCTCCGCCCGCATCATCAAGCTGCTGCGGGATGCCGGTGCAAAGGAAGTCCACTTCCGGGTCTCGGCCCCCCGTTCAAATACCCCTGCTACTTCGGCACCGACATCCCCGACCAGAAGCTGCTGGTGGCCACGGGCCGCAATGTGGAGCAGATCAATGAAATCATCGGGGCCGACACCCTGGGCTACCTGTCCACCGAGCATGTGGTGCAGCTGGCCAAGAACGCAAAATGCGGTTTCTGCACCGCCTGCTTTACCGGCGAGTATGCCGTGAAGCCGGAGGAGGTGCTTTCCACCGATATCCATGAACGCCACCTGAACGACCGTCCCAAAAACGAGAAAAAGTTAGGAGAGTAAGAAGATGGAAAAGAGCTATTCTGAGAGTTACGCAGCTGCCGGTGTGGATATCACCGCCGGTTACCGCTCCGTTGAACTGATGAAGCAGTATGTTGCCCGCACCATGAACGAGCACTGCATTGGTGGTCTGGGCGGCTTTGGCGGCCTGTTTGAGCTGGATTGCACCGGCTACAAGCACCCGGTTCTGATCTCCGGCACGGACGGCGTGGGCACCAAGCTGAAGATCGCCATGATCATGGACAAGCACGACACCATTGGCATCGACTGCGTTGCCATGTGCGTCAACGATGTGATCTGCGCCGGTGCAAAGCCGCTGGTGTTCCTGGATTACATCGCCTGCGGCCGCAACATCCCTGAGAAGATCGCCGAGATCGTCAAGGGCGTGGCCGAGGGCTGCGTGCAGGCTGATTGCTCTCTGGTGGGCGGTGAGACTGCCGAGCACCCGGGCATGATGCCGGAGGATGAGTACGATCTGGCCGGTTTCACCGTGGGCGTTGTGGACAAGGAAAAGATCCTGAGCAACGAGACCATGCAGGCTGGCGATGTCATCCTCGCTCTGCCCTCCACCGGTGTTCATTCCAACGGTTTCTCGCTGGTGCGCAAGATCTTTGATATTGATAACGATCCCGATGTTCTGCACACCACCCCCGCCGAGCTGGGCGGCAAGACCCTGGGCGATGCCCTGCTGGCTCCCACCAAGATCTACGTCAAGCCGGTGCTGAAGGTGCTGGAAGAGGTGGATGTCAAAGGCATCTCCCACATCACCGGCGGCGGCTTCTATGAGAACATCCCCCGTAGCCTGAAAAAGGGCTGCTGCGCCCGCATCAAGAAGGAAGATGTCCGCATTCCTGCCCTCTTCCACCTGATGCAGGAGACCGGCCACATCTCCGAGCACGACATGTTCAACACCTTCAACATGGGCGTTGGCATGGTGCTCACCGTTCCTGCCGCACAGGCCGACAAGGCGCTGGAGATCCTCCACGCCAACGGCGAGCCCGAGGCTTACAAGCTGGGTGTCATCGCTGAAGGGGACGGTGTGGAACTGTGCTGAACGTAGCTGTGTTGGTTTCCGGCGGCGGCACCAATCTGCAGGCCCTGCTGGACAGCGAAGCCCGGGGCGAGAACCCCAACGGGAAGATCACGCTGGTCGTGGCCTCCAAGCCCGGTGTCTACGCGCTGGAGCGGGCCGCAAAGGCCGGTGTGGAGGGTGTTGTGGTCCGCCGCAAGGATTACGAGAACAGTGAGGCCTTTGACGCGGCCCTGCTGGAAACGCTGAAAAGCCACAACATCGATCTGGTGGTGCTGGCCGGGTTCCTTTCCGTGCTGGGCCCCAGTGTCATTGAAGCCTATCCCCGCCGCATCCTGAATGTTCACCCGGCGCTCATCCCGTCCTTCTGCGGGCCCGGCATGTACGGCCTGCGCCCCCATCAGGCTGCTCTGGCCCGGGGCTGCAAGGTGACCGGTGCCACCGTCCACTTTGTCAACGAGGAGTGCGACGGCGGCCCCATCCTGCTGCAAAAGGCAGTGGAGATCCTGCCCGGCGACACCCCCGAGGTGCTGCAGAAGCGGGTGATGGAACAGGCCGAGTGGAAGCTGCTGCCCAAGGCAGTTGCCATGGTGTGCAGCGGCGAAGTGGAGTAAAAACTCCTTCCGTCACGCCTGACGGTGTGCCACCTCCCTCAAGGAGGGAGGCAAGGCTCCCTCTCCGAGGGGGCTGTCGCCGCAGGCGACTGGGGGAGTTCCGTAATAGGAGAATTTGACATGGAAAAGATCAACCTGAACGATTATCTGGCCTCCAACGAGTACCCCGGCCGCGGCATTGCAGTGGCAATGGCTCCCGATGGCCGTCAGATGTTCATCGGCTACTTTATCATGGGCCGCAGTGAGAACAGCCGCAACCGCGTGTTCGACCCCGTGCCCGAGCGCGGCGGCATCTGCACCATGGCTGCAGACCCCGACAAGCTGGAAGACCCCAGCCTTATCATCTATAATCCCGTGCTGACCCTTGGCAAGACCCACATCGTGACCAACGGCGACCAGACCGACACCATTTTTGACCTGATGAGTCAGGGCAAGAGCTTTGCCGATGCCCTGCGCACCCGCACCTTTGAGCCGGACGGCCCCAACTACACCCCCCGCATCTCCGCTGTGGTGTACGCTGATGGCAGCTACCAGATGAGCATCCTGAAATCTGCCGACGGCAACGGCGACAGCGTCCAGCGCTATTTCTTTGATTACCCCCAGCCTGTGGCCGGTGAGGGTCATTTCATCAGCACCTACAAGCACAACGGAAACCCCATCCCCAGCTTTGAGGGTGAGCCCCTGCGCTTTGCCTGCCCCCGCACCATCGGTGATTTTGCCCATGGTCTGTGGCAGAACCTGAACCCCGACAACAAGGTCAGCCTGTTTGCCCGCGTCATCGATCTGGACAGCGGTGAGACCGGCGATATGATCTTCAACAAATACGATGCTGTCAACAGCGATCTGGACGACCCCGAGGAGCCTGAACTGCTGCCCGAGGAGCTGGAGCTGCTGGCAAAGCTCGATGCCGAAGCGGAATAACGAAGACTTAAGGAGGATGCATCAATGAACGAACTCGCACTGAAGTACGGCTGCAACCCCAACCAGAAGCCCAGCCGCATTTATATGGAAGATGGCTCCGACCTGCCCGTGACTGTGCTGAACGGCAAGCCCGGCTACATCAATTTTCTGGATGCCCTCAACTCCATCCAGCTGGTCAAGGAGCTGAAGGCGGCCTGCGGCCTGCCCGCCGCCGCTTCCTTCAAGCATGTGTCCCCGGCGGGTGCCGCCCTGGGCCTGCCTCTGACCGATGTGGAGCGCAGGATGTACCACATTGCTCCGGACTTTGAGCTCTCTCCGCTGGCCTGCGCTTACGCCCGTGCCCGCGGTGCTGACCGTATGTCCTCCTTTGGCGACTGGATCGCCCTCTCCGATGTCTGCGATGTGCCCACCGCAAAGCTCATCCAGCATGAGGTCTCTGATGGCATCATTGCCCCCGGTTATGAGCCGGAGGCTCTGACCATTCTGGCCGGTAAGAAAAAGGGCAACTACAATGTGGTAGCCATTGACCCCGACTACAAGCCCGCCCCTGTGGAACACAAGCAGGTGTACGGCATCACCTTTGAACAGGGCCGCAACGAGCTGACCATCAATGCCGACACCATGCTGACCAACTGGGTCACCGAGAACAAGAGCGTGACCGAGGAGCAGAAGCGGGACCTGATCATTGCCCTCATCACCCTGAAATACACCCAGTCCAACAGTGTCTGCTACACCGCAGGCGGCCAGACCATCGGCGTGGGTGCCGGCCAGCAGAGCCGCATCCACTGCACCCGTCTGGCAGGCCAGAAGGCCGACAACTGGCAGCTGCGCCACATGGACAAGGTGCTGAACCTGCCCTTCCGTGACGATGTCGCCAAGCCCAACCGCGACAATGCCATTGATGTGTATATCGGTGACACCCCCGAGGATGTCATCGGCGACGATGTCTGGGCCGAGACCTTCACCGAGCAGCCCGCACCCCTGACCGCTGAGGAAAAGAAAGAGTACCTGAGCCACGTTACCGGTGTCTGCCTGGGTTCCGATGCCTTCTTCCCCTTTGGCGACAACATCGAGCGTGCCCGCCGCTCCGGCGTGACCGCCATTGTCCAGCCCGGCGGCTCTATCCGCGACCAGCAGGTCATTGACACCTGCAATAAGTACGGCATCGCCATGGCCTTCTGCGGCATCCGGCTGTTCCATCACTAAAAGGAAAACTGGTTCGCCCTCTCAGTCAAAGCCTGACGGCTTTGCCAGCTCCCCCAAAGGGGGAGCCTTTGGCAGCATCCCGTTAGTAGCTGCTGGTGTTAGTGCCAGTCTTGGCTCTCCCTTTGGGAGAGCTGGCGCGAAGCGCCTGAGAGGGTGAGGACGCTGACAGAGAAGCAGAAACGAATATTTTAGGAGATGTTAAAATGGCTAAAAAAATCTTAGTGGTCGGCGGCGGCGGCCGCGAGCACGCCATCATCAAGGCACTGAAGAAGAGCCCGGACTGCGGCGAGATCTGGTGCGCTCCGGGCAACGGCGGCATCAGCTATGATGCCAAATGCAAGAACATCAAGGCTACGGACGTAGAGACCATGGTGGCCTTTGCTGCCGAGGAAAAGTTTGATTATGTGGTCGTGGCGCAGGATGACCCGCTGGCGCTGGGCATGGTGGACGCATTGGCAGCAGTGGGCATCCCTGCCTTTGGCCCGGACAAGGCCGCTGCCCGCATCGAGGCCTCCAAGGTGTTCTCTAAGGACCTGATGAAGAAATACGGCATCCCCACTGCAGATTATGCCACCTTTGATGACCCCGCCAAGGTCATGGATTACATCAAGGCAAAGGGCAAGTACCCCGTGGTCATCAAGGCCGACGGACTGGCACTGGGCAAGGGCGTGCTGATCTGCGAAAATGAGGAACAGGCCGCCGACGGCGTGAAGGAGATCATGCTGGACAAGAAGTTCGGCGCTTCCGGCAACCATGTGGTGGTGGAAGAGTTCCTCACCGGCCCCGAGGTCAGTGTGCTGAGCTTTACCGACGGCAAGGTGGTCAAGCCCATGGTGTCCAGCATGGATCACAAGCGTGCCAACGATCACGACACCGGCCTGAACACCGGCGGCATGGGCACCGTGGCCCCCAACCCCTACTACACCCCGGCCGTTGCTGCCGAGTGCATGGAAAAGATCTTCCTGCCCACCATTCAGGCCATGAACGTCGAGGGCTGCCCCTTCAAGGGCTGCCTGTACTTCGGCCTGATGCTCACCCCGGACGGCCCCAAGGTCATCGAGTATAACTGCCGCTTCGGTGATCCCGAGACCCAGGTGGTGCTGCCTCTGCTGGAGAGTGACCTGCTGAAGATCATGACTGCCTGCACCGAGGGCACATTGGCCGATACCGAGGTCAAATTCTCCGAGGGTGCCGCCTGCTGCGTTATTCTGGCTTCCGGCGGCTACCCGGTGTCCTATGAAAAGGGAAAGCCCATTTCCGGCCTGACCAACGGCCAGTTGGAAGGGGAGAGCAACATCACAGTCTACCACTCCGGAACGGCACTGCGTGAGGACGGCACGCTGGTCACCAACGGCGGCCGCGTGCTGGGCGTGACTGCAGCTGCGCCCCGCCTGACCGCCGCCATCACGCAGGCATACGCCGCCGCTGAGAAGATCAGCTTTGAAAAGCTGCACAAGCGCACGGATATTGGTATGAGAGCGCTGAAAGCAATCGCTGAACAATAAAAAAGAGGGGGATTCACCCATGGTCTATCGTATTTATGTGGAAAAGAAGCCCGGCTTTGATGTGGAAGCCCAGGGCCTGAAAAATGAGCTGGTGAGCCTGCTGGGCATCCAGTCCCTGAGCGGCCTGCGCCTGCTGAACCGCTATGACGTGGAGGGCATCGACGAGGCACTGTTCAACCAGTGCGCTACCACCGTGTTCAGTGAGCCGCCGGTGGACAACACCTATGCGGAGCTGCCTGAATTCGAGGGCATTTCCTTTGCTGTGGAGTACCTGCCCGGCCAGTTCGACCAGCGCGCCGATTCTGCCGCTGAGTGCATCCAGCTCATCAGCCAGGGCGAGCGCCCGCTGGTCCGCTCTGCCCGTGTCTACCTGCTGGAGGGTTCCCTGACCGAGGAGCAGGTGGCAGAGATCAAAAAGTACGTCATCAACCCGGTGGAGGCCCGCGAGGCTTCGCTGGAGACCAAAGCTACTCTGAAGATGGAGTATCCCATGCCCACCGCTGTGGCCACGCTGGAGGGCTTCAACGAGCTGGACGAAGAGGGCCTGAAGAAGTTCATCGACGAAAAGGGCCTGGCCATGGACTTGGGCGATATCAAGTTCTGCCAGGAGTACTTCCGCTCTGAGCACCGCGACCCCACCATCACCGAGATCAAGATGATCGACACCTACTGGTCCGATCACTGCCGCCACACCACCTTCGGCACCATTCTGGATGATGTCCAGATCGACGATGCCGTGGTGCAGGCAGCGTTTGACCGCTACATGGCCATGCGCGCCGACCTGGGCCGTGAGGAGAAGCCCCGCTGCATGATGGATCTTGCCACCATCGGTGCCAAGGAGCTGAAGAAGCAGGGCATCCTCAAGAATCTGGATGAATCCGAGGAGATCAACGCCTGCACCGTCAAGATCAAGTGCGATGTGAACGGCAAGGATGAGGACTGGCTGTTCCTCTTTAAGAATGAGACCCACAACCACCCCCACCGCAGATCGAGCCCTTCGGCGGTGCGGCCACCTGCATCTCCTGGCTGTTCGTCATCACCATGCTGTTCGGCGGCGGCACCATCCCCACCTACATCGTTATCAGCAAGCTGGGTTTGATGAACACTATCTGGGCGCTGACCCTGCCTGGAGCCATGAACGTAAGCTACATGATCTTGATCATGAACTTTTTCCGCGGCATCCCGACCGAAATTGAGGACGCAGCCGTTATTGACGGCGCCAACCAGCTGCAAATTCTGTTCCGCGTATATCTGCCCATGTCGATGCCCTCCCTGGCAACTATCATTCTGTTTGCTACCGTGGCCAACTGGAACTGCTGGATGGACGGCTACATGTACATGAACACCCCCGATAAGTACCCCCTGCAGACCTACCTGGCCACCATCCTGATGGAATCCAAGAACAACGTGGAAACCCTGATGACCCCGAACAGTTGATCCGCATGGCAAAGGTCAGTGAAAAAACCATCGAAGCCGCGCAGATCTTCCTGGCTGCACTGCCCATCATGTGCGTGTATCCCTTCCTGCAGAAGTATTACACAAAGGGTATCGTGGTTGGCAGCGTGAAGGGCTGATATCATGTATGTACCCATTACCAAATACCCCTGGGGCGGCAGCTTTTGCCCCGAAGCCTTTGCCGAAGCAAAGCTGACGGGAAGCGGCCTGAAATTCCGCCTATGGTGCTGCGAAAAGCACCCCCGTGTAACGATGACCAAACCAAACAGTCTGGTCTGCTTGGACAGCTGCCTGGAAGTATTTTTGAACCCTTACCCCGATTTTACCCGCGATTACCTGAATTTTGAGATGAATGCCGCCGGAACACTGTTACTGCAAAAAGGCCCCGACCGCGCCCACCGCAGCTTTGTCAACCTGGCAGTGCCGCATTACCCGCAGGTACATGTCTGGCAGCTACCGGATGTGTGGGGCGTGGAGCTGGAAGTACCCTTTGCATTTTTGCAGCAGATATACGGCCCCGCAGCCCCCGCTCTGCCGCAAAACCCTGTGGGCAATTTTTACCAGTGTTCCGGCCCGCCGCAGGAACGTTACGCCTGTTGGTCTTCTCCCCATTCCCCTCACCCTGATTTCCACCGCCCGGACGCGTTCCGGGAGATACCGTTCAGCCGGTAAAGAAAATATGGGGAATAACTGCTAATTTCTAATTCCTAATTTCCATCAACTCCTAACGCCTACTTCCTACCTACTAACTTAATCGGAGGTTTCCCCTATGTTTAACCTTACCATCAACGCTGTTCCCGCCAGCACCATCATCGTGGGCCGCCGTGCTACCTGGCTGGACCGCCATGCGGCAGAAGAGCTGCGTGATTATGTCAAAAAAATCAGCGGAACGATCCTGAATATTGCGGACGAAACACTGACCATGGCTGTGACCGGCAACCGCATTCTCATTGGCCGCCCCTCTACCAGCGACTTGGTCAAGAACTTTGCTGACCAAAACCCCGGTATCCTGCCCGCAGAGAGCGATACCGAAAACGACTGCCTGGCCATTGTCCAGCGTGGTGAGGTTCTGGTGCTCAGCGGTTCCAATGACCGCTCGGTCTATTACAGCGTCTGCCACCTGCTGCAGACCGTCTTCCATGTCGGTTTTTACTGGGACCGCGATGTGTATGAAGCAAACCCCGATATGACCGTGCCTGATAACCTGACCATCGTGGAGCGCTCCGCATTCAAGTTCCGCCACACTATTGGCCAGTGGGTATATAACCACGGCGCTTTCCTGAACGAAGCCGAGCGCCGCGAAGAACTGGACAAATACGCTCGCAACAAGATCAACTCTTACCGGCTGTACAGCTGGAACAGCTATGCCCGCAAGATGACTTTCATTAAGCTGGGCGTGCCGGGCATCGAGATCAAACCCGAAGATATCGCCCGCCGCGATATAATCCGCGATACCATTGAATATGCACAGGCCCTGGGCATTGACATTATGGTCACCCTGCCGCCGGATGAGATGACGCAGGACTTCCACAAGCTTTATCCCAATGCCCGCTACTTTGGCAGCGAGTGGGTCAAGGACGACAACGCCGCCCCCCAGACCAAGCCCTGCCTGTACCCTGAAGATCCCATGTTCAAGACTTTCTTCCAGACCTTCGTCAAAGTCTGGATCGAAGAATACGGCCCGGTGCACAACTTTGTGGCCTCTCCCCCGTGCGAAAGCCATATTTCCACCACCATAGATGATTACATCAACATCAGCGTCAACTATTCCAAGTACACCTATGAAGCTGTGCATGAGCTGGTGCCCGAAGCCCGTGTTTTCTTTGACGGATGGGGCGTGCGCGCCAACACCCCGCCCTGCATCTGGACGATGCCCGGCGTGATGCAGCGCTTTGTGGATGCCATGCCTGATGAAGTGTACATGCTAGATCTGTGGCCCAACCGCAAGGAGACCGATGCCACCTTCCGTGACCCGATGTACCCGCGAT